>Ga0308157_10003978_pt1 | contig 20376 bp, 14 predicted proteins | sample PhyBR1_FD_201035 | JGI IMG/M metagenome (GOLD analysis project Ga0308157, IMG submission 201035) | Phyllosphere microbial communities from UC Gill Tract Community Farm, Albany, California, United States - DLSLB.R1 | ecosystem: Host-associated > Plants > Phyllosphere > Unclassified | place: USA...
CCGGTGGGGTCCGTGGGTCCGGTGGGATCCGTGGGTCCGGTGGGATCCGTTGGTCCAGTGGGGTCCGTTGGTCCAGTGGGGTCCGTCGGGCCAGTGGGGTCCGTGGGGCCGGTCGGGTCCGTAGGTCCAGTGGGGTCCGTCGGGCCGGTCGGGTCCGTGGGTCCAGTGGGGTCCGTCGGGCCGGTGGGGTCCGTGGGTCCAGTAGGGTCCGTCGGGCTGGTGGGGTCCGTAGGTCCAGTAGGGTCGGTCGGGCCAGTGGGGTCCGTAGGTCCAGTAGGGTCAGTCGGGCCAGTGGGATCCGTAGGTCCAGTGGGGTCCGTCGGGCCGGTGGGGTCCGTGGGTCCAGTAGAGTCGGTCGGGCCGGTGGGGTCCGTAGGTCCAGTAGGGTCCGTCGGGCCGGTAGGGTCCGTTGGTCCCGTGGAATCAGTTGGTCCAGTAGGGTCGGTCGGGCCGGTGGGATCCGTGGGTCCGGTGGGGTCTGTCGGTGCAGTCGGATCCGTGGGGTCCGTTGGATTGGTAGGCTGCACGGGCACCTGGTTTTCGTCATCGTCGTCGTTGTTGGACGCAATCAGCGCTCCAGCGCCCAGGCCGGCCAGGCCGGCAAGCAGGAAGTCGCCAAGCACCCAACCGCCCGCATCGGACGACTCCTTGGTCACCACCAGGCCCACAGCATCGGAGCCCACGGGAGCGACATTGACATCGCCCGAGGCGAGATCAAGCGCCATGACGCCCCGGCCTTCCTCGGTGTTGCGCAGGCTGAGCGTGGCCTCGGTGCCCCCTGCAAACGTGCCCACCAATTGCTGGCCTTCGCTGCCCGTGAACAATGCCTGGGCCGAGCCTTCGGGCGGAACAATGATCTTGTCGCCGATTTGCAACCGGCTGCCCGCCTGGGCCGCCATGGCCTGGCCGTCACGCACGATCTGCACGCCGGAAGATGTCTGGGAAAGGACCACAGGACCAGTCGTGGCTGCCGTCGCTGCGCCAGCTGCAGGCGCTGCGTTGAACACGCCAGGCTGGGACATGTTCAGCTGTGCGAGAACGGTGGCGGAGGGTTGTGTTGCAGAGGTCGTCATATGGTCTTTCCAGATGGGTTGATCGGTCAATCGGTAAGCGACGTCGCGGGCCAAGAAGCTCGTCTGCAAGGTTTTTTGCAATATGCGTGCCAGTCGCAGGTTTCATGTTTTTGGCCCTTGAAATATTTGCAAGTGGTTGATTTAAATGGAGTTTTTCAGTCAAATGGGTCATGCGCCGGAAAAAACTCCGGTGTGTTTCGACGCGTGTTCCCATGGGTGTTACGGCCCATGTTCCGTAACGTCGGGTGTTTGTGGCGTATCGTTTTTCCGGCCTTGGCGCGCATAGCGGGCGCGCGCATCCCGGGTCCTGGCGGACGCCGCCGGTGAAGTCGCAACAGCTGGCGGCGGCCTTGCGCGCCAGGCCCTTGGCAGGCCTGGGAAAGATGGGCGGCGGTATACAATTGAGAGGGTTTGGCTGCGTTCAGCGGGCTGCGCTGATCCGCCACGAGCCACCGGTCCCGTCCTATTCCCCTCCCATTCCTTGCGTAGAGAGAAGAGCGCCATATGCAGATTGCATCCCCGGTTATGTTGCGTCCTGCGGTGCCAGCGCGCTTTTCACGACCCATGCTTGCGGTGTTGCTGGGCTGGGGGCTGTGCCTGGGCAGCCTGCCCGCGCAGGCTGCGCGTGCCGTGGACGAAGTGGCGAAGTTGCTGGATCAGGGCAATGCCAAGCAGGCAGCAGCGCAGGCCGACAGCTATCTCAAGCAAAACCCTGGCGATGTCGAAATGCGTTTCGTGCGTGGCGTGATCGCCACCGAGCAAAAGCAGAACGCACAAGCCATCAAGATTTTTTCGTCGCTGGTTCGGGAATACCCCAGCATGCCCGAGCCATACAACAATCTGGCCGTGCTGTACGCGGCAGATGGGCAGGAGCGCAAGGCCGCGGAAGCCCTTGAGCAGGCGATCCGTACCAACCCCAGCTATACGACGGCCCATGAGAATCTGGGTGACCTTTATGCGCGCATGGCCAGCGAAGCCTATTCCAAGGCCTTGCAGCTGGACGGCTCGCGCCAGACCATTCCAGCCAAGCTGGCGTTGATCACGCAGCTGGTTCCCGTGTCGCCAAGCCCGGCAAAGACCGTGGTGGCCCAGGCAGGCGCCGTGACCGCACCGGCGGCGTCAGTGCCAACGCCAACGCCAACGCCTGCAAAGCTGTCCGCCTCGCCCAAGACCGAGTCCAAGCCAGAAGCGAAAGCCGAGACCAAACCCGTGCCCGTGGTGGAAAGCAAGCCCTTGCCCCAGGTCGATGCCAAGCCCGTCGCCAAGAGTGCTGCGCCAGTGGTCGTGGCCGCCGCCCCGGCTACCCCGGTTGCCCCGCCGCCCGCAGCCGTGGTCCCCGCCGCTTCGGCGCCCGTCGTGAAAGCAGCCGAACCCAGCAAGCCGGCAGTGGTTGCTGCGCCGGCGGCCAAGGCCGAGCCCAAGCCGGCAGCCGAATCCAAGCCTTCGGTCGCAAAGGAAGCCGCTGAAGTCGAGGCTGCGGTCAATGCCTGGGTCACCGCCTGGGAAAAGCAGGACATGCCCGGCTATCTCGATGCTTACAGCGAGAAGTTCGAGCCCGGCAATGGCAGCAGCCTGGCCCAGTGGAAGGAAGCGCGTCGCATCCGCATCGTCGGCAAGAGCGGCATCTCGATTGCGCTGCACAACATCCAGGTGTCCGTCAAGGGCGATCAGGCCACGGCCAAGTTCCGTCAGAACTATGTGGCTGGCAACCTGAACACGACCACGCGCAAAACCCTGTCGATGCGCAACGAGCGCGGCAGCTGGCGCATCGTGCGTGAAAGCACGGGCGGTTGAAACCGTTCCAGGTCTCCGTGCGCATTGCCAGTAGCAGAGAATTGTCGGGAACATTGATGAGAAGGATGCTTTATCGAGCGCTGCTGGTGCTGTGTGTTGGCGCGGCAGCTGTCTCGACCGCCCAGGCCGACGCGCGCCAGGAGAAGTCAAAGCCGGTTGCCAAGCCATCGAAGCGCGCGGTCTCGGCTGCGCCCAAGCCGGCGAGCCGGACCAAGCTGGCGGCGGCGGCCGGTGCGGCAGCCGCAGGCGGTGCGGCGGCTGCCGCCGCCTCCGCCAAGCCCCTCGCGACGCATACGGCGGAAGCGCGTCTGCTGGAAGTGATTCAATTGGTCAAGCGCCAGGAACTCGACGCTGCCTTGAAGGGGGCGGCGCAGCTCACGGCCGACGTTCCCAATTTTCGCGCCGCCCAGCTGGTCTATGCCGACCTGCTGCGCTTCAAGACCGGCCGCGTGACAGGCTGGGCCAATGCGCCCACATCCGAAGTCACGCAGCTGCTGGTCAAACATGTGCCCACCGATCCCAAGGCCATGCCCGCGCCGCCGCATGAGTTGCAGGAGCAGGCGCATGGTTTGCAAAAGGAACTTCAGCGCCGCGTCCATGGCGCGGGTGCGGTGCTGGCTGCGGGCAGCGTACCGCGGGAATTCCTGCAATTGGGCGCTTCGGTACGCCATGCCGTGGCCATAGACGCGAGCAAATCCCGGCTGTATCTGTTTCGCAATGACAAAGGCAAGCTGCGCCTGATTGGCGACTTCTATATCTCGATCGGCAAGTTCGGCATGGGCAAGTCGCTTGAAGGCGATCAGCGTACGCCGCAGGGCGTGTACTTCATTGGCCGGCAGATTCCGGGTGCGCGACTGCCTGATTTTTACGGCAAGGGCGCGCTCACGCTCAATTACCCCAATGACTGGGACAAGGCCGTCGAACGTTCGGGTGACGGCATCTGGCTGCACGGATCGCCACCGGATCAGTTTGCGCGCCTGCCCGAAGCCAGCGATGGCTGCATTGTTCTGGCCAATCCCGACCTGATCTTGCTGATGAAGACGCTCGATCGCCAGACGCCGGTGCTGATTCGCGACAAGTTGCAGTGGGCTGGGCCGGCGGACAAGACCCAGGCCAAGAGCGCCGACACCTTCGTGCGCGTATTGGACCATTGGCAGCAGGCATGGAAAAGCGTCGACCCACTCCTGCTGACAAAGATGTATGGGCATGAGCCCACGGCCGAGCATGCTCCTCGGGCGCGCCTCACGGAGTTCTTCCGCTTTGCCGATATCGGTGTGCAGGACCTGTCGGTCTACGCCTGGAAGGACCCACAAGGCGAAGTCCGTATCGTGGACATGCAAATCGGCAGCCGCAAGGCCGGCAAGACCTTGCCTCTGCGCCAATACTGGCGTCTCAAGGGCGATCGCTGGGAAGTGCTTTCCGAAGAGATCCGCAGCTGAGGCCCGTCGCCGGCCCAGCATTCGCTTGGGCGACGTGTTGGCGACCTGTTGGCGGCTGTGGGCGGGGCAAGCGCGACCCCGGCCCGCCCAGCGAGGCCCGGCTCCCGGTCATGGAGCCGGGACATGCTGACCCGGCCTGTGAATACCAGGCTATGAAAGCCTTGGCCCCGGCGGTGCTCTTCGCAGCAAACCGCGCTCTTCTTGCCTTTGCTTGGTGACTGGGCTCCGCCCGTTCGCTCTTAGTCCATCGAGAGGCTGGTTGCTTTCACCCGCCAGGCCAGCAAATTTTGCCTGCTGAAATATCGTTTTCATAATGTGAAAAACAAAAATGTTGCAGCGCATCAAAAAATATCAATACGAGAAATGTCGTTTCGCATTGTGGGAAATGGCTGCAAGTCGTTGATTTCTATAGGACTCTTATCTCTTATATAAGACATAAGACTCATGATTTTTTATTGAAATAAATTTACAGTAGTCTCCATGGGCGGCAGAAATGCTCCCGCAGAAGTTCATCAACCTTGAGTCCTTGGAGAAACAACATGCCCCAATCGCTGACGCAACAATTGAGCCGTGAACAGCAAATCGCCGCACTGGAAAAGGACTGGGCGCAAAACCCCCGCTGGAAGGGGATCAAGCGCGGATACTCGGCAGCCGATGTGGTGCGCCTGCGCGGCAGCCTGCAGCCTGAGCACACACTGGCCCAACGCGGCGCCGAGAAGCTCTGGCAAAAGGTCAACGGCGGTGCCAAGAAGGGCTATGTGAATTCGTTTGGTGCAATCTCGGCCGGCCAGGCAATGCAGCAGGCCAAGGCCGGGCTCGAAGCCGTCTACCTGTCTGGCTGGCAAGTTGCCGCCGACGGCAACAGCTCCGAAACCATGTATCCCGACCAGTCGCTGTATGCCTACGACTCGGTTCCCACCATGGTTCGCCGCATCAACAACACGTTCAAGCGTGCCGATGAAATCCAGTGGGGCCGTGGCCTGAACCCCGGCGACGCCGAGTTCATCGACTACTTCCTGCCCATCGTGGCCGATGCGGAAGCCGGTTTTGGCGGCGTGCTCAACGCCTTCGAGCTGATGAAGAACATGATTGCCGCCGGCGCTGCCGGCGTGCACTTCGAAGACCAGCTGGCGGCAGTGAAGAAGTGCGGCCACATGGGCGGCAAGGTGCTGGTGCCTACGCAGGAAGCCATCGAGAAGCTCAAGTCGGCACGCTTTGCTGCCGACGTGATGGGCGTGCCCACGCTGATCCTGGCGCGCACCGATGCCGAAGCCGCCAACCTGATCACTTCCGATCATGATGCCAACGACAAGCCGTTCCTGACCGGCGAACGCACCCAGGAAGGTTTCTACCGCGTGCGCAACGGCGTCGAGCAAGCCATCAGCCGCGGCGTGGCTTACGCGCCCTACGCCGACCTGGTGTGGTGCGAAACCGGCACGCCTGACCTGGGCTTTGCCCGCGAGTTCGCCCAGGCCGTGCATGCGGCCTGCCCAGGCAAGCTGCTGAGCTACAACTGCTCGCCTTCGTTCAACTGGAAGAAGAACCTCGACGACAAGACAATTGCCTCGTTCCAGGAAGAACTCTCGGCCATGGGCTACAAGTACCAGTTCATCACGCTGGCCGGCATCCACATCAACTGGTTCAACACCTTCCAGTTCGCCCACGCCTACGCCAATGGCGAAGGCATGAAGCACTACGTGAACATGGTCCAGGAACCCGAATTCGCCGCGCGTGAAAAGGGCTACACCTTCGTGTCGCACCAGCAGGAAGTGGGCGCGGGCTACTTCGACGATGTGACCACGGTGATCCAGGGCGGCACTTCCAGCGTGAAGGCCTTGACGGGTTCGACCGAAGAAGAGCAGTTCCACTGATCTTCATAGGCTCCTGGCGCTCGTGAGGGCGCTGCGGGGGGCAGGGGGAAAACCACTTGATGCTTCGGTATCAGGTGGTTTTTGCGTTTTACAGCTGGGTTCGGTTGCGAGTGATCGGCAGTGCTATCGTAAGCGGCGGCTTTCGACCCTTTGCTGCCAGCCCAACCGTCAAAGTTTTTCAGGTGGATACTGGAGCCAAGCAGCCGTTCGAGAAAGTGCCAAAATAACTCGTCCGTTTACTGGCTTGTTATTATGTCGTTCAGCCCTATTCATAGTCTGTCATGACCTTCAATTCCAGTCGCGATCGGTCGGATGCCCCATCCGCGCCGCGCCTTTCTACGGTCAAGCGCCTATTTGCCGTATCGATGAACCGTTGTGCGTTCCCCGGTTGTTCGACGCCCGTGATAGATCCGGCAACGCAAACCGTCCTTGGTGAGATTTGCCATATTCATGCGCAGAGCGAAGGCGGTCCTCGTTTCAACCGTGACCTAACACAGGAGCAGATACATGGCTTCGAAAATCTGATTCTTATGTGTGGTACTCACCACAAGTTGATCGACGAGTCAGGGAATGAGGCGACCTATTCTGCCGGCTATCTTATGGGTCTCAAAGTGGCCGTCACTCAGAGCTGTAGCAAAACCGAAAACGAACTGTCCAATGAGCAAGCGACAGTGTTGATTCAGCAGAGCGTAGTTTACGAAGAGAACGCTGTTCATATGGACTTCCGACACGCCATTTTTCGCGTTGGCGGAGAAGGTGGCCAATGGGGCGGCGGTGGCGGTGCTGGAGGTACACTGACGATTGTCGGTAGCCACCGTTTACCAATTGAAACAATCGTAGATGCGAATGGTCGCACAGGAGCGGCTCCCGGCGGAGGCGGGGGCGGCGCAGGCTCGATTGTTTTTGTCGGTCGAGCATTAGACGTCCAAGAAATTCGAGCTGGTTTTGAAATTTCGAGCATCTTTGCAGCGGACGCGACGTCAGGCGAGGTTCTGTTCAATGCACTCGGTGCCGGATGGGGTCATTGTCGAGTTGGAAGCTTGCCGATCAATGCAACAGTCAGGCTTGTTGTTGTCGTGGAGACGGCCGGGATAGAGGAGGACGCATTGATCCGGCTTACCCTCGATGTGATGACGCCGAGTGGTGAAATCGTGGGTATTCAAGCGGTCGACATACCGGGTAATCCAAATCATGACTTGACGCCGAGACGCGTCGTTCAGTGCGTTGTGTCGTTCGAAGTTGTTGAGTTAGGCGTATGGGAATTTCACGTACGTTCTGGCGATACGCCCCTTAAGACTCACCGCATCGAATTCCGACAGGGTTGATTCTTCGCTCCAACAAAGGTCGGATGCTAACCCGTGGCCGCCTCATCAGTTGAGTATCTGATACTCAAATCCGAGGGTCGTCGAATTGCTTCGAGTTTTCTGCCAAAATTGGAGTGTAGCGATCCATAGAGATCTTTATTTCTAGTGAGGAAAAGTCCGAAATATCATGTCATTTCAGGTAAGAAAGGCGCCATGTTAGGTGATTCAAACTGGATGCTGAATCACTGCTTCTGGCCGATATCCCTCCTCTTAGAGTGCTCGCCTCGACCAGCCGTTGCCTGCGGGAATACATTCAAGGGCCGCACCTGGCCGGATTGCGCAGATTAAGTGCCCGTGCGGAAACGGACGATCATAATCACGGCCCTTGTTCCCAAACCTTGCGCCCTGTTCGCACAAGAACGAAGATCCCAAGAATGGTGCCGATAGGCACAGCGAAGAGCAGCAAGAAACCAAGAGCGCGGGAGAGCGAGCGTCCCCATGTCTGACCAGTGCGAACACCCCGCAAAGCTACAAGATGCAAAGTAGGGAGTGCTGCGAACATAGCAAGAAGAATCAGAATACCTGTGGTATCGGATTGATTGCCAGCTAAATACGCGGTGCAGATGAATGTCGCGCCAAGCCCATAGAAGATGACCAAGCCAAGATGAATGCGAGCTACAGATCGATTCATGTTTCCTCCGTTGACGATTTTTTGATCAAGTGCGCGGCAAACCGTTAAGGGCGGGTCAAGAGCGCGGACGGCAAAGCCGTCCTGGAGTTGGGGTTCGCCGCGCGTGAAAAATGCTACACCCTCGTTGTAGCACCAGCAGGAAGTGGGCGCGGGATACTTCGACGATGTGACCACGGTGATCCAGGGCGGCACTTCAAGCGTGAAGGCCTTGACCGGTTCGACCGAAGAAGAGCAGTTCCACTGATATTCACCCGCACCTGGGGGGTCATGAGGGCGCTGGGGAGGGCAGGGGGAAAACCACTTGATGCTTCGGTGTCAGGTGGTTTTTGCGTCTACCGCGGGCTTGTGCCATTTGCGCCGGGCTGAAGGTGGCAGAATTTGGCCATTGAAACGTGCCGTTTGCTGCAGGCTGGGAGAATCTTCGTGGCGTAGGGGCTGAAGCTCATGGGCTGCTGGGCGCCATCGGCCAGGGAGGTTTGTCTGCCAACACTCGCATCGGCCATGAAGTCAGAAGGTTTGTAATGCTCAAAGTGTGGGGCCGGCGCAGTTCATTCAACGTGCAAAAGGTGCTGTGGCTTGTGGGAGAGTTGGGCCTTGCGCACGAACACATTCCCGCGGGCGGCGGTTTCGGGATCAGCGATACGCCGGATTTTTTGGCGATGAATCCCCATGGCCGGGTTCCAGTGATAGACGACAACGGAACCATCGTCTGGGAGTCCCACGCCATCTTGAGATATCTGGCGGCGCGCTATGGCAAGCCCCATTTCTGGAGTGAAGACCCGGGGCGTCAGTCCAAGGCGGATTGCTGGATGGATTGGTCGCAGACAAGCCTTCAGCCTGCCTTTCTGACCGGCGTGTTCTGGGGCTTTTATCGCACTCCGCCAGATCTGCGTAACTGGACAGCCATTGAGCAAAGCATGGAGTTGTGCAGCCAGTACTTTCGTCTTCTTGACCAGGTGCTCTCAGATCAGCCATTTCTTGCGGGCGAAATGTTGACCTTGGCTGATATTCCCGCCGGTACGGCGCTGTACCGCTATTTCGAGTTGGATATGGAACGACCGCATCTTCCGAATGTGCAAGCCTGGTACGAACGCCTGGGGCAGCGTGCAGCCTATCAAGAGCATGTGATGGTGCCGTTCAGTGAGTTGCGAGGTCGGCTTGATTTTTAGCCGCTTGGCCATGGTGGGCCTTGCACGGTGGGGCCGTTGCCCAGGCAGGTGCCGGGTCTGTCGCACAGGGCTTTCACCTTCTCATTCATCCGGCCAGGGGCCGACGTTCGATGCAAGTAAGCATCCGTGGCCAGCCACGGGCTTGAAACACAGCGGGAATTTATGCAAATTCGCAGATTCAGAGTGGGAGATGAAGCTTCATTGCTGCGCGTATACCTCTCGTCCATCCGTCTTGTGGCCGCGCGCGATTACACCGCGCAACAGATCCAGGCGTGGGCACCCGCCGATCTGGACGCGGATGTGTGGGCCGAAAAGATGCGGGAAATTCGCCCCTTTGTCGTGGAGATCGATGGGGAGGTGGTCGGCTATGCGGATGTGCAGCCGGATGGATATATCGACCATTTCTTTGTGTCGGGCACGCATGGGCGCCAGGGAATTGGACGCAAGCTGATGCAGCGTATCCATGAGCAAGCAATGTCCCTGGACTTGACCGAGCTGACGTCGCACGTGAGCAAGACAGCCGAGCCCTTCTTCGTTCTTCATGGCTTCGAGCTGGTCGAGCGCCGATTTCCGGTGCTGCGGGGCGTGACGCTGCACAACGCGTTGCTGCGCAAGGTTCTGGGATAGACGAATGGGAAAGCCGGGCTTGCCTGGGCAATGAAAAGCCATCCCACGGGATGGCTTTTTGCTATGCGTCGTTGGCGATCTGCCGCGCGTAGACCGCCAGCACGATGCGCTCGGAATGCACGAGATAGTCGTTGAGCGCGGCCGCGGCTTCGGCCATCTGGTCGGCCTCGACCATTTCCATGATGCGTTGATTCATGCTCACATACGGCGCATGCAGGAACTCCGGATCGTTGAGCAATCCGAAGGCCAGGCGCAACTCGACCAGCAGATGCGAAAAAAAGCTGTTGAGGCGTTCGCTGTCGGCCATGCCGACCAGCGCCATGTGGAAATCCATGTTGGCCGTGCCCACGCCCTGCCAGTCGCCTGCATCGCGGCAGGCCTGGGCGTTGTCAACGGCCTCGCGCATGCGCTTCTTGGCGGGGTGATAGGGGTAGGCCTGGGCCAGCGCCTGGCATTCGATCATGCGGCGCACGCGGTAGATGTCGATGATCGAGGCAATGCTGGGCGTGGCCACGAACACGCCGCGGTTGGGCGCATGCTTGAGCAGCCCTTCCTTGGTCAGCGAGCGGAACACTTCGCGCAGCGTGTTGCGTGAAATGTCCAGGTTTTCGCTCAGCGCTGCTTCCGACAGCTTCTGACCGGGCACGAACTCTCCCTGAACGATCTTTTGCCTAACCATGTCGGCCACGCGTTCGTTGAGGCTGGTGGCGGCAGTGGAAGGTTCGGCAACGGAGTTCATCGATGGTGCAGGTGGTGGTGGAAATTCAGGCCGCAGCGCGGATGCCCGGGCAGCGCGCCATTGTGCCGTGAAACCCGCCGTTTGCCCTGGTCGCCAACGTGGCTTACGCCGGAGAAATGAGGGTAATTACTGATTCTGCTCGCCCTCAAATGGCTTGCACAATCGGGTCATTGTTCATTCATTGTTTTATGAATGCTCAACCTTTTAAGTTTATTGTTCAACAAAAAAGCAAGGGCTGGTTTTTGAAACCAGCCCTTGCGCCGTTCTTCGTCCCCAGGGCTTGGCGCGGGGCGAGTGGATCAGCGTGGCAGCGGCCACATGTCCACCTGATCCACCCCGGCCCAGTGTGTGGGATCCAACGAAAGGTATTTCAATGATTGCAGACGTCAGTCTCTGGCCCCTGATCGGGGTCGGCGTCATCATCGCGGGCTTCATCCTGCGCTTCAATCCGATGCTGGTGGTGATCGTCACCGCCATTGCCACGGCCTTTGCCGCGGGCTTCGGGCCGGAGAAGATCTTGGCCGTGATCGGCACGGGTTTCATCAAGACCCGCAACCTGCCGCTGATCATCTTGCTGCCGCTGGCGGTGATCGGCCTGCTCGAGCGCCATGGTCTGCGCCAGCATGCACAGAACTGGATCAGCTCCATCAAGTCGGCCACGGCCGGCCGTCTGCTGATCGTCTACCTGGCGGCGCGTGAACTCACCGCCGCCATGGGTCTGACCAGCCTTGGCGGTCACCCGCAGATGGTGCGTCCGCTGCTGGCCCCCATGGCCGAAGGCGCGGCCGAAACCAGGTACGGCAAGCTGCCCCAGCGCATACGCCACAAGCTGCGCGCCTATTCGGCGGCCACCGACAACGTGGGCCTGTTCTTCGGCGAGGACATCTTCGTGGCCTTCGGCGCCATCGTGCTGATGGTCACCTTCCTGCGTGAGGCCGGCATCGAAGTCGAGCCCATCCATGTCGCGCTGTGGGGCATTCCAACGGCGATCTGCGCGTTCGTGATCCACGGCTGGCGTATGTACCGCCTCGACAAAACGCTGGACAAGGAACTGGGCGGCGGGCGTGCCGCCGAAGAAGTGGCCGCTGAGCAAGCGGCCGCGGCCAAGAGCGTGGAGGCGCGCTGATCATGATTTTGTCGATTCAACATCTCTACTATCTTGTCGGCGCCATTCTGGCGATCACGGCGCTGATGACCCTGGCCGACAAGGCCCACACGCGCCGTATCAGCAGCGCCGCTTTCTGGGGCCTGTATTCGCTGGTCTTTCTGATCGGCGAGAAGCTTCCGCCCGAATGGGTGGGCGTGGGCGTGATCGTGATGGCGCTGATTGCCGGCTTTGGCGGCGTGGGCGTGGGCAAGCACAAGCCGCGCACCGACGCCGAATACCTGGCCAGCGCCAAGCGCCTGGGCAACAAGCTGTTTGCGCCGGCACTGGCGATTCCGCTGGTGACCGTGATCGGCACCTTGCTGCTGCACAACATCAAGATCGGCGACGCGTTGCTGCTTGACCCCAAGAACACCACCTTGGTGAGCCTGGGTCTGGGCTGTGTCGTGGCGCTGGGACTGGCCTGCTATCTGACACGCGAAACGCCGGTGCAGGGCATGCGAGAATCGCGCCGTCTTACCGACGCGCTGGGCTGGGCCGTGGTGCTGCCGCAGCTGCTGGGCATGCTCGGTCTGGTGTTTTCCGACGCCGGCGTGGGCAAGGCCGTGGCCTATGTGACCACCAGCTATATCAACATGGACATCCGCTTGGTTGCCGTGGCGGTCTACGTGCTGGGCATGGCGCTGTTCACCATCATCATGGGCAATGGCTTTGCCGCTTTCCCGGTGATGACCGGTGGCGTGGGCGTGCCGATTCTGGTCGGTGTGTACCACGGTGACCCGGCCGTGATGGCGGCCATCGGCATGTTCTCCGGCTACTGCGGTACCTTGCTGACGCCCATGGCGGCAAACTTCAACATCGTGCCCGCGGCGCTGCTGGAGTTGCCGGACAAGAATGCGGTGATCAAGGCGCAGGCACCGACAGCACTGGCGCTGCTGGTGGTGAATATCTTCCTGCTGTATTTCCTGATGTTCCGTTGAATGGGAGAGGCAAATCATGAGTGAAGCGGTGAACATCCTGGTCATGGGCTTCGAGCCTTTCGAGCAGGACACGATCAACCCGGCATGGGAAGTCGCGCGCGCGCTCGAAGGCTGGAGCTTCGAGAGCGAAGGCCGCACGGCACGCGTGCACGGGCTGCAGCTGCCCTGCGTTTTCGGCGCGTCCATCGCGGCGTTGAAAGAGGCCATGGCGCAGCACCAGCCGCAGCTCGTGGTCTGCCTGGGCCTGGCAGGCACGCGCAACGAAATCACGCCGGAGCGCGTGGCGATCAATATCGACGACGCGCGCATTCGCGACCATGCGCTGGCCCAGCCCATCGATGTGCCCGTCGTCGAAGGCGGACCCGCGGCCTACTGGTCGACATTGCCGATCAAGGCCATCGTGCGCGACCTGCGCGCGGCAGGCGTTCCGGCCTCGGTCTCGAACACCGCGGGCACCTTTGTCTGCAATCATGTTTTCTATGCGCTGATGCATGCGCTGGCGGCCGACGGCAATCGCGCGCGCGGCGGCTTTGTGCATCTGCCCTTGCTGCCCGAACAGTCGGCGCGCCTGCCCGGCACTTCCAGCATGGCGCTGTCCACCCAGGTCGAAGGCATCCAGCAACTGCTGCGCACCGCGCTCACGGTGCAGGCCGACGTGCTTGAAACCGGCGGCAAGCTGCATTGAGCGGCATTCAATAAAGGAAATCACGATGTTGAAGATGGACTTGAACAGCGATCTGGGCGAGAGCCTGGGCGCCTGGCGCATGGGCGATGACGCGGCCATGCTGAAGATCGTCAGCAGCGCCAACGTGGCCTGCGGATTCCATGCGGGCGACACCGCCGGCATTCTCAAGACCCTGCGCGAAGCCCAGGCCAACGGCGTGACCGTCGGCGCGCATGTCGCCTACCGCGATCTCGTGGGCTTTGGCCGGCGCAACATGGACGTCGCCAGCGAAGACCTGGTGGCCGACGTGATCTATCAGATCGGCGCGCTCCAGGGCCTGGCCACGGCCGCCGGCACGCGCGTGCGCTACGTCAAGCCCCATGGCGCGCTCTACAACATGATTGCCCATGACGCACGTCAGGCGCGCGACGTGATCAACGCGATTCTCGCCATCGATGCCAGCCTGGTGCTGGTGTGCCTGGCGGGCTCGCCGCTGATCGGCTGGGCGCGCGCCGCGGGCCTGACCACGGTGGCCGAGGCCTTTGCCGACCGCGGCTACATGCCCGACGGCAGCCTGGTGTCGCGGCGCGAAAAAGGCGCGGTGCTGCATGACGCCGACGAAGTCGCGGCGCGCATGCTGCGCCTGGTGCGCGAAGGCGTGGTTGCCGACCTGAACGGCAACGATGTGCGCATCGCGGCCGACTCGATCTGCGTGCATGGCGACAGCCCGGGCGCGGTCGAGATGGCCCGCGCGGTGCGCGCGCGCCTGCAGGCCGAAGGCGTGGCGATCTGCGCGTTTGTGAACTGAGCCGCCCATGCGCTTCCTGCCTGTCAATCTGAACGCGTTGCTGGTCGAGCTCGATGACCTGGCGCAGACCCTGGCGCTGCTGCAGTCGCTGCAGAGCGAGCCCGTGGTGGGCGTCGAGGAGCTGATTCCCGCGGCGCGCACCATCCTTGTCTATTTCAATCCGACGCTGACGCAGTGGCCGCAGCTGATTGCGCAGATCGGCGGGCGCAGCGTGGCGGCCCAGGTCGAACGCTCCAGCCACCGCGTGCAGATTCCCGTGCATTACGACGGCGAGGACCTGCAGGAAGTGGCGCAGCTGCTGGGCGTGACCTGCGCCGATGTGGTGCGCATGCACACCGGCGGCGATTATTGCGTGGCCTTCACCGGCTTCGCGCCGGGCTTTGCCTATCTGTCGGGCGGCGACGCGCGCCTTGACGTTCCCCGGCGCAAGACGCCGCGCACGCGCATTCCTGCGGGCGCGGTGGGCCTGGCCGGCACGTTCAGCGGCGTCTACCCGCAGGCCAGCCCCGGCGGCTGGCAGATCATTGGCACGACGCCGGTGCAGATGTGGGATCTGCAGCGCGTCGCGCCCTCGTTGCTGCGCCCCGGCTACCGCGTGCAGTTTGTCGATATCGCCACCTTGGCGCCCGATGCGCTGGCCGCGCTGATGGCGGCCTGCGCGGGCGAACGCGTGGCGGCGCCGGCAAGCACGGGTGATGCGGCAGGCGCAGCGTTTCGCGTCGAAACTCCGGGCTTGCAGACGCTGCTCCAGGATGGCGGCCGTCTGGGCCATGCGGGGCAGGGCGTGGGCGCGTCGGGCGCCATGGATCGCGGCGCGTTGCGCGCGGCCAACCGCGTGGTCGGCAATGTCGCGCAAGGCCTGGGTGTTGACTCTGTCTGTCTTGAAGTCGCCTATGGCGGCCTCACGCTCGAGGCCTTGCAGCCCGCAGTCCTTGCCGTGACCGGCGCCGATGCGCTGGTCGAAGTGCTGACGGCGCAAGGCCGGCGCTACGCCGTGGCCAGCTATGCGCCGCTGGCGCTGGATGCGGGCGACCGCCTGATCGTGAGCCCGCCCCAGGCCGGCGCGCGCAACTATGTCGCCGTGCGCGGCGGCTGGAGCGTGCTGCCGGTGCTGGGCAGCGCCTCCACCGACACGCTGGCACGCGTCGGTCCGGCCGCGCTGGCCGCGGGCGATGCGCTGCAGGTGGGCAGCGACGCCGGCCTGCCGCCCGTGGCGCTGGCCGAGCAGGCGGCGTTCGACATGCCGCGCGCCGACCAGGAGGTCTGCCTTGACATCGTGCTGGGCCCGCGCACCGACTGGTTCACGGCGCAGGCGCTGGAAACCCTGTGTGGTCAGTCCTGGGCGGTCACGCCCCAGTCCAACCGCGTGGGCATACGCCTGCAGGGCGATGTGGCGCTGACGCGCGTGCAAGCCCAGGAGCTGCCCAGCGAAGGCACGGCGCGCGGTGCGATCCAGGTGCCGGCCAGCGGCCAGCCCGTGCTGTTTCTTGCCGACCATCCGCTGACCGGTGGCTACCCGGTGATTGCCAGCGTCGCCAGCTATCACCTCGATCTGGCCGGTCAGATTCCGGTCAATGCCCGCGTCAAGTTCCGTGTGGTTCGCGCGTTTGACCCCGTCGAGACGGCGCCGGCGTGAGCCGCCGCTGTGCCAAGACAACCGTGAAGAATTGAAATGATGAAAAAAGTCCTGATTGCAAACCGTGGCGAGATTGCCGTGCGCGTGGCGCGCGCCTGCGCCGACTATGGCGTGAAGTCCGTTGCGGTGTATGCCGATGCCGACATTGATGCGCTGCACGCGCGCATGGCCGACGAAGCCCATGGCCTGGGCGGAGATCGCCCGGCCGACACCTATCTGCACATTGCCAAGCTGCTGGAGATCGCACGCAAGAGCGGCGCCGATGCCGTGCATCCCGGCTACGGCTTTCTGTCGGAAAGCGCGGCCTTTGCCCAGGCCGTGATCGATGCCGGTCTGATCTGGATCGGCCCTTCGCCCGAAGCCATCAGCTGCCTGGGCGACAAGGTCCAGGCGCGCAAGCTGGCGATCAGCGTCGGCGCGCCGCTGGTGGCCGGAACGGCCGAACCCGTCAAGGATGCCCAGGAAGTCATTGATTTCGCCAAGCAGCATGGTCTGCCGGTGGCCATCAAGGCGGCGTTTGGCGGCGGCGGCCGCGGCATCAAGGTGGCATGGAAGCTCGAGGAAGTCGCCGAGCTGTATGCATCGGCGGTGCGCGAAGCGGTGACGGCATTTGGCCGCGGCGAGTGCTTCCTGGAGCAGTTCCTCGACCACCCACGCCATGTCGAAGCCCAGGTGCTGGCCGACCAGCACGGCAACGTGCTGGTGCTGGGCACGCGCGACTGCTCGCTGCAGCGGCGCAACCAGAAACTGGTGGAAGAAGCGCCCGCACCGTTCCTCAGCGATGAGCAGCGCGCGCGCATTCACCAGTCGGCCAAGGATATCTGCGCGGCCGCGGGCTACACCGGCGCCGGCACCGTCGAATTCCTGCTGAGCCAGAACGGCGCGATTTCCTTTCTTGAAGTGAACACGCGACTGCAGGTCGAGCATCCCGTGACCGAAGAAACCACGGGCATCGACCTGGTCGTCGAACAGCTGCGCATTGCCGACGGCCTGCCGCTGCGCGTGCTGCAAACGCCTGCGCCGCGCGGCCACGCGCTGGAGTTTCGCATCAACGCCGAAGATGTGGGCCGCGGCTTCGTGCCCACGCCCGGCGCGATCACGCTGTTCGAGGCGCCGTCGGGCCCGGGCGTGCGCGTCGACTCGGGCGTGGTCACGGGCTCCGTCATTCCGGGCACCTTTGACTCGCTGATGGCCAAGCTGATCGTCACCGGCGCGACGCGCGAGCAGGCAATCGTGCGCGCCCGCCGCGCGCTCAAGGAGTTCCGCATCGAAGGCGTGGCCTCGGTGCTGCCTTTCCACCGCGCGGTGCTCGAGCAGCCCGACTTCACGGCCGAGACGGCGCAGGATTTCAAGGTGCATACGCGCTGGATAGAAACCGATTTCGCGCAGGACCTCGAAGCCGCCGCGCGCGTGACGCCGGTGACCGATACCAGCTTGCAACGCACGATCATGGAAATCGACGGCCGCCGCGTGACGCTGGGTCTGCCCGCGGCCTTGTTGGCGGGGCTGTCGTCGGGCGCGGCACGTGCCGCCGATGCGCCCGTGGCCGCTGCCGTTGACGCCTCGGCCGTGCCTGCTCCCGTGAGCGGCACCGTGCATGCATGGAAGGTCGCCGACGGCGACGCCGTACAGGCCGGTGACCTGATCGCGGTCATGGAAGCGATGAAGATGGAAATGCAGGTCACCGCCCACCGCGCGGGAACCATCACCATCGGCGCCCCGGTCGGAGCCTACCAGCAGCAGGGCGCAGCGATAGCAAACATCGTTTAGGCGGTTCGGCAACGCGGCAGCTGTGCGGGTCTTGCGCGACAGAGGTAAAATGCGCGCAAACACATTGTTTCAACGTACAAGGGCGAGAAAGGCAATCTGGTTATGACACCGCGAACTACATCCACGGAGATGTTCTCCGGCCTGCGATAGGCCGGCGGTTCGCGCCTGCACGAGATTTTTGCTTTCTCTCCCTCTCAAGCGCGGACCTGTTCCGCGCTTTTTGTTTTTGGCACGGGCGCGCACCCAATTCCCCAGACAAGCTTAGACAAGGAATCCCATGATCCACATCACGCTCCCCGACGGCTCCCAACGCGAGTTCCCCGGCCCGGTCACCGTGGCTGACGTCGCCGCTTCGATCGGCACCGGCCTGGCCAAGGCCGCGCTGGCTGGCAAGATCGGCGCCGGCGACGCCGCCAAGGTCGTCGATACCAGCCACCTGATCGAGCAGGACGCGCAGCTTGCCATCATCACGGCCAAGGACGCCGACGGCCTGGATGTCATCCGCCACTCGACGGCCCACTTGCTGGCCTATGCGGTCAAGGAGCTGTTTCCCGATGCCCAGGTCACCATCGGCCCGGTGATTGAAAACGGCTTCTTCTACGATTTCGCCTACAAGCGCCCGTTCACGCCCGAAGATCTGGCAGCCATTGAAAAGCGCATGACCGAGCTCGCCGCCAAGGACGAGCCCGTGGTGCGCCGCGTGCTGCCGCGCGACGAAGCCGTGGCCTACTTCAAGGGCCTGGGTGAGAACTACAAGGCCGAGATCATTGCCAGCATCCCCAGCAATGAGGACGTGAGCCTGTACCGTGAAGGCAACTTCGAGGACCTGTGCCGCGGCCCCCACGTGCCCAGCACCGGCAAGCTCAAGTTCTTCAAGCTGATGAAGGTGGCTGGCGCCTACTGGCGCGGCGACCACCGCAACGAGATGCTGCAGCGCGTCTATGGAACGGCCTGGGCCACCAAGGACGAATTGCAGCAATACCTGCGCATGCTCGAGGAAGCCGAGAAGCGCGACCACCGCAAGCTCGGCCGCGAACTTGATCTGTTTCATATCGATGAGCATTCGCCAGGCACGGTGTTCTGGCATCCCAAGGGCTGGACGCTGTGGCAGCAGGTGGAGCAGTACATGCGCGCCGTCTACCGCGACAACGGCTACCAGGAAGTCAAGGGTCCGCAGATCCTCGACAAGGGCCTGTGGGAGAAGACCGGCCACTGGGACAAGTACCGCGACGGCATGTTTGTCACCGAAAGCGAAAAGCGCGACTATGCGCTCAAGCCGATGAACTGCCCCGGCCACATCATCATCTTCAACCAGGGCATCAAGAGCTACCGCGATCTGCCGCTGCGCTACGGTGAGTTTGGCCAGTGCCACCGCAACGAGCCCACGGGCGGTCTGCACGGGATCATGCGCGTGCGCGGCTTCACGCAGGACGATGGCCATATCTTCTGTACCGAAGACCAGATCCAGCCCGAAGTGCTGGCTTTCAGCCGCCTGCTGCAAAAGGTCTATGCCGACTTCGGTTTCACCGAAATCATCTACAAGCTCGCCACGCGCCCGGAAGCGCGCATCGGCTCGGATGAAAGCTGGGACAAGGCCGAGAACGCGCTGGCCGAAAGCCTGCGTGCTTCGGGCTGCGAATTTGAAGTCTCGCCCGGCGATGGTGCGTTTTACGGCCCGAAGATCGAGTACACGCTCAAGGATGCGCTGGGCCGCCAATGGCAGTGCGGCACCATCCAGGTCGACTTCTCCATGCCCGAGCGACTCGATGCCGAGTACGTGGGCGAGGACGGCAACCGCCATCGCCCCGTGATGCTGCACCGTGCCATCGTCGGCAGCCTGGAGCGCTTCATCGGCATCCTGATCGAGCAGCATGCCGGCGCATTGCCGGTCTGGCTCGCGCCCGTGCAGGCGGCAGTGCTCAACATCACCGACGCCCAGGGCGACTACTGTCGTGAAATTGCCGAAAAACTGCGAAAAGCCTTGCCCGGTCAAGACCTTCGCGTGGTTACTGACCTGCGCAACGAAAAGATTACGTATAAAATACGCGAGCATTCGTTGCAGAAGCTGCCCTATATCCTTGTCGCTGGCGACAAGGAAAAAGCAGCTGGAGCGGTTGCAGTGCGCGCCCGGGGCAACAAAGACCTCGGCGTGATGTCGGTCGACGCATTCATTGAATTGGTCGCCAGCGACATCGCCTCCAAGATCTGACTGAGATGTCAGCCTTTGGCTTGCGTGCACAGTGCACGCAAGCAGGCTACGCTGTTGTAGCCATTTATATTCAAGGGTGAAAACCATAGCTACTGAATTTCGCGATCGCCGTCACCGTGAGGAGCGCAAGCACCGCCTCAACCGTGAAATCATGGCGCCTGAAGTGCGTCTGTCCGGCCCAGAAAACGAGCCCCTCGGCATTGTTCCCATCATGGAAGCACTGCGCATGGCGGGCGAGTTGGACGTTGACCTGGTGGAAATCGCCGCTACTGCCAATCCGCCGGTCTGCCGGCTGATGGACTACGGCAAGTTCAAATACCAGGAACAAAAGCGCGCCGCCGAGGCCAAGGCCAAGCAAACGGTCATCGAGATCAAGGAAGTCAAATTCCGTCCCGGTACCGATGACGGCGACTACAACATCAAGTTGCGCAACATTCGCCGCTTCCTCGCGGAAGGCGACAAGTGCAAGATCACGCTGCGTTTTCGCGGTCGCGAAA
>Ga0308157_10003979_pt1 | contig 20370 bp, 17 predicted proteins | sample PhyBR1_FD_201035 | JGI IMG/M metagenome (GOLD analysis project Ga0308157, IMG submission 201035) | Phyllosphere microbial communities from UC Gill Tract Community Farm, Albany, California, United States - DLSLB.R1 | ecosystem: Host-associated > Plants > Phyllosphere > Unclassified | place: USA...
AATTACAATGTCATATTTTTTAGCTCTGATTTCAAAAATAAATTTAAATAATGAAAAATAGGCTTTTCTAACTTTGTTTGATAAAGGAATTATGTTGTCAATATTAGGATTTCCAATCAATACATCAACACTGTTAGGATAACACATGAAATCTATTTGGGATTCTGGGTATTGTTTTTTTAAATTATTGCTTATAATTGTACTTGTAAGAACGTCCCCAATTCTCTTTTGTTGGATAACTAAAATTTTCATATTGTGTTAACTTATTTTTGTGGGCTAAATTACAAAGTATTTTATTGATATTTGTGGACATTGATTTATAAATATGAATCTAATAAAAATAATATATTTTTGTAGTGTAAATAAAAGATACAAATGGCAATAAGTGGTTTGGTTATTACTTTTAATGAAGAGAAAATGATTGGAAAATGCATTGATGCACTTTTCAGAGTTTGTGATGAAGTAATTATAGTTGACTCTTTTAGTAAAGACAGAACAGTTGCAATAGCCAAAGAAAAAGGGGCAATTGTGATCGAGCAATCTTTTTTAGGGGATGGACCGCAGCGTTCTTTTGGTTTGCCGTATTGTAAGAACGATTGGATTCTTAATTTGGATGCCGATGAATTTTTAGATATCGATGCTGAAGATTATATTTTAAAAGAAAAATATTTAGATGGAAATTTTGATGGTTTAAGTTTTCGGGTTAAAAACTTTTTAGGAGATAAATTAATTGATTTTGCTGGTTGGTATCCGGATCATAAAGTTCGGTTTTTTAATAAAAAGACCGCAAGACCTTCTGATTCTAAAGTACATCAAACAGTTGTTACTACTAATGAAAAAAAAGTTCCTGTACATATTTTGCATTATGGTTGGGAAACTTTAGATCAAATTATTTCAAAAAAGAATCAATATTCGAATTGGCACGCTCAACAGCTTTTTGATGAAGGAGTGAGTATAGGAGCTTTTAAACCGATTCTCAATGGAACAGTAGCGTTTGTGAGGTGTTATTTCTTTAAAAAAGGTTTTTTGAATGGATTAGATGGCTTGTCAATTGCTATGATTCAAGCTTTTTTTTCGTATATGAAATATGCCAAATTAATAAAGATCCAGAAAAATAAGTAGCTTTTTTATTTCTAAATAAAAAACCGCCATTTCAGATTGTACAAATTGAAATGGCGGTTTTATTTTAAAATTTATTTCTATGTTTTATTACTTTTTAAAGCTAAGTCATCATTAGTAACTCTTTCATAAAAAGTCTGAATGTAAGCTTTTAAGAAATGGGACATTTTTTGTGTCTTTTCAGTATCTTTTTTCTCCAAATTGTTTTTAAGAAACACATCTTTTTTCCAATTATAAAGACCAATAACATGGTTATTAGCAAATGCCAGATAATAGTCATCTTGTATGTAATGATAAGTTCCTTGAAGATAATATACAACGAAATTATTATTTGATTTATAACTTTTCCCAAAACTTACCATATCCGTTTTGATATTTAAATAATCCAAAATGCTTGGCATTATGTCTATTTGTTGAAAATTATTTTCATTAACACCCACAAATTTAGGATTGGAAGGATCAAAAAATAAAATTGGAATTCTAAATTTACCAATATTAGTTTGGTCTGCTGGTCTGTCGCCTTCTGAAGAGGTATGGTCTGATGAAATTACAAAAAGAGTATTATTGTACCAACTTTGTTTTCTGGCTGTATTAAAAAATTGGCGCAATGCAAAATCAGAATACCCAATACATTCTTGGATGATTGTAGTTCCTTTTGGAAATTTCCCTTTATATTTTTCAGGAATTTTATAGGGATTATGAGATGAAATTGTGAAAATAGAGCTGAAAAATGGCTGTTGAAAACTAGATAATTTTCGGCAAAAAAACTGCATAAATTCTTCGTCATAAATTCCCCAGCTTCCATCAAAAGCTTCTGTTCCTACATATTCATTTTTGCCATAGTATTGATCAAAATCTGCTACTCGTGCATATTGATCAAAATTTTGACTACCATTAAAAGCGCCATGAAAAAATGAAGTAGAATATCCTTCTTTTTTCAAAATTCTTGGAAGCCCGTTGATTTTGTTTAAAGCAAAATTAGATGAAATAAATGAGTTATTCATCAAACTTGGAATGCTGGATAAAATAGATGGCACTGCGTCAATTGATGCTTTGCCGTTGGCAAATCCATTTTTGAAATAATAGGATTTTGTAATAAGAGAATCTAAAAAAGGTGTATAACCTCTGCCAACATTTTCCTTTCCAAAACTTTCCAGAATAATAATAACGACATTTTTCTTGATTGTTTCTTTATCCGAATTTAGAGATATTACTGGATTGAATGTAGAAGTTAATTCTTTTTCTTCAAAGTAATGAACTTTTTCAATATTTTCCTTTTTTGCAATTGTTTTTAATATGCAAAAAGGAGTGTTTAATACTAATGCTGAATTACCAATTTCGCCATAAGCTACAGCGTCTACAATTTTTATTGGTTTTTTTCTAAGTCCTCCACGTGCAACCAATAAACCGGCAGCTATTGCAATAATTAGGAAAGAAAATTGTTTTAACTTATCTTTTTTTGTTAGAGTACTGTAATGGTTTATTTGCTTTAAATCCGGAAGTAATTTAAATAACATATAACTAACGAAAAGAAATAAAACACCAATATACCAAAACTCTCTTAAAAATGAAGGTATTAGTCTAAGCGCTTCTTGCTCCATTCCTTTTGCGGTAATCATGCTAAATGTACTTCGTCTCCCTGTAAAACGATAGTATATAATATCGATAAAATTGGTTGCAAGAAAAAGAAGGTTTACTGTATAAAATGAAATTTTAAGTCTTTTTTGGTATTTTGATGTGTATTTAAAATTACCTGGAATAAAATGTAATATGATAAAAATAATATTCAAATATGCTATCGCAGCTAAATCGAAGAGAAGTCCTCCTTTTATAGTTTGAAAATTAAAAACGTGAAAATAATCAGCATTAAAAATATAAAAAAATATTCTGGAAATTTGGTAAAGAAAAAGAATCAAAAGCAACCTTTGAAGCAGTATAAAACTGTTTTTTTTGTAATTATCCATTTATGACGAGAATGTAATGTTGTTAAATAATGGTATATGTTTTATATGCAAAATCCTATAATAGAATATTGCACTATGGTTATAAATAAATATAAGTTAATGTTGAAAATCAGTTTTTTAACAATTAATTATTCTGATTTTGCAAAACTATAAAAATAATCGATAAAAAGCGTTTTTTATCGTTATGTGCGTTTCTTGTTTTAAATGTTGTGTTTGTTATTAATCTTAAGGCTAATGTTTTAACTTAATTTAGAGACAAAATAAATTATAATTGGTAACTAATAAAATAAGAAAGAGGTCTTAATTTTTAAAAAATAAGACCTCCTAATTTATATGATATGATATGATATGATATAAAAAATTACACAGCTACATCATATTCGCGTAAAGCATTATTCAAAGAAGTTTTTAGATCTGTAGATGGTTTACGAGTACCGATGATTAAAGCGCAAGGCACTTGGAATTCACCAGCAGCAAACTTTTTAGTGTAACTTCCAGGAATTACTACCGAACGAGCAGGAACAAAACCTTTCATTTCCACAGGAGTTTCTCCAGTAACATCAATAATTTTTGTCGAAGCTGTCAAGCAAACATTCGCACCAAGAACAGCTTCTTTCCCAACGTGAACACCTTCTACAACAATACAACGAGATCCAACAAATACACCATCTTCAATAATAACAGGAGCTGCTTGTAAAGGTTCAAGAACACCACCAATTCCAACACCACCACTTAAGTGCACGTCTTTACCAATTTGAGCACAACTACCAACAGTAGCCCAAGTATCAACCATAGTTCCGGCATCAACATAAGCACCAATATTTACATAACTTGGCATCATGATTACACCACTTGAAATATAAGAACCGTAACGTGCAGAAGCACCAGGAACAACACGTACTCCTTTAGCAGCATAATCTTTTTTCAATAACATTTTGTCATTGTATTCGAAGATTCCAGCTTCCCAAGTTTCCATTTTTTGAATAGGGAAATACATTACAACAGCTTTTTTAACCCATTCGTTTACTTGCCATCCGTCACCTTTTGGTTCAGCAACACGTAATTTTCCTGCGTCTAATAATTCAATAACTTCTCTGATAGCATCAGTAGTTTTTGTTTCTTGTAGTAAAGCTCTATTTTCCCAAGCTTGTTCTATTATAGATTGTAATTCGTTCATTTTTGATAAATTTTTGGCAAATATACCATTTTTAAGCAATAGCAAAAAAGAGAATTGGGCTGAAAAATGTTATATATTTGTATTTCAAATTTGTTTGTTTATGAAAGCAGTTTAGGTTTTCATAAGACATAATCTTCTTTATAAATGCCAAGAATACTTTCCATAGATTACGGCCAAAAGCGAACAGGAATAGCCGTTACAGACGAATTACAGATAATAGCTTCTGGTTTGACTACCATTCCATCTGCAACTGCAATTGATTTTTTAAAAGATTATTTTACTAAAGAAAAGGTTGAAGCAGTGCTCATCGGCGAGCCAAAACAAATGAACGGTGAACCTTCTCAAAGTGCATCAATAATCAAAGGATTTGTTACTCATTTTACGAATCATTTTCCAGAAATGAAAGTTATTCGTATGGATGAAAGATTTACTTCAAAAATGGCTTTTCAAACGATGATTGATAGCGGACTAAATAAAAAACAGCGCCAAAATAAAGGACTTATTGATGAAATTTCGGCCACTATTATGCTTCAGGATTATTTGAATCGTAAATAGTGTTATTAATTTCACAAACCATTACGTTATAAGAGTGTTTTGTAACTAAAAATTTATTTTTTTATGTGATTTTTAGAGTTATTTTTGCAACTCCTAAAAAATACAAAAATGTCCGATACAACAATACGTTCTAGTTCCGATGTAGTTTTAATTGGTGCAGGAATCATGAGTGCCACACTTGGTTTGATTCTAAAAGAATTACAACCTGACTTAAAGATTGATATTTACGAAAGATTAGATGTTGCAGCCGCAGAAAGTTCTGATGCTTGGAACAATGCTGGTACTGGGCACTCTGCTTTTTGTGAATTGAATTATACGCCAGAAGATGCTAATGGGAAAATTAATCCTAATAAAGCAATTAGCATTGCAGAGCAATTCGAGGTTTCAAGACAGTTTTGGGCTTATCTGGTTAAAGAAGGTAAACTTACCTCTCCAGAAAATTTTATAAAAAGCATTCCTCATATTAGCTTTGTTTGGGGAGACAAAAATGTAGAATTCCTTAAAAATAGATTCAATACTTTACAAGCGAATCCACTTTTTGCCGATATGGTTTTCAGCACAGATCCTGCTGAATTGCAAAAATGGATGCCTCTTGTTATGGAAGGCCGAAACCAAGATGAAAAAGTTGCTGCAACTTCAGTGAAAATTGGTACTGATGTAAATTTTGGTACGCTAACCAGAAATATGCTTGCTTATTTGACAAAATTAAATGGTGTTACAATCCATTATAGTCATGAGGTCAAAAAACTAAGACAGAGAGAAGATAAAACTTGGAGAATAAAAATCACTGATTTAGAATCTAATCAGAAGAAAAAAGTATATACCAACTTTGTTTTTATTGGTGCTGGAGGTGGTTCGCTACCTTTATTAGAAAAAGCGAATGTTCCAGAAGGAAAAGGGTATGGTGGTTTTCCAGTAAGTGGACAATGGTTAAAATGTACTAATCCTGAAGTTATTGCTAAGCACCAAGCTAAGGTGTATGGAAAAGCTAGTGTTGGTGCGCCACCAATGTCTGTTCCTCATGTGGATACGAGAATGATTGACGGTGAAAGAGCATTGCTTTTCGGACCATTTGCAGGATTTTCTACTCGCTTCCTGAAAAACGGATCTTATTCTGATTTGCCATTATCTATCAAACCTGATAATGTGATTCCGATGATTGTGGCTGGATATAAAAATATTCCATTGACTAAATATTTAATCGAGCAAGTACGTCAGTCTCCAAAAGATAGAATGAACGCTTTACGTGAGTATGTTCCTAATGCTAGATCAAGAGATTGGAAATTGGAAAGAGCAGGACAACGTGTTCAGGTTATTAAAAGAGATGAAGAATTGATTGGTAAATTAGAATTTGGTACTGAAATGATCAATACTCATGATGGAACTTTGGCAGTATTATTAGGAGCTTCTCCAGGCGCTTCAACTGCAGTTTCTATTATGGTGGAATTGGTAAGTAAGTGCTTCCCTGATAAGTTTAATTCGCCAGAGTGGCAGGAAAAAGTGAAAGCAATGATTCCTTCGTTTGGGCAAGCTTTGAATAAAAATCCTGAGTTGTTATCAACTGTAAGAAATAATACGTCGGCAGTTTTAAAATTAAATGAATAATTTCTTTTAAAACTATTTAAAAAACGGTTTTCAGTTTCAAGTTAAAGAAATTGAGAACCGTTTTTTAGTATGAATTATTCAACGCTTTCCATTAGTTCTTTTGTGTTTTTCAAAATGCTTTCAGACAAATTAGTTAGCCAAATCAATTGTTCAATAACCAATTGTGCTTCCTGCATTAGTAAGGCGAAAGATTCTTCGTCTATTTCAGTTCTTGCTTTCAGTTCATTTTGACGAATATTTTTTAGTTCGATGAATCGATTAGCGATTTCTTCATTTGAAGTATCATCAGATTCAATAAAGTTTTCTTTCTTTAAAAGAGCTATGGAATGATCTAAGTTTTTAAGCACTTTTTCTACAACAATTGTAAGCGCTCGTGATGAAGCTGTAGTTTTATGAGACTGCGTATAAGTTCCCAATGAAGCTGTAGATGACAGTAAGGAATGATTCAGTTCTGTTAATTTATAAACCAATACAATGTTTTTTTGTTTTGATTTTGGCTCTTGTGACATTCTTTGGAACGAAGCCATAAGATTTCCAATTTCAATAAATGCATTTTTTCTCGCTAAACGATAGGAGGTAGGGACTTCGCCTTTTTGAGTGTAATAATTAAAAATTTCCTGTAAATATTTACGATTAGCAATAATTGATTTTTCTAAATGTTCGGGAGCTTTGATGTATTCCCATGTTGGCCATAAAAAATGATTAGCTAAATAAGCTAATAGTGCTCCTGTTATGGTATCGGCTACTCTAAATTGGATGACATGTAAAATGTCGGTAGTCAATATTCCATATAAAAATACAATATACATTGTGACAAAAGTGGCGCTAACAGTATAATTGGTTTGGGTAAATGAATAACCAAGCAGTAAACAAAGTATTGCTAAAACGCTTAAAAAAGGATGATTTGTGGTTAGGAATAAAATACTAAAAGCAATTATTCCTCCAACAATGGTTCCAATGACACGTTGTTTAGTTCGCTGTTTTGTCAATCCATAACCTGGCCTCATAATAATGATGATTGTCATCACAATCCAATAGGCATTTTGAAACGCAAAAAATTTACCTATTATTAATCCAAACACAATGGCAACAGTTAGCCGTAAAGAATGTCTAAATATAGTCGACGAAAAACTGATATTTTGAATAAAAGTACTGAGCGGGTAATATTGAGGTGTTAAGAATTTCTCCAAATCCCTGTCTTTCCCTTTAAAATCATAATTGTTAGATACTGATGTAAAAGCACGCTCAATAATTTTAATCTTCTCAACTTGCTTTTCAGCATATTCCAGCATGGTTTTTAGCATTAAAACGCCTTCTGAAGCTTCTTCTTTTCCTAAATCATTTTCATATTCTTTGATAGCTTCTTCTAAAGCAAACAAGTGTGCACGCAATTTGTTCTTAGGAATATAGCTTGTTCTTTTTGCAATGTTTTTTGATAATTGCTTTAAAGTCGAAGCTAGATTATAAGCCAGGTTTTGATATGTAGTGAGAGTTTTGGGATGTTTTTCAAATTTTTGATGCAATTTGTCGTGGTCAAACGAAGTTGATAATGCCAGCTCTAATATTTCTAATAATGAAATAAAGACAACTAACATTTTTCGGTTTTGATTCGATGAAACTGAATTGATTTGTTTTCCAATTAGCACTAAACGGATGTTGTGATGTATATCGTTTAGTTCTACTTGAAGATGCAATTGTTTTTCGAGTATTGATTTTCGATCGGCGAGACTATTCCATAAATCACCTCTTAATTTGAGGTATTTAGCAGTTAATCTGATGCATTCGGCAACTTGTAATTCTACATATCTATTTGGTCTGATGTAATAAAAAAGCAAAGAAATTAGTAAATAAAACAACCCTCCGACTAGTATAAAACCTGAATATTTAAGCATTTCTAATCCTGTATGCATATGCGAAAAGGATAACGAAGCTGTTAATAATGCCGAAAAAGAAGTGAATGTTGCTCTTTGCCCATAAACGGAAAGCATCGCCAAAATAAATATCAATATGGGGAAAAAAGTATAAAATATAAATGGAATTGGGTATGTAATATTAATTAACAAATTGACCCCTGCGATCAAAAAAGCGGTAACCAAAATTCCATTTATTTTATGTTTCAAGGAACTTGGAATGTCACAAGGATATGTCAAAATAACGCCAAGAGCAATTGTGAAACCAATTTCAAATTGTCCAAGAAATGTACATACTAATACAGGGATTACAGAGGCTATTGTTACTTTTAATGCACTGGTGAAATAAGTACTGTCAGTGAATTTTTCTATTTTGTCAATCATGAAATTTGATTTGATATAAAAATTGTATTTTAACGCTTTTACAAGGTTTTATTCGTAATAGTACAAAAATATGCTAATTATTATTTAGAGATAAATCATTATCTATTTTTTTACTACTTTTGCGACCTTAATTATATGGAATTTTTCCTTTTTATTTAAGCCGGATATTAATAAAAATAAATCAAATGATATTACCAATTATAGGATATGGTGATCCTGTTTTAAGAAAAGTAGGAGAGGAGCTTACTCCGGATTATCCAAATTTGAAAGAAATTATTGCAAACATGTATGAGACCATGTACAATGCAAGTGGTGTAGGTCTTGCTGCAGAACAGGTTGGGCTTTCATTGCGTTTATTTGTTATTGATACCACTCCGTTCAGTGATGACGAAGATTTGGAGGCCAACGAACAAAATAAATTAAAAGGTTTCAAAAAGACTTTTATTAATGCAAAAATAATAAAAGAAGAAGGCGAAGAGTGGGCTTTTAATGAAGGTTGTTTGAGTATTCCTGATGTGCGTGAAGATGTGTTTAGAAAACCAACCGTTACAATTCAATATTGTGAAGAAGATTTTGTGATGAAAACTGAAGTTTTTGATGGTTTGATTGCCAGAGTTATTCAGCACGAATACGACCATATCGAAGGGATTTTGTTTACGGATAAAATTTCATCTTTGAAAAAGCGTTTGATTCAAAAAAAATTAAAAAATATTACCGAAGGAAAGACTTTTCAGGATTACAGAATGAAGTTTTTTGCCAAAAAAGGTAGATAATCTATACATTATTAGTTAAATAAATTAAGAAAAAATAAAATGAGTTTAGAAAAAATATTAGCGATTTCAGGTAAACCAGGGTTATATGTTTTAAAAGTACAAACGCGTACTGGTTTTGTTGCAGAGTCATTATTGGATGGAAAAAAAATAACTGTAAGTTTAAAAAGTAATGTAAGTCTATTGTCTGAGATTTCTATTTATACTTATGATGCCGAAAAACCTTTGGCTGAAATCATGCAAAATATTGCTAAAAAAGAAAATAATGGTCAAACAATTTCTCATAAAGAAGATAATGCAACTTTGTTGACTTATTTTAGAGAAATATTGCCAGAATATGATGAAGAAAGAGTTTACGCTTCTGATGTTAAGAAAATTGTTAACTGGTACAATACACTTCAGGCAAAGGGATTGTTAGTTGATGATGCTCCAGCTGCAACAGAAGAAACAGTTCCAGTTGCTGAAGAAGTTGTTGCTGAACCAGCAAAAGCTCCTGCTAAAAAAGCAAAAGCAAAAAAAGAGTAATTATGAACTAGTGATTAGTAGTGTTGCTAATCATTAAATCATTTCAAAAATAATCCTGCCAAGACATTTATCCTGGCAGGATTTCTTATTTTTACAAAAATCAAAAAGACGATGAACACACGACAAAATCAACTGCAAGCTTTCGAACGTTTATTAGACATCATGGATGATTTGCGCGAAAAATGTCCTTGGGACAAAAAGCAAACTATGCAAACACTTCGTCATTTGACAATCGAGGAAACATATGAATTAGGAGATGCAATTCTTGACAATGATTTAAACGAAGTAAAAAAAGAGCTTGGAGATTTATTGTTGCATCTTGTTTTTTATGCTAAAATAGGCAGTGAAACAAACGATTTTGATATAGCTGATGTTTGTAATGAAATATGCGAAAAGTTAATTCATCGCCATCCGCATATTTACAGTGATGTTGCGGTTAAAGATGAAGAAGAAGTAAAACAAAATTGGGAGAAATTAAAACTAAAAGAAGGGAAAAAATCTGTTCTTGAAGGGGTTCCAAGAAGTTTGCCGGCACTTGTGAAAGCCAGTAGAATTCAGGATAAAGTAAAAGGTGTTGGATTTGATTGGGAAGAATCACATCAGGTTTGGGACAAAGTCCAGGAAGAATTACAGGAATTACAAGATGAGGTTGCCGTTGGAGATCAAGACAAAATGGAATCCGAATTTGGAGATGTTTTGTTTTCGATGATTAATTACGCCCGATTTTTGAACATAAACCCCGAAGATGCTTTGGAACGAACCAATAAAAAATTCATCAAGCGTTTTCAATATTTAGAAAGCAAAGCCGATGAATTAGGGAAGCCATTAATGGATATGACTCTTGCCGAAATGGACGTTTTTTGGAATGAAGCGAAGAAACTGTAGATTTCAGACTTCAGACTTCAGACTTCAGACTTCAGACTTCAGACTTCAGAATAAGAATGTTAAACATCTAGTTTAATCTGCTTACTAAAAACTGCCATCTGGTTACTGACTTAGTCTGCTATCTTTTTCAGCTTATTAATGTCTTTCAAGACAATTTTTTTACCTACCAATTCAATCAAATCTAATTTTTTAAAATCAGATAATAATCGAATACAGCTTTCGGTGGCAGTACCAATCATACTAGCTAATTCATCTCTGGAAAGTTGAATTTTTAAACTTCCATCGCTGTGTGTGCCAAAAGTGTCGTGTAAATAAATTAAAGTTTCAGCAAGTCTTTCTTTTACAGATTTCTGAGCCATATTAACCATGTGCTCATCAGATGATTTCAGATCTCCACAAATCGTTTTCATAACATTCATCGAAAACTGATTGTTTTGTTCAAAAAAACCTAACATTTCATTCTTCGGGATAAAACATACTTGCATATCCTCTAATGCTATTGCGCTCAAATTTGCAGGCTCGTCACTTATCATGGAACGTTGTCCTAATAATTCTCCTTTAGCAACAAGTTTAACGATGTGGTCTTTTCCGTTTGGACTTAATTTGGTTAATTTGCAAACGCCATCTTTGATACAAAATATACCATTTACGTTTTCTCCTTCTTCAAAAATGTTTTCCCCTTTTTTTATTGTTTTAGAAGTTTTACATTCTGAAATTTTAATAAGCTCGTCTTTATTTAATGCTTTAAGGGAACTTAATTCTCGAACGATACATTGTTCACATTTGCTCATAACCGAATAGGATTTTCATTTGCAAAGTTATAAATTTATATGATAATTGTCATTCTTTTTATTATAATGAAATTGTAAAATTTGCAAAACTTAACTAAGTGTTATTTATGGAGAAAATTAACTGTTATCACTGTGGACTCGAAATAATAGAGGACAAAATTATCTTTGATAACAAAGACTTTTGTTGCAATGGGTGTAAAACAGTTTATGAAATTTTTAGTCTAAACGATTTAACCTCGTATTATGAATTTGAAAAATCTCCTGGTGCCACTCCGCAGGATATCAATGGGAAGTATGATTTTTTAGACAATGAAAGTATTGTTTCCAAATTATTAGAATTTAAAGAAGATACAACCGCAATAATATCTCTAAGCATTCCGCATATCCATTGCAGTTCGTGTATTTGGATTTTAGAGAATTTGCATAAACTTCAAAAAGGGGTAAATACATCTCAGGTGAATTTTCCCGAAAAGAAAGTCCGAATCAATTACAATCCAGAGATCGTTTCCCTAAAAAACATAGTTTCTTTATTGAGTTCAATCGGTTATGAGCCTTATATCAGTTTAGAAAATTACGAAACGGGTAAAAGCAGTATCGATAGAAGTCTGACTTATAAACTTGGCGTTGCTTTCTTTTGTTTCGGAAACATTATGCTACTATCTTTTCCCGAATATTTTGAAGTGAAGGAATATTGGCTGGATAATTATCGTCCATTTTTTCGCGGATTGATTTTTGCTTTGTCTTTGCCATCTTTTTTTTATTCGGCAAGCGGTTATTATGTTTCGGCTTATAAAAGTATCAAATCGAAGATGCTCAATATCGATATTCCGATTGCTTTGGGAATAGTCGTTATGTTCGTCAGAAGCACTTTTGATATTGTTATGGATTACGGTTCGGGTTTTTTTGATAGCCTAACAGGATTGATTTTCTTCATGTTATTAGGGAAAATGTTTCAAATTAAAACCTATAGTTTCTTGAGTTTCGAAAGAGATTTTAAATCCTATTTTCCAATTGCAATAACCAAAATAAATAGTGATTCCACCGAAGAAAGTATTCCTGTTTATGAAATCGAAAAAGGCGACAGATTATTAATACGTAATCAGGAATTGATTCCCGTTGATGGAATTTTAATATCTGATAAAGCCGAAATTGACTATAGTTTTGTTACTGGAGAGGCTGTTCCAATTACCAAAAAATCTGGAGATAAAGTTTTCGCTGGAGGAAAACAAATTGGAAAAATCATCGAAATGGAAGTTCTGAATTCCATTTCTCAGAGTTATTTGACACAATTGTGGAGCAATGATGTTTTCCAAAAAAATGTGGAGCAAAAACACAAAACCATTACCGATAGCATCAGTCGTTATTTTACGCCAATCCTTTTGTTAATAGCTTTTGCAGGTTTTGGGTATTGGATTTTCTTTGATGCTAACACAGCTTTTAATGTTTTTACGGCGGTGTTAATTGTGGCTTGCCCTTGTGCATTGGCACTAACAGCTCCTTTTACAATGGGAAATATGTTGCGAATTTTTGGCAATAAATATTTTTACCTCAAAAATGCTTTAGTAATTGAACAATTAGCCAAAGTCGATACTATAGTTTTTGATAAAACTGGAACAATAACCACTAATTTAAAATCAAATATTACTTATGAAGGTAAGACGTTAGACGAATCCAGTTCAATTATTATAAAAAGTGTTCTTCGCGCTTCTAATCATCCTCTGAGCAGAATGTTGTATGATTTTCTACCAGAAGCCAAAAGAATAAAATTAGACACATTCGAAGAAATTACAGGAAAAGGAATCCAGGCCGTGATTGATGGGATTGTTATAAAATTGGGTTCGGCGGAGTTTATTGGTGTAAACAGGAATGACGGGATTCAGCAAACAGCCATTCACATAAAAATCGGCGAAACGTACTTTGGAAAATATATTTTTAATAACGAATACCGCGAAGGTTTGTCTGAGCTTTTCACTAAACTTAGTTCAGAGTATCAGGTTAAAGTTTTATCAGGAGATAATGAAGGGGAGCGTAGTTTGTTGGAAACAATTTTGCCCGCTGGAACCGAAATGATTTTCAACCAAAAACCGGAACAAAAATTACAATTTATAAAAGCACTGCAAGAGCAAGGCAAAAATGTTATGATGGTCGGGGACGGGCTTAATGATGCAGGTGCTTTGGCGCAAAGTAATGTAGGGATTTCAATCTCCGAAAATGTAAATGTTTTTTCACCTGCTTGTGATGCCATTTTGGATGCAAAAGAGTTTAAAAAGCTTCATTATTTTTTAAAATTATCACAAAAAGCCATTACAACTATCAAAATGAGTTTCACCTTATCACTTTTGTATAATGTAGTAGGTTTGTCGTTTGCCATCACAGGAAATCTATTGCCGTTAGTAGCAGCAATCATTATGCCTTTGAGTACCATTACGATAGTGAGCTTTGTAACGATAATGAGTAATTATTATTCAAGAAAAATAAAATAGTTTAACAAAGGATTGTCTCTAATTTTTTCATAAATTTAACATATGACATAAAACATGATAATTGTCATTTTTTATAAAAGCTGATGCGTTTAATTTTGTTAACTTAATTATAGGATATGAGTGTAATATACTTGTTAATAGCAATCAGTATTTTTGTCGCCATCGGTTTTTTTATCGCTTTTGTTTTTGCGGTAAAATCAGGACAATATGACGATGATTATACACCATCAGTAAGAATGCTTTTTGATGATGAGCTCATTAAAACCTCCTCCAAAGAACCGGAAGTTAAAAGTTAAAATCCTCTTTAATCTTTTACACTTTTGAATTAAACTGAACAAATTTTAAAAACAATTATAAATATGGAAATGCAACAATTTTATTATGACAACAAAATTGTAAAGAAGTTCATTTATGCTACCATAGTTTTTGGGGTAGTAGGGATGTTGGTTGGTCTTATCTTGGCTACAATGTTTCTTTTCCCGAATATGACCGAAGGAATTTCTTGGTTGAGTTTTGGTAGATTGAGACCTTTACATACCAATGCGGTAATTTTTGCCTTCGTTGGTAACGCAATGTTTGCGGGGGTTTATTATTCGCTTCAGCGTTTACTTAAAGCCAGAATGTATAGTGATTTTTTGAGCAATCTTAACTTTTGGGGTTGGCAATTAATTATTGTTGCAGCAGCTATTTCACTTCCTTTGGGATATACTTCTTCTAAAGAGTATGCTGAGTTGGAATGGCCAATTGACATTGCTATTGCCTTAATATGGGTTGCATTTGGTATCAACATGATTGGTACAATGCTAAAAAGAAGAGAGCGTCACTTATATGTTGCGATCTGGTTCTATTTAGCTACATTTATTACAGTTGCCGTATTGCATATTTTTAATAGTTTGGAATTACCAATTTCTGCAATGAAGAGTTATTCTGTTTATGCAGGAGTTCAGGATGCATTAGTGCAATGGTGGTATGGACATAATGCGGTTGCGTTTTTCTTAACAACGCCTTTCTTAGGATTGATGTATTATTTTGTGCCTAAAGCAGCGAATCGTCCTGTATATTCTTATAGATTGTCTATTATTCACTTTTGGTCTTTGATATTTTTATATATCTGGGCTGGACCGCACCACTTATTATACTCAGCATTGCCAACATGGGCGCAAAATTTAGGAGTTGTATTCTCTGTAATGTTGATTGCTCCGTCTTGGGGGGGTATGATTAATGGTCTTTTGACTTTAAGAGGAGTTTGGGACAAAGTGCGTGTTGATCCAGTATTGAAGTTTTTTGTTGTCGCTATGACCGGTTACGGAATGGCTACTTTTGAAGGTCCAATGCTTTCTTTCAAAAATGTAAATGCTATTGCGCACTATACTGACTGGATTATTGCACACGTACACGTTGGTGCGTTGGCGTGGAATGGTTTTATGGCTTTTGGTATTATTTATTGGTTGATTCCTAGAATGACCAAGACTTCTTTGTACTCTGTGAAATTGGCTAATTTCCACTTTTGGATAGGAACACTTGGAATTATATTGTATGCATTGCCAATGTATTTGGCTGGGTTCTTACAGGCTTCTATGTGGAAACAATTTAATCCAGACGGGACACTAACTTATGGTAATTTCCTTGAAACAGTTACTCAAATCATGCCAATGTATTGGATGAGAGCTATCGGGGGAACAATGTATTTAGCTGGTATGTTAACGTTAGTTTATAACATTATTCAAACGGTAAGAGCTGGAGAAGAAGTAGAAGATGAATTAGCAGAAGCTCCTGCATTAGAAACTATAAAATCTGGAAGACTTAAAGGAGAAAAATACCACTCATGGTTGGAAAGAAAACCAATCAAAATGGCTGTTTTTGCTACCATTGCGATATTAATTGGTGGAATTATTCAAATTGTTCCAACGATTATGGTAAAATCAAATATTCCGACGATTACAAGTGTTAAACCGTATACTCCTTTAGAATTAGAAGGACGTGATTTATACATCCGTGAAGGTTGTGTTGGGTGTCACTCTCAGTCTGTTCGTCCATTTAGAAGTGAAGTAGAACGTTACGGACCTCAATCCAAAGCTGGGGAATTTGTATACGATCATCCATTCTTATGGGGATCAAAACGTACTGGTCCGGATTTATTAAGAGTTGGTGGAAAATACAATGACAACTGGCATTTTAACCACTTCTGGAGCCCTCAAAGCATTTCTTCAGGTTCGATTATGCCTGGTTACAAATGGTTATTTGACAACAAACCGATGGATGTTTCAATGACTCAAAAGAAGATGGAAGCTATGAAATCTCTTGGTGTTCCTTATTCGCCAGAGCAAATTGCTAATGGACCAAAAGATTTAAGAACTCAGGCAATCGCGATCGAAGAAAGTCTTAAAAACGATCCTGACTTTGTAAAAAGTTATGATGAAAGTAAAAAGAAAGCTGCTGCCAAAGGAGAGAAATTTGTTCCTATGAATGAAAGAGAAATTGTAGCATTAATTGCTTATATCCAAAGACTTGGTACCGACATTAAAGTAAAAGAATAATAAAACTCAAAGTTATGTTCGAGCAAATAAAACACAATATGGAAACCATTGCCGGAGTTGCAATTTTTCCGATACTATCGTTGTTGATTTTCTTTTTCTTTTTTCTCGGTTTGGGAATTTGGGTGTATTCATACAAGAAAGAGACAATAGAGGAAATTAGCCAAATTCCTTTAGAAGATTAAATTGTACAATTTCAAAATATATAAATAATGAAAAAAGTTATTCCATCATATATAAGAGTTCTGGTTCTGTTTTTCGTCGTTTTTGGAGCGATGGAGTATTTTATCGATTCAGGAAACCGTCCAGCTTTTATACAGTATCCAATGGTTTCTGTCTTTTTGTTAGTTTTTCTTTTTCTTTTAATAGCAATCGAAATAACACTTTCTGCAGTTAATAAAATTACTTTCCTCTTGCTTCCGGCTGAAGAGAAAGAAAAATTAGCACAGAAAGAAGCATTAGGAATAAACGATAAAAATTGGTTTGAGAATTTAAAGGAAAGATTTACTGGTTCTGTTCCAGTGGAAGAAGAAAAACAATTATTGATGGATCATGATTATGATGGAATCAAAGAATTGGATAATAATTTACCGCCTTGGTGGGTGTATTTATTCTATGCCTGTATTATTTTTTCAGTAGTGTACTTAGTTCGTTACGAAATTATGGGTGCTCCGGATCAAGAAGCTGAATTGAAAGCAGAAATGGATCAAGCCAAAATTGAAGTTGCCGAATACATGAAAACAGCGCCTGATTTGATGGATGAAAATTCAGTTGTTCTGTTAGATGATGCTGAATCGTTAGGTAAAGGAAAAGAAATTTTTACTACCAATTGTGCGGCATGCCACAGAGCTGATGCAGGAGGGCAAATTGGTCCAAACCTTACTGATGATTACTGGATATTAGGAGGCGGAATCAAGAACTTATTCCACACTATTACTAACGGAGGTCGTGATGGAAAAGGAATGATCGCTTGGAAAGGAACTTTAAAACCAAAAGAAATTCAGGCAGTAGCCAGTTATGTGATTTCTTTAAGTGGTAGTAATCCAAAAGATCCGAAAGCGCCAGATGGCGAAGTTTGGGTAGATAAGGACGCTGCTAAATCTACAACAATTCCCGCTCCCAAAGCTGTTGATTCTACACAAGCAAAATAAAAGTATTATCTTAGAGAGCTTTGTCAAATTCCAACTTTGCAAAGCTCTTTTTTAATGTTTAAAAATCAAAAAATGGCAACTAATCTAGACGAATCTTTCAGAGACAGTATAGGAACTATTGATAAAGAAGGTCGTAGAAAGTATATATATCCAAAAAAGCCTTCTGGGAAATTTTATGAATATAGAAAATGGGTTAGTTATGTTTTATTAACCATTCTTATTGTCAATCCCTTTATAAAAATAAACGGAAACCAATTCATGATGTTTAATGTTTTGGAACGCCGTTTTAATATTTTTAGCTTTCCTTTTTGGCCACAGGATTTCTATCTTTTTGTGTTGTTCATGGTCATCGGAGTAGTCTTTATTCTTTTATTTACGGTCATTTTTGGTAGAATATTTTGTGGTTGGATTTGTCCGCAGACTATTTTTATGGAAATGGTTTTCCGCCGAATAGAATATTGGGTTGAAGGTGATAGGGGAGCACAAATCCGCTTAGAAAAACAAGAATGGAACGCTGAGAAAATTAGAAAAAAATCAATAAAATGGTTTTTATTTCTATTGATTTCTTTTGGGATTGCCAATGTGTTTTTAGCATATTTAATTGGTAGTGACGAATTATTTAGATTGATAAAAGATGGGCCTTTAGCTCACGCCAGTTCCTTTATATCCTTATTGATTTTCACAGGTGTTTTCTATTTTGTGTTTGCATGGTTTAGAGAGCAAGTGTGTATAATTGCTTGTCCTTACGGAAGATTGCAAGGTGTTTTATTGGACAAAAAATCGATCAATGTTGCGTATGATTTTGTTCGTGGTGAAAAAGAAGTAGGAAGAGCCAAATTCAATAAACAGGAAGACAGAGCAGCATCAGGGAAAGGAGATTGTATCGATTGTAAACAATGCGTAAACGTTTGTCCAACAGGAATTGACATTCGTAACGGAGTGCAACTTGAATGCGTGAATTGCACCGCTTGTATCGATGAATGTGATACCATTATGGAAAGCGTTGGATTGCCAAAAGGACTTATCCGTTACGCTTCAGAAGACGAAATCGAGACTAAAGCGAAGTTCAAGTTCACAGCCAGAATGAAAGGTTACACTGCTATTTTGGTCATATTGGTTGGAGTTCTTACTGGTTTATTATTTTTAAGAACCGAGGTTGAAGCAACTATTTTTAGATTACCGGGACAATTGTTTCAGCATAAAGGTGATAATATTAGTAATGTCTATACTTTCAAAATTATTAATAAAACCAATCATGATATCAAGGATATGCATTTTAAATTGGTTGGTATTAAAGGTGATTTAAAGGTCGTTGGTGTTCAGGAATTGAAAGTTGCCAAACAAGGAATGTCCAGTGGAACGATGTTTATAGAGATTAACAAATTTTTATTAGATTCTGACAGAACAAAATTAGAAATTGATCTTTATGAAGGAAACAAAAAAATTGAAACAACTTTTACGAGTTTTTTAAGTCCGAGAAGTTTTGATTAATTTTATTTAAAAATTTTAAAGCATAACAGAATGAAAAATAATTGGGGTACTTATATAGTGATTGCTTTTGCTTTGTTCATCAGCTTTATTCTGTATTTTGTTTTGAAAGTACAGTCGGATAGTAAGTATGATAATGATTTGGTGGTGGAGGAATACTACAAACATGACGTGCATTTTCAAGACGAAATGGCTCGTGTTCAAAATGCTCATGACTTAAAAAACAAACCAGAAATTAAAGTTAATGCTAATGGTCTTAGCATTGCATTTCCTTCCGAATTCGCTCCAAAAGATATCAAAGGAACGGTTTTGCTTTACAGACCGTCTAATAAAAAATTTGATTTTAAATTACCGCTTACATTTACAGATTCAGCTTCGTTGTTTGTGCCAAAAAGCAAACTCATTGGTGGAGAATGGTACGTAAATTTGGAGTGGCAATATCAAGGAAAACCATATTTGACTAAAGAGAAGATTTACGTGAAGTAGATTTACGATATACGATATATCATGTACGATATAGGATTTAAGATTTAAGAATTACGATTCTGCGCAAAGTATGATCGCAATTTTTTTATCTCGCGGAATGAGGACACGAATGAAGCAAACTCCGCAATACTATATTTTAGATACTAAGGACTAATAACTAAGGACTAAAAAAAATGCTCTACTCAGCCTTTCTTTTCGGATTAATAAGTAGTTTTCACTGCATCGGAATGTGTGGCCCTATTGCCATGATGTTGCCTGTGGATCGAAATAATCAGGAAAAAAAGGTTATCCAAATCATGACATACCATTTAGGCAGATTAACCGCTTATAGTACTATAGGATTGGTTTTTGGATTGTTGGGGAAAGGATTTTTTATGGCAGGAATACAGCAGCAATTATCTATTTTTATTGGCTTAGCGATGATCTTAGTTATTCTGATACCTGAAAAAACATTAGCTCAATATAATTTTTCGAAGCCAGTTTATAAATTGATTTCAAAAATGAAGCAAAAGCTGGGAAGCCATTTCAAAAATAAAAGTTTCA
>Ga0308157_10003980_pt1 | contig 20370 bp, 14 predicted proteins | sample PhyBR1_FD_201035 | JGI IMG/M metagenome (GOLD analysis project Ga0308157, IMG submission 201035) | Phyllosphere microbial communities from UC Gill Tract Community Farm, Albany, California, United States - DLSLB.R1 | ecosystem: Host-associated > Plants > Phyllosphere > Unclassified | place: USA...
CATGTTGGTGACGGTCATGGCCGGGTAGAATCACCGCCACTTCACAGACCGCACGCCTTGAATCGGGACCCGATACATGTCACTTCGTTTGATCGTCAGCGCCGTCCTGGCCTTGATAGCCAGTACTGCGCAGGCAGAGGGCCCCGCTTCGGCGATTTCCTATACCCGCGATATCCAACCGATCTTCACCGAGAAGTGCGTGGCCTGCCACGCCTGCTACGACTCTGCTTGCCAGCTCAACCTCGGCAGTGCCGAGGGTGCGGCTCGCGGCGCGAGCAAGATGCCGGTGTACGACGGCGAGCGTAGCCAGGCCACACCGACTACACGGCTGTTCTATGACGCGTTCGGCAAACAAGCCTGGCAGCAGAAGGGCTTCTATTCGGTACTCGATGCCCAGGGCAGCCAGGCTGCGTTGATGGCACGTATGCTGGAGCTGGGGCATAACGCGCCACTGCAACCCAATGCCAAACTGCCCGACGAGATTGTATTGGGCCTGAACCGCCAAAACATGTGCGCGACGCCCGGCGAGTTCAACGCCTACGCCGGCGCCCATCCCAAGGAGGGTATGCCGCTGGCCGTCACCGGCCTGACCGACCAGCAATACCAGACCCTGCAACGCTGGCTGGCCTCCGGTGCGCCGATTGATGAGCAGAGTCTGGCGCCCAGCGCCAGGGAAGCCTTGCAAGTGCAGCAATGGGAAGCCCTGTTCAACCAGCCGGGCGCCCGGGAAAGCCTGGTGGCGCGCTGGTTGTACGAGCATTTGTTCCTCGCCCACATTTACTTCGAGAACGGCGAGCCGGGGCATTACTTCCAGTGGGTGCGTTCGCGTACGCCGAGCGGGCAGCCGATCGACCTGATCGCCACCCGGCGTCCTAACGATGACCCAGGCACTCAGGTCTATTATCGCCTGTGGCCGGTACAGGGCGTGATCGTGCATAAAACCCACATCACTTACCCGTTCAGCGCGGCGAAAATGGCGCGGATCAAAGACCTGTTCTATTCCGGTGACTGGCAGGTGAGCGCCTTGCCGGGCTACGGACCGGGGCGCCGCGCCAACCCGTTCGAAACCTTCGAAGCCATACCGGCCAAGGCGCGTTATCAGTTCATGTTGGATAACGCCGAATACTTCGTGCGCACCTTCATCCGTGGTCCGGTATGCCGTGGGCAGATCGCCACGGACGTGATCCGTGACAACTTCTGGACGCTGTTCCAGGAGCCGGACCATGACTTGTACATCACCGACGCCCGTTACCGCGGCCAGGCCACGCCATTGTTGGCCATGCCTGGGCAAAACGATGATGTGGGCAGTGTGCTGGGCCTGTGGCTGGCCTATCGCGACAAGCGCAATCAGTATGAGGCGTTGCGCCGCGATAGCTACGCAGATGTGCCGCCGCCGAGTTGGTCGAGCTTGTGGGCGGGTAATGACAATGCCTTGCTGACTATTTTCCGTCATTTCGACAGCGCCTCGGTGACCAAAGGCCTGATTGGCGAGGTGCCGCAGACGATGTGGCTGTTTGATTACCCACTGCTGGAGCGCACGTATTACCAGTTGGCAGTCAACTTCGACGTGTTCGGCAATGTGTCGCACCAGGCCCAGACGCGCTTGTACTTTGACTTGATTCGTAACGGTGCCGAACAGAACTTCCTGCGCTTGATGCCGGCCGACACTCGCGAGGACTTCCTCGATGACTGGTACCAGAACAGTGGCAAGCTCAAGCTGTGGCTGGACTATGAAGCCATTGATGATGACAAGCCCACGGGGCTGCATCTGGACGAGAAAGATCCCAAGCGCGATTTTGCCAACCAACTGCTGACGCGTTACGGCGGTTTGAATGTCAGCCCGGACCCGATCAACCGCTGCATCGGGGCCTATTGCTCGCGCGCCGGTATCGACCCGGCCTTGCGGGACGCCGAACAGGCGCTTAGCCGCCTGACGTCGCGCCCGGCGGCGGGGCTCAAGGTGATCGACCAGTTGCCTGAAGCCACCATGCTGCGCATCGAAACCCTGAATGGCCAGCGCGTGGTCTACAGCATGCTGCGTAACCGTGCCCACAGTAACGTGGCTTTCCTGTTGGGTGAGGCTTATCGCTACCAGCCGGGCCTCGACACACTGACCATCTATCCGGGGGTGATGAGCAGTTACCCGAACTTCATGTTCAACATTCCCGCTCAAGAGGTGCCGCAATTCGTCACTCAAATGGAGCAGGCCAGGGATGCCAAGCGGTTTGAGAAAATCGTCGAGCGCTGGGGAGTACGCCGCAGTCATCCGCAGTTCTGGCAATACTTCCACGATTTGTCGCGGTACATTCGTGAAACCACGCCAGTGGAAGAGGGTGTATTGGACATGAACCGCTACGAGAATCTATAACTACTGTATTGGTCCGGTCATTTCTCCAAGTGAGCGCTGAAGCAGTCGGATACCTACCTACGGAATGGACAGGGGACACCGATGTTGATTTCAGTGCAGTTTCTACGCGCCTTGGCGGCATGGAGTGTGGTGGGCCACCATTTCATGCAAGTTTTTTTCAACTTTGAAGCCAGCAACGCGCTGGAATTTCTGTTTGTCGACAAAGGCGCCATTGGGGTGGATGTGTTCTTTGTCATCAGTGGCTTGGTGATTTACCTGGCGACTGCCGACAAAGCGCTGAGCCCCGGGCGTTTTATGCTGATGCGCATAGCGAGGATTGTTCCGGCGTATTGGTTCTATACCTTGATCATGATTCTTGTGGTTGCCGTTGTGCCTGCGATCTTTCCAGAGGCTCGGCTCGAATTCGGTCATGTACTCATGTCGATGCTCTTTATCCCGGCGCAAAACCCGGGAGGCTTCGGCGTCTATCCCCTGCTCGATGTCGGGTGGACACTGAATTTCGAGATGCTGTTTTATTGCCTGTTTGCCTTTGCCTTGCTGGTGCCCGCGGCCTATCGCTTGTGGGTGGCAGCAGCGCTGCTGTATCTGGTGTGCTACATCATCACTCCCGCCTTTGACCTGGCCAGCGGTTTCTACCATGAGGACATTATTTTCGAGTTTCTGATGGGCGTGGCGATCGGCATGCTGTATCGCCGCGGCCTATGCCGGGCCAAGCCGTGGCTGGCATTGTTGGGTATCGCCGCGGCCCTGGTGGCTATCGATCATGGCGCGGACATACCCCGAGCTTTGGAGTGGGGAGTGCCCAGCGCGATATTGGTCTTCAGTTGCGTGGCACTGGAACCATACTTCCAGGGCGCGCGCTTGTTGAAGGTGCTCGGGGATTGTTCCTATTCGGTCTATCTACTCCACGTGTTGGTGCTGAGCGCCGGGCGTTGGACGGCCGACCGCATGGGGATCGACCCTTACGCGATACTGCCTGGATGTATCGTCATCATCGCCCTGGGCGCATTTGTGAGTTACCGATGGCTGGAGAAGCCTGCCTACCGCACGCTAACACGCTGGTTTGGCGTTGATGCTCCGGCACCCCTTTCGACAGTGCCGCGGTGACCAGGGGGCTGGTCGGCGAAGCGCTTTACAAGTGGCCGGTCTCAGGGCTTCATGTACTTCCAATAGTCTCTGCCATAGTCCATCAATAATTCGGTGCCGGCCGGAATATCTCGCCACGCCACAATGAATACCATGTATTTGCCCGCATACAGCGAGCCGACGTTCTCGATGCCGACATCGGGAATGCCCGGTACGTTGACCGCATTGATCAGGCTCAGCGTATTACTGTTGCCATGGCCGCTGATGCTGGCACCGCTGGTGTTGGTCTTGAATAGATAGGTGCCGACCGCCGCTTCACCCTTTTCAAGTATTTCGGTATTCACCGAGGCTTGGTCCAGGTGCAGCTTGCCGGTGTATGGCCCCAGCACATCGAACCGCTTGATGTCGGTGCGGGCCACGACCGAGAGTCCGCGTTCCGGGCCCTCGTTGAGTTTCTTGACCTCCAGCAATCGATCCAGCTTGCGATGATGATTGCCCTCCTTGGCGATCCAGTCGCGAATGCTCTTGGTGGCAGCCTCCTTGACCTCCACATGTTGCATGCCGATGAACTCATCGAAAAAGCCGTTGGGATCGGTAATTTTGATGTTGTGCAGTGGGCCTTCCAGTTCCAGGGTCAAGCTGCGCCTGACATCGTTTGGGTCCTGCAGGATCGGTGCGTTGTTGTTGATTTTATGGTCAAAGGACGCCGTGATTGAAGTGGAGCGCCGGCGGGCTGGGACGGCCGCTTCATCCAGGCGCGGACGTTTAGAACCGCCTGCCGCAGGTGGTGGGGCGGGTCGTTTCCTGGCGATCGGTTGATCCAGCGGGCTCCTCTGGCCGAAGATCAACATTTCCCGGCCTGCGCGGGTCATGCTGCCATTGTCATTGACGTAGGTGCTCCAGATCAGCGGATTGAGGTTTTTCTCCTCGACAAATGTGAGCACGGAATACCGTGAACCGGGGGTGTTGTAGTGCTTGTGCCACTCGTCCAGGTGCTCAGGGGTCAGCAGGGTGAAATCCCCACCACTGGCGTGTTTGGCGAGCACCTTGCCGGCGGCGCGATAGCTGCCATCGAGGTTGACGTACTGCGCCAGATCCTGCGGGTCCAGGTTGTGGTCGGCGGCGAAGCCTTCAAGGGTAAGGCTGTTGCGTTCTCGTTGCGAGCTGTTGCGCCAATGCTCCAGATGATCGTGGGTAATGGCGGTACGGGCGGTTCCCGCACGGTCGAGCATCTGTTGCCCGCGGGGCGTCAACGTGTCGCGGCTTTTGATAAATTGGCGGAATGCGGTGGGGTCCAGATTGTAGGTTTTGATGAAGGTGTCCATGGTTTTTTTCAAGGCGTGTTCACTGGATTCGGTCCATTTCTGCAGGATCGAGGGAGTCACCACGTTCGTGACATCCGGCGCGCCGCCCGTGACTTTGATCTGGCCTGAGTACCAATGCCCCGGCTCTACCGAAGATAGCGTGATCGACAGGTCGCGATTGTTCTTCGGGTTGACCATGACCACCGAGAAGCTGTTGTCGGCGCCCGCGGCGGTTTCCTGGATAAATCCATAGGAATTGTCCCGTACCTGATACACCGCGATCTTGCCTTTGTCATCGACATTGCAGATGAACTTCTGGTTGTAGTCCGCGCGGGAGAAGATACCGCGTGCGTCGGGTTTGAGACCGCTGATCAACTGAGGGTCGACGGCGTATCGACGGATCAACGGGCTGCTGTTGCTGATCACCGTGATCGGTTCGCGGTAACGCGGGCCGAAAGGTTTATTGGACGCGGCATCGATGAGGCGAAAATCCGGGGCGTCGAGGCTACCGACGTTACGCATCGGGATGTCAGGGAAACCGTCGACGGTAAAGAGTCGATCACCGGCCTGAAGTGGCTTCCAGGTCGTGGGGTCAACTGACTTCATGTGACGGGCAGCGAGGGTTCCATCGCGTAGGAGAGCGACCCCGCGTTTCGTCTGGCGCATGGCAATACGGCCAAGCTTGACCAGGCCAAAGCGCGCCAGCCTGAGCAGGCTGGGTACCGCGGCCAGGGGGTTGAGTTCCTGCAGGACTGAAATCACCAGCGTGCCGGTCAGTTTTGCGAGTTTCGGCAAGGCCAGGCGCAACCCGGTTTTCCCGGCCTGGATGATCAGACGGCTGGAGCCGGCAACATACTTTCCGACCGGTAATGCAAAAGACACGAAGTCGATGGTCAGGCTCGCGATCCCCGGTTTGATGCGCTGGGGATCCCCGGACGCGAGGTCGTCAATACCGGCCCAGAAGGGGACAAAGACCTTGCCCCAGAACGTCATGTCTTCCAGTACATCGCGGCCGATGTCCATTTCCCGTGTGCTTTTACGGGTCTGTTCGAGGAGCGCTTCTTCGTCGCGGAAAAACAGCTCTCGGGCGATCATACTCGCCAATTGTTCACTGCGCGGGGCGTACAGAGTATTAGGAGCGAACGATTCGATTCGACGTCCCGGGGCATTGATGCCCGGCAATGTTTCGCCGACTTGCTCAACGATCAACTCGGCCTTGCGGCCCGCTACAGGGGTATTGCTCTCCTTGTAGGCATTCGGATCAAAGGGAACTTCGGTGGCCAACCTGTATTTACACCAACTCATCGCATCGCGTAGTTCTACGACCTTGCCGTTCAGCGGCAGGGTCTTGATGTCAGGACGTCGACGAATCAATCCGGCGAGGGGGAACACCTCGATGTAGTTGGTGTGGAAGGGTTGGCGTGGTTTTACGATTCGCAGGATGAAACCTGCCCGGTAACGGATGGCATCGGTCTTGCGCTTGTCTTCATATTCGACCGGAACCTTGTCCAGGGCTTTTCGCAATGAGTACACCGTGATTTCGTCTTGATCCACATCAAGGGTGTCAGAACCCAGGTGGGCCAGCAGGGACTGGATCAGGACCTTATAGGCATTCCTGGGCGTCTCAAGCGCCTCATGGAAGACGTTGTCGTACTCGGTGTCCGACGCCGAGCGCCAACGACTGGGCAGGTTGAGGGCAAGATTGCGAACCGCGTTGAACAGCTCATGCTCATGTTGCTCCAGGGCGGCTACGGCTTGGGTAATTTCCTCTCGGGAGTGGCCTGAATACCGAGTGGCAATCAAACCGTTGGCTTGCGCCCAATAAACGGTCGGCACCAGCTTGGCGGCCGCTACCAGCGCCTGTTGCTCGGGGTTGTCGGCGTTGGCGTGAAAGTGTGCCGCTGGCAGGTTGAGCAATTGTTCGAAGGTCATGTGGCGCGATGAGCCTGGCGCCAACGCTTCGGCCAAAAGAAAACCGCTCTTGAAGTTGACCCAGGCACTGGTGACACCGTAGGGCAGGTCCTGGGGAATATCGGCGACCCATACCTCGCTGGCGATATTGGCTTTGGCCACGCACATCACCAAGGGGATCGACTCAGGGTTGATCGACAGGGCGTTTTCAAAGCGCCGGGCCAAGGATTTGCGGATCGACGAATAATACGTTCCCTGGGAGATGAACAACCTTAATTCGTTATCAATGGATGCTTGAGGGGCGGGGATGATCGTCAGCCATAGCGCGCGCCACAGTAACTTCACCAGCACCGGTTGCGGGCAACCTTCGTGCGTTGGGCCGCCATACCAGTCCAGCGCCGTGGCTATACGTGCGGCCAGCGCCAGGTTCTGCGGGGTGTTGAGAATCTGCTCAAGCAACACCGTCGGTGTAGTCGCGAGCAGGTTCTGCTGTGACGAAGAAAAATGCTCGGGCAATACCGCCCGGAACAATGATTGGCGGGTTTCTTTTTCGAATTGGCGGATCACCGCCTGGATGGTTTCGTCGGCTGGCGCATCCAGCAAATGCTCCAGGTCGCTCACGTGCCCGTCGTGGCCGAGTCGCTGCAGGGCGCGGTGCTCCTGCAGGCCATAGAGCACCGATTTCCACTGTGCGGTGGTCTTCGGCTGTGGGGGGACGATGGAGTAATACTTGAAGACCAGATCAAGTCTTACCGAGCCATCGGCTTTGAGTCCATTGCCCACGCGGCGGTTGATGTCGAGCAATACATTGACGTCGATGGACCAATAAGTGGGGACATGTCGAAGGACCACGGCATGGTCGTCGATGTTGAAGACTTCGGGAAGAGCGGGGATCGGCGAGCGGGTGCTGCTGAGCATGGTCGAGAGCAGGTCGTAGAGAAAGTCCTGCCCCAGTACGGAATTGTCAGGCTCTGGTTTTTTGCAGAGGAACTGTTGAAAGTCTTCATCCTCCTGCAGTTTTTTCAGGACCCGAAAGGCTTCCTTGCACTCGCGACCCAATGCGGAATCTTGCGGGGGGCAATAGTAGCAGTCAGAGGCGAGTAACGACTCCAGTGGGATGCGGGCAGTTACGTAATCGATCAACTGGTCCAGGTGCGCTGGCTCGTCAGGCAAGCCCTTGAAATGGAAACTGTGCATGGCAATATTCATTGAATCCTCACAACCGATAGCCGAAGAGGATTCACTATATTCAGCATGATTATGCGGGAGGCCTATATAACTAGGTGCAAGGCAGGCGTTGGCGATCGATCTGTTTTCACCGGCAATCGGCGGTTGTTCGCCATCGGTCAGGGGGATAAGGGGGCTTTTCCGACAAAAATGCTCGGACTTTGTACCTGCGTAATAATTTGGCGTAAACTGCCGGCAAGCCTGTGAGGAGTTTCCATGACTGCCATAACCATTACCGACGCCGCCCACGATTACCTGGCTGACCTGCTGTCCAAGCTTTATCACCCAGCCCGGCACCCAGTATGCCGAGACGTGCATTGCCTACTGCAAGCCTGGTGAAGAAAAGCCTGAAGACACCGCCCTGGGGCTGAAAAGCTTCACCGCGTACATTGATGCCTTCAGCGAAGCTTTCCTTGACGACGCCGTGGTCGATTACGCCACTGATCGCATGGGCGGCCAGTTGACCATCAAGGCGCCCAACGCCAAGGTGCCCAACGTTAACGCCGACAGCCCGGTCAACGAGCGGATCAACTACTACCTGCAAACCGAGATCAACCCGGGGCTGGCCAGCCACGGCGGTCAGGTGAGCCTGATCGACGTAGTGGATGACGGTATCGCGGTATTGAAGTTCGGCGGCGGCTGCCAGGGTTGCGGCCAGGCGGACGTGACCCTGCGCGAGGGCATTGAGCGCACCCTGCTGGAGCGCATTCCGGAGCTCAAGGGCGTACGCGATGTGACTGACCACACGCAGAAAGAAAATGCCTACTACTGAGTAAGGCATTCACTGCGACAAAAAACGGCGCCCCGTGAGCGCCGTTTTTTTATGCTTATAATTCAGTTGCTTGCGATATCTATCTAATAATAAAAATTAAGTGTGGAAGGGGGGCTTGCCCTCATTGTAGGAGCGAGCTTGCTCGCGAAAAACTCACAGGCGCCGCCTTCATTCAGGAAGCACGCGTTATCGTTGAGGTTTTTCGCGAGCAAGCTCGCTCCTACAGAGGGCGATGTACGCATCAGGGTTTGAATGAGTGGGTTGACTGGCTCTTGTGAGGTAAGGAATCAAGGTCGGTAAAGGTGCGCATGCCCCACCCGATACAGCGAGGACTCGCTGAAATTGTCACTGGCCAGCACCCGACCCACCACAATCAACGCCGTGCGCCTGAAGCCTTTGGCCGCTACCTTTTCGCCAATATCCGCCAAGGTGCCGACGACCCAATCCTGGTCCGGCCATGTCGCGCGGTGCACCACGGCGATCGGGCAATCTGCACCATAGTGCGGCAGCAGCTCAGCGACGATCTTGTCCAGATGATTGACCCCCAAGTGAATGGCCATTGTCGTGCCGTGCCGGGCCAGGCTGTCGAAGTCTTCACCGGCCGGCATGCTGGTTTTATCCGCATAACGGGTCAGGATCACGCTCTGGGCGATGTTCGGCAGGGTCAGCTCGGTTTCCAGCAGCGCCGCGCAGGCTGCCACTGCCGTGACGCCGGGTATGATCTGGAAAGGAATGTCCAACTCGCGCAAGTGGCGGATCTGCTCACCAATCGCCCCATACAGGCTCGGGTCGCCGGAGTGCACGCGCGCCACATCCTGGCCTTGCGCATGGGCGGCTTTGATCACGTCGATGATCTGTTCCAGGTGCAGCTCGGCACTGTTGACCACCTGTTGCGCCTGATGACCTTCCAGTACCGCCGCAGGCACCAGCGAGCCAGCGTAGATGATCACCGGGCAGCTGCGGATCAGTCGCTGGCCCTTGACGGTAATCAGTTCGGGGTCGCCGGGGCCTGCGCCAATGAAGTAGACGGTCATGGGGAATTCCTGTTGAAAAAAACGGGCGAGCATGAAGATTGCTCATGATCGAGAGCGGCAATTATCGGGATTTTAACCGGCGCAGGCTAATGCAAGGGTGGCCTGGGTGGTTTTCTTGCGGGTGATGAGCAGGTGGGCGGGGCCGTGGGCGAGTTGCTCGGCCAGGGCCAATGCGGCGCTTTCGGCGACGCCGTAACAGCCGGTATGGCTAAATGCCACAGCTGATTTGTGGCTCAGCCGATGTTCAAAACCGGCCAGTTGTTGGGCGCTGAAACACTGCAAGGGCAGGCTCAACAGTTGGGCCAGAGCCAGCAACCCCGGCTCAGCCTGTTTGCGATCAATGCTCGCCAGCGCGGTAATGCGTTGGCGTTCAATGCCGCCCTCGGCGAGGGCGCTATCAAGGAGCTCCAGCAGGGTTCGGACATCACAACCCCGCTGGCAACCCAGGCCGACGACGAGAGTCATGCCGGGTAGTGTTCGTCGCGGTTACGGCGAAACAGCCAGGCACTGATCAGACCAAGGGCCAGCCAGAACGCCACATTGGTCAACTGCGATGCGATCTTGAACTGGGCTTCGAGGGCCTCCGGGGCCAGCATGGAGTGGACTTCCGGCTGTGGAGCGCCAATCACGTGGGGTACGGCAACGATCGCCACACCCAGTACTTTGAGCAACCAGCCGCGACCGAACACCAGCAAAGCGATGCCGGCAGCGGTAGACGCAGCAGTGCCGATCCACCAGATCTGCCGTTGCGCCAGATCAGCGGCGGCGGTGCCCGGCAGCTCAGGCGGCAGGCCCAAGGTCGGCGCAAGTACGAATGTCGCATAACCGGCCAGGCCCCACAGTAGCCCTTGAGCGGTGCGGGTTGGCGCGCGCAGGGTGTACAGGCCGGCCAGCATCAGCGCAAACCCGACCGCAACGACCAGGTTGCCACCGGTGGTCGACAGCACGCGCTGCCAGCCATCTTCCGGCTCCCAGGCTTCGGCGTCGTGGGTATGGGCAGCGGTGCCAGCAGCATGTTCATGGGTGACTTCGGCAACAGCTGGAGCCTTTTCAAAGGTCTCCGCCTGCAAAATCAACGGTGCGACCCACAAGCTTTGCAGCAGGGTCAGCAGCAGGGCGGCCAACAGGCCGGTGAACCCTGCGGTTTGGGCAATACGCTTGATCATGTAGGCAGGTCTCAGTGGCACGGGAACGCGGCGCTGTGGCGGGTATCGTGGGCCGCGTTGTGCACGGCTTCGATATGGGAGAAACCGGCGAAATACACCAGGCACGCGCCAAGGATTGACGCACCGATGGCGGCGGTCAGGCGTTGGCTCAAGGTGGCAGTGCTGCTGGCGGAGGGCGAAGTGCTGCTGATGATCGACATGGCGCGTCCCTTTCAGGTGTCAGGGTGAAACGAGCGCATGAAAACCCCGCGAGCCAGGCACGCAGGGTTCTGAACAGCGCCCGCCCACCGCGGGTTTGTTATCTGATTTTTTCGGGCCGGTCTCCGGGCTTGCGAGGGGACTTTTGCACGTCCTGAAAGCATCGCCTTCCCATGCATTTGCACAGTGGCTGTGACACTTCGCTCGCTTACCGTTGCGGGGGCAGCACCGGACTCGTCAACGCATCGACTCACCGGTTTCCCGTTTCACCCCGTGAAGGGCACCCGAAACAAGATGTGTAGGAGAGCATGGACGGGGGAGGGGCGTCAAACTGATGAGCGGGCCGGCTATCCAAACCCGGCGCTCCGTAGTGCGCGCCGCCGGCTGTACCGGCAGCGTAGAACTTGACCTGGTTAATTACTGTTCTCGGTAAGGCGTGAGCCGGACCCCAAATCCGTTTTGCAGTTTTGTTATCAAATAGTCAATGTTTGCAATATCAAATCTTCCATCTTCTGCGCCCGGCCTGCCATTGCCACCCGTACCGATATCCAGCTCACGAAGCAGCTTGGGGTCTTGAAGGAGCACGTTGGCAAACAATGTAGCCTCTGCGGAAAAAGTCCTGCTGGTTGGCTTCTGGCCTGCGGCTTCCTTGAGCTCGTCAAAATTTACGAAACGATCATTCTGGCCTGCGGCGTACTCACGAAAGTGCTGTTTTATTTTCATCAGCACTTCTGTCGAGACGTAGTTCTTTGCCGAAGCTGCGCGTTTGCTGATGCGATGTTCCAGAAGGCTGCTCATAAGCGGCTCTGGCCGTTTGCGTGAGCGCAGGTCGTCGCGCGTGTTCAGTGGGCCGGGATCGGTGGTCGAAGAGCCCGGGATCGGGTTATCAACAGCGTTAGCCACTGGCGGTTTGGTGGTCCCGTCGATCGGGCTCGACACTGCAAAGGGGGTGGGTACGTGGGGAATCGATAGCGTCATGATTGAGTCTTAAAATTATTTTATTGAAAGGGGCTTTCCAAAATCACCCCGCTGAGTCCGCAGCCGGGCTCATTCAGGCTATTGGCAGGGTTACGTGGCACCGCTCGCGACTGCCGTTCCCTACAATGTATGAGGGCATATTACCGGGCACTTTTGACGAACGGGCGCAAGCTACCGATGACACAGACTGAGTAAGTTGGGGTGTAAGGGCGGCGCGACATTGACCCGCTCCCTTGCACTGCGTAGCCTTGCACCCTCGAGGTTCTTCGGCCCAGGTCGAAGCTAAGAAGGGAACGCGGTTCAAGCCGCGGCTGCCCCCGCAACTGTGAAGGGTTCAGTTGACTGCCACGCCACTGCCGAGACGGCGGGAAGGCGCAGTCAGCGTTGGTCGCAAGACCTGCACGCCCCAAGCCAGGAGACCTGCCTCGTCACCGATTTTCCAATTCAACCGGGCGGGGTGATCCGGTGACGAAATCCGCTGCTGCGCGACGCCGCAGGGCCTGTCGTCCCGTATGCCCGCCCCAAAGGGCATCCGATGAAAACACTGGCCAAACTCCCCGTCACCATCGTTACCGGCTTCCTCGGCTCGGGCAAGACCACGTTGCTGCGCCATATGCTCGATAACGCCCAGGGCCGTCGCATCGCCGTGATCGTCAACGAATTCGGCGAGCTGGGCATTGACGGCGAAATCCTCAAGCAATGCTCCATCGGGTGTACCGAAGAAGAAGCCAACGGCCGCGTGTACGAACTGGCCAACGGCTGTCTGTGTTGCACCGTGCAGGAAGAGTTCTTCCCGGTGATGCGTGAGCTGGTCGCCCGGCGTGGTGACCTTGACCACATTCTCATCGAGACCTCGGGGCTGGCTTTGCCAAAACCGCTGGTACAAGCGTTCCAGTGGCCGGAAATCCGCAGCGCCTGCACGGTTGACGCGGTGATCACCGTGGTCGACAGCCCGGCCGTGGCCGCCGGTACCTTCGCTGCGTTCCCGGATCAAGTCGACGCCCAGCGCAAACTGGACCCGAACCTGGACCACGAGTCGCCTTTGCACGAGCTGTTCGCCGACCAATTGGCCAGCGCCGACCTGGTGATCCTCAACAAAGCCGACCTGATCAGCACCGAAGACCTGGCCCGCGTGCGCCTGGAAGTGGCCGAAGAGCTGCCGCCGGCGGTCAAGATCATCGAAGCCAGCAGCGGTCGCCTGCCATTGGACGTGCTGATCGGCCTGGGTGCCGGCTCCGAAGAGCATATCGACGCTCGCCACAGCCATCACGATCATCACCATGAAGGCGAAGACGACCACGATCACGACGCTTTCGACTCCATCTCCATCGACCTGCCTCAAGCCGACGAAGCGCTGTTGCTCGATGCCCTGACCCAATTGGTGGTGCAACACGGCATTTTGCGCGTCAAAGGCTTTGCTGCTATCCCGAACAAGCCGATGCGCTTGCTGATCCAGGGTGTGGGCACCCGCTTTGACAAGCACTTCGACCGTGCCTGGGGTGCCGATGAAGCGCGTATCACGCGCCTGGTGCTGATCGGTCAGGAGCTGGACGCCGCTGGCCTTGAAGCGCAATTGCGCGCTGCCCTCAGCGTTTAACCATGCACCTGCTCAGGACCCAACCCGGCGGTTTCGTCGCGGACGACAATATTGCCGACCTTGGCCAAACCCCCGCCGAGCTGGTGATCCTGTGCAGCGGCGATTCCAGCCTGGCGCTGCTGGCCGAAGCCGCTCAGCAGTTGCCCGAGGATTACCCCAGCCTGCGCCTGGCCAACCCGATGCAGGTGCAGAACCACGCTTCGGTCGACCTGTACGTCGATGAGGTGTTGCGTCACGCCAAGGTCATCCTGATTTCCTTGCATGGCGGTATTGGTTATTGGCGCTACGGCATCGAGCGCCTGGTAGAGCTGGCCGGGCGTGGCGTCACGTTGATCCTGGTGCCGGGGGATGATCGTCCGGATCCGGAACTCAGCGGCCTGAGCACCGTCGCTGCTGAACAGCGCGAGCGTCTGTGGCACTTTTTGCGCCAGGGTGGCCTGGGCAATGCGTTGGACTTTTATCACTGCCTGGCCAGCGCCCATCTGGGCCGCGACTATGCCTGGGCCGAGCCACAAACCTTGCCGCGTACGGCGATCTATCACCCGCACAAAGCCAATGCCCGTCTCAATGACTGGCAGGCGGATTGGCGCGCCGACTTCCCCGTGGCCGCGGTGTTGTTCTACCGCTCCCACTTGCAGGCGGCCAATACCGGGTTTATCGATGTGTTCTGCCAGCGCTTGCAGGCAGCGGGCCTGAACCCGTTGCCCATCGCAGTCGCCAGTTTGAAAGAGCCCGGTTGCCTCACGGTGGTCGAGGACCTGTTGGACGACGTGCAAGTCGCGGTGATCCTCAACACCACAGGCTTTGCCCAATCCAGCCCCGAAGCGCCGCATCTGCGACCGTTTCGGCGCAACGTCCCGGTGATCCAGGCGATCTGCGCCCAGGATAACCAGCCCGGCTGGGAAGCCAGCGAACAGGGGCTCGGCCCCCGCGACCTGGCCATGCATATTGCCTTGCCCGAGCTGGATGGGCGCATCATCAGCCGGCCGATCAGCTTCAAGGACCTGGCCTGGCGCAGCGAGCGCAGCCAGTCTGACGTGGTGTGCTACCGCGCAGCGCCCGAGCGCATGGATTTTGTTGCCGAACTGGCTCGGCGTTGGGTCGACCTGGCCCGGGTACCGAATGCCGACAAACGCATCGCCCTGATCCTCGCCAACTACCCGACCCGCGACGGTCGCATCGGTAATGGTGTGGGCCTGGACACGCCAGCGGCGGCGCTGAATATCCTGCGGGCCTTGCAGGTTGAAGGCTATCCGGTGGCGTCGGCGCTCCCAGACAGCGGCACCGCACTGATCCACGAGCTGCTCGGCGGCGTCACCAACGACCTCGACAGCCTTGACCTGCGCCCGTGCCATCAAAGCCTGGGCCTGGCCGATTACCAGGCGTTGTTCGATCGACTGCCCGAGTCCAATCGCCAGGCCGTGCTGGAACGTTGGGGCGCTCCACAAAACGATCCCATGTTCCGCGACGGCCGCATGATGATCGCCGGCCTGCGCCTGGGCCTGACCTTCGTCGGCATCCAGCCGGCCCGGGGTTACCAGGTGGACGCCAGCGCCGTGTACCACGACCCGGACCTGGTGCCGCCCCATGGGTACCTGGCGTTCTATTTCTGGCTGCGTCACACCTACGGCGCACACGGCGTGATTCATGTGGGCAAGCACGGCAACCTGGAATGGTTGCCGGGCAAGGGCGTGGGCCTGTCGCAAAACTGCTGGCCGGATGCATTGCTGGGGCCGCTGCCGAACATCTACCCGTTTATCGTCAACGACCCGGGCGAGGGCGCCCAGGCCAAGCGGCGCACCCAGGCGGTGATCATCGACCACCTGATGCCGCCGCTGACCCGCGCCGAAACCTACGGCCCGTTGCGTAACCTTGAGTTGTTGGCCGACGAGTATTACGAGGCGCAATTGCTCGACCCGCGCCGCGCGCTTGAGTTGCAAAAAGACATTCTCAAGCTGGTGCGCGAAACCCGCATCGACCAGGAGCTGGAGCTGGACAGCGAGACTGACGCCGACATTTGGTTGCCGCGTCTGGACACCTACCTGTGTGATTTGAAGGAGTCGCAGATCCGCGACGGCCTGCATATCTTTGGCGAATCGCCCGAGGGCCGCCTGCGCATCGACACCTTGCTGGCGTTGCTGCGCATTCCCCGTGGCGATGGCCGTGGCCCGCAATCGAGCCTTTTGCGGGTGCTGGCCAAGGCCTTCGAACTGGGCTTCGATCCGCTCGATTGCGCCTTGGCCGAACCATGGACGGGGCGGCGCCCGTTGGTACTGCAAAAGATTGACGGGCAGTTGTGGCGCACCGCCGGCGATACCCGCGAGCGCCTGGAGCTCTACGCGGCGCGCTTGATCGAGCAGGCGCTGGAAGGCCCTGTCGAGCAGTTGGAAGAGCCTGGCTGGGAGGACGTCAAGTCGGTCGTCGAAAGCCTGCGCATCGTGGTGGCGCCGCGCCTGGACGCCTGCGGCCCGGCGGAAATGCGCGGCCTGCTCGATGCCTTGAGCGGGCGCTTCGTCCCGGCAGGGCCCAGCGGTGCGCCCAGTCGCGGGCGCCTGGATGTGCTGCCCACCGGGCGTAACTTCTTTACCGTGGACGTACGCAACCTGCCAACCACCACGGCCTGGCGCATCGGTTTCCAGTCGGCCAACCTGATTCTCGAACGTCACCTGCAAGACCACGGCGACCACTTGCGTCAGTTGGGCTTGTCGGTTTGGGGCACAGCCACCATGCGCACCGGCGGTGATGATATCGCCCAGGCCATGGCGCTGATGGGCGTGCGCCCGGTATGGGCCACCGGCAGCCAGCGGGTCGACGATTTTGAAATCCTGCCGATCAGCCTGCTGGATCGTCCGCGTGTCGACGTGACCCTGCGCGTGTCCGGCTTCTTTCGCGATGCGTTCGCCAACCTGATCCGCCTGTTCGACGCAGCGGTGCAGGCGGTGGCGGCCCTGGATGAACCGGACGACATGAACCCGTTGGCCGCCAAGGTGCGCAGCGAGCGCCAGGCGCTGGTTGAGTCGGGCCTGGACGCAGAGGCTGCGGCCAAGCAGGCCGGCTGGCGCATCTTCGGCGCCAAACCGGGCGCCTATGGCGCAGGCGTGCAGGGCGCGATTGACGGGCGCCTGTGGCAGAGCCGCGAGGACTTGGCCGAGGTCTACCTCAACTGGGGCGGCTATGCCTACGGGGGCTCCGATGAAGGCACCGCCGCCCGCGAGCAGTTTGCCCAGCGCCTGAGCCAGGTGCAGGCGGTGTTGCAGAACCAGGACAACCGCGAGCACGACTTGCTCGATTCCAATGATTACTACCAATTCCAGGGCGGTATGCTCGCTGCCGTGGAAACCCTGAGCGGTGACAAGGCCGCCAGTTACCATGGCGACCACAGCCAACCGGACTTGCCCAGAATTCGCACCTTGAAGGAAGAGCTGAACCGGGTGATCCGCGCCCGCGCCGCCAACCCCAAGTGGATCGAAGGCGTGAAACGCCATGGCTACAAAGGCGCGTTTGAAATGGCCGCGACCGTGGACAATCTGTTCGCTTTCGACGCCACCACCGCGTTGATCGACGATCATCAATATGCACTGCTCGCCGATGCCTACCTGCTGGACCCTGACACCCGGGCGTTTGTGCAGCAGCACAACCCCGATGCCCTGCGCGACATGACCGAGCGTATGCTCGAAGCACAGCAGCGGGGCATGTGGCAGGCGCCGGGGGCGTATCGCCAAGCTTTGGAAAACCTGTTGCTGGATATAGAAGAAGACAGCTGATGACTGAGATTCCCCATTTCCCGCTGTCCGCCGTGGTCGGTGCTGACGACCTGAAACTGGCGCTGTGCCTGACCGCCATCGACCCCCGCATCGGCGGCGTGCTGATCGAAGGTCCGCGGGGCATGGCCAAGTCGACCCTGGCCCGTGGGCTGGCGGACCTCCTTGCCAGCGGCCAGTTCGTGACCTTGCCCCTGGGCGCGACCGAGGAACGCCTGGTCGGCACCTTGGACCTGGATGCCGCACTGGGTGAAGGCCGTGCACAATTTTCCCCCGGCGTGCTGGCCAAGGCTGACGGCGGCGTGCTGTATGTGGATGAAGTCAACTTGCTGGCCGACCATTTGGTGGACCTGCTGTTGGACGTGGCCGCCAGCGGCACCAACCTGATCGAGCGCGACGGTATTTCCCATCGGCATTCGGCGCGCTTTGTGCTGATCGGCACCATGAACCCGGAAGAGGGCGAGTTGCGCCCGCAGTTGCTCGACCGCTTTGGTTTCAATGTGGCGCTGAGCGGGCAGACCTTGCCCGCCGAACGTGGGCAGATCATTCGTCGTCGCCTGGATTTCGACAGTGATCCGGCGGCCTTCTGCGCGCAGTGGGCCGCGCCGCAAGCCGAGTTGCGCGAACGCTGCACGCAGGCGCGGGCGCGACTCGACAGCATCGACCTGGACGATCACGCGTTGGCGCAGATTACCGAACGTTGCTTTGCCGCAGGCGTGGACGGTATGCGCGCCGACCTGGTCTGGCTGCGTGGCGCCCGGGCCCATGCGGCGTGGCGAGGCGCGTCAGCCATTGCCGAGCAAGACATCGAAGCGGTGGCCGAGTTTGCCTTGCGCCATCGTCGTCAGCAGCAAACGCCCCCGGCCGCACCGCCGGATCAAGGACAGTCATCAAAACCTTCTGAGACTTCGCCCGGCCAAGGCCAATGGGGCGATATGCCCGCACCGGCCTTGCCCACGGGCACCCGCCGCGATGTGCCGGCCTGGCCAAAAAAGCCCTAGGCATTCGCCCCCGACCTGACGCGGGGACGGATGCCCGGCCCCATGCGGGGCGACTGGACAACGGCAGGCAGGGCACGGCACGCAGCGCACAGAAAGGCAGGATCAATTGGCCGGGTACGTTGCTCGGTGGGCGGCCGCAATGCCGTGATGACCTGCTGTTCCACCTGCGTAGCCGTTCGGCGCCTGAACTGTGGTTGGTAATCGTCGATGCCTCGGCGTCCACCCGGCGCCATCGGGCGTTGACCGATGCCAAGGGTTTGTTGGCCCAGCTGTTCGACGACGCTTATCGGCAACGGGCGCGCATGGCGTTGTTGACGGCCAGCGGGGCATCGCCGAAGTGGCAGGTGCAAGGCTTGAAGGCGGCGAAGGGCTTGGCGGGCTGGCTGGAGCAGTTAGGCGCCGGTGGCGGTACGCCGCTGCTCGCAGCCTTGAGCGAGGCCGGACAGTGGCTCAAGGCGCGGCGCAAGCGTTACCCGGCGCAGCAACAGCGGTTGCTGGTGATCACTGATGGTCGGCTCAAGGCCATCGATGGGTTGCCGCTGCTGGAGTGCCCGGGGTTATTGGTGGACATTGAGCGCGGGCCGATCCGGTTGGGGCGGGCACAGGAGTTGGCGATGGGGTTGCAGTTGGATTATCAGCATATCGATGATGTGTAGTGCCTGGGCAATCGCCATCGGGAGCAAGCCCCCTCCCACATTTTTCAGTGCGCCGCACTACCTTGTGTGAGGGGGCTTGCCCCCGATGGCTGCCTTGAATGCACCGAGGATTTATCAGCCTGCCCCCGGCACATTCGGCCAAAGGTCCGCCACCAGAAACAACCGCTCCGCTTCCTCCCAGTCCTCACCGTTCTGCACCATCCGAACCAGTAACTGCGCCGGTGCCATCGGATCCAGGTCCTTCAGCCAGCTTTGCATCTGCGCTTCACTCCACACTTGATCCGGCGTGTAATGCGCAGGTGCCAACCAGGCGTGGCGGGGCAGGGGTTGCCAGTGGCCGGGCGGGCGGGTGCTGACAAAGTCAGACCAGTCACGCTGATGCAACCAGCATCCACGCAGATGCTGCGGGTGGGCGCCGATTGGGGGTTGCGCCGTGCCAGGCCATGGATAGAGCAGATAACCGCCCAGCCACAAATGCGCATCGAACACCTGGATATCCAGCGCCGCCAAGGCGTCGCGGCTCTCGGCCCGTGCAGAAATCGGCAGTTGATGTTCGGCCAGGTGCGCCAGCTTGCGGTCCAGCCGGTCATGGCAGCCCGGGCCGAGCCATTGCGCGGTGTCCTGGCCATTGCCGTCCTGTGGGCCAAGATAGAGTTTGATCGCCAGTTCCAGATGGTGCACGCCATCGCGGTCGCGCAACAGCATGTCCAGTTCGCCCAGGGTATGCCCGGCGCGGCGGATCGGCAGGTTGGCGGCCAGCAATTCCACACCCGGCGCGTGCTGCACGGCAAACTGCCACAGGCGCTCGTAATAGAGGCCCAGGCGCCGTGTGCGCGACAGGCTGAGCCATTGCTGCAAGGCGCTGCTGTCCTGGTCAAGCGTACGCAGCCACTGCTCAAGCCGGTGCGGCGCCTGCACCCAGTCACTGCCGGCCAGCGGGTGGCGCTGCGGCCACGGCGTTTGCGCCAGCATGGGCGGGGCGAGGATCACCCACGCCAGGTCGCGCACCTCGGGGTGGCGCAATTGGCGGGGCAAGTTGTGCAGTTCAGGGAACACGGTCATGGTCCGAGCATAGCCTTTTCAGCCGGGTGAAGGTGCCTGAGAACCATTGTCATCAAGGCGCGGCGGCGACAAAGGATTTTGCCTGAGGCGGCCTTTCGCCCATAATCGTTCTTTTTTGCCGCACCCCAAATCCCGCAGGAGCCCCATGGAGCAATTTCGCAATATCGGCATTATCGGTCGCCTGGGCAGTACCCAGGTGTTGGACACCGTCCGCCGGCTGAAGAAGTTTCTGCTCGAGCGCCACCTGCA
>Ga0308157_10003981_pt1 | contig 20365 bp, 20 predicted proteins | sample PhyBR1_FD_201035 | JGI IMG/M metagenome (GOLD analysis project Ga0308157, IMG submission 201035) | Phyllosphere microbial communities from UC Gill Tract Community Farm, Albany, California, United States - DLSLB.R1 | ecosystem: Host-associated > Plants > Phyllosphere > Unclassified | place: USA...
TTGGGGGGCGCGTTAGTGATGGAAGCGGCATCCTTTTGCGGTGCGCTGAGGGCCTCTTTTCCCCATGGGCATCCATCCGCAAAAGATACAGCGGACAGCACGGCCCGCAGGGAAACGCCATAAAAATATCATTGTTTGCTGTTGAAGTTATTCTTTGGGTTTTAATTCGGTTTATATTTATTTGCAAGGAGATTGCATCAAATTATTATTGTTAGGTCTTTAAAGCCCTTAAAAACTATTAAAATAACGATTTGTTATTAGGTTTAGCTTTTCTCTTAAATTCGCTTTAAATTTGGTTATTATGAAATAAAAAATGGATGGAAAAGCTAATTCAGATTATAAATAGTTTTGAAAAATTAGATTCGGAGACGGAGCTTGCTATTAAAGAAAGTTTTGTGGAAGAAACTTTTAAAAAAGGCGAGTTTATTGTTGAAGAGGGTAAAGTTTGCAATAAAATCTATTTTATTAAATCTGGTGCGATTAGAAGATTTTGTATTGAAGACGGGATAGAAGTTACGAAGTGGATTTATACTGATAATCAATTTGTAACTTCAATGAGTAGTTTTTTTGAACAGAAACCTTCATATGAAAATTTTCAAACTTGCGAAGAAACATTAGTATATTCATTATCTTATTTGGATGAACAGACTTTATTAGAGTATCCCATATTTATAAAATTTCATATTAAGCAACTTCGATACTACCTTTCAAATATAAATGAGTTTAATCATTTATTTCGTTTAATGACTGCCGAGAAAAAATATTTATTTCTTTTAGAGTCATTTCCGCTAATTATTAAAAAAGCCAAATTGAAGCACATTGCGTCGTTGATTGGCGTAAGTCAGGAAACTTTGAGCAGGATTCGTGCATCAATTATTTGATATTACATCAATGGAAATTATTTAAGGTTTTTCAACTTTTGTAGCTAACTAAAAATGCAAAAATTGAAAGAAGCTTTTATTGATAAAAATGCTATTCTAGGTAATAACATTTTTATAGGAAATGGTGTGACTATTGAGAAAGATGTCGTAATTGGTGATGACACACAAATAGGTAACAATGTAACGATTTTAAACGGATCAAGAATAGGAGAAAATTGTCAAATCCATTCGAATGCTGTTTTGGGCGGTGTACCTCAAGATTTGAAATACAAAGGAGAGTACACTCTTTTGGAAATAGGCAATAATAATATAATCAGGGAGTTTGTAACTATTAATAGGGGAACTATCTCTAAAGGTAAGACCTGTATTGGTAATTCCAATCTGATTATGTCTAATGCGCATATCGGGCACGATTGTGTAATAGGTAATAATTCTATTATTGGATTTAGTGTCGGAATGGCTGGTGAAGTAATTGTTCAGGATTGGGTAAATATAAGTGGATTAACTGCTATTCATCAATTTTCGGTTATTGGGGAACATGCTATGATTAGTGGTTTAAGTCGAGTAGTTAAAGATGTTCCTCCTTATATGATTGCTGCACATGAGCCTTTAAGGTTTGCGGGGTTAAATACCGTTGGTTTAAAAAGAAGAGGATTTAGTTCTCGAAAAATTGACGAGCTTCGATCAATTTATAGAATTATATTTCAAGAAAAGAGAAATACAAAATTTGCTCTGGAAATAATCAGCGAAGAATTTGAGCAGACAGTTGAACGGGATAATATTCTAAATTTTATCCGCCAATCTAAAAGAGGAATTATTAAAGGTTTTGAAATTTAAATATATAAAAATGCTAAATTTATATTTATAAATTAACTCGTTATGACAAAACATAGTACAAACTCTAAAGTTGATTTTTATTTCGAAAAAGCTGAAAAATGGAAAGCCGAAATCGAACAAATGAGAGAAATTGTTTTAGACTGTCATTTGTCTGAAGAATTAAAATGGGGATCTCCTTGTTATACTTTTGAAAAAGCCAATATTGTGTTAATTCATTATTTTAAAGAATATTGTGCTTTTTTGTTTTTCAAAGGTGCTTTAATGAAAGATCCTGATAATATCTTGATCCAACAATCGGATAATGTACAAGCAGCTCGTCAAGTTCGATTTACGAATGTTCAAGATATTTTAGCCAAAAAAGAAATTCTAAAGAAGTATATTTTTGAAGCGGCCGAAATTGAGAAATCGGGACAAAAAGTGGAACTGAAAAAAGTTTCTGATTTTGAAATTGCAGAAGAGCTTCAGCATAAATTTGATTCAGATGCTGATTTAAAAAAAGCTTTTTATGCTTTAACTCCTGGAAGGCAGCGCGCTTATTTACTTCATTTTTCTCAGCCTAAACAATCTAAAACTAGAGAAGCTAGAATAGAAAAAAATATTCCGCGAATTCTAGACGGAAAAGGATTGAATGATTAAAAAAAATAATAAACATAAAAACTCCTTTTATGCAAAGGAGTTTTTATGTTTATTATTATTCTAAGAGATTTGCTCTTTGATGGTGTTTTTCTTTCGAATAGAAATTAAAGACTGGAAAAGAACAGAAGTCATAACCAAGCTTATTCCGATGTAAAAAGAAAAATTGACCGATTGTCCTTCATTAAAAAATAAAAAGGCTAATATTATCGAATAAATTGGCTCTAAGTTGAACGTCAGATTTATGGTAAACGCTGGGATTTTTTTAAGGGATTCTGCAAACATTACATAAAGCGCAACGGTACAGCATGAAGCTAAAATTAATAAATAAAAAATGTCTTTTAGGTTTGGAATAAAAACCTGTTCTGGAAAATTGTAAAAATAAAACGGAAGAGCAATCCCTAAAACTAAAGTTCCTCCAAGCATCTGATAAAAATTAATGAGCTTGCTGTCGTAAAATTGTACAAGTCTTTCGTTGTAAATAGTGTACAAAGCAGCAAATGCGGAAGAAATTACCCCGAGTAAAATTCCAAGCTGGTAAGAAGAATCAAAATGAAAAATCAAGCTTATTCCTAATAAGGTCAACATGCTTAATAAAACCTGAGTTAAATTGAATCTTTTTTTATTGAGAATAGGTTCAAAAAAAGCTGTAAAAAAACTGGTAAGACAATAGCAAACAACACCAATTGATATGTTGGAATATTTAATGCTGGCATAAAAGAAAATCCAGTGAATGGTAATCAAGATTCCAGCATTAGAAATTTTTACTGCTTCAGAAAATGACTTTAGCATTTTAAGATTGTAAAATTTTAAAATGAAAAAGAGAATAATAGAAGCAAATAATACTCTATACCAAACTAAAGTGATTTCGTTAAGAGAAATAAGTTTTCCGAAAACGCCAGTAAAACCAGCAAGTAAAACTGCAGAATGCAGTATCAAATAAGATTTTTTCATAAGAAGTTGTCTATCCTTTTTTGGAGGATATATTTATATTAATAATGTGATTGAGGTACAGACACAACAAATCGGACTGAAGATTCAGTCAAGTGTCAATACTAAGGAAGCATTATTAATTTATTGGAGGAGGAAGACAACCTTTAAAACTCATGATAAAATTTGATTTTCGGTAAAATTAAGAAAAAAGCATTCCGTGGAAAAGTGTAAAAAGTTATTTAAATGTGAAACTTCAAACAATTTAACAGCTGAATTAAATAAATCTGATTTTGATTTGAATATTTATTTGTAGAACTTGCAACGATAGCCAATTACCTAATCTATAAGTTTATTACAATCTAATGAGTACAAGCCAGTCAAATACAGTAGTTCTTGAAACTAAACAACATTTTGAAATTTTAGACGGATTAAGAGGTATTGCAGCTTTTGCAGTTGTAATATTTCATTTTATGGAATGGATTTTTACCAATCCAAGTCAGAATTTTATAGGGCATGGATTTTTGGCTGTTGATTTTTTCTTTTGCCTTTCGGGATTTGTAATGGGATATGCTTACGATGATCGTATCGCAAAAATGGGACTTCGTAACTTTTTTATCTCAAGAATAATAAGATTGCATCCTTTAGTTATAGCTGGATCAGTATTAGGACTATTGGCATTTTTATTCGATCCGTTTGGAGGACATTTAGAATTATATAGTACTGGAAAAATTATTTTGACATTTATCTGTTCAATATTTCTTATTCCGTTCCCTGTTATTGCTGATCGCGGATTTAATTTGTTCAGTTTTAATGCCCCTGCTTGGTCACTTTTTTGGGAATATATTGCCAATATAGTTTATGCATTTGTTCTTTGGAGAATTAGAAGAAGTGTTTTGCTTTTATTAACGATATTATCTGCAGCGGCTATTTGTTATGTTGGATATAATTCGGGTAATTTGTTAGGGGGCTGGAGCGGACCAACTTTTTGGGATGGATGTGCAAGAATTTCGTATTCTTTTTTAGCTGGATTACTTATTTACAGATCGAATTGGATTATAAAAAATAAACTTGGTTTTGGCGGATTAACCATATTATTGCTGTTAGCTTTCATTATGCCATTTTCAGAATATAATTGGATTTCTGAACCATTGGTTGTACTGCTTTATTTTCCGTTATTAATTTCTTTAGGAGCAGGGGCTGTATTAAAACCGGCATTAAAAAAAGCCTGCATCTTTTCTGGAAAAATATCTTATCCGTTATATATGACGCATTATGCAGTTTTATGGATGTTTGGGAATTATTTTACCAACTACAAGCCAGATACAACGCAACTGACTTTAATTGTAATAATTTCAGTGATTTTGTTGGTTGGGTTTGCTTATTTAGTAATGGTGATGTATGATATCCCAGTTAGGAATTATTTGAATAATAAAAGAAAGAAAAACATAGCTACAAATTCTTAAATGAGAGCTTTCTTAATAGGCTCCTAGATATTTATTTTTTGTATTAAAATATTAAAACTACTATGCTTTGGAAAAATATGGTATATTAGATTTATAATCCTACAAATGTTTTTAGTAACTTAAAATGAATAAATTTGAAAATTAATATTGTAATAAAATATCTGTTTTTCTTTTTAACCTTGCAGACATTTGGACAAAATGCCTCTTTTAAAATTAAATATTCGGAGCAGCTGGCAGTTTTTGTTTTTTTAGAAAATCTATCTGAATATTATCCAGACAATGTTTTTAAAACAGAGTTTCAAAAATCAAAATACAATATTGAGAAGTATAAAAATATAATCTCAAAATTTGAGCAATTATCTATTTCTTATAGTTTCCGATTTGAAGATTTTCCGTACGGATCAAAGAAAACAATGCAGACGCAGGATATTTTGAAAAAGAATTTGATTGAAACCGACAATTTAAATGATTTCAAAATTCGTTCTGCAGGGATGATTCCCAATAAAACGCTGAGTGATTTAGGAGAATGTATTTCAAAATTTACTCCTATTTACAATGAATTGATCTATAATCCTAACAAAGAAAAGTTTGAAAAACAGTTAGATGAAATTCAAAAATATTCGAATGATCACAAGATTGAAGATTATTTTAAAACGGGATTAGTATTTTATAATTCTAGCTGGGATAGTTCGATTCCGTTTGAGGCTGCTTTTTATCCATTGCCTAATTCAAAAGGATTTACAGCTTCGGCTTTTTGCAATAATTTTGTAAGCGCTATTCAAACCGATTTAAAATCGCATAAAGATTTGTTTAGTGTAATGATGCATGAAACGTATCACATTATTTACGATGAGCAATCGCTTGAAGTTAAAACAGAAATTGATACTTATTTTAAAGAGAATGAATCAAAATGTAGTAATTATGCCTATCAATTATTGAATGAAGTTTTGGCGACAGTATTAGGAAACGGTTATGTTTACGAAAAATTAGACGGCAAATTAGATGCAGGAGAATGGTATAATAATAAATATATCAATTTGATGGCAAAGAAGATTTATCCGCTAGCCAAAGAATACATTGATCAAAGTAAACCAATTGATAAAAATTTTATAGATCAGTATATTAAGATTTACGAGACCAATTTTCCAGATTGGATTAACAAATTGGATAATATAATGACGTACCGTTATGTGATTACTGAAAACGAAAAAGATTTTAAAGCTATAAATAAACTGTTTCGTTATCGTTCTAGAACGGAATATGAAGATCAAATTACGGAAAGCAGTATTGAAAAAATGAAGCAGACACCATTGACAAAAATGGTAATTATTTCAAAAGACAGCAAAGAAAAAATTAAACTCCTAAAAAACAAGTTTAAAGAATTGAAAAACTGGAAAGCAAATCCTGATAAAGAATTTGCAGATAAGATTCTTTTAGAAGATAAAAGTCAGTTGATAATTTTAAATCAGAAAAAATCTGACTTGGAAGCATTAATTAAGATCATAAAATAGGAATTAAATTAGGTTTTAATTCGTTTGTTAAATTCAAAAAGCTCCAAATTTCAGAGCTTTTTGAATTTGCTATAGTAATGAAATAAGTCAATTTCGTTTATAGATTATCTTTAATGCGTTTAGTTATTTCCTCAATTGTGCCCATTCCATCAAAAGTCAAAACTTTAATTTTCGACTTCATATATTCGATTGCTGGTCTGGTTGAATTTTCAAAAACTTCAATTCTTTTAAGGTGAATCTCGGTGTCTTTGTCGTCTTTTCGATTGGAAGTTTCAGCTCTTTTTTGTGCTCTTTTTAAAAGTTCTTCTTTTGGAACATCAATATTAATTACTTTTCCAATTTCCAGATTTTTAGATTTAACAAGTTCTAATAAGTCATTTACTTGTGGTTCGGTTCTCGGGTAACCGTCTAAGATAATTCCTTTTACATTTCTGTTTTCATCCAATATTTTACTGAAAAGATCTTTCATTATAGAATCAGGAACCAAATCTCCTTTTTCTTCATATTGAGACATTATTTTTCCAATTTCCGTTTCATTTTGTTTTTCTAAACGGCATCTGTCTCCAGTTGAAATATGCTCAAATTTAAGTTCGTCTTTTAAAATTTCGCATTGCGTACCTTTTCCAGAATAAGGAGGGCCAGTAATTATTAATATTTCCATTTTAAGTTGTGAAGTTTTTATTTTTTTTGATTCTTTAAAGGTACGAATGATTTATTCTAGGCTAACAAGGAATCTTTATTTATAAGAAAAAAAACATCTTCTTTGTAAAACCAGCTAAAAATTTCACTAACAGAGATATTGATAAACAAATCGTAGAAGAATAGTACAATTCATCTTCTGGAAATGACAATTCGGTCAATAAAAATTGAATCTTGTGCCGAATAAAAATATTTTTACATCAAAATCAAAACAATCATAATCCATAATCATGAAGAAAATTTTAAAATTTATCAAAATCACGTTTATTACCCTTTTGAGTATTATTGTACTTTTTATTGCCTATTTGTATATCAGCAACAAATTATTTTTAGGATCGAAAGATGATGATAATATAAGTTATTTGTCAAAAAATAAAGTTCAGATAGGGGCTTTCATAGATGGGAAGTTATTTGATGATGAGTTTTATAAATCACAAGTTTTTTTATTAGGAGAAATTCATGGTTATGCTGACAATCAGAAGATAGATCAGGAAATGCTTTTTTTCTTGAATAAAAAAGTGGGAGTCAAATATTATATTGCTGAAATGGATAGTTTGACGGCTAAAAAGTTAAATGTCTTTTTGTGCGAAAAGCAAAAGAATAAAGCGATTTTAAAAGAAGTTGTTGAATCTGTGAAGAAACGAATTCCACAACAAGCTAGCCAGGAATTATTTGAAAAATGGAATGCTGTTTACGATTACAATAAAAAATTAGCAGATTCTCTAAAAATTACCGTGATCGGAATCGATAAAAACTTTGATGACGAATCGAAAGGTTCAAGAGACGACGCAATGGTGAGAAATTTTGAAAATTCAATTAAAAAAAGTCATCTTGAAAATGAAAAATTTTACGGCCTTTTTGGATATTTTCATACACTACAAAAGAAAACAGAATCGGGCAGAGCAACTTTTGCTGCAGGATTAAAAGACTCGGGAGTAAAAGTGACAAGCTTGGTAAGCTATACAATTGACAGTGAAATGTATCTTCCTAAAATCCCTCAGTTTCCAACTCCTGAAAATGAAAAAGTAGATTGGATAAATGCCGACGGCCCATTAATGCTCGTGAAAGGAATTAATGATGTCAAAGAATTGAGCAAACCAGAATCAATTACACTTTTTAAACTTAACGCGAAAAATTCACCTTACTTGAAGTCGCAAAATTTTATAACAGTTAAATCTAGAGCTTTTGGAGAGAATATTGTGCCTCTAAAAGATGCTTCTGCTACGGATTATTTTCAATATGTATTTTTGCTGAGAAATTCTGCAGCATTGACGAAATTGAAATAAGATTTCTCTCTTATTTTTAAAAACTCCATTAGAAATAATGGAGTTTTTTATGCAAATATTTTAATTCTGTTGTCTTTTAAAAGTTTTAAAAGAAAAAAACTATATTTGCAAGAGTAAAGTCTAGACTATACTCTATGCTTTATTGTTTTCTTTTAAAAAATAAAACTATGCTTGTAAACGAATTATCAAAAAAAACCGGATTATCAATCCATACTATTAGATATTACGAAAATTTGGGAATGATAAAGGGATTAACTGACGCAAAGGTGACATCTAATAATTATAAACATTATGATGCTAATACTATTGAGCGTTTAGAAATTATCATAGAAGCAAGAGAAGTCGGATTTACTCTAGCAGAAATAAAAAAAATATTGACCAGCTGGTTCGAAACGACTGACTCAAAACCCGAAACACTAGATCTTTTTCAAGCCAAAATAAAAGAGATTGATGATAAGATGAGATATTTTAAACAGACTAAGAATCTTCTTGAAAAAGTCTGTGAGAAAATACAAAAGCAATAATGGCAGATTGTTAAAGTCTAAAAAGATTAGAAAAACTCCTTAATTTCTTAAGGAGTTTTTTGTGGTTGTATTTAACTATTTAAGAAAATTTTTGTGCGGAATTTAAGAAATCAATATAAGATTTTATAAATAGTATTATATTCGCTTTTAAATAAAAGTCGGGTACTAAAGAGAAAAAACGATTGTATTTGTTTAATGAAATTAGCGATTTGAGTTAATTAAATAGCAGCGAATGAGATACTTATTTTTTATGATAAAACACGGAGTAAAGTACTAAAGTAAACTACAAATAACAACCAAAGTTAAAATTACAAAACTAAATTATGCAAGAAGAAATAACCAAACATTCAAACAAAATTTACAAAGCTGTGAAAAAAACAGAACACACAGTAGGTCAGAAGGTAAAAGAGATTATTATAGAAATATTTATAATCGTTTTTGCTGTGACGCTTTCGATATGGCTACACGGTTGGAGCGAGCATAGACACCAACAAGAAGAAGTATCTGTGTTTCTTGCTAATTTAAAGAACGATTTAAAGAATGATATGGAAAGTATCGATAGAGAAATACACGCATACCAAAAGACAAACGCAGAATACGAAAAAATTTTGGCATTAACGACTTCTCAACTGGACAGTATTTATAGATCTAAAAGTAAAGTTAATTTCCCGATTCATTCACATGGGCAAACATTAACTATAGGTAATTATGAAGGTTTTAAATCAAGTGGTAAACTTGGTTACATTGAAGACGAAAAATTGAAACAGAAAATCTTAAACTATTATCAAATATTTGTTCCAGCCGCTAATGAGGTTGATAAAATGTATACGGAATTTTTGTTTAAGTGTTTTGATAAAGAAATAGAAAATGCCGATAAGCCAGAAAAAGAATTATATTCAGATCCAAAATATAAAAAGACACTCGAATATCTTGTTAAACTAGGTAAGAATAATATAAGGGTTTATAAAGAAAATACAAAACCGCTCGCAATTGAACTTATTAAAGAAATTGACAAAGAGTTGGGCAAATAAAAAAAACTACTCCATTAGAAATAATGGAGTTTTTTTTATGATATTTTTGAAAGCCATTTTACTTAACACATTTATAAGATAGCGAAGAAAAAAAGCTAATTCAGGATGTGATAGAGAATCAGTTCAAGAAGAGTTTGGTGATTTTTTTAAGATTATTGAATTTGAGAAGGATTTCCTTTTTTTATAATTAAATTAGTAAAGTAAATATTTTTATAATGAAGTTGAATTCAAGCATAGTAATAAATGCAAATCGATTAATTCTTGAGCCTATTAATGAAAAATATATTGATGATATCAATTTAAATTTTACAAAAGAAATCACAGAGTACATGCCTTTTGATCCCACTGGAGATAAAAATGAGATCATAAATTTTGTAGAGAAAGCAAAGAAAAATTTGATTCAAAAAACTGATATTGTTTTTGTAGTTCTTAATTTGAAAAGAGAATTCCTTGGTTGCTGTGGAATACATAATATTAATAAGGAATCTGTTGAACTTGGATTATGGTTGGGAAAAGAATATCAAAATCAAGGTTTTGGAACAGAGATAATCAATGTTTTAATTGATTTTGTAGAACAAAATTTTGAGTTTAATTATATAATTTATCCTGTTGATAAAGAAAATATTAGAAGCAGGAAAATTCCTGAAAATCTAGGCTTTGTGCCTTTTAAAACTTACATAGAGAAAAAAAGTAATTTGATTGATCTTCATATTATAGAATTTCGAAAATATAGGAAAAAAAAAACTGCTTAAGAAATTAAGGAGTTTTTTTGTGGGCGATGAGGGGTTCGAACTCCCGACCACTTCCGATGAAGTCGGAATGCTCTTAACCAGCTAGGTTAATCTTTGAGTTTGATTAATTCCTGAATTTAACTCTGCTTTTCCAAGATTTAATTTGCAATTCTCTTTTATACGCAAGCTCTTTGGTTTCGTATTCTTCCGTGTAAACTACTTTCCAGTCATTTGTATTTCCGGTGAAGCCTTTGCTTTTTTGATTGTGTCTAACGAGCCTTTCTTCTAAATTGGAAGTGAAGTCAATATAGAATTTATTCTTGCTTTCGCTAAACAAAATGTAAACGATAAAATTCATAAAGTGTATTAAAGCAAAAAACTCCAAAATCATAAGACTTTGGAGTTTTTGGAATTTTGTGGGCGATGAGGGGTTCGAACCCCCGACCCCCTCGGTGTAAACGAGGTGCTCTGAACCAGCTGAGCTAATCGCCCTATTTTACTAGGTTGCTATCGTTTGTGATTGCGATTGCAAATATACGTTTGTTTTTGAGTTCTGCAAAGAATTTTTAACTTTTGTGAGTTTTTAAAATTCTGTTTAGTCTTCATATTTAAAAGAAAACTCCTTAATTTCTTAAGGAGTTTTTTGTGGGCGATGAGGGGTTCGAACCCCCGACCCCCTCGGTGTAAACGAGGTGCTCTGAACCAGCTGAGCTAATCGCCCTATTTTACTAGGTTGCTATCGTTTGTGATTGCGAGTGCAAATATACGCTTGTTTTCGAGTCCTGCAAAGAAAAAAGAATAAAAAATAAAACTTTTTTAAAAATAACTCATATCTATTTGTTTATGAATTTGTTATTAAAATGAATTTTTTAAAGTTTTTTCTAGATCAAAAGTATATTTTAGTTCAAAGGCAATTCAGCAACGACAAAAGTGCTTCCACCAACATAAATAAAATCATTTTCCGAAGCATTTTTCTTCGCTTCCGCGAAAGCGATGGCAACAGAATCGTATTTTTCTCCAATCAAATCGTGTTTTTTTGCTTCACTTTGTAGAGTTTCGGCTGGCAAAGCCCGTGACGAATCTGGATTACAGAAATAATATTGCGCTTCTTCTGGAAAAAGTGGCAAAATAGAATCTAAATCTTTATCATTAACCACTCCTAAAACAATATGAAGTTTCTCGTATTTTTCATTCTTCAGCTGATTCATTACAACCGTTAATCCGTGTTTGTTGTGAGCAGTGTCGCAAATAATTTTCGGGTTTTCTCCCAATTGCTGCCATCTTCCTTGTAAACCCGTATTTTTTACAACTTGCAATAAACCTTCTTTCAACTGTTCGATCGAAATTTTAAAATCAGTTTCATTATTCAAAATAGAAATCGTCTGTTGAACCGTTTTTTTATTATGAAACTGATAATCGCCAATCAAGTCAGACAAATAAATCTGATCAATTAAATCTGAAGCAAAAGAAATCGGCGCATTGTTTGCTTCGGCTTTTGCTAGAAATACAGGTTTGGTCTCATCTGTATATTCGCCAATAACAACAGGAACGTTCGGTTTAATAATTCCCGCTTTTTCGCCCGCGATTGCTTCCAAAGTATTTCCTAAAAACTGAGTATGATCTAATCCAATATTGGTAATTACCGAAACCAAAGGCGTAATAATATTAGTAGCATCCAATCTTCCGCCAAGACCAACTTCGATAATCGCAATATCTACTTTTTCTGCAGCAAAATAATCAAAAGCCAATCCAACCGACATTTCGAAGAAACTCATATCATTTGCTTCAAAAAAATCTTTGTGTTTTGCGATGAATTCAATCACGAATTCTTCAGAGATTTCTTTACCGTTTATTTTTATTCTTTCTCTAAAATCTTTCAAGTGCGGAGAAGTGTATAATCCGACTTTATAACCTGCTTCTTGTAAAACAGACGAAAGCATATGTGAGGTAGAACCTTTTCCGTTTGTTCCTGCAACGTGAATACATTTTAAATCGTTTTGCGGATTATCAAGATGAGCCGCCAACAATTTAATATTCGTTAAATCTTCTTTATAAGCCGAAGCACCTTGCAATTGGTACATTGGAAGTTGATTAAACATCCAATTGGTGGTCTCTTGATAGTTCATTTGTTTAGATAAAATGGTTGTTGATTGAAATAAATTTCGATTTTTGTAGTTTAATATTACAGCGAAAATTATCTTTATTGCAAATTTCAAATATTTTTTAGAATTAATTATTAAAAACCAGAATTAATATATGTTTAGTTTTATTCAGTTACAAACAGATACAATCGCAAATGCTTCAAATGTAGTGATCGAGAAGATTGCAACGCCGCAAAATGAAATTTCAATGTTTGGTTTCATCATGAAAGGAGGAGTGTTCCTAATTCCAATCGCGATTTTATTGTTTTACACTATCTACCTGATTTTTGAACGCTATATGTACATTAGCCGTGCTTCTAGAATTGATAGTAGATTAATGCAGGATATTGGTGAGAAATTGCATTCTGGAAATATTGAATTAGCAAGAACAATTGTAGAAAGAAATAATACCGCAGCTGGAAATATTTTGAAAGAGGGAGTTTTAGTAATTGGAAGACCAATTGCCGAAATCGAATCCAATATGGATCGCGCTGCCGATATCGAGATTGGCGAAATGGAAAGACATTTAGGTCATCTAGGACTTATTGCAGGTATTGCGCCAACGCTAGGTTTTATCGGAACGATTTCTGGAGTTATCAAAATTTTCTACAGCATTTCGGTTACCGAAAATATTAGTATTGGAAACATTTCTGGAGGTTTATACGAGAAAATGATCAGTTCTGGTTCTGGATTAATTGTGGGTATTATTGCCTATAGTGCGTATCACTTATTAAACGGAAAGATTGATAATTTTGCTTTAAAAATTCAGAAACAGATTTTAGAATTTGTCAATATAATTCAAAGAGCATAAGCCATGTCTATTAAAAGAAAAAGAAGATTTCATGCCGAAGTAGCAACTTCATCTTTGAGCGACATTATGTTTTTCCTGTTGTTGTTTTTCTTAATTATCTCAACACTGGCAAATCCGAATGTGATTAAGATGACATTGCCAAAAGCTAAAGCGAATGAAAAGACCAATAAACAATTAATTAGTTTATCGGTTACCGAAGATAAAAAGTTCTACATTGACAAACAGGAAGTCGATTTTGAAAATCTAGAAACTAGTTTAATGTCAAAAATAGGAACAGACAAAGAACAAACCGTTGTTGTTCGAATTCCGTTTAATCTGCAAGTTCAAGATTTAGTAGACGTTTTACAGATAGGAGTGAAGAACAATTTGAAGTTTGTAATTGCCACGAGTCCGAAATAAGAATAATTATTTGGGCGTGACCAAAATAAAGAAAATGGGCTAATCAGCATACGTTGATTAGCCCATTTTTTTATTCTGGTCGGGCTATCCGCGCTACTTCGGTAGCTAGCTCCTATCCCTCACGCGAGGAAACTTAATCTAGGTCATTGAGAGGAACGAAGCAATATATTAATAGTATACGTCACAGTTTTGTCATTTCGACGAAGGAGATTAGACGAAAAGAAAAGGCTTTCAGATTTTCTGAAAGCCTTTTTTATAAGATAAGATTTTAGTGTAAATCCGTGAAATTCGTGTTTTAATCCAAACTAAAATTATAAATAATTTTTCCCACTTGTTTTGCTGCAGCATTTGCATCTGCCGACCATTTTGTGTTTAATGCTGCAATTTTAGCTTGTTCTAACAAACAGCTTGCTGTATTGGTCGTTCCTTTTACTCCTGGAGTTGCGCTTATTGTTTTTCCGTTTTGGTCAACCGTAACTTCTACAACTACTTTTCCTTCTTCATTGCAAGTATATTTAGGAGCTGGCTTAGACAATGCTTTTCTTCCGTTTAGATTATAACCTGAACCTCCACCAGAACCGCCGCCACTTCCAGCTCCGTAACCGCTTCCAGTACCAATGCCATTTCCAGTTCCGTTACCGCCTCCAGTTCCTCCGCCAGAACCTCCAGAGCCATAATATCCGTTAGAATTTAAACTTCCGTTTGCTTTTCCTTTATTTCCAGCTGCTTTATCGTCTCCGTCACCACCTTTATTGGAACCTTTCATAATGCTTGCTAGTGCATCGTTTGTTGAATTAGAAACTTTTGGTTTTTCAGGAACAGGTTTCTGTATCGGTTTTTCAACAGGAACCGGTTTCTTTGGTTTCTCTTTTGTCGGAATTACAACATCATTATCGGCAGTTGTATTTTCTTGACTAATTATAGCTTCTTCTTCAGGAGTTGCTTTTGCGGGCGCTTGTTTTACATTATTTTTTACATCTAGAACTTCGCTCTTATAATTGGCTCCAGAACCTAAATCGCTGTCTCCAAAATTTACCGTTACGCCTCCGCCGCCACCTCCGCCATCAGCAAGAGCGACATTATTTTCAGGATTATAAGGAGGCCAAAAACGTATTAATAGCAACAATGCAATAATTACTGCATATATCGCAGTGGTGAATAGTAATGATTTCTTTTGATCTGAAGAAATTGAGGAACTCATTTAGATTCTGATTATGAAATGTATTATTTTAAAAACGTTTAAAAGTACTAAAAATTGTTTAGAATGTGCGAGAGAATTTGACCGCAAAGTTCTCAAAGATTTGCGCAAAGAAACGCAAAGTTTCATTTGTCTCAAATTTGAGCAAATCTCCGATTAAGTTCGCAAAGCTAGATTTATACAAAGCTTTGCGAACTTAATATTTAGATATTGCTTGCGCTGTGAATTAAACTACCTTAGCATGCTTTGCATTAAAAAAAGACTTGTAATTATAACGCAAAGTTCGCAAAGATTTGCGCAAAGAAACGCAAAGTTTCATTTGTCTTAAGTTTGAGCAAATCTCCGATTAAGTTCGCAAAGTTAGATTTATACAAAGCTTTGCGAACTTAATATTTAGATATTGCTTCCGTTCTGAATTAAAATATCTTAGCGTGCTTTGCGTTAAAAAATCTACGAGAAACAAAAAAGGACCAAATTTAAATTTGATCCTTTTAATATTATAATAGAAAAAAAACTACACTAATTGTTTCAAAGCAATTTCAAAAGCAGTTGCACTAATATTTGTTTTTGACGAATTCAAAGCGTGAGCTTTAACAATTGCATTTTTAATCGTTTCGGATGTGTCGTTAAAAATAGCTTCGTCTGTCATTTGAACTTTTTTCTCCATGAAATAAGCAAAAACTCTTGCCATTCCGCAGTTTGAGATAAAGTCAGGAATTAAACTTACTTTTTGGTCTACTTGCTCCATAATAGAACCAAAGAAAATTTCTTTGTCAGCAAAAGGAACATTCGCCCCGCATGAAATAACTTCCAATCCGTTTGCGATTAAGCTGTCAATTTGTGTTTGAGTTACCAATCTAGATGCAGCGCAAGGTGTAAAAATCTCGGCACCGATTGTCCAAATTTTAGAATTGATTTCATCAAACGGAATCATATTGTCAGCAACCAATTTATTTCCGTCTTTGTTTAAAAACAACGTTCTGATTTCTTCAAAAGAAAAACCATCTTCTTTAATCAGTCCGCCATCACGATCGATAATTCCGATCACTTTTGCTCCCATTTCAGCTAAATAAAAAGCGGCAGCAGAACCTACGTTTCCAAAACCTTGCACAATTGCTTTTTTACCTTTTATGTCTCCTCCGTAAGTTGCGTAAAAATGACGAACCGCTTCGGCAACGCCATAACCCGTAATCATATCGGCAACTGTATATTTTCTAGTTACGTCTGGAGAGAATTTCGGGTTTTCGATAACCTTAATTACACCTTGACGTAATTGGCCTATTCTATTAATTTTATCAGCTTCTGTTGGTTTAAAGTGTCCGTTGAAAACTCCTTCTTGCGGATGCCAAACACCACATTCTTCTGTCATTGGAATAACTTCGTGAATCTCATCAACATTCAAATCTCCTCCAGTTCCATAATAGCTTTTCAATAACGGAGAAACGGCTTTGTACCAACGCTGCAAAACACCTTTTTTGCGAGGATCGTTTGGATCAAAGTTAATTCCAGATTTAGCTCCTCCAATTGCAGGACCAGAAACTGAGAATTTAACTTCCATAGTTTTTGCCAATGACAAAACTTCATTCATATCTAAGCCTTTTCTCATTCTTGTTCCTCCACCCGCAGCTCCTCCACGAAGTGAATTAATAACAGTCCACCCTTCGGCTTCTGTTTCAGAATCTTTCCAATTGAAAACAATTTCAGGTGCTTTGTTTTCAAATTGTTGTAATAAATCTTTCATTTTGTTGTGATATGTTTATTTTGCGTAAATGTATAAAATAGAATAATGCGAATAATGTATTTTGCATCAAATTTATAAAACAAAAAAGAAAAGCCGAAAACTATTTGGTTTTCGGCTTTTTGAATATTCAGAAAATTAAGAATTATTGTCCTAATAAGTGTTTTTTCAAAGTTTCGTCAACTGGTTTGTCAGAAAGCCAGATTCCGAATAATGCTTTTTTGAAATCAAATCCAGGAATTTTTCCTTTCAAGACTTCATTTTTAGAAACGTAAACATTTTGGTCAAAAGGATTGTAAGCTAAAACGAATACATCCTTTTCTGTAATTGCGTCACTTAAAAAACTTTTCAGCTGTTCGATTCTAGGACGTAATTGTTCAAGATTTGCTCCTGCAGATTTTTCAAAACCTGTATTCATTGCTTTTGTTAGTTTGTTTGAAGAAACCATAGAAGAAGTAATTTCGATTCTAACAGCCATTTCAGTATCACTGTCGATAATGAATTGCGGATCCTGAGCTAATTGAGATAAATACAATGCCTGAACATATACTTCTAGCCACATTTTTGATCTTCCGCCTGCTCCGTTTAACTGTAATGACTTGCCTTGAAATTCTATTTTTCTAGGAACTGTTACACCGTTAACTTCGATTTGAGTTTGTGCTGAAACAGTAGAAAATTGTAAACTTAGAAGGACTATTAGTAAAAGTAAAATCTTTTTCATATTCTATCAATTTTTTATTTTTAAGGCAAAAATAATAGTAATTTATTAATATTTGGTTCATTTTCAGTATGTTTTTTTTCTGTAAAATATACATTTATTTTTTCTATTGCATTAAAAATCAAATTAGTAAGACTAGTTTTACGTAGATTTACGTGCTTTAAGAATTGTTTAAGGATTGACTGATATAAATTTGTTAAAAATGTTCATTTTTTCATGCTTAAAAAGAAAAATAGGCTTTTAGATTTTAAAAGAATTGTTGCGAGATTAATGCTGATTTGAGGAAAAAGCTAAACAATAACGAAAACGTTATCGTAATCTTTGCTGATCTATTAATTTTATATGCGCGCATTGTAAATTAACTTTTAAAAAGTATCTTTGGAAGCCTTTGAACTGAAAAGTTTAGGAACTTAAAACAAAACAAAACATAAAAAACCATCAACTAAAATTGCTTTTGAAATTTGGTTGAAAAAACTTTAAAGAATACTACTATGGATTTTAATCTTACCGAAGAACATTTAATGATTCAGCAGGCAGCAAGAGATTTTGCTCAAAATGAATTATTGCCGGGAGTTATTGAACGTGACGAAAACCAGACTTTTCCAACTGAGCAAATCAAAAAAATGGGTGAGCTTGGATTTATGGGAATGATGGTTGATCCTAAATATGGAGGAAGCGGTTTAGACGCTATTTCTTATGTTATTGCAATGGAAGAAATTTCTAAAGTAGATGCTTCTGCATCTGTTGTAATGTCTGTAAACAATTCATTAGTTTGTTGGGGATTACAAGAATATGGTACCGAAGAGCAAAAACAAAAATATCTTCCAGGTTTGGCTTCTGGAGAAATTCACGGTGCTTTCTGTTTGAGCGAGCCAGAAGCAGGAAGTGATGCAACTTCGCAAAAAACAACTGCGGTTGATATGGGAGATCATTATTTGGTTAACGGTACAAAAAACTGGATCACAAACGGAAATACAGCATCTGTATATTTAGTAATTGCACAAACACATCCAGAATTAAAGCACAAAGGAATCAATGCTTTGATTATGACGAAAGATATGCCAGGTTTTTCAGTTGGTACTAAAGAACAGAAAATGGGAATCCGTGGTTCTGATACACATTCATTAATGTTTTCTGATGTTAAAGTTCCAAAAGAAAACAGAATTGGTGAAGATGGTTTCGGGTTTAAATTTGCAATGAAAACCCTTGCTGGAGGTAGAATAGGAATAGCTTCTCAAGCATTAGGAATTGCTTCAGGAGCTTATGAATTGGCTTTAAAATATTCTAAAGAGCGTAAAGCTTTTGGAACTGAAATTTGCAACCATCAGGCAATTGCTTTTAAATTGGCAGATATGGCAGTAAATATCGAAGCAGCGCGTCATTTATGTATGAAAGCAGCTTGGGATAAAGACAATCATAAAAATTACGACGTGAGCGGTGCAATGGCAAAATTATTTGCTTCGCAAGTTGCAATGGATACTTCAGTTGAAGCTGTTCAGATTCACGGAGGAAACGGGTATGTAAAAGAATACCACGTAGAGCGTTTCATGCGTGATGCTAAAATCACTCAGATTTATGAAGGGACTTCTGAAATTCAGAAAATCGTAATTTCTAGAGCAGTTATTGCAGGATAAATAATCGTAAGAATATATTTTAGACCCTTTCGGCTTTTAGTTGAAAGGGTTTTTTTTATGAATATTCTATTACTTTTCATAAGTTTATACTCCAATACTATTTATTATCAATCATCAATAAAAACAGAAACCATGAGAAAGCTATACTTTTTGCTTCCATTTATTTTTTTAGCGTGTAAATCGGGAACTTCAACTTCAAATAACAATGAGGCAAAAACAGATTCAAAGCCAATAGAAATTGGCTATAAAGTAAAAGAAACTGAAATTTCAGATTTTCTAAAATATCTTTCCTCTGATGAATTGGAAGGCCGTGAGACAGGAACGAAAGGAATTGAAAAAGCTGCGGTTTTCTTGGAAGACTTTTTAGAGAAAAATAAAATCAAACCCTATTTTAAAACCTATCGTGATACTTTGACCAATTTTGATTCGCCAGCTTTCAATATTGTTGGAGTTATTGAAGGAACAGATCCTCAATTAAAAAAAGAATTTGTTGTACTGAGCGCGCATTACGATCATATTGGTTTAGAAAAAAAAGACCAAGCCGATAAAATAAATAATGGGGCAAACGATGATGCTTCGGGGGTGACTTCTGTAGCGGCAATGGCAAAATATTTTAGCGAAACTAAAGCGAATAAGCGAAGCATCTTAATTGTGTTTTTTGCTGGAGAAGAAAAAGGATTACTAGGATCAAAAAGTTTAGTAGAGAAATTGAAAAAACAAAATTTTAATCTTTATACGCAATTAAATATAGAAATGATTGGCGTGCCAATGAAACGAGATTATTTGGCTTACATAACTGGTTTTGATAAATCGAATATGGCGCAAAAAATAAACGAATACACAGGAAAAAATACAATCGGTTTTTTACCGAAAGAAGCAGAGTATCAATTATTCTACCGTTCTGATAATTATTCGTTTTTTCAAGCTTTTGGAAAACCATGCCAATCCTTAAGCACTTTCGATTTTGAAAATTTTGATTACTATCACCATGTTTCAGACGAATTTAAACTAATGGATATTCCTCATATTACAGCATTCACGCAAGAATTGTTGCCTGCAGTAACCAAAATTGCGGTTTCGCCAACGCAAGAAATAACCATGAACAAATAAGAGGCTGTTTTACAGCATTTGATTATTTTTGCTACATGAAAAATATTATCGTTACAGGAACAAGCAGAGGAATTGGTTACGAATTAG
>Ga0308157_10003984_pt1 | contig 20354 bp, 18 predicted proteins | sample PhyBR1_FD_201035 | JGI IMG/M metagenome (GOLD analysis project Ga0308157, IMG submission 201035) | Phyllosphere microbial communities from UC Gill Tract Community Farm, Albany, California, United States - DLSLB.R1 | ecosystem: Host-associated > Plants > Phyllosphere > Unclassified | place: USA...
GAAAAAAGAAAACCCGGCATCGCCAAGGCGAGTCCGGGTTCAGGGGGACATTCGTCTTTAGCGGTACTTTTTACGCGCCCGCAAGCTGAGCAAATCGGCGCCCGGGCAGTATAGCAACCTAGGCCGGCACCCACAGCGCCAGCGCGCCCAGGACGGCGAAGATCAGCGCCGAGACGATGTGCACGGCGCGCAGCGGGATGCGCTGCGTCATGCGGCTGCCGAGCCAGACCACTGGCGCGTTGGCCAGCATCATGCCCAGCGTGGTGCCGGCCACGACCCAGAAGTAGGCGCTGTAGCGCGCCGCCAGCATGACGGTGGCGATCTGCGTCTTGTCCCCCATCTCGGCCAGGAAGAACACGAACACCGTGGTGCCGAACACGCCAAGGCGCGGCACCTTGCCGTCGCTGTTGTCGTCGTCGAGCTTGTCCGGGATCAGCATCCACAGCGCCATGGCGAGGAAGGACGCGCCCAGGATCCAGCGGAGCGCCTGCGGGCTGAGCAGCGTGGTGAGCCAGGCGCCCAGGGCACCGGCCATGGCATGGTTGGCGATGGTGGCCACGAAGATGCCCAGCACGATGGGCCAGGGCCGTTGGTACCGGGCGGCGAGCACCAGGGCGAGCAACTGGGTTTTGTCGCCCATTTCAGCGAGCGCGACGATGCCGGTGGAGATGAGGAAAGCGTCCATTGAGAAAAAACAGCCCAGGCCGGATTTGCAAAAACCCATGACTGCACGACATCCCCGGCCTGAAGCTTTGAAAAGGTTCTGGAGGCGGTGCAGTCAAAGGTCTCGCCAGGCTCTGGAAAAAACTGTTTGCGCCATGCCAGGCCCCGTTGCAGGACCCGGACAAGTCTGTTGACGCAAACCCCTCTCAATGAAGAAGGGCGGCTACTCCCCGATGACAGGGCGCATTATAGAAAGAAACTCGGCCATGCCGGCCTGCAAGCCGGTGCGCGCGGCCCGCGGCGGCGTTTGCCGCACCAAGATGCGCCCTGTTGGTCGGCGCGTTTCTTGCTTTATTTTGGTGCAATTTTAGGTATTCACCTGAATCGGCACCAATTAAATACATTCAATGGAAGAAAAAGCGTTATGGAAGCACTAAAACAGGGCGCCGATGCCTTGTTCATCTTGTTGGGCGGCATCATGGTGCTGGCCATGCACGCCGGGTTTGCCTTTCTGGAGCTGGGCACGGTGCGCAAGAAGAATCAGGTCAATGCGCTGGTGAAGATCCTGGTGGATTTTTCGATCTCGACGGTGGTTTATTTTGCGGTGGGCTATGGCGTGGCCTATGGTACGCATTTCTTTGTCGGCGCCGAAGCGCTGGCCGCCAAGAACGGCTACGAGCTGGTGCGCTTTTTCTTCTTGCTGACCTTCGCCGCCGCCATTCCGGCCATCATCTCGGGCGGCATTGCCGAGCGGGCGCGCTTTTACCCGCAACTGATCGCCACGGCGGTCATCGTCGGGTTCGTCTACCCGTTCTTTGAGGGCATCGCCTGGAACCACCACTTTGGCGTGCAGGCCTGGATCGAAGCCGTGAGCGGCGCCGAATTCCATGACTTTGCCGGCTCGGTGGTGGTGCACGCCATGGGCGGCTGGCTGGCGCTGCCGGCCGTGCTGCTGCTGGGCGCGCGCAGCAACCGCTACCGCAAGGATGGCGCGATGTCGGCGCACCCGCCCTCGAGCATTCCCTTCCTGGCGCTGGGCGCCTGGATTCTGGTGGTGGGCTGGTTCGGCTTCAACGTGATGAGCGCGCAGACGCTGGACAAGATTTCGGGCCTGGTGGCGGTGAACTCGCTGATGGCCATGGTGGGCGGCACGCTGGCGGCGCTCCTGCTGGGCAGGAACGACCCCGGCTTTGTGCACAACGGCCCGCTGGCCGGGCTGGTGGCGGTCTGCGCAGGCTCGGACATCATGCACCCGCTGGGAGCCCTGACCGTGGGCGCCGTGGCCGGTGCGGTGTTCGTTGCCATGTTCACGCTGACCCAGAACAAATGGAAGATCGACGACGTGCTGGGCGTGTGGCCGCTGCACGGCATCTGCGGTGCCTGGGGCGGCGTGGCCGCCGGCATTTTCGGCAACAAGGCGCTGGGCGGTCTCGGCGGGGTGAGTTTTGGCGCCCAGCTGCTGGGAACCTGCATGGGCGTGGCCTGGGCTGGGCTCATGGGCTTCCTGGTCTATGGCACCCTCAAAAAATTTCTGGGCCTTCGGCTTTCCCAAGAAGAGGAATTCGAAGGCGCCGACCGGTCGATTCACAAAATTAGTGCCACGCCCGACAACGAGGTGAACTGGTAATCCAGTGTATTCGATGTAATTTATCTTTAATTTTCTCAACCGCCACGCACCAGACCAAAAGTTCGAAATACCTTTAAAGAAGGAGTTTTTCCTCTGAACCCTACTGGCAACCTTTCGTGCTTGAAGCCGGGTGACCGAATGGCTGTTTTTTTGCCTCCCTCAAATCCTCTCAAAGGATTGGTTAATAGGGTATGCCGGGTACTTGTCATTTCGGGAAGTGGAGCATAATATGTGCGTGCGAGCTTGAAAAGTTCGCACATGTTAGGTGATCGGTCAGTTTCGCGCGCTACAGCGGTACGTTCAAGATTTGTTGTGCTTTCGGGACCCCATCGCTTTTATTTTTGTGTTTTAGAGGAGTCCCTTCATGGGCAACAAACTTTACGTCGGCAACCTGCCTTACTCGGTGCGTGACGAAGACCTGCAACAATCTTTTGGTCAATTTGGCGCTGTCACCAGCGCTAAAGTCATGATGGAACGCGACACCGGTCGCTCCAAGGGTTTCGGCTTTGTCGAAATGGCCAGCGATGCAGAAGCACAAGCTGCGATCAACGGCATGAACGGCCAGTCCCTGGGCGGCCGTAGCGTTGTCGTGAACGAAGCACGTCCAATGGAAGCACGTCCCCCGCGCACCGGCGGTTTCGGCGGTGGCGGCGGTTACGGCGGTGGTGCTGGCGGTGGCGGCGGTTACGGCGGTGGCCGTTCTTCCGGCGGCGGCAGCGACGGCGGTTTCCGCAGCCCATACGGTGGCGGCGGTGCCGGTGGTGGTCGTTCGGGTGGCGGCGGCCGCGGCGGCTACTAAGCCCTGACACGACGCTTCGGGTCGCGCATAAGCGGCCTGTAACCCAACTAGGCGCTTCAATCGCGTATTGAAGATTGCTTGAAAAGGCTTCAAAACTTGTTTTTGAAGTCTTTTTGCATTTTTGGGTTAAAAGCAGTCTACGAAATATCTTTTTGCTTTTACTGATTCGATGGCACGGGCAAGACTGGTGGAATCGATGATTTGGGCATCAACACCCCGCGCACCCGTCCGGTCAGTACAGCCACCTGCTCGAGGTTGCTGTAACTGAAGACATTGCCTGTGAACTGATCGGCTCCACGAATCAAGACAACCGGTTTGTGCGATTCGACACGCTCTTCGTTTAAAAAAGCGTGCAGGAACTCGCCGCGAAACTCCAGTTTTGGCAACGCCTTGCCTTGTGGTGTCAAGCTGGCTTCACGCAACACGCGCGCATCACCGACCAGCTGAACCTCTGAGCCGTCTCCATTCGAGTATGCCCGTTTGGCGGTGGCGGTGGTGAGTTGGCCATTGATGTTGATGCTTTGAATTCTGGCTTGGTCGATCTCCAGAATATCCGTGTCCGAGAAGTGCCTGGCCTCAGTGCCATAAATTTCACTTTTCAGCTTGCCAAGCTCATCAAAGGTTTTGATGGTGAAATCTTGCATGAAGTAATCAACCTCATGCTTGACTTCCTTGACCGCTTCCGGTGCATTGAAAGCGGGCGTGTTGCGCACCAGCCAGTAGGTTCCGAGCGCCAAGGAACCCATCATCACGACGGGCATGTAAATGGCAACACGGTCCCAGAAAAACAGAATCTTTCGCCATTGGCCAGCTTGCCTTTTCAAGCCACGATCCGTTTGGGTTTCGGTCGGCTGCTTGGGTAAGGTGTTTTTCATGAAAGGTACTGATCCAGCCTGCTGGCATAGTTCCCGCTCGCTGTTAGCAACAGATCGCAAAACTCCCGAACCGCGCCATGTCCACCCAAGGCCTGGGTCACATGATGGGCTCGAGAGGCAACCTCTAGATGGGCATTGGCAGGGGCGCAACTCAGGGCGGAGCGCGTCATGACCGGCAGGTCCGGCCAGTCGTCGCCCATCGCAGCCGCAGCGCCCCAGTCCAGCCCCAAGGCTTTTAAGGTTTTTTCAGCGGCAGGACATTTGTCCTCGGTGCCGAAATGCGCATGGACAATGCCGAGGGCCCGCAAGCGCGCGCGCAGCACAGCACTGTCGCGTCCGGTGATCACCACTGGGGTGATGCCCGACTGTTGCAGCAGTTTCAAGCCATGGCCATCCAGCGTGTTGAAGCGCTTGATGATCTCACCCGAGGAGTTGAAACCTTCGAGCATATGGGCTTGCGCATGGCCTTGGGGGTACTCTGAAAAGTACAGCCCCCCGTCGGTCAAGACACCGTCCACATCAAAGAAGGCCACCTTCACACCCTGCCCACGCAACAGCAGTTCAGGACAAAATTTCATGAACGGAGAAGTTTTTACAGCACCAGGCATGTCAGATCACCTTGGCACGCATCAGGTCGTTGGTGTTGAGTGCGCCACACAGCACACCCGCTTCATCGACGACCAAGACGCTGTTGATGCGGTGCTGCTCCATCAAGGCCACCGCCTCGACGGCCAGCGCATCGGCCCTGACGATACGCGGGTTGGGATGCATCACGTCAGCCGCGGTCAGGCTGCGCAGGTCCACCCCTTTTTCAATGAGGCGACGCAAGTCGCCATCGGTAAAAATGCCCAGCACGCCTTGTCGGGCGTCGACCACCGCCGAGGCGCCCAAGCCCTTGGCACTCATCTCGCGCATCAGTTCGGAAAAGGATGCTTCTGGACGCACCTGCGGCACGGCAGGCCCGCTTCGCATCACATCGCTCACGTGCGTCAGCAGCTTGCGTCCAAGCGCGCCACCCGGATGCGAGCGGGCAAAGTCATCTTCCCGAAAACCCCGTGCATCCAGCAGCGCCACAGCCAGCGCATCGCCCATGGCCAGTTGCGCCGTTGTGCTGGCCGTGGGGGCCAGGTTGAGCGGGCACGCCTCTTTGGCAACGCTGGTGTCCAAAATGACGCGTGCCTGCCGGGCCAGGCTGGACGCTGGCCCGCCCGTGATGGCAATGAGGGCCACCCCCAGCCGGCTGAGCACCGGCAAGATCGCGACCAGTTCCTCGCTTTCGCCACTGTTGGAAATCGCCACCACCACATCATGCGGCTGGATCATCCCTAGGTCGCCATGGCTGGCTTCGGCGGGATGCACAAACATGGCCGGCGTTCCGGTGGAAGCCAGCGTCGCCGCAATCTTTCGGCCGATGTGCCCGCTTTTGCCCATGCCCATCACCACCACCCGGCCAGGGCAGGCCAGCAGCAGCCAGACTGCCTGAACAAACTCATTGCCGAGACGACTCGACAAGCCCAGCACCGCACTGGATTCAATTTCAAAGGTCTTTCTGGCAAGGCTCAGAACCTGTTCGGCATCAATGGTAGCGGCGTCAAAACTCATGGCTGCATTCTATCGACGCCCATGCAGAGAAAGACGCAACGAACGGCGGCAGGGCACTGGCGGGCTGGGCGAAACACGAGAAATTCATCGGCTACCATCCACGCATGAGCGCGCTAGAGTTGACCCTTTTGTACCTTCTGGCCGCGGTGCTGGGCGTGGTGGCCTGCCGCTCGTTCAAACTGCCGCCCATGCTGGGCTACCTGGCAGTGGGCGTCGTCATCGGCCCGCACGCGCTGGCCCTGTCGCAAAGTGCCGATGGCGTGCGCCATTTGGGTGAGTTCGGCGTCGTGTTCCTGATGTTCGTGATCGGGCTGGAATTCAACCTACCCAAGCTGCGTTCCATGCGACGTCATGTGTTCGGGCTCGGCCTGCTGCAAGTGGCGCTCACCATGTTGCTGGTCACCAGCGGTTCCATTTTCCTGATGCAGATGGCACCCAACCTGTGGAACATGTCTTGGCAGAGCGCGCTGGCCATGTCAGGCGCCATGGCCATGAGCAGCACCGCCATCGTGGTCAAGCTGCTGGCTGAGCGGCTGGAGCTGTCCTCCGAGCACGGCAAGCGCGTCATGGGCGTTCTCTTGTTCCAGGATCTGGCCGTGGTGCCGCTGCTGGTGTTGATCCCGGCATTGGGCTCATCGCCGGACCAGCTTTTCATGGCGCTGGGAATTGCCGGACTCAAAGCAGCGGTGCTGCTGGGCCTGCTGCTGACGGGTGGCCAGCGCATCATGCGCTGGTGGCTGACGCTGGTTGCCCGGCGCAAAAGCGAAGAGCTGTTCGTGCTCAACCTGCTGTTGGTGACGCTGGCGCTGGCGTGGCTCACGGAACTGGCCGGCCTGAGCCTGGCGCTGGGCGCCTTCATTGCCGGCATGCTGATCTCGGAAACCCAGTACAAGCACCAGGTCGAAACCGATATCCGACCTTTTCACGACGTGTTGCTCGGTCTTTTTTTCATCAGTGTCGGCATGATGCTGGACTGGCACGAAGTGGTGAATCACTGGGGACTGGTGCTGGTTCTGCTGGTGGTCCCCGTGGTGTTCAAGTTGGCCATGGTCGCCGCACTGGCGCGGCTGCTGGGCGCGACCGCCGGGGTGTCCCTGCGCACCGGGCTTTATCTGGCGCAGGCCGGCGAATTCGGTTTTGTCCTGCTGGCACTGGCGCAAGAAGGCAAGTTGCTGCCGCCCACCCTGATGAATCCTGTGCTGGCCAGCATGGTGCTTTCCATGCTGGCCACGCCTTTCATCATCATGCAGAGCAACCGCATCGTCATGAAACTGGTAGCCAACGAATGGCTGCTGCAATCGCTTCAGATGACAACGATTGCCAGCAAATCGATGAACGTGAGCAAGCACGTCATCATCTGCGGCTATGGGCGCAGCGGCCAGAACCTGGGTCGCATGCTGGAGCGCGAAAACATCGCCTACATCGCACTGGACCTGGACCCCGACCGGGTGCGCAAGGCCGCCGAGGCGGGCAATTCGGTCGTGTTCGGTGACGCGGTTCGCCTGCAGGCGCTGGTGGCTGCAGGACTTTCCAGGGCCAGTGCTGTGGTGGTGACCTACCTGGACACGGCCAGCGCGCTCAAGGTGCTGGACAACACACGCACCCATGCGCCCACAGTCCCGGTGATTGTTCGCACGGCGGACGACCGCGACTTGGAAAAGCTAAAGGCGGGTGGTGCCACCGAAGTGGTTCCAGAAGCGATCGAAGGCAGCCTGATGCTGGCCAGCCATGCTTTGGCACTGGTAGGTGTGCCGATGCGCCGCGTGATCCGCCTGGTGCAGGACCAGCGGGATGCGCGCTACAACCTGCTGCGCGGCTACTTCAGGGGCGCCGACGACGACACGGCCGATGAGTTGGACCAGGAACGCCTGGCAACTGTCACACTGGTGCCCGGTCTGGCCTCGGTTGGCCAGACGCTGGGGCAGCTTGCCCTGCACACCGTCGATGTCCGCGTGGTCAGCCTGCGCCGCAACAATGGCAAGACCCTCAAGGCGGTTGAAGAAAGCCGCCTGCAGGACGGCGACACCTTGGTGCTCTCAGGCACACCGGAAGCGCTGGCCATGGCTGAGCAAAAGCTCCTGCAAGCCTGACGGAACATCAAAAAAAGGTTCTGGCAGGATTTCCGCCTGGAGTCGCTACAAGATGACGGGTGGCGTTTCGACGCAACAAGCTCTGCCTGATTTGCACGAAGCGCTGTCACTTGCCAAGCGCTGCCTCATGCCCCAGGCATGCTCTCAATGAAGCTCGCCGTATTGCGTGGTGCTCAGGGCCGGATAAGTCATCGCTTCAAACACCTCGGTGTCTTCAAAGTCCTGCCGCGAGGACGGCGCCGCGGCACGCCGGTTCTTTTTCTTTGGCTCAACACTGATTGGCGTGCTGTGCACGGAAGCGGCAAGCAGTGCGCGTTGAAAAGCCGCCACTTCATCGGCATGAATAGGCTCATGTGAAACCCCCGGCTTCTGTGCAGCATGCACGGGCGCTGCCGGCTGGGTGGCGGTCAGCTTGCTTGGTGCAGGCACCTCGGTGAGCCGCCAGTAGACCGCCGACACCGTGATCTTGTAGCGAAGCATCGCATTTTGGGTGATCAGGGTTTCCATTTCGCCGGGCGAAGGTACATCGCTGCCGGCAACCCTGGTCAAATCCATCATGACCAGGTAATTGCTGTCGCGCTGGTCCCGGTCAAGGACCTTGAACTTGTAGCTTGCTGACAAGATGCCCAAACGGGTCATGGACTCCCGAATGGCTTCGTACAGCTGCTCTCGAGCCACCTTGTGAGGTTTCTTGCCCTGGCTTTCTTGATCCTCTTTGCCAGAGGGACGCATTTGCGGCTGAGGCGCAGGCTGCCTGTTGCGCTGCGACGAAACATGTTTGGCACGGCGGGATTTGCCTGAAAACCAGCTGAAGAAAAACATGTGGTGAACCCGATAAGAAGTGGATTTGATCCAGACCGTTCTTGGAGCGCAGGTCGCCATGTTCATGCACGTCTTTCCGGGTCAGTGTTCAGCAGTTTGTATCATATTTTTACTACATCGCTCGAGACGTTAACCTGGAGTTGAACGTATCGGTCAAGTTACTGCCACTTTTTTAGGCGCAATACTCAAGCGTTTGGCCATGACGGAACCCATGGCCACGGTCAGTTCCAGCGCAATAGGGCTGTGCCGTGCTGCGAGGTCCTTGAAGCGCAGCGGCGTCAGGCACCAGATTTTGCATGGCGTGCAGGCCTTGACGGTTGAGCGGCGTCGCTGCCGGGTAAAAAACGTGCCCTCGCCCAATACGGTGCCCGGGCCGACCATGGTCATCGGCGTTGTTACGCCTTCGTCTTCGGAGTACGCACTCAAGGTGCCTTTTTCGATGAAATACACCGTGCCGTCGCGTGCGCCCTGCTCTATCAGAATCTGGCCCGCGCTCAATGGAAAAGGCTGCATGAAGCCGCCCAAAACGCTCCACTGGGGCAGACTCAACTGGCAGGGCAAGGCATCGCTGGCTTGCGCGTCAACGATGGCTTTGGCCAAACCGTGAATGTCAAACTGGACAGCGGCGGGAAGTGGTGCATTCATAGTGGCGCAAAGATAACTTTGTCCCTTCAGTGCAACAAGTCCGCAAAACCTTTTGTTACTTTAGATACTTTAAAAGTTTTGCACTTATTCAAGAAATTGGGTATGTCAATTTTTTCGTTCGGGTCTCTTGCAAAGCCGAGCGTCGATCGGAATCATTTGCCGATGCAAAACTTCGAAAAAATTTCTCCCAACAAGTCGTCGGCGCTGAATGCCCCAGTGATGGTGCTCAGGTGCAGTTGGGCTTGCCGCAGGTCTTCGGCCAGCAAGTCCAGCGCGGGCTGCAGCGCGTGGAGTTGTTCATGGGCCCGCAGCAGTTGATGCTCCACCTTGCGCAGCGCATTGACATGCCGCTCACGCGCCATGAAAACCCCTTCGGGCGCCGACTGCCAGCCCACCAGCTGCAGCAGCCGCGCGCGCAGCAGCGGCAGGCCTGCGCCAGTCTTGGCCGAAATGAAGAGGCCCTCCCTGGCCTGAGGCTGCACGGGTGCACCGGCCATGTCGCATTTGTTCCAGACGCTGATAACGGGCGTGTTTTTTGGTAGCTTTGAAGCCAGCGCCCTTGCCACAGCTGCATCTTCAGCTATGTAATTCATAGCATCCTTGCCCTGCTCGCTGCGCTCCTGGCGCACCAGGTCGTGCAGGAAGAGCACGGCATCGGCGTTTTCGATTTCGCGCCAGGCGCGCTCGATGCCGATTTTCTCCACCTCGTCGTTCGAGTCGCGCAACCCCGCCGTGTCCACCACGTGCAGCGGCACGCCCTCGATCTGGATCAGCTGCGACACCTTGTCGCGCGTGGTGCCTGCAATGGGCGTGACGATGGCCAGTTCGGCGCCCGCCAGCGCATTGAGCAGCGAACTCTTGCCGACGTTGGGCTGGCCGGCAATCACCACCTTGATGCCTTCGCGCAAGATGGCCCCCTGCGTGGCACGCGCCAGCACCCCGGCCAGCGTTTGCTGCAGGCGCAGCAGCTGGCCCTGGGCGTCGGCCTGCTGCAAAAAGTCGATGTCCTCTTCGGGAAAATCCAGCGTTGCCTCGACCAGCATGCGCAGGTGAACCAGCTGGTCGAGCAGCGTGTGCACGGCCTGCGAAAACTCTCCCGACATCGAACGCGCGGCAGAGCGGGCAGCGGTTTCGGTGCTGGCGTCGATCAGGTCGGCAATGGCTTCGGCCTGGGCCAGGTCGATCTTGTCGTTAAGAAAGGCGCGTTCGGTGAATTCGCCGGGTTCTGCAACCCGCAGGTGCGCCAGGGCCGGCTGGCCGGTAGCAAGGTCCAGCGCGGCGCCGGCCTCCAGGCAGCGCGCCAGCAGCAGCTGCAGCACCACCGGGCCGCCATGGGCCTGCAGCTCGAGCACATCCTCGCCGGTGTAGGAGTGGGGCGCGGGAAAGAAGATCGCCAGGCCCTGGTCGATCGGTTGGTTGCCGGCATCGCAAAAAGGCAGGTAGGTCGCTTGGCGGGGCACCAGCGCGCGGCCGCAAAGCGCCTGGACGACCGGGGCGATGTTGCGGCCGGAGATGCGGACGATGCCCACCGCGCCGCGACCGGGCGCGGTAGCAATGGCCACGATGGGGTGGTGATGGCGGGCCAGCATAAAAGCCTCGATGCACAATGGAAAAGGGCCGCTTGGCGGCCCTTTGGGTTACTTGAATTTTGGCAGGTGGAACTGCGGCGGCACGCCCATTCGCGTGTTGATGACCCATTGCTGGGCAATCGACAAGGCGTTGTTGGTGATCCAGTAAAGCACCAGGCCAGCCGGGAAGAAGAAGAACATCACGCTGAAGATCAGCGGCATGAACCACATCAGCTTGGCCTGCATCGGGTCGGGCGGCGCCGGGTTGAGCGCCGTCTGCAGCAGGCTGGTCAGGGCCATGACGATGGGCAGGATGAAGTACGGGTCGGGCGAGGACAAGTCCTTGATCCACAGAATCCACGGGGCGTTGCGCATCTCGACGCTGGAAAGCAGCACCCAATAGAGGGCAATAAACACCGGAATCTGGATCATGATCGGGAAGCACCCGCCCATCGGGTTGACCTTTTCCTCGCGGTAGATCTTGAGCATCGCCTGTTGCATTTCCTGTGGCTTGTCCTTCAGCCGCTCGCGCATCTCCGTGATTTTCGGGTTGATGGCCTTCATCTTGGCCATGCTGGCGTAGGCCTTGGCATTCAGCCAGTAGAAGGCGATCTTCAGCAGCAGCACCAGGGCGACAATGGACCAGCCCCAGTTCTGGATGAAGCTGTGCAGCTTGTCGAGCAGCCAGTACAGCGGCTTGGCCAGAATGGTCAGCCAGCCGTAGTCCTTGACCAGTTCCAGGCCGGGCGCCAGCGCCTCCAGGGTTTTTTCTTCCTGGGGGCCGACGAAGAATTTCGAATCGATGGCCCTGGCCGTGCCCGGCGCAATCGATTCGAGCGGCGTGATCATGCCGACGGCGTACAGGTTGGTGTCCACCTTGCGCAGGAACAGGTCGCGCTTGAGGCCGTCGGGCAATATCCAGGCCGAGGCGAAGTAATGCTGCACCATGGCGACATAGCCATTGGTCGACTGCTTTTCGACGTCGACCGAGTTTTCTTCGATCTTCTTGAATTCCACCTTCTGGTACTTCTTGGCCTCGGTGTACACCGCAGGGCCGGTGAAGGTGGAATAAAAGGACGACTCACCCGGCGGCTTGTTGCCGTCGCGCACCAGTTGCAAATAAAGCTGCGGCGCTACCGGCGTGCTGCCGGTGTTGATCACCTCGTGGCGCACCGCCAGATCGTAGGCACCGCGCTTGACCGTGTAGGTCTTGACCAGCTTGACGCCGCCCACATCGGCCGATTCGAACTTGACCTGCAGTTCGTTCTGCCCTTCCTTGAAGCTTCGCTCGCCGGGAACGAGGGTCATCGGCGTCTTGTGCGTCGGGAAGGCACCGCCAGTGGCGCCCGCCACCAGGCCGGTTTGCGCCACGTAGACACGGTTGGCGCTTTCATCGAGCAGCACGAACCCCTGGTCCTTGTTGACCATGTCCTTGTACTTGTTGAAAGCCGTGTGGACCAGCGTGCCGCCTTCGCTGTCAAACGTCAGGGACAGCACATCGCTGTTGACAACCACCCGCTCCCGGGCGGCCGATGTGCTGGTCGAGGGTGCACCGGCAGGCACGGCCGCCGGAGAGCCGGCCACACTGGCTGCCGGCACGCCGCCGTTGCCTGCCGTTGAAGCGCTGGCCGGCATCTTGGCCACTTGGCTGCTGGAAGGAAAGAAAGTGGCTTTTTGGCCATTGAAGACCTGCCACTGATCCCATAGCAAGACCATGGAGAAACCAAAAATCACCCACAAGATGGTGCGGCGGATGTCATTCATGAAGGCGTCTTTTTAGAAGAAGTGGAAGCCGCGGCGGGCACAAGCAGCCGGCTGAAAAAAGAGGCGGATTTTGGCGGCGGCACCGGGTCATGACCGCCCTTGCACCAAGGCTGGCAACGCACCACGCGCCGCAGGGTCAGGTAGCTCCCGGCCAATGCGCCGTGCTCCGCCAGCGCCTGCAGAGAATAGGCCGAACAGCTGGGCTCGAACCGGCAGTTCGAACCCAGCGCCGGGCTGATGAAGAGCCGGTAACCCTTGACCAAGGTGATCAGGCCTGCTCTCGGCAGGCGAATACAGGCAGACAGAATGCGATTCATGCTGCACTGGCTCCTGCAAGCATCAGGGCATGCACTTCGGCGCGCAGAGCGTGCCTGAGCGGCTCGGAAAAAGCGCTGGAAAATTCTGATCTTGGAAAGGTTGCGCGCAAACGAACGACAAACGCAGCCTGTGGATAAAGTGGGGCCACTTCAGCGCTGAGCGCGTAAATCTGCCTTTTGATGGCATTGCGCGTCACAGCGCGCTTGGCCCACCGCTTGGGCACCATGGCACCGATCCACGTAGCGTGCGTGCGAAAAAGCGCAGGCAAGTCACCCGGGTTCGCAATTTTCTCGGCAGCGGACCTGGTGTCCAGTTGGTTGCGGTGAAGCGCAAAATGCGGGGTTTTTGCAACAATCGTTCCGGCCAAAACGGCCTGAAACTGCGCTCGGGTTTTAAGCCGTTGCACGAGCGCCCAGGATCAGCTTGACAGTCAGTAAGGGCTTGCTTAGACAGCGAGGCGCTTGCGGCCTTTGGCGCGGCGCGCAGCAATCACTGCCCGGCCACCACGGGTCTTCATGCGCGTCAGGAAACCGTGCGTGCGTGCGCGCTTGACTTTGGAGGGTTGGTATGTGCGTTTCATGATAAATCCTACTGGCCCTACAGGGCTTGTTACTGGGCGGTCGGCGATAAGGCCGCTGTGTGGCGATTCGAACAATCTTGGCGTTGTGCAAAACCACTGCCAAGCTGGCGAGTCTTAACACATGGGTGCCTGTCGGCAGCACTTGACGCAGCTTTCTGTATTCAGAAACCTGCGACAAAACGTCCAGACAGCCTCAAACCGCTACGAATCGGGAAAACCCGTGATTATCACAGATTTCTTCAGTCTGACAATACTGCCGTGGTGTGCCATGAAAGTGACGCCATCATCTCATGACTTTCGATGTCTCATGCCGAGCTTTCGGTTTGGCATGAACAGGCGTATTCGGCTGGCAAACGAAGGCCTGTGCCATGCGGAATCTTCCTTGCGTCCTGGAAACTTATCACCGAGTTTTTCGAGCCACGGCTTCTTCGACAGCAGCCCTCTTTTCTCTCAAAAGCCGCAACTATTTTTTCGCATCCTGCACGCCAGCACAGTTTTTTTGATTTCCTGTGGATAAGTGGCGGATTGTTTGAGATTTTTTGCTGTCCCCGGCGATTTTTGTTTGGCTGTTTTCACTCTTTGGATGAGGAAAATTGGTTTTTTCCTTGCCGCAAGGTTAAAAATTTCACAATGAAAAATTTTCAACCTTTTTAAGCGCAACAAACACTTTGTTTGAGTGACTGTCGGCAAATACACAAGCTTTGTGGATAAGTGGCCTCGCCGACTACAATTGCGAGTGCTCAAAATTAACAATATCCACAGGCGCCCGGGCTTCACCTTGCATTCGCATTCAGGACAAAAACCATCATGAGTGAGGCGCCAGCATTTGGCCAAAGCGATGACCTGTGGCAAGCCTGCGTGGACCATTTGGCCCAGGAGCTTCCGGAGCAGCAGTTCAACACGTGGATTCGGCCGCTTTCGGTTGTTGTTGCGCCCGATCTGTCCAAAGCGACCGTTCAGGTGGGCAACCGTTTCAAGCTGGACTGGGTGCGGGCCCAGTATGCCGCCCGGATTGCCGTATTGCTTGAGCAGGTCTCCGGCCAAAGGATTCCCATCGAACTGGCCTTGGCGCCGCGTGAAGCGCCGGTCAAGTCCGAGCCGGTGGTGCGAAAATTCGAACCCGCGTCAGAAGGTGAAGAGCCGGCAGTCCTTGTCGAGCCGGAAGAACCGCCGGGAACGACTTTCAAGAACCGGCTCAATTCTGCACTGACCTTCAACACCCTGATCGAAGGCACGGCCAACCGCATGGGCCGGGCCGCTGCGCTGCACGTGGCCAGCAGCCTGGGGCAGCTGTACAACCCGCTGTTCATCTACGGCGGCGTCGGACTCGGTAAGACGCACCTGATGCATGCCATTGGCAACAAGCTGATGGCCGACAACCCGGCCGCCAAGGTGCTCTACATCCATGCCGAGCAGTTTGTCTCGGACGTGGTCAAGGCCTACCAGCGCAAGACCTTCGAAGATTTCAAGGGCCGCTACCACTCGCTGGACCTGTTGCTGATCGACGACGTGCAGTTTCTGGCCAACAAGGACCGCACGCAGGAAGAGTTCTTCAATGCCTTTGAAGCCCTGCTGGCGAAAAAGTCGCACATCGTGATGACCAGCGACACCTACCCCAAGGGCTTGACCGACATTCACGAGCGGCTGGTGTCGCGTTTCGACTCCGGCCTGACGGTGGCCATCGAGCCGCCCGAGTTGGAAATGCGCGTGGCCATCCTGATCCGCAAGGCCGATGCCGAAGGCGCCCTGCTGCCGGAAGAAGTGGCTTTTTTCGTCGCCAAGAACGTGCGCTCCAACGTGCGGGAGCTCGAAGGCGCATTGCGCAAGATGCTGGCCTATTCGCGGTTCAACCACAAGGAGATTTCGATTCAGCTGGCGCGCGAAGCCCTGCGCGACCTGCTGTCGATCCAGAACCGGCAGATCTCGGTGGAAAACATCCAGAAAACCGTGGCCAACTACTACAAGATCAAGGTGGCCGACATGTACTCGAAGAAGCGGCCGGCCAGCATTGCCAGGCCGCGCCAGATCGCCATGTACCTGGCCAAGGAACTCACGCAGAAAAGCCTGCCGGAAATCGGCGAACTGTTCGGTGGCCGGGACCACACGACCGTGCTGCACGCCGTGCGCAAGATGTCCGCCGAGCGCCAGATGATGACCGAGCTCAACCAGCAACTGCATGTGCTGGAGCAGACACTCAAGGGTTGAACATCAGGCGCCAGGCACGGGTCGCAGGCTGCAAGCACGACTGTATAACGCTGGGGATAACTTTCTAACAACTTGCAAGTTATCCACAGAGGGCGGCAAAAGTCCAAAGTTGTTCATTTTTCATCCACAGCAATCAGACCACTTAACCACAGGGTTAAACAATCGCCAACCTGTTGATTTACAAGTAAAAAATGGGGTTGTCCACAGAAAAGTGGTCACTCTATTACTACTACTATTTTGAATTAATGAATTAAAGATAAAGATACAAGGAAACCATGATCGTTCTGAAAGCCACCCAAGACAAGTTCCTAGGCGTCCTGCAATCGGTTGCCGGCATCGTGGAGCGCAGGCACACCCTGCCCATTTTGGCCAACGTGCTGATCCGCAAGACCGGGCCGCAGCTGCAGTTCACGACCAGCGATCTGGAAATCCAGATCCGCACCGCTGCGGAACTAGACGGGGACGCGGGCGACTTCACCACCACGGTGGGCGCGCGCAAGCTGATCGACGTGCTGCGCTCGATGCCCAGCGACCAGACGGTGTCGCTCGAGTCCAGCCAGAACAAGCTGATCCTCAAGGGCGGCAAGAGCCGCTTCACGCTGCAGACGCTGCCGGCCGAGGACTTCCCGCTGGTGCAGGAAGCGGCCAGCTTCGGCCCGGCGTTTTCGGTGCCGCAAAAAGTGCTCAAGGAACTGCTCAACCAGGTGTCGTTCGCCATGGCGGTGCACGACATCCGCTACTACCTGAACGGCATCCTGTTCGTCGCCGAAGGCCAGCAGCTCAGCCTGGTCGCCACCGACGGCCACCGGCTGGCGTTCTCGTCGGCGACGCTGGACGTCGAGGTGCCCAAGCAGGAGGTGATCCTGCCGCGCAAGACGGTGCTGGAGATGCAGCGGCTGCTCAGCGACAAGGAAGGCGCCATCGAGATGCAGTTCGCCGGCAACCAGGCCCGGTTCAGCTTTGACGGCATGGAGTTCGTCACCAAGCTGGTCGAGGGCAAGTTCCCCGACTACAACCGCGTGATCCCCAAGAACCACAAGAACATCATCACGCTGGGCCGCGAACCGCTGCTCAGGAGCCTGCAGCGCACCGCCATCCTGACCAGCGAGAAGTTCAAGGGCGTGCGGCTGAACATCGAGCCCGGCACGCTGCGCGTGGCCTCGAACAACGCCGAGCAGGAGGAGGCGGTCGACGAGCTGGACATCGACTACGGCGGCGATGCGATCGAGATCGGCTTCAACGTGACCTACCTGATCGACGCGCTGAACAACATGGCCCAGGACATGGTCAAAATCGAGCTGGCCGACGCCAACAGCTCGGCCCTGCTCACCATTCCCGACAACACCGCGTTCAAGTACGTGGTGATGCCGATGCGAATCTGAGGCGGGTCCGGTCGCGGACAACGCTGACACGCTAGAGCCAGACCCGCGATGCCTCGCGGGTTTGGCCCTTCAAGAGATTGAAAAAATGGGGAAATGCTGGCCATGAATGAAGAAAACAAACTCAACGACGTCGATGCCATCCAAGCCGCCGACGGCCCGGCGGGCGAAGGAAGCTCCAACTTCCAGCCCAAGATCGACACCAACCAGGCCGGGGCGTCCGAAGCCTACGGCGAAGGCTCGATCCAGATCCTCGAAGGCCTGGAGGCCGTGCGCAAGCGCCCCGGCATGTACATCGGCGACACCTCGGACGGCACCGGCCTGCACCACCTGGTGTTCGAGGTGGTGGACAACTCGATCGACGAGTCCCTGGCCGGGCACTGCGACGACATCCTGGTGACCATCCACAGCGACAACTCCATCAGCGTGGTCGACAACGGCCGCGGCATCCCGACGGGCGTGAAGATGGACGACAAGCACGAGCCCAAGCGCTCGGCCGCCGAGATCGCGCTGACCGAGCTGCACGCCGGCGGCAAGTTCAACCAGAACAGCTACAAGGTCTCCGGCGGCCTGCACGGCGTGGGCGTCTCGTGCGTGAACGCGCTGTCCAAGAAGCTGCGCCTGACGGTGCGCCGCGACGGCAAGGTCAACGTGCTGGAATTTGCCCGCGGCTTCGTGCAGAACCGCATCGTCGAGAGCGTCGGCGGCGTCGAGATCTCGCCGATGAAGGTGATGGGCGAGACCGACAAGCGCGGCACCGAGGTGCACTTCCTGCCCGACACCGACATCTTCAAGGAAAACAATGACTTCCACTACGAAATCCTCAGCAAGCGCCTGCGCGAGCTGAGTTTCCTGAACAACGGCGTGCGCATCCGGCTGAAGGACGAGCGCAGCGGCAAGGAGGACGACTTTGCCGGCGCCGACGGCGTCAAGGGCTTTGTCGGCTTCATCAACAAGGGCAAGACGGTGCTGCACCCCAACGTCTTTGCCGCCATGGGCGACCGCCAGAGCGACCAGGGCACCAACATCGGCGTCGAGGTCGCCATGCAGTGGAACAGCGGCTACAGCGAGCAGGTGCTGTGCTTTACCAACAACATCCCGCAGCGCGACGGCGGGACCCACCTCACGGGCCTGCGCGCGGCGATGACGCGCGTCATCAACAAGTACATCGACGACACCGAGATGGCAAAAAAGGCCAAGGTCGAGGTGAGCGGCGACGACATGCGCGAGGGCCTGTGCTGCGTGCTGTCGGTGAAGGTGCCCGAGCCCAAGTTCTCCAGCCAGACCAAGGACAAGCTGGTCAGCTCTGAGGTGCGCGGGCCGGTCGAGGACATCGTCAGCCGCCTGCTTTACGACTACCTGCAGGAGCGTCCCGCTGACGCCAAGATCATCGTCGGCAAGATCATCGAGGCCGCGCGTGCGCGCGAGGCGGCGCGCCGCGCGCGCGACATGACCCGGCGCAAGGGCGTGCTCGACGGCATGGGCCTGCCCGGCAAGCTGGCCGACTGCCAGGAAAAAGACCCGGCGATGTGCGAGATCTACCTGGTCGAGGGCGACTCGGCCGGCGGCTCGGCCAAGCAGGGCCGCGACCGCAAGTTCCAGGCGATCCTGCCGCTCAAGGGCAAGATCCTGAACGTGGAAAAGGCGCGCTATGAAAAGCTGCTGACCAGCAACGAGATCCTGGTCTTGATCACCGCGCTGGGCACCGGCATCGGCAAGGGCGGCGGCGTGGGCGGCAGCGCCGGCACCGACGACTTCAACGTGGCCAAGCTGCGCTACCACCGCATCATCATCATGACCGACGCGGACGTGGACGGCGCGCACATCCGCACGCTGCTGCTCACGTTCTTCTACCGCCAGATGCCCGAGCTGATCGAGCGCGGCCATGTCTACATCGCCCAGCCGCCGCTCTACAAGGTCAAGGCCGGCAAGGAGGAGCAGTACCTCAAGGACACCGCCGCGCTCGACGGCTTCCTGCTGCGCATCGCGCTCAAGGACGCGGCGGTGCGCACCGGCGGCGAGGGCAGCGCGGTGCTCACCGGCGACGCCCTGGCCGAGCTGGCGCGCAAGCACCAGCAGGCCCAGGCGGTCATCCAGCGCCTGATGGGCTTCATGGACGCCGAGGCGCTGCGCGCCATCGCCGACGGCGTGGCCCTCAACCTGGACACGCTGGCCGATGCCCAGGCCTCGGCCACGGCGCTGCAGGCCAAGCTGCGCGAGCTCAACACCGGCGGCGCGCCGGCCGAGGTGGCCGGCGAGTTCGACGAGCGCACCGACAAGCCGATCCTGCGCATCAGCCGGCGCCACCACGGCAACGTCAAAAGCAGCGTGCTGACGCAGGACTTCGTCGTCGGCGCCGACTACGCCACGCTGGCCGAGGCGGCCGCCACCTTCCAGGGGCTGATCGGCGAGGACGCGCGCGTCATGCGCGGCGAGGGCGAGCGGCGCAAGGAAGAGCGCATCGGCGACTTCCGCCAGGCCATGGCCTGGCTCATCGGCCAAGCCGAGCATGCCACTGCGCGCCAGCGCTACAAGGGCCTGGGCGAGATGAACCCCGAGCAGCTGTGGGAAACCACGCTGGACCCCAAGGTGCGCCGCCTGCTCAAGGTGCAGATCGATGACGCCATCGAGGCCGACCACGTCTTCACCATGCTGATGGGCGACGAGGTCGAGCCGCGGCGCGAGTTCATCGAGCAAAACGCGCTGCGCGCCGGCAACATCGACATCTGATGGCGCACACCGCCGTCATCGATTTCGAGACCACCGGCATCTCGCCCGGCGGCGGCGACCGCGCCACCGAGGTCGCCATCGTGCTGCGCGAAGGCGCGCAGGTGGTCGACCGGTTCCAGAGCCTGATGAACGCCGGCGTGCGCATTCCGCCCTTCATCACCGGCCTGACCGGCATCACCAACGCCATGGTCGCCGGCGCGCCGCCGGCGGCGCAGGTGATGGCCGAGGCCGCCCGCTTCGTCGCCAGTGCGGTGCTGGTGGCGCACAACGCCGCTTTTGACCGCCGGTTCTGGCAGGCCGAGCTGGCGCTGTGCGGCCTGCCGGCGCACCAGCCCTTCATCTGCACGCTGCTGCTGGCGCGCCGGCTCTACCCGCAGGCGCCCAGCCACAAGCTGGGCGCGCTGGTCGACTACCACGGCTTGGCGCGCACCGGCCAGGCGCACCGGGCGCTGGCCGATGCCGAGATGGCCGCCGCGCTGCTCGGCCAGATCGAGCACGACCTGCGCAGCCGCCACGGCGTGGCCCGGCCCGACCATGCGGTGCTGCTGGGATTGCAGCAGTGCGCCAAACCGTCGCTCGATGCGTTCATCGCCCGCTGCGCCCGTGCCTGAGCCGCACCTTGGCAGGCCGCCCCCGCGCGCTATTAAATAAATAGCAAACTTTCCTCGACTGGCAAGGGCCAGCGCC
>Ga0308157_10003985_pt1 | contig 20353 bp, 18 predicted proteins | sample PhyBR1_FD_201035 | JGI IMG/M metagenome (GOLD analysis project Ga0308157, IMG submission 201035) | Phyllosphere microbial communities from UC Gill Tract Community Farm, Albany, California, United States - DLSLB.R1 | ecosystem: Host-associated > Plants > Phyllosphere > Unclassified | place: USA...
CACCGTATTCGCGGGTGAACCCGCTCCTACATCGATCGATGATGCCGGCCCGGCCCCGCAGGGCTACCGGCCACCCCAGCCCGTTGTAGGAGCGGGTTCACCCGCGAAAGGGCCGGGCCTGCGGACCGATTTCTGCCAGGCATTGTGCATTGCCGGCACCACCGTATTCGCGGGTGAACCCGCTCCTACAATGGACAGCGAACAAGCCTGAATCGGGGTCAGGCCAGCACGACCTCCAACACCCGGATCGCCTCCGGCTGCGGGTAATGCCAGCGCACCTGCACATCCCAGAACCTCACCCCGTACACCCGTTCTGGTGCAGGTACCTGGTAGGCCGGGCGTGGGTCCTGGGCCAGGCATTGTTCGATCAGCGCCACCAGCGGCTCACCCAGCCGCAATGCATGCTCGCGGGCCTGCGCCAATGCGCTGTCGGCCCAGTGCACGGCAATGGCTGCAGGCGCGGCGCTGGCCATCTGGTTGCTGGCGCATGCAATGCTGTCGGCGTAAGGCACGTAGGGCTTGATGTCCAGCACCGGCGTGCCGTCCAGCAGGTCAATCCCGGACAGCAGCAGCCGCCCGGGTTCAACCCCCTCCAGACGCACCACCGACTGGCCGATGCCATTGGGCCGATGGGTGGCGCGGGTCGCGAACACGCCCATGCTCTTGTTGCCACCCAGGCGCGGTGGCCGCACCTTCAGGCGCGGCTTGTCTTCCAGCGCCTGGTGGAACAGGAACAGCAGCCAGACGTGGCTGACCTGCTCCAGGCCTTCGACTGCTTCACCCTGGTCGAACGGCGGCAGCAGCTCCAGCACCCCGCGGGCGGCGGGAGCCAGCTGCGGTTGGCGCGGAATGGCAAACTTCTCCTTGAAGCATGAACGGACGATACCGACCGGGGCAACGGTGTGCTGCATGGTCACTCAGCCGCGCACGCGCAAAGTCAGGCCCTTGAGGAAGTTGCGCAGCAACTGGTCGCCGCACGGCCGGTAGTTGTCGTGGCCAGCTTTGCGGAACAGTGCGCTCAATTCCGGCTTGCTGACCGGGAAGTTCACGGACTTTAGGATCGCGTGCAAGTCGTCCTGCTTGAGTTCGAAAGCCACCCGCAGCTTCTTGAGGATCAGGTTGTTGGTCACCGGCAGCTCGATCGGTTGCGCCGGGCGGCTGTCATCCTTGCCGCGACGGTAGAACACCAGGCCGTCGAGGAAGTGCGCCATCACCCGCTCAGGGCAACGTACAAAGCCTTCTTCGTCTTCTTTCTTCAGATAGGTGGCGAGCACCAGCGGGTGCACTTCGAGGCCGGAGAGGCCGATGATCTCGGCCATCTTGGCGTCGTTCACCTTGAGCATGTAGCGCAGGCTGCGCAGGACATCGTTGTGGTTCATTGCTGCTGAATCCTGTTGAGGTGCCGCGCGTTCCAGCGCGGCCTATTGCTTAGAAACGTTCGGTAGTGGCCACGTAGCGCCATTGGCCCAGCGGCAACTTGCCCATCGACACGCCACCCAGACGAATGCGCCGCATGCCGACCAGCTCCAGGCGCAGGTAAGCGCACAGTTCAGCGATCTGCCCAGGCTGCGGGTTTTTCAGGGCCATGCGCAGGTGGGTCTCGTTCTGCCAGCTGGCCTTGGCCTTGGGTAGCTCACGGTCGTTGCGCGTAGCACCGCGGGCCAGGCGCTCCAGTGCCTGGGGCGTGGTCTGGCCGCGCACTTCAACGATGAATTCCTGCTCCAGGCGGCGCAGGTCGGCTTCGATCTTGCGGGTCACCCGCCAGTCCTGGGTGAACACTTGCAGGCCACTGGCACCGCGCTCCAGTGGGGCGATGCAAGCCTGCCGGGCAAAGTGCCCGTGCAGCGCACGCACGCCCTCGCGGTGGGCTTCGCTGAGGCTGCCCATGCTGATGCTGGCGCGGGCGCTTTCGCTGTCCATGCCGGCAGGCTGGTTCAGTAGCAGGGTCACCGGCTCCAGGGTCTCGGCGCGGGCGCCAGGCAACAGCTCGACGCGCTGTTGCCCGACCTTGAACTGCGGCTGCTCGATCACCACGCCATCGACCGTGACCCAGCCTCCTTCAATGTACAGCTCGGCCTCGCGGCGAGAGCAGCCAAGCTGCTCGATGAGGCGTTTGGACAGGCGGACGGGTTCGGACATGGCGCAATTCGCAGAGGCAGGGAAAGGTGACCATTGTACCTGCCCCTACGCGGTTGATGATGGGAATCTGTGTCAGTTGCGCCATTTCGGCGACCTGCTGGCGGCATATTCAGTCGCCGCTGCACTGGCCTGTGCCCCGCAGGCGCATATGCAGCAGGGGGTAGGGTTGGCCAAGGCCATCGGTAGGGGAGCGGCCGACTACCTCGAAACCTTCATGCAGGTAGAAGCCCAAGGCTTGCAGGTTCTGCTCGTTGACGTCCAGGGTTTCGGCATTGAGTTCGTTGATAGCGTAGCGCAGCAGGCGCCTGCCCACGCCCTGGCCACGGTAGGCCGGGGCAACGAAGAGCATATCCACCCGGCCGCTGGCGACTCCGGCAAACCCGCAGATACGCTGGCGGTCCTTGCAGCAGACCAGCATCACGGCGTCGAGGTAGCGGTACAGCACATGCTCACGCAGCAGCCGGATATAGGCATCGGGTAGAAAATCGTGGGTCGCGCGCACCGAGTCTTCCCAGACCTGGGCCAGTTCGGGGTAGTCGCTAAGGTGCGGGGTTTGCAGGGACAATGGCTGGCGCATCGGGGTACGTTCCTCTGGGGCTGAGGAAACGATAGATGCTAAAAGCGCAACAGGCCCAAGGATTGCCGGTGCGCCTGCACGGCCCATCATCGGCCAGGCAGCTCCCTGGTAAAGGAGCTGCTGGCCGGCGATGGTGCGCAGCGTACTGCGTGGGTGTCAGACCGGCTCGGCCCACATGTCGTATTCGTCGGCGTCTACCACCCGGCAACGAACCTTGTCGCCTGGCTTGAAACCATGGTCGCCATCGATGAACACGCTGCCGTCGATTTCCGGGGCATCGAAGAAGCTGCGGCCTACCGAACCTTGCGCCTCGACTTCGTCGATCAGCACTTCGATCTCCTTGCCGATGCGCAGTTGCAGGCGGGCCGCGCTGATGGCCTGCTGGTGGGCCATGAAGCGGTCCCAACGGTCCTGCTTGATGTCGTCCGGCACTTCATCCAGGCCCAGGTCGTTGGCCGGGGCGCCTTCCACCGGCGAGTACTGGAAGCAGCCCACGCGGTCGAGCTGGGCTTCGGTCAGCCAGTCCAGCAGGTACTGGAAGTCTTCTTCGGTTTCGCCGGGGAAGCCGACGATGAAGGTGGAACGGATCACAAGTTCAGGGCACTGTTCGCGCCATTGCTTGATGCGTGCCAGGGTACGGTCTTCGAAAGCCGGGCGCTTCATCGACTTGAGCACTTTCGGGCTGGCATGCTGGAACGGAATGTCCAGGTACGGCAGGATCTTGCCGGCCGCCATGAGCGGGATCACATCGTCGACATTCGGGTACGGGTACACGTAGTGCAAACGCACCCAGGCACCCAGGCTGCTCAGTGCTTCGCACAGTTCGAGCATGCGGGTCTTGACCGGGCGGCCGTTCCAGAAGTCGGTCTTGTACTTGACGTCGACGCCATAGGCGCTGGTGTCCTGGGAAATCACCAAGATCTCCTTGACCCCGGCTTTCACCAGGCGCTCGGCCTCGCTCAGCACTTCGCCCACCGGGCGGCTGACCAGCTTGCCGCGCATCGACGGGATGATGCAGAAGCTGCAGCTGTGGTTGCAGCCTTCAGAAATTTTCAGGTAGGCGTAGTGGCGCGGGGTCAACTTGACCCCTTGTGGCGGTACCAGGTCGATCAGCGGGTTGTGGTCCTGGCGGGGTGGCACCACTTCGTGCACGGCGTTGACCACCTGCTCGTACTGTTGCGGGCCTGTGACCGACAGCACGCTTGGGTGCACGTCACGGATGTTGCCTTCTTCAACGCCCATGCAGCCAGTCACGATGACCTTGCCGTTTTCCTTGATCGCTTCGCCGATGACTTCCAGCGATTCGGCCTTGGCACTGTCGATGAAGCCGCAGGTGTTGACCACCACCACGTCGGCATCCTCGTAAGTGGGCACAACTTCATAGCCTTCCATGCGCAGCTGGGTCAGGATGCGCTCGGAATCGACCAGGGCTTTGGGGCAACCCAGGCTTACGAAACCTACCTTGGGGGTGGCGGGCGTGGTGGACATGACTAACCTCGGTATTGAATGCAGGTCGCCCGGCCGGAATCGGGGGCGATCTTGACGGGCGCTTTTGGCGCCTCTGATCAAAAAGTGCGCAATTCTAGCGAGCGCAGGGACGCTTGACCAGCAGAAATACGACGAACGCTGCGCTATGCTTCGCGCCGTTGCGCCAAGCTGCAGTGAGTGCTTGGTCGCAGAGTGAATACTGAAAGGCCGTAATGGCCGTCTGCGGGAGTGGTCGATGGTTCAGGCAAGCAGTCACGCTGAGGGCGGGCACGAGGGTAAGCAGGGTGCGACGCGGTCGCTGGGCCTGCTCGTGGCAGCGGTCGGGGTGGTTTATGGCGATATCGGCACCAGCCCGCTGTATACCCTCAAGGAAGTCTTTACCGGTGGTTATGGGGTGCCGGTCAACCATGACGGCGTACTGGGGATCCTGTCGCTGATCCTCTGGTCGCTGCTGTGGGTGGTGTCGTTCAAGTACGTGATGTTCATCCTGCGCGCCGACAACCAGGGCGAGGGCGGCACCATGGCCCTGACTGCGCTGGCGCGGCGGGCTACGGCGGCCTACCCGCGGCTGCGCACACTGATGGTGATCTGTGGCCTGATCGGCGCTTCGCTGTTCTATGGCGACAGCATGATCACCCCGGCGGTGTCGGTGCTGTCGGCGGTAGAGGGCATGGGCCTGGCGTTCGACGGTATCGACCACTGGGTGGTGCCGATCTCGCTGGTGGTGCTGGTGGCCCTGTTCCTGGTGCAGAAGCACGGTACCGAGAAGATCGGCAAGCTGTTCGGCCCGATCATGGTCACCTGGTTCGTGGTGCTCGGTGCACTGGGCGTGCACGGCATTTCGCAAAGCCCGGAAGTGCTCAAGGCCTTCAATCCCGGCTGGGCGGTCAACTTCTTCGTGGTGCACCCGGGGATGGGCGTGGCCATTCTGGGTGCGGTGGTGCTGGCGCTGACCGGTGCCGAGGCATTGTATGCCGACATGGGCCACTTTGGCCGCAAGCCTATCGCCCGTGCCTGGTTCATCCTGGTGCTGCCGGCGCTGGTGCTCAACTATTTTGGCCAGGGCGCGCTCTTGCTGCAGGACCCGGATGCGGCCCGCAACCCGTTCTACCTGCTGGCACCGGGCTGGGCGCTGTTGCCGTTGGTCGGCCTGGCCACCCTGGCCACGGTGATCGCCTCGCAGGCAGTGATTTCCGGGGCCTTCTCCTTGACCCGCCAGGCCATCCAGCTGGGTTATATCCCGCGCATGCAGATCCAGCACACCTCCAGCGACGAGCAAGGGCAGATCTATATCGGTGCGGTGAACTGGACCCTGATGGTGGGCGTAGTACTGCTGGTGATCGGTTTCGAGTCCTCCGGGGCGCTGGCGGCAGCCTACGGCGTGGCGGTAACCGGGACCATGCTGATGACCACGATCCTGGTGTCGGCGGTGATGCTGCTGCTGTGGAAGTGGCCGCCGCTGCTGGCGGTGCCGATTCTGGTCGGTTTCCTGCTGGTCGACGGGCTGTTCTTTGCCGCCAACGTGCCGAAAATTGTCCAGGGTGGCGCCTTCCCGGTGCTGGCCGGGGGCGTGCTGTACCTGCTGATGAGCACCTGGAAGCGTGGCAAGCAGATCCTGGTCGAGCGCATCGACGAAGGGGCACTGCCGCTGCCGTTGTTCATCAGCAGTATCCGCATCCAGCCACCGCACCGGGTCGAAGGCACGGCGGTGTTCCTGACCGCGCGTTCCGATGCCGTGCCGCATGCGCTATTGCACAACATGCTGCATAACCAGGTGCTGCATAGCCAGGTGGTGCTGTTGACGGTGGTCAGCGAGGATCGGCCGCGGGTGCCGGAGCACGAGCGCTTCGAAGTGGAAGCCTATGGTGACGGCTTCTTCCGCGTGCTGCTGCATTTTGGCTTCATGGACGAGCCGGACGTACCGGCGGCGTTGAAACTGTGCCATCTGGATGGCCTGGACTTCACCCCCATGCGCACCACGTACTTCCTCAGCCGTGAGACGGTGATCGCCTCACGGCTCGAGGGGATGTCGCGCTGGCGTGGCAACCTGTTCGCCTTCCTGCTGAAGAATGCCAACGGCAACCTGCGCTTCTTCAACTTGCCGCTGAACCGGGTGATCGAGCTGGGGACCCAGGTCGAGATCTGATTGGCAAGGGCCGCCAAGCCGCCCCGATTTTTGTCAGTTCTGCTCAGCCACGCTCGCCTTGCCTTGGCGCGTCTCGATTTCGCCAATCAAGCGCTTGGCCAGCGCCGGGTAGTTCTCGTCGAAGTGGTGGCCGCCGGGCAGCTTCAAGCGCTCGCCAACAGCCGTGCCGTCGGTGCAACCGCTTTCGTCGGCTTCCTCGACGCCATACACACACACCACCTTGGAAGCGGGCAGCTTGGCCATTTCCGGCCCGGTTGGCGCTTCCTGGCCTTCCTTGCCCAGCCAGCCCTCGACTTCGATCTCGAAACTGCCACTGCGGGCAAAGGCCAGCAGCATCACGGCGTCGATACGCTGCTGGTCTTCGGCCGGCAGGCGGTTGTAGATCGCCGGCAGTACGTCGGCCCCGAATGAGTACCCGGCAAGCACGAACCGCTTGGTGCCCCATTTCTGGCGGTAGTGCTGCATCAGTTCGGACAGGTCGGCAGCGCTTTGCTCGGGGGTTTTGTGCTGCCAGTAATAGCGCAGCGTGTCGATGCCGACCACCGGGTAGCCCAGCTTGGCCATTTCACCGGCCACATCACGGTCCAGGTCGCGCCAGCCGCCGTCGCCGGAAAGGAACAGGGTGACGGTATCGGTGGTTTGCCCGGCCGGCACCTCGACTACCGGGACTGGCAGCGCGTTGCCATCGTGGCCGAGCAAGGCCTGGGTCAGTTGCGCCTTGAGCACCTGCGGCAGGTGGATGTCGTAATCGCTGATGCTGGTTTCGGCATTGGCCTGGTCACGCACGAAGGCGGCGCTGGCGTCGTCCGGGTTGTCGTTCCAGGCCACGCTCCAGTGGCCATGCGCCGCCGATGTGGGCAACGGCGCCTGGCAGCCGGGCTGCTCAAGGGCGAAACCTACGGAAATGGCGCGGGCCTTGTCATCGCTCTGCCCGGCCAGCCAGCGCCAGGCCTGCGCGGCACCAGGGCCGATACCGGCGACCAGGTCGGGTTTTGCCGGCAATTGCTTCAGGGCTTGGTCCAGCGCCTGTTGCTGCTTGCTGCAATCGGTCGGTGGCAGGATCACCTGCACCAGCTGGGCCTCGCCAGCCTGGGCCAGGTCCAGCAGTTGCTTGTCGCTCAGCGCCTGGTCCTGAGGCACGCCGATGGCCACGCTGACTTTGGGGTGCACGCCTGGCGTGACCCGGGTAATGGGGGTGTCATTGATGCTCAGTTGTTCCAGGTGCGCCTCTGGGGCAGGGCGCGTCCACAGCCAGAACGCCAGCCCGCCACCCAGGGCAGCCAGCAACAGGGGAACCAGCAGGTACAGCCAATAGCGTCGGGTCATCAACGTTTCACCAATCCAGTCAGGCCGCCAGCAATGAGGGCGGCAGTGTCGGCCAGTGCCACCAGCGGGTCGAGCCCGGCTGGCACGGCCATGTAGCGGGGTTCCCAGTCCGGTTGGAACTTGTCCTTGAAGCGCCGGAGCCCTTGGAAGTTGTAAAGCTGCTCACCACGGCGGAACACCAGTGAGCCCAGGCGCTGGGTCAATGGCGCGCCACGCCGTGGCTGCAGGCCGGAGAGCGGCACCATACCCAGGCTGAAGCGCCCGTAATCACGGCTTTTATAGTGCAAGATCAAGCCGATCATCATGTACTCCATGGTCAGCTTGGGGGCCTCGGGGTGGGCGCGCATCAGGTCCAGGCTCGCCAGTTCGTGGCTGTGGGTTTCCAGCAGGTTGGCGAAGGCCACCGGCCGGCCCTGGAAGCGAATCAGGGCAATCCGGAAGTGCTGCAGGTAGTCCGGGCTGAAGCGTCCCAGCGAGAAGCCTTTCTCGCGTACGTTCTTGCCGCCGAGCCAGGCGTCGGAGATTTCCTTCAGTTCTGCCAGCGGTGCTTGGCCAGGCTCGTGGATTTCCAGGCTCAGGCCATCGCGTCCGCCGCGGTTCCAGGTATAACGCAGATCCTTCATTTCCTTGCCCTTGGCTTCGAGGTCGAAGCGGCGCAAGTCGACCCGGGCCTCTTCACCCAGCTTCAGCGCGGTCAGGCCAATGTCCATGTAGAACGGCAGGTTTTCCGCACGTACTTGGTAGAACACCGGCCGCGCATGGTGCAGGTCGCACAGGTCGCGGAACTGCCAGATCATCTCGGCCCGTTCCTGTGCCGGGCCGATCGGGTCGTACAGTGCCACCAGGCTACGGCCGCGCCGGGCATACATGAGGAAGGCATTGTCCCGTGGGTGGAACAGCAAGGCCTTGTCGCCGGTAAGCGCCAGGCCGCCGTCAGGCTGGTCGGACGCCAGCAGAATGCGGTTGGCACGCTGCAGTTCTTCTTCGTCGGGCAGGTGGATCACCGGTGGTGCGGTGCGCAGCAACCAGGTCAGTGCCAGGGCCGCCAACAGCAAGGCGCTGCCCATGGCGGCGCGCAGGCCGCGGGGGGCGTCGGCGTCGAGGGTGAACTGCCACCACAGCTGATGGCTGTAGGGCACATCCTGGTAGGCAAACAGCAGCAGCCACACCGAGGCCCCGACAACACAGGCACTTGCGACCAGAAATACCGGCGAGAAGGGCAGCTCCATCAACCGGCTGGGGCGGTAGAACGAGCGCCGGAACACGGCGAGCAAGGTGGCAGTAAAGGTCAGCAGGCTGGCCTCTTCCCAGTCGAAGCCTTTGAGCAACGACAGCAGGGCACCGACCAGCAACAATACGATTGTCAGCATCCAGGCGGCCGACAGGCGCCGACGCAGGCCTTGGGCCAGCAGCAAGCACAGCACGCCGATCAGGCTGGCGCCGAAGTGCGATGCATCGATCAGCCGGTGTGGCACCAGAAAGCCCATGTGCTCCAGACGCGTGTCGATTTCCGGGGTGGCGCCGGAGAACAGCAACACCACACCGGACAGGAACACCAGGATCGACAGGATAGGCGCAGCCAGCCCCGAGGCAGCCTTCATGGCCTGCTGCGCGAACAGCAGGCGCCGGGCTTCGTTGGCCAACAGCAACACGCAGGCCAGCAGCAGCGGCACCACTACGTAGATCAACCGGTACAGCAACAATGCGGCAGCCAGTGGCGCTGCACCGAGCTGATTGGCAAAGGCCGCCAGCAGGATCGCCTCGAACACCCCGACCCCGCCCGGTACATGGCTGAGCACACCTGCCGCCAAGGCCAGCAGATACACCAGCACGAACGCGCCGAACGGAGGCGCTTCGGGCAGCAGCAGGTATAGCACGGTAGCGGCAGCTGCCACATCCAGTGCAGTGATCAGCAGTTGCAGGGCAGTCAGGCGGGCATCCGGCAGGCGCAAGGTGCGGCGCCCCAGTTGCACCAGCAGGTTATTGGCCAGTGGCTGTTCGGCAAGGCGCCGACGATACAAGCCGATGACCAGCAGGGCAGAGGCGACCAGCACCGCACTGGCGATGCCCGCCAGCAGGCCCTGGGCCAGGCCAAGTGCGCTGGATGCAGCCCGCAGGTCGCTCAAGGTCGCCAGGGCGGCCAGGGGCGCAAGCGCGCAGCCCAGCGACAGGCTGGCAAAAACGGTCATGCGTGCGACCTCGCCAGCCCCCAGCCCATGGCGGGCGTACAAGCGGTAGCGCACCGAGCCGCCCGAGAGCATCGACAGGCCGATGGCATTGCCGATGGCGAACGCGCTGAAACCACCCAGCACCAGGGTAGGTGCCGGTAGCTTGACCCCGGCGTAGCGGCTGGCCGACCACTCGTAGCCAAGCAGGATCACGAAGCCGACCACCGTCGCGACGAACGCGCCCAGCAGCGACTGCGCCGGAACACTGAGCATGGCGTCGTGCAGGGCGTAGATGTCCAGCTCGCTGAGCAAGTGGCGGCAAGCGATCAGGGCCATGGTAAACAGCAGCAGGGTTACCGCAAGGCCGATGGGCTGGCGGTAGCGGCTCAGGCGTTCGAGCAACGGCAGGCGCTGCACCGCACCTGGCAGCGCCGTGGCGAGCGGTACCTGGGGTTCGGGGTTGTGCGTAGTCATGAATTGCCCCGGGCAAGCAGCGCGAGGTGGAGGAGAGGTGCGGCCAAGTGAAAGTCCCTTTGGAAAACGTATCCAGATATTACTCCGGACAACATGACTTGCAGTCGTCCGGCAGCGTTAAAGATAGTTCATCCAGAGGATGGCCCCTCAACACCGCAGGTTGGATCGGTAGACCCGCTCATGCGAGTGGCAGGAGACAAATGCAACAAACCCCGCGCTGCTGTTACACAGGCGGGGTTTGTTCTGACGAATATGGTTGCGGGAGCCGGATTTGAACCGACGACCTTCGGGTTATGAGCCCGACGAGCTACCAGGCTGCTCCATCCCGCGTCAGAGGGGCGCATTCTACAGTGTGCCGGTCAGGTGTCAAGTATTATCACGCTCTGGCTCAAACCTTTTTTCAAGCGCAAAGAAAAAGGCCACTGTGTTAACAGTGGCCTTATCTTGAATCTGGTTGCGGGAGCCGGATTTGAACCGACGACCTTCGGGTTATGAGCCCGACGAGCTACCAGGCTGCTCCATCCCGCGTCAGTGGGGCGAATTCTACAGTGTGCAGCGTGTGTGTCAAGCGCTACTTTTTGATTTACCGAGACTTTTTGGAAACTGGCTTTATCACGGGCAAAGAAAAAGGCCACTGCGTTAACAGTGGCCTTTTCTCGAAACTGGTTGCGGGAGCCGGATTTGAACCGACGACCTTCGGGTTATGAGCCCGACGAGCTACCAGGCTGCTCCATCCCGCGCCTGTGAGATCGAATTCTACGGATTTGCGCGCGAGTGTCAAGCAATTGTTTTGGAAAAACCTTTTTTGTTCAAACCCTTAGCGCATCGAACCCGCATGCGGCTCAGGCGCGGCGGGCGTTTCAGGCCGATTATCGCGCGGGCATGCGGGTCAGCTGTTGAACGGGCGGCCCCATGCGATACTATCTGTATGAATTTACAGTGCTGACGGTCATCCATGTCTTTGCGCAAGATCATCCACGTTGACTGCGATTGCTTCTATGCCGCGATCGAGATGCGTGACGACGCGCGCCTGGCCGGGCGGCCCATGGCGGTGGGCGGCTCGGCGGAGCGCCGTGGCGTGATCGCCACCTGTAACTATGAAGCGCGTGCCTACGGTGTGCGTTCAGCCATGGCATCGCGCCACGCGCTGAAACTGTGCCCGGACTTGTTGATCGTCAAGCCGCGTTTCGAGGCCTATCGCGAAGCCTCGCGGGAAATTCATGCCATCTTTCGTGACTACACCGAGCTGATCGAGCCCTTGTCGTTGGACGAGGCCTACCTGGATGTCAGCGACAGCCAATGGTATTCGGGCAGCGCCACCCGTATTGCCGAGGATATTCGCCGGCGAGTCGCGCGAACCCTGCATATCACCGTGTCGGCGGGGGTGGCGCCGAACAAGTTCCTGGCCAAGATCGCCAGCGACTGGCGCAAGCCCAACGGGCTGTTCGTGATTACCCCCGATGAGGTCGAGGCATTCGTTGCGGCCTTGCCAGTGGCCAGGCTGCACGGCGTGGGCAAGGTCACTGCAGACAAACTGACGCGCCTGGGTATCGAAACCTGCCTGCAGCTGCGTGACTGGTCGCGCCTGGCGCTGGTGCGCGAGTTCGGCAGTTTCGGTGAACGGTTGTGGGGGTTGGCGCGAGGTATTGACGAGCGTGCGGTGCACAACGATAGCCGGCGCCAGTCGGTCAGCGTGGAAAATACCTACGACACCGACCTGCCGGACCTGGCCAGTTGCCTGGCGCGTTTGCCGGAGCTGCTGGAAAGCCTGAACGAACGCATCGCCCGCATGGACAGCAGTTACCGGCCAGAGAAACCCTTCGTCAAGGTCAAGTTTCATGACTTCAGCCAAACCACGCTGGAACAGGCGGGTGCGGGCAGGGACCTGGAAAGCTACCGGCAGTTGCTGGGGCAGGCGTTCGCCCGCGGTGGCAAGCCGGTGCGGTTGTTGGGGGTAGGGGTAAGGTTGCGCGATCTGCGCGGGGCGCATGAACAGCTGGAGCTGTTTGCGCCTATATAAAGAAGCGGCCATGCGTCGCGGTGGGCGACGCAATGCCGATCCACAAGGTGACCGCGACGCGTGGCGCGGATAGAGACCGGGTTATTGCGCCCCCGGGTCAGCCACCAATCGCCCGGTAGCCTTGGTCAGCGACTGCAGAAACTCCTGCTGCAGTTCCGGGTCGTTGCGGGTCAGCTCGATCAGGCTCTGTTCCATTTCGCTGGCTTCTTCTTCAAGGCCCAGCTCGGACAGGCGCTTGACCCGGTGTACCCACTGGCTGACGTCGTCATCTTCAAGGTCATCGAAGATCAGCTCATGGGCCTCAAGCAGCTTGTTGCGCAGGGTGGCGCTGACCAGCAGGCTGGCGTCGCCACGGACCCCGTTGTCCTCGTCGAGCACTTGCAGGTGCAGGGTGCCGACGTGGTTGAGGTTCTGCTCCGAAAACGGGCTGTCCAGCAGGTTCAGGCGCAGTACGCCGCTACGGTCGGTGGTCAGCTCGTGAGTCATCTTGCCAGCTTTGACCTCGACCAGGCGTTCGCTCCACGGCATGCTGGTGGATTCTTCACGCTGGCCTTTCTGCACTTCGCTGATCCCGGCCAGGTTCTGCTGGGCGCGGCCATTGGACGCTACGTTCATGAACGGGTTGAGCCCGTCCACCCCATAGCTGAGCCAGTCGTGGGTCATGCTTTGCGGCAGGTTGCCCAAGGCGAAGACATTGACCACGTTGGCGCCAACCCCGGCCACAACGGCCACCGCACCCAGCGGGATCTCGTAGATCTCCCGCCAGGGCTGGTAAGGCGTGTAGCGATCATAGCGGCGGGTGACTTCGAACTCGGTCACTTCGAAACGCTTTTGCTCATGCACGCGCACACGCCGTTGCGGCAGCTCCATCACCTTCGGCTCGCCGACATCGATCTGCAGGGTGTGGGCGAGCAGTTTGCGCTCCACGCGCTCCTCATGGTCGCTGCGCTGGGACATCTGGTTGGCGCAGCCGCTGACGAGCAGGGCGCCGCACAGTGCGGCGCCCCCCCGGGTAAAGGTACTTCGCTTGAACATGATTACTCGTGCATTGGTTATCAGCGGCGAACGCGGGCCTGCAGGAAGGTCAGCACTTCATTGAGCGGCAACGGGTGGGCGTCCTGCTCGGTGCGGTGCTTGTACTCCAGGTTGCCTTCGGCCAGGCCGCGATCGCTGACCACGATGCGGTGCGGGATGCCGATCAGCTCCATGTCGGCGAACTTGATGCCGGGGCTGGTCTTCTTGTCGCGGTCGTCCAGCAGTACTTCGAAGCCGGCGGCGGTCAGTTCGGCGTACAGCTTGTCGGTTGCCTCGCGAACCGCTTCGGTTTCGTAGCGCAGCGGTACCAGGGCGATCTGGAACGGGGCCAGGGCGTCGTTCCAGATGATGCCTTTGTCGTCGTAGCTCTGCTCGATGGCGGCTGCCACCACGCGCGATACGCCAATGCCGTAGCAACCCATCGACAGCACGACCGGCTTGCCGTTCTCGCCCAGCACCTGGCACTTCAGCGCTTCGCTGTACTTGGTGCCCAGCTGGAAGATATGCCCGACTTCGATGCCGCGTTTGATGATCAGGGTGCCTTGGCCGTCCGGGCTCGGGTCGCCTTCAACCACATTGCGCAGGTCGGCTACCTGTGGCACTGGCAGGTCGCGCTCCCAGTTCACGCCGAAATAGTGCTTGTCGTCGATGTTGGCACCAATACCGAAATCGCTCATCAGCGCCACCGAACGGTCGATGATGCATTCCAGCGGCAGGTTCAATGGGCCCAACGAGCCGGCGCCGGCACCGATTGCCTCGCGCAGTTCGGCTTCGGTGGCCATTACCAGCGGGTCGGCAACCTGTTCAAGCTTGGTGGCCTTGATTTCGTTCAGCTCGTGGTCGCCACGAACGATCAGGGCCACCAGCTTGCCCTCCTCGGCGCCGCGCACGATCAGGGTCTTGACGGTTTTCTCGATCGGCAGCCCGAAGTTTTCCACCAGCTGAGCGATGGTCTTGGCGTTTGGCGTGTCGACCAGGCGCAGCTCTTCGGTAGGCGCAGGGCGCACGGTTTCCCGTGGGATGGCCTCGGCCTTTTCGATGTTGGCGGCGTAGTCGGAGCTGTCGCTGAAAATCACGTCGTCTTCGCCAGACTCGGCCAGTACGTGGAATTCGTGCGAGTAGCTGCCGCCGATCGAGCCGGTGTCAGCCTGCACTGGGCGGAAGTCCAGGCCCAGGCGCGTGAATATGTTGCTGTAGGCCTGGTGCATGCGGTCATAGGTTTCCTGCAAGGAAGCCTGGTCGGCATGGAATGAGTAGGCGTCTTTCATGATGAACTCGCGGCCACGCATCAGGCCGAAGCGCGGGCGGATTTCATCGCGGAATTTGGTCTGGATCTGGTACATGTTGAGCGGCAGCTGTTTATAGCTGGACAGCTCGTTACGGGCCAGGTCGGTGATCACTTCTTCGTGGGTTGGGCCAACACAGAAGTCACGCTGATGACGGTCTTTGAGGCGCAGCAGTTCCGGGCCGTATTGTTCCCAGCGGCCAGACTCCTGCCACAGCTCGGCGGGCTGGATGCTTGGCATCAGCACTTCGAGGGCGCCGGCGGCGTTCATTTCCTCACGCACCACGGCCTCGACCTTGCGCATTACCCGCAGGCCCATCGGCAGCCAGGTGTACAGGCCGGAAGCCAGTTTGCGGATCATGCCGGCACGCAGCATGAGCTGATGGCTGATGACCACTGCATCGGCAGGGGTTTCTTTCTGGGTGGCGAGCAAATATTGACTGGTGCGCATGGTTAGCCGTGTCGATTGCCTAAGACGTTGAAATAGCCCCGCATTGTACGGGGGTGAAACGAAGGCGTACAGGATGCCCCAGGGCGTGACGCTTGTCAGCCAAGAAAAAGCCCGGCGTGGTCGCCGGGCTTTTCAGGTGCGGGGCACTGCAAGCCAGGCTTACAGGATGCTCAGCGGGTACTCCACGATCAGGCGCAGTTCGTCGATCGAAGGCGAACCGTAGTAAACGCCATCGGCTGAACGGTAGGTAGCTTGACGGACGCGGAAGCTCAGGTCCTTGGCCGGGCCGCTCTGCATCACGTACTTGACGTCGATGTCGCGTTCCCATTCCTTGCCGCTGTCGGTGGTGCGGGTGGTTGCACCGGTACCACGTACATAGCGGGTCATGAAGGTCAGGCCGGGTACGCCGAATTCAGCGAAGTTCAGGTCGTAGCGAGCCTGCCAGGATTTTTCGTCTTCGGCGTTGAAGTCGGAACGGGCCACGGAGTTGGCCAGGAAGACCGTGCCGCCACCGTCTACACCGTAGGCGTAGTCGCCGTCACCGGTGACCTTCTGGTAGGCCAGGGTGAAGGTGTGGGCGCCGACGTTGTACGCGGCCGACAGGCTGGCTGCGATGTTGTCCAGTTCGTTGCTGCCGTCGGACTTGCTGACGAATGCACCGGTCAGGTTGTTGCCGATGGACTTGGTGTCATAGATGTTGAAGTCGAACACCAGGCCTTGCTTGTCGCTGATCGGCAGCGCCCAGTTGATATTGCCGTACCACTTGCGGAAGTGGTCTTCGACACGCGAGTAGTAAACGCTGGTGCTGAGGTTGTCGGAGAGGGCGTAGGTGCCACCAAAGACATTGGCCTCGGTCAGCCGCAGGCTGTCGTGGTAGGTCTGGGCCTGGGCGTTCAGCGCGGTGAAGTGACCGGCGTGCAGGGTCAGGCCGTCGATTTCGTTGCTGGTGATCAGGCCACCTTCGGCAACTTCTGGCAGCAAGCGGCTGTCGTCGGTTGCGAATACTGGCAGTGCGGTGAACTGGTCGCCCCACTTCAGTACGGTATTGGAGATGCGCATTTTCACAGCGCCGCCCGCTTCCGAGTAATCATCTTGCGAGCGACCGTCCGAGCCAGTCGGGAACAGGCCGGTGCCGGCGCGGCCGCGGCCGCTGTCCAGCTTCAGGCCGAGCATGCCGATGGCGTCGACGCCGAAGCCTACGGTGCCTTGGGTGAAGCCGGATTCAAAGGTGCCCAGGAAGCCAAGGCCGGTTTCTTCCGCGCGGCTCTGGCTGCCAGGCGCGTTGTTGCGGAAGTCACGGCTGAAATACAGCATGCGGGTCTTGACGTTCAGCTTGCTATCTTCGATGAAACCTTTGGACTCATCTTGTGCGGAGGCCATTGCCAACTGCGAGGTCCCTGCCGCAACGGCCAGGGCGATCATGCTCCACTTCATCACGCGCATCGTGATTTGCTCCTTTGGTTTTTAGGAAGAGTACCGCTGCGTCCAAGTGTTTTAGTTATATGGAGCAGCTCTTTCTTGTTATGTCGGCGAAAATGTATAGCACGCTGACTGTTCTTGGCGATATGGCGATAGACACTCTTTACGGAACTTTTCCACCATGTCGCGTTCAGGTATTTCCATGTCGCAAATCACGCCCCGGTATAAGGGCCGTATAACCCCAGCGCTGCTCCTTTAGCCGTCATGAATCGGTAACTACCGATGCCGGCTGAGGAAACTCCCTGGTAACCAATGCCGCTGTTGTTATTTGTCGCGTTCACCTGCCATTGCAGATGCCGTGCCGACTTGGCGTGAAAGGAATGCAACAAGCGTGCTCAAAATTCGCAACAGTTCATGAAATTTTCACAAAACCGGCGACCGAGGGTCGGAAACTGCCGTAAACACGGGGGCGAGCGCCGTTTTGGTATTGTTGAGTTCGAGAATCATTAAAATTTAAAGCACGTTCATAAAAGTCAATGTGTTACCGCCATTTGTTCATCCCGAGTCGGTTGTGGGGTGGCAGGTGTGGGAGGGGTGGGTAGATGGCCTCATTTTGGTGCGAAAAGTAGCGCTGTGTTACCGGGATTGTGCAGGGTATCCTTGCCGTCCCCGCTTTCCGCTCGATGCGGGTCGTTTTTGCCTTAAGGAGATATGCCGTGTTCGTCCTCGATTCGCGTTTGCAGCAGGATTCCCTGGTGCTGGGGGAGTTTGCGCTGTGCCAGCTGCTGCTGAGCAAGGATGCCAATTACCCATGGTTCATTTTGGTGCCCAAGCGTGCTGAGGTGAGTGAGCTGTTCGAGTTGAATGCGCACGAGCAGCAGCAGCTCTGGCAGGAGACCACCCAGTTGGCAGCAGCGCTGAAGGCCAGCTACCGCGCCGACAAGATGAATGTGGCAACTTTGGGCAATGTGGTAAGCCAGTTGCACATGCACGTGATCGTGCGCCGGCGTGACGACGCTGCCTGGCCCGCCCCGGTCTGGGGCAAGTGCCCGCCAGTGGCCTATACCGATGCCCAGCTGCAGGCGGTGCGCCAGCGCGTGCGCGACTTGGGGCTGGCCGGTTATCAGGAGGCCTGACATGTCACTGGAAATGCGCATGATCGAACTGGAAACCCGCCAGGCCTTCCAGGATGACACTCTCCAGGCATTGAATGATGTGGTGGTCGAGCAGGCGAAGGTGATCGAGCGCCTGCAGCTGCAGGTGGCCGAGCTGATAAAGCGTCATGAAGAAATGATGGGGCAATTCGGTAGCGAAGGGGACGAGGCGCCGCCGCCGCATTATTGATGCACTGATTACTGTTCTGATCGGGTGCAGGCGCCCCCACAGGCCGGTAGTCAAGGCCTGTGGGAGCGTGCGTGCTGGGGCTGGCGGTATCAGCGGCGGGTCACGGCCACCACATCCTCGGCCTGCAGGCCTTTGTCGCGGTGCATCACCGAGAACTCCACGCGCTGGCCTTCGACGAGGATGCGGTGACCCTCCCCGCGAATGGCGCGAAAGTGCACGAAGATATCATCACCCGAATCACGGGAGATGAAGCCAAAGCCTTTGGACGTGTTGAACCACTTCACGGTGCCGGTATCGCGGTTGCCGGTATCTGGAGATGTGTGCTGGCTGTTGCGTGGCTTGCGCGGGCTGCGCGCAAAGCCCACCGCCAGGTGCAGGGCGACGGCCAACGTGGCGCAGACCAGTGCTGCCAGGTTGCCCATTTCCGGGCGGGCCAGCAGGGTCAGGGTCTGCAGCACCACGGCCACCACCAGCAAGGCACAGGCCAGGTGCTGCAGTTGCTGGCGCGCGCCGCGGTAATACAGGGGCACGACTGGCGCCAGGACCAGGTTGAGCAGGCCAAGCAGGGCCAGGTAGACCGCGTCGGGTTGCTGGAGGAAGGGGGTTGCTTCGGTTTTCAGGCTGGGTATGAGCGATAGCAGCAAAGCTGCTACGCCCGTCACCAGATGGACGATCTTGAACATGGGGGTTGGCTCACAGTTGATAAGGCCGATCACAGGAAGAGCGGGCAGCACGGTGCGCATGAGGTGTAAAGCGCAAACACGTGGCAGGCCAGCCTATGCACCCGGCAATAACAGTCCGCACGGGTGGCACGCTGCCTATTTAACAGTAAAGCCGCAGGCTACTCAAACCGCAGGCCGCCCGGCGGCCTATGTGTTGCGCCATGTCACATGCGACAGGCGCCAAGTATTGCTACAGTGGTCGTCGCCCGCTTGAGTCTCAAGCCTTATGCAAAGGGGAACTTCATGGCAATCGATATCGGTATCAGTGAAGAAGATCGCAAATCCATCGTTGATGGGCTGTCCCGCTTGTTGTCGGATACCTACGTGCTGTATCTGAAAACCCATAACTTTCACTGGAACGTCACAGGGCCTTCGTTCCGCACCCTGCACCTGATGTTCGAAGAGCAGTACAACGAACTGGCGCTGGCGGTGGATTCCATCGCTGAGCGCATCCGTGCCTTGGGCTTCCCGGCGCCGGGGTCGTACGCATTTTATGCCCGGCACTCGTCCATCAAGGAGGAGGAAGGGGTGCCCGCTGCGGAAGAGATGATCCGCCAGCTGGTGCAAGGGCAGGAGGCCGTGGTGCGCACTGCGCGCAGTATTTTCCCGGTGGTCGACAAGGTCAGTGACGAGCCGACAGCCGACCTGCTGACCCAGCGCATGCAGGTGCACGAGAAAACCGCATGGATGCTGCGGGTGCTGCTCGACGGCAAATAATTACCCAGGTTGTCACATAACCCTGTGGGAGATAACACAGCCCTACGGGCTGCGCTGTCGCGCAGAGAACTCGATTCATAAGCGCGACGCGGCCTGTGTGGGAGCGGGCGTGCCCGCGAAGAATCCAGCGCGGTGGCTGGCACCGGCTACGCCGGTGTTCGCGGGCAAGCCCGCTCCCACAGTCCGCGTCGTGCATGACAATCAGTGTTTGTGCAGGAACACTTTGCCGCTGCTTTAACCGCGCCCATCAGCGCTTCATAGGCCACCTGGTACCTGTGACGAGGAAGTGTGGCGCATGATGCAAGCGAGCAAGCGTGTAAATGGCCAGGGGCGTTGGCCGGGGAAACCGTGCATCGATCCGTTCAAGGCGGATTTCGACATGTTGCAGATCCAGCCGGTGTCGCGCTCCGTGCGCCTCAACGGCTTTTCCACCTGCCTGCGCCTGGAGGCCGTCTACTGGCAGATCCTCGAGCGCATTGCCGCCGCCAACCGTTGCTCGGTCAGCGCGGTGTTGTCCTACGTGGACCGCGAGATCCACCTGCGCCAGGGTGGTGTACGCAACTTCAGCGGCCTGATCCGGGTCATCTGCGTGGCGTGGCTGCAGAACCCGCCAAGTGCGCGCTGATCGCCTGGCGGGCTGCGCAGTGCTTGCTAACCATATATAATCCCGCTTTTTGCTGCCCCCGCAGCCAGCGTTTTGGTTGACGAGAGACACCCATGCCCCTGTATGACTATCAATGTGCATCCTGCGAGCACCGTATGGAAGTGCTGCAGAAGATCAGCGCCGCGCCGCTGACCGATTGCCCGGCCTGCCAGGCGCCAGCGCTGAAGAAGCTGCTGTCGGTCCCAGGCTTCCGCCTGAGCGGTAACGGTTGGTACGAAACCGACTTCAAGACCGGGGCGAAAAAGAATCTGGCAGGCGGCGACAAGGCCGACTGAGTTGAATGCTGTGACCGGGTCTTGCAGTATTAGCCCTCCGGGCGGCCAAGGCCTCCACCGAATACACGAATCACGAGAAGCGAAACCACCATCATGATGCGCA
>Ga0308157_10003986_pt1 | contig 20348 bp, 14 predicted proteins | sample PhyBR1_FD_201035 | JGI IMG/M metagenome (GOLD analysis project Ga0308157, IMG submission 201035) | Phyllosphere microbial communities from UC Gill Tract Community Farm, Albany, California, United States - DLSLB.R1 | ecosystem: Host-associated > Plants > Phyllosphere > Unclassified | place: USA...
TGGCCGGCTACGCCCCCTGAAGCCGTGCAGGCCCAATGGCTGCCGCGCATCGCGAGCGGCGAGGCGCTGGTGGTGCTGGCACACCAGGAACGCAAGGCCCGCTACCGCCTCGACGTTTGCGAGGCAAAAGCCGCGCAGGCCGGGGACAGATATACGCTCACAGCTATCAAAAGCATAGTACCGGCGGGTGACCAGGCCGACGCCTTCATCGTGCCTGCGCAACTGGATGGCCGCATCGCCCTCTTCCTTGTCGAACGCAGTGCCGCAGGCGTCGCCACCCGCGGCTACCGCACGCAGGACGAAAGCCGTGCCGCCGAGGTGCAGCTGGACGGCGCACCGGCCACGCTCATTACCTCCGACGGCCTGGCCGCACTGGAGCTGGCGGTGGACGTGGGCATTGCCACCGCCTGCGCCGAAGCGGTGGGGTTGATGGACCAGACCCTCGCGCTGACCGTGGACTACATGAACCAGCGCAAGCAGTTCGGCGTGCCGATCGCGAGCTTCCAGGCACTGCGCCACCGCGTGGCCGATGTGAAGATGCAGCTGGAACTGGCCCGCTCGATGAGCTATTACGCCACGCTCAAGCTGGGCGAAGCGCCGCAGGAACGCCGCCGCGCCCTCGCCCGCGCCAAGGTGCAGCTCGGCCAGTCGATGCGCTTCGTGGGCCAGCAATCGGTGCAGCTGCATGGCGGCATCGGCGTGACCGACGAATACATCGGCAGCCACTACTTCAAGAAGCTCACCCAGCTGGAAATGACCTGGGGCGACACCCTGCACCACATGGGCGTGGTGTCGGCGGAGATGGAGGAGACGGCGGGGGTGTTCAGCTAGGCGCCGCAACATTTTCCGCGTGAGAAAGGCCGTCGAGACTCACTCTGGACGGCCTTTTTCTCTAGGAATTGCAGTGCGGTGGTCGGAACCGTCTGGCTACCGGGAATCCTGAAGCGGGATCAGGGATGTGAATGGCCGGCGTGGCTGTGACCCTCGGCCCGCTTGCGGTCGTCCACCACGTTCACCGTGGCGCCATTGGGCAGCAACATGTCGCCCGGCCGCTGACCGGGCCTGCATGCGCCCAGCCAGCGGCCTTCAAAGAGAGTGCGTCCCGGTTCGAACCGCACTCTCTTCGCATACTTGACTTCGAATGCTCCGCTGTACTGGGCCTTGAGGTCCCCGGACAGCTCCACCGTGGCATCCACGCGGTTGTCGTGTACGTAGCAAACCGTCTGGATCTTGTAGGAACCCCCCTGCGCCCGCCGTACCTTCACGTCATGGCAGTGCTCCTGGCCCGGCACGACCGAAAGCAGCATCACCGGCTCGGCCTCCTTGCTGGTGCATTGTTGGACCGTCTGCTTGCGCAGCACCGACTCAGTCTCGCCCCGGACGGTGACCTCCCACAGCCCTTCCTTCCGCGTGGGCATCGGTTCAGCGGCGGCCAGCGCAGGACCTGCCAGACAGGCTATCGCTCCCCAACCCCAGGCCGTCCATCTTGTCGTCAGCATCGATCGTCTCCTTTAAGTGGAGTCGCCAAAAAAGAAACCGGCGGCCTGTAGCCGACGGTCATGTGTTTGGGTCATGCCCAGGAAGATCAGCGCAGGAAATTGCGACGCGTGCCTACGAAGAACAGGCCCATCAGCACCGACAGCATGATCAAGCCCCATTGCGACAACGTCGGAACGGCGTAGGTTTCGGCAGGGATTGCAGCAAAGCTGACAGCCACCGTACACGGCACCGAAACAGCTGCCGTAGTGAAGGTATCGCCAACCAGCGTGCCGCCGCAAGCGGACCCCCCCGTAGCCACGACAGCGCGGTAGCCGGCCGCAGGCGTGATGGTATAGGTCAGGGTCGAGCCTGGCGTCGTCACGGGCGTCACGCCCAGCGGCGAGATGGCGCCATTAGGACCCGCGGAAGCAGTCACCTGCAGTGGAACGAAGCTGAATGCAACGGTGCAGTCGGTGGTCACCGGATTGATGACATAGCTGTTGCCGCTCAAGCTACCCTGGCACGAGCCATCCGCTTGTGGGAAGTAGCCAGCGTCGGGGACCAGGGTGTATGTGACGGACGAGCCTGCGGGCACCGTTTGCAAGCCGGTGGGCGACACCGTGCCGTTCGGGCCAGCTGTTCCGGTGGCCGTGATCGTCGCGATGGGCGCGAAGTTGGCGATCACCGTGGAGTCGGCAGTCACGGAAGCGATGTTGCAGGGATTGGCGGTGCCGGTACAGGCGCCGGACCAGCCCACGAACACATTGCCCGGCGCTGCCGTGGCGGTCAGGATGACGGAGTTGCCATCTGCTACCGGCATGGAGCAGTTGACCCCGCAATTCAGGCCGCTTGGAACGCTGACCACCGTACCGGAGCCTGCACCAGCCTTGGTCAACGACAGCGTACGCAGGGCGCCCACGGAGTTGGCATCGCCAGCCGTGTTGTTGTTGGTATTGCTGTCGGTGACTTGCGACGGCGGCGTGACAGTGAAGCGCGTGGAAGCGGGAGCCGGGCCAGCGCCAGAAGTCGCGTTGATCGTGTAAACCACGCTGCCGCCCACCGGAATGTCCATGGATTGTGTGGTGAGTACACCGGTACCGCTACCGGCACCGCAGGAGGCGCCGCCCGCACTGGAACACGTCCAAGCGCCCACCGTCATGCCGGTGGCAACTTGGTCAAGGGTGGCACCAGCCACAGCCGTGGGGCCGTTGTTGCGCACCGTCACGGTGTACGTCTGCGCGCTGTTCGGCGTGACGGCGGAGGTGCCGTCGGTCACAGCCACTGTCAAATCGGTCAGTGGGTTCGAGTTGGCGCTTGCCACTTGCGTCTGCACCAGCGGGCCCAGAACCGTGCTGGCACCCGTGCCAGAAATGCGGTAGTTGCCGTGATTGAGGCTGTTGTTAGGACTGCTGACGCTTGCGGTCGAGGGCACTTTCCAGGTGATTTGGAAGGTGCCGCTGGAGCGATCAACCAACTGGCCGAAATCACACGATACGGGGCCAGCAGAGCCCACGGCAGGCGTGGTGCAGCTGACGCCTGCGGGCACGCTGACGGACTGAAATACCGCGTCAACATTCCCAGAGGAAGATGCACTCTTTACCTGAGGGCTGACCGCCTCCACGATACTGTTAGATACCACCACGCCACTGTTGTTGGAGTAAGCGTAGTCATAGGTCACTGTGTCGTCGGGCTTGGTGGTGGTCGGGCCAGTGGCCGACACCAGCAGGCCTGCGAAGAAGGGACCGATGGAGTCGACATAGACCTCGCCGGAGTGTCCACCTGCACTACACCCTGCAGCAATCACTTCCACCTCTACGGTGTCGCCTACATCCAGCAGGCCGTTGCCTGGCGCCACATCGATCGCCTGCCAGCCCGTGTATTGATAGCCACCCAAGGTTTGCCATGGCACGCCGGGCTGGGCCGCAAAATTGAATGTGTAGAAGAGCTTGCTGCCCTTCGTGACGTTACGTACTTCCACATAGAAATATGCCTGGCTCTGGGGTGAATGGCCCCCATCCTGGATGACCGGTGCAACGGCCATACGCAAGTGAACCTTGCCGTCCGACGGATCGACGTCAGCCAGCGTCATCTGCGCAGACTGCTCAATGCCACTGGCCCGGTAGTCCTTGCCGCGAGCATTGACCCGAGCGCTGTAGGTACCCTGAAACGGGACCTGCACAGGCCCGCCAGCATCGTCCGGCGCCGTCCCAGTTGCTGAATTCGGGCCGCTGACGACCTCTGTCACGGGAGTCGGAGTTCCCGCGGTCTGCAAATTCAGATCGCTCTTCCGTGTAGGCGGAAACGTTCCAATACCTGTATTTCGATAGTTAGAAACATTCCAGCCGGAGAAATTCCCGGTCTCGAAATCGCCGTTGACCACGCCACCGTGAGCAGCAGGCGCGGCAACCAGCACCATCCCCAATCCGGCAGCTAGTGAGCCCCGAGCAAACGAGCGAGCCCATGCGCCCGCCGCTTTCCAAACATTGACAGCTTCCAACTCGATCCCCTTGAAATAAATGCACCAACCAACCCGCGCGCTCCGCAAAGGCAACACCCACCAGAAACCAGCGCACCGCAAACACGCGACTGTTTCAGCCCTCGACGGACCGACTGAAAAAAACTGAGAACTCAAGCGACGAAAACGAGACCTCGCCCAAACACAGAGCGAACCGGCAATGCCAACTGGGTAGCCTCCAAGGTCTTTCGACGCAGACGAGTCAGCTGGGACTCAACTCGGTGGAAACCGTCGTCGGCGTCTTTCGCACCCACCGCCTCGGTCAAAGCCTGCTTCGTGACCAGAGCGCCCTGCTTAGCCATCAGGCAGTCGAGCAATTCCAGCTCGCGACTGGTCAACTCCACGGCGAGTTGATTGGGCGCGATCAACCGGGCGCAGGCACGATCAAGACGCCACGACGGCTCCAACTCTGGCCGAGTGATCTGCAGCATCAAGCGGCGCAGCTGTGACCGGATTCCCGCCACCAGTTCCTCCATGTCCACGGGCTTGACGAAATACTGCAGCGCCCCCGAATTCAAGCCCTGAATGCGGCTTTCGAGCTCGGCACGTGCAGTCATCAGCACGGTCGCCACGCCCATCTCTGAGAGGCGGCGCACAAGGCTCAAGCCATCCTCGCCAGGCAGGCCGATATCCACCACCACCAAGTCAGCGCGCTTTCGCAAAAGCTGGACGTAGAAGTCCTCGGCCGACTCGGCACCCCAGCTGCGGAATCCCGATTTCGCCAAAAATCGACACACGTTGCCGCGAATGTCCTCGTCGTCCTCCACCACGGCTATATCGAATTCCGGCAGCATTCAACAACCAAACGTTAACAATCGGTTTGCATTGTCGATTGAGACGACCCTGAGCTTCCATGCACAAACACTCACGAAAACTCACATTCCGCTGGATCGCTGGAACGCTGTGGCGTCCGCCCCACGTCTGGCTGTTGTTTGCACTGATGCTTCTTGCTCAAGGCGGGTGTGTGGCGGCAAGCGGCTCACAAGCCGAACGAATCGGCGTTGTGGGAGCTCGTTTGTCAGTCGAGCGCGTCGACGACCCGGGCCATGCACTCACCCCCGACGAAGTCGCAGCGCTACACGATGGCCATGTCGTCCCCAACATGCAGTTGCCGCTAAGCGCGGGTTATCTGGACCGGACGGTTTGGCTGCGCTTCCATAGCCCTGGCGGAGAAAGTTCGGTGCAGCCCTCCCTCTGGCTCCTGGCACGCCCGACTTACGTGGACTCCGTCACGCTGTACCAGCGAGCGGCCGGCGCGCATGGTTCGTGGCAGGTACAGGCTTCCGGTGATCTGGTGCCCGGCCATGAGAAGGCGGGTGTGCGCCAGCCCTTGTTCGAATTGCAGCCGCATGCGTTGACGCTGGTCCGCATCCGGACCACCAGCGCGATGCAATTTGACGCGCAACTGCTGACGCAAGCGCAGCTGCGTCAGACGTTGGTCGAGGACGAACGTCAGCAGGGACTTTTCTTCGGGATGCTGTTCGCCTTACTGGCGTCCATCGTCGGCGCCACAGCCATTTTTCGCACGCCGCAGCTTTGCGCGCTGGCTGTGCTGTGCGCCGTGGGCACCCTGCACATATTCAACCTCCACGGATATCTCAGCCTGTGGGTGCCCTCCGGTTTGACCCGGTGGGCGAGCGATGCAGTGGGAATGGGTGCATTCGGCCTCACCACCGCCCTAGCTTGGCAGATCCGTCTACAGCTGACCTCTGAGCTCCAGCATCGGGCTGTGCGCAAGCTGCTCTCAGCGGTGGCGTCGGCCGCGGCCTTAGGCATGGCCAGCCCTTTGCTTGGCTTGTACGGGTCCGTCGCCTGGACAAATCTGGTGTTGATAGGCTTGTGCGACTTGATCGCAATCGCCTTGTGTTGGGCCAACCTGCGCCGCAATCCCCGCAGCGCCGTCAATGGCGTCTTGCTAGCCGCCTATGTAGTGCACGCCCTGTCCGGCATTCTTCCTGCCTTGGGCTTGCTCGGATGGGTTCGGATGGAGGTGGACGCCACCTTGATCTGGCAAACCGAGATCTTCGTCTTCATGTTGTTGGCCACTTGCGCCGTCTTCGCCGAAATGGTGGTGCGGTACCGGGATGCGACCGAGGCCCGCGCCGTCGCACTTCGGCATCTCGCGCAATCGGAGCAAATCCTGGAGCAGCGGGTGAAACAACGCACAGCGGACTTGTTACAGGCGCAGTTCGCGCTGGCACAGGCGTTGGATAGCGAACGCGTGCTGCGGCAGGAGCAGCACCACTTCTTTCAAATGATCAGCCACGAATTCCGCACGCCTCTGACCGTGATCGACAGCGCCGCATCGGAGCAACTGCGCTTTCCAACACATGCGCTGGAAAACCAGACGGAGCGGGCTGCGCAGATCCGGCGAGCCTGCAGGCGACTCACCTCGCTGGTCGACAGTTGCCTCATTACCGATCGAATGGACGCGTCCGGCTTTCACATCCTCCCATCGCCGGTCTCGATCACCGAACTGTTGGAACATGCAGCCCAATTGGTCCGGTGGTCGCCACGCCACCAACTGCGCCTGTCGACTCGCGCTGCGCCCGAAAGCTGGGTGTGCGACGCCACGCTGGTTCGTATCGCCTTGTCCAATCTAGTGGACAACGCGGTCAAGCACGCCAAGGATGGGGAGATCGTGGTCACTGCTGCACAGAACCCTGCTGGCCAGCTGGAAATTTCTGTTGCCGATGAGGGGCATGGCATATCGCCACAATCCATCCAGAAGATCTTCGACCAGTTCGAGCGCGGCCATCGTGCAGACCAGACGCGGGGCTTCGGCCTCGGCCTGTGGGTTGCACGCAGGGTTGCCAGACTCCATGGCGGAGACATCCTTGTCACCTCGCAGATTGGGCAAGGGACACGTTTCACTATGAGCATTGCCTCGCAGCTCCCGGTCGGTTGAGGCCACCCTGCGGATTCCGGGATAATCTCCCCCAACCTTCCATTGCAGCCGGGCCCAGTGCCCGGCTCTTACTTTTCTGAGTCCATGAGCGCCATCGCCCCCCAAGCCGACCCCAACCGCAAGCTCCTTGAAACCGCGCGCACGCAAATCGCCGACGGCCAACTGCAAGAGGCCGCGCGCACGCTCAACAAGGCCCAGCAGAACATTCCGAACGATCCGCGCGTGTTCATGCTGGCGGGGTTGATGGCCGAACAGGGGGGCAACGTGCCCAAGGCCATCGACTCGCTGCGCCACAGCGTGGCCATCTCTCCCGACTGGGGCCCGGGCCTGCTCGAACTGGCGCTGATGCTGGCGCGCCACCACCAGAACGACGAAGCGCTGCAACTGGCGGAGAAGGTCGCGGCGCTGGAGCCGCAGAACCTGGTGGTGCTGGCAGGCGTGGTGGATATCGCGCACCGCGCGGGCCACACCGAGATGGCCGTGCGCCATCTGCGGCGTGGTCTCGGGATGGTGCCGGGCGACGTGCAGCTGCGCCGGCTGCTGGCGCGTGACCTCTCTGCGCTGGGCCAGCACACGGAGTCGCTGCAGGTGTGGGACAGCCTGATCCTGCAGGACGCGGGCGACACCGAGGCGCTGCTGGGCCGCGTGCAGGCCCTGCTGGCCGCGGGCCGGCCCTCGCAGGCGGTGGCGGACACCACGCGCCTGCTGGAGCTGGCGCCCGGCGATTCGGTCTACGCCTACTACAACGCGCTGGCGCACGGCGTGACGCCGGCCCACCAGCCCACCGAACTCAACCGCAGTCTGTTCGACAACCTGGCGGAGATCTACGACCAGCACACCGTGCGCGGCCTGCGCTACCAGCTGCCCAAGATCGTGGCCGAACGCATCCTGGCGCGCTTTCCGGAAAAGAACCTGAACGTGCTGGACCTGGGCTGCGGCACGGGCCTGCTGGGCGTGTGCCTGGGCCGGCTGGACGGCTACCTGATCGGCGTGGACATTTCCAAGAAGATGATCGACCAGGCCATCCGCCACGGGATCTACGACCGCTTCCACACGGTGAACCTGCTCGACGCCCTGCGCGAGACGCCCGGCGACATCTACGAAGTGATGGCAGCGCTCGACGTGTTCATCTACACCGGCGACCTGCGCGAGGCCATTCCCGATGCGTTCCGCATCCTGAAGCCGGCTGGCGACCTGTACTTCTCGTGCGAAGTCGCACCGGAAGACGGCCCCGACCTGGTCCTGCAAGCCACGGGCCGCTACGCCCACAAGCGCAGCCATGTCCAGCAGCTCTGCCGCGACGCGGGCTTCCAGCCGGTGGATGTGGAAGACATGGTGCTGCGCCAGGAAGGCGGCCAGCCGGTGCAAGGCTTCCTGGTGACGGCGCGCAAGCCGGCTTGACCGGCGCGGCCGGCAGGGCCATCCCCTGCCCACCCCCTGCCGCCCCTGCCCTGATGAAAGCGCCCTTCACGGGCGCTTTTTCTTTGGCCGCTGCGAAGAACCGCGCGTCAGAAGCCCAGCGCGTGCGGCAGCCAGGTGGAGATCGCCGGCACGAAGGTCAGCAGGATCAGCACGACGAGATGCGCCAGCAGAAACGGCGGCAGTTCGCGCGTGAGCGCCGCCAGCGGCACCTTGGTGGCCACCGAGGTGACGAACAGCAGCCCACCCACGGGCGGCGTGATCATGCCCAGCGTGAGGTTGACGATCACCACCATGGCGAAGTGGATCGGGTCGATGCCCAGCGCCGCCGAGATGGGCGCGAGGATGGGCACCAGGATCATCACGCCCGGCAGCGGCTCCATGAAGATGCCGAACAGCAGCAGCAGGATGTTGACCGCGATCAGGAAGGTGACGGGCGAGAGGTTCCAGCCGACGATGGTCTCGGCCAGCTGCTGCGGCACGCCCTCCACCGTCAGCACCCAGGCGAAGGCGGCCGAAGCCGCCACCACCAGCAGCACCGAGGCGGTGAGCAGCGCCGAGCGCGCGGCGATGTGCGGCAGCGCCTTCCATTCGAGCGTGCGGTAGATCCACTTGCCGCAGACGAGCGCGTAGAACACGGCCACCACCGAGGCCTCGGTCGGCGTGAAGATGCCGAAGCGGATGCCGACCAGGATCAACACCACCAGCATCAGCGCCGGAATGGCGCGGATGCTGTTGGAGAGCATTTCGCGGCCTGTGGGCCGGGGCTCGCGCGAGCGGTAGTCGCGCTTGACGCAGACGCGCCAGTTGACGAAGGCCATCGCCAGCGCGATGAGGATGCCGGGCGCGAAACCCGCGATGAACAGTGCGCCGACCGAGACCTGCTCGTCCTGCAGCGCGTAGATGATCATGATGATCGAAGGCGGAATGATCGGCCCCACGATGGCGGTGCTGGCCGTGAGCGCAGCGGCGTAGGCGCGCGAATAGCCGGCCTTGTCCATCATCTTGACCATCATCGAACCCGGGCCCGCCGCGTCGGCCAGGGCGGAGCCGGAGATGCCCGAGAACAGCGTGAGCGACAGGATGTTGGCATGTCCCAGGCCGCCGCGCAGGTGGCCCACGAACTGCGCCGCGAAGCGCAGCAGCACCACGGTGAGCGCGCCGCCGGACATGATCTCGGCGGCCAGGATGAAGAACGGCACCGCCATCAACGGAAAGCTGTCGATGCCGGTGAACATCTCCTTGAACACGATCAGCTGCGGATAGCGTCCGCCGACGAAGACCGCGATGGCCGCCGACATGGCCAGCGCGAACGCGACGGGAAAGCCCAGCGCCATCAGAACGATGGCGGAAACGAAGAGGGTGATGGCCATGGTGTCAGGTCTTTGCACGGGTGCGTTGCCGGGGCATCAGAGCGAGGCCGCCGATTCGGCGTCCATCTCGTCGGACTCGGCGAACCGCCCGCCCAGGATGTAGCCACGCGCGATGAACAGCAGGTGTACGAACAGCAGCAAGAAGCCCACCGGCATGGCGGAATAGATCCACGCGAAGGCGATGTCGGTGGCCGGCGTGGTCTGGAAGCGCGTGGCCCACACGTACTGCACCGAGAACCAGGCCATCACCAGGAAGAACGCACCCAGCGCCACCACCACGAAGCCGCGCAGCGCACGCGCGGCACGCGCGCCCAGCACGTGGTGCAGGTTGTCGATGGCGACATGTCCGCCGAAGCGCAGCACCAGGCCCGCGCCCAGGAAGGTGCCCCAGATCATCAGGTGCCGGGCGACCTCTTCCGCCCAGACGATGGAATCGCCCGTGGTGTAGCGCAGCACCACGTTGGCAAAGACGATGCAGGCCATGGCCAGCAGCAGGATGATGAGCAGCCAGCGGTTGCCGGCGACCAGGGCGCGCTCTAGGCGTTGGAGCATGGTGGGTGTTCTGGAAAAAACAAAGCCCGGACGCGAGGCCGGGCGGGCTGGCACGGTGCGGCGCTGCCCGGCTCAAGCCGGACGGGCCGCAGCAGCCTTCACTTCACGCTGGTGATCTGGTCCAGCGTCTTCTGGCCGAACTTGGTGGCGTACTGCTTGTAGGCGGGCTCGAGCGCCTTCTGGAAGGCGCTCTTGTCCACCGACTCCACCACCTGCATGCCGGCAGCCTTGACCTCGGCCAAACCCTTTTGCTCGACGTCGTCGACGAACTTGCGCGACGCCTGCGCGCCGGCCTTGGCGCCCTGCGTGAAAGCGGCCTTCTGCGCGTCGGAGAGACCGCCCCAGAAGCCCGGCGACACGATGAGCGCCATCGGCGCATACACGTGGCCGGTGAGCGACAGGTACTTCTGCACCTGCGGCAGCTTGGCCGACACGATCACCGACATGGGGTTCTCCTGCCCGTCGATGGTGCCCTGCTGCAGCGCGCCGATCACCTCGGGCCAGGACATGGGCGTGGGCGACGCGCCCAGCGTGCGGAAGGCGGTGATGTGCACGGGGTTCTCGGTCACGCGGATCTTCAGGCCCTTCAGGTCCGCGGGGGTGTTCACCGGGTGCTTGTTGTTGGTGAGGTGGCGGAAGCCCTGCTCGCCCCAGGCCAGGGCGATCAGGCCGCGCTTCTGGAACTTGCCCAGCAGCTCCTGGCCGAAGGCGCCGTCCAGCACGGCGCGGGCATGGGCCGTGTCGCGGAACAGGAAGGGAATGTCCACCACGCCCACGTCGGGCACGAAGTTGCTCAAGGCGCCGGTGGAGACGATGACGGCTTCCACCGTGCCCAGCTGCAGGCCTTCGATGAGCTCGCGCTCGCCACCCAGCGCGCTGGACGGGAAGTGCTTGAACTTGATGCTGCCGTTCGTGGCCTTTTCCACCGATTCCGACCAGGCCTGGGCTGCGGCGCCGTAGTGCGAGTTGACGGCGAGGGCGTAGCCGAGCTTGACTTCCTTGGCCTGCTGGGCGAAGGCGGAGGGGGTGGCGAAGCCGGCAACGGCGGCGGCCGAGGCTGCAGCCAGGGCCAGGCGGCGGGAAACGATGCGCATGGGAACGGTCCGATCTGTGGGGCCGCGAAGGGCCGGGTGACGGGGAAGCAGGAAGCAGAGCGAGGCGAAATTATGGCCCCGTCCCTGCGCAGCTCATGTACGGGAAACCACGGCCTGCCCGGCAGCCCGCCCTGCCGACGGCACCCCGTCCCGGGCCCGCGCCCGCCTATTCCAGCAGCCGGGAAGATTTGGGCACATGGGCCAGCAGAAACTCCATCTGGTCCGTCAGGATGCGCCGGTTGCGCAGGATGAAGTCTTCCCAGAGGCTGGGCACGTAGGGTGCGTAGAGCAGCGGCATGTGCGCCTGCTCGGGCGTGCGTGGGCCCTTGCGGTGGTTGCAGGGGCGGCAGGCGGTCACCACGTTCATCCAGTGGTCCACCCCGTTGCGGGCGTAGGGCACGATGTGTTCGCGCGTCAGCACGTCTTCGTGAAAGTGGCCGCCGCAGTAGGCGCACACGTTGCGGTCGCGCGCGAAGAGCTTTTGATTGGTGAGGCCGGGCTTGAGCTCGAACGGATTGATCGCCGGCACGCCCCGGGTGCCGATGATGCTGTTGACGTCGATCACCGATTGCTCGCCCGTGATGGCGTTGTGCCCGCCACGAAAGCGCGCCACATGGCCGCCCGATTCCCAGCGCACCTCGCCCGCGGCGTAATGGATCACCGCCTGCTCCAGGGTGATCCAGGACTGGGGCAGCCCCTGGGCCGACAACTTCAAGACCTTCACAACACGCCTCCTGCCGAAAGAACAAGGATCGGAACGCTGATGTCTCGCGGCGGCCGCGCCGGGCCGCCCCGGAAGCTCGCCCGGCCTTGCCGCTCACGCACCCGGTGCTCGCTGTGCATGTCACGGAAGCCGGCAGCCCCCCAAGGACGTTCTTCTAGAACCACCGCGTCGTGTGCATCTGCGGCCCCAGGCGGTCTGCGGCGCTGCAAATCCTCGTGCCACCTATCGCCATCGATGCAGTTGGCGCCTGGCAGCCCGACCTGATCCGCAGTGCGCACTGGCCGCCCGATTCGTGAAAGAGCATCCCTGGCGCACAATATACTCTTTTCATGACAAATTCGCGTCCAGCGCTTGATTTACCTGCGCGTGACGCTATCAAAAGCAGAGCAAACGGATGAAGATCTTCCGCGGCTTCCAACACCCGGGCATCGCCCGGGAATGCGCGCTCACCATCGGCAACTTCGACGGCGTGCACCGCGGCCACCAGGCCATGCTGGCGCTGCTCAACAATGAAGCCGCGCACCGGGGCGTGCCCAGCTGCGTGCTGACCTTCGAGCCCCACCCGCGCGACTATTTCGCCGCCGCCCGCCAGCGGCCCGAACTCGCCCCCGCCCGGATCGGCACGCTGCGCGACAAGCTGGCCGAGCTCGCTGCCTGCGGCGTGCAGCAGACCGTGGTGCTGCCCTTCAACGAACGGCTGGCCAGCCAGCCTCCGCAGGGCTTCATCGACGACGTGCTGCTCGCCGGCCTGGGTGCGCGCTACGTGCTGGTGGGCGACGACTTCCGCTTCGGCGCGCAGCGCGCGGGCGACTACGCCCTGCTCGATGCGGCCGGCCGCGCAAGCGGCTTCGACGTGGCGCGCATGAACAGCTACGAGGTGCATGGGATCCGCGTCTCCAGCTCGGCCGTGCGCGAAGCGCTGGAGCGCGGCGACATGCAGGCCGCCGCCGCCCTGCTGGGCCGGCCCTACGCCATCAGCGGCCACGTGGTGCATGGCCGCAAGCTGGGCCGTGAGCTGGGCGCCAGCGCGGCGGGCGCGGCCGACGGCTTCCGCACGCTGAACCTGCGCTTTTCGCACTGGAAGCCGGCCGCCAGCGGCATCTTCGCCGTGCGCGTGCACGGCCTGGGCGATGCGCCCCTGCCGGGCGTGGCCAACCTGGGCGTGCGCCCATCGCTTCATCCGACCGACGTCAACGGCGGCCGGGTGCTGCTGGAAACGCACTGCCTGCAATGGCCTGCCAGCCTGGGGCCGGAAGGGGCCTACGGTAAAATCATCCGCGTGGAACTCCTGCTCAAACTGCACGACGAGCTGAAATACGACAGCTTCGACGCCCTGACCGCCGGCATCGCCAAGGATTGCGACGACGCGCGGGCGTTCTTCGCCGGCAGCGCGCACGCCGAAACCCACCGCCAGACCACGCGCGACCGAATTTGACGATCCGCCCGACGCCGCAGCCCTCCACGCCGCGGCGCCGCCGCCGAACGCTCACCCCCCTCCTCTTCCCTCGCCTTCCGGGCCGCCGCCCGGAAAGCTCCCAGGTCCTGCCATGTCCGAAAACCAACCCACCGCATCCACCCCCGCCGCCGGCACGGATTACCGCGCCACGCTGAACCTGCCCGACACGCCCTTCCCGATGCGCGGCGACCTGCCCAAGCGCGAGCCGGGCTGGGTGCAGGAATGGGACGAGAAAGGCATCTACAAGCGCCTGCGCGATGCCCGCCGGGGGGCTCCGAAGTTCATCCTGCACGACGGCCCGCCCTACGCCAACGGCCAGATCCACATCGGCCACGCGGTGAACAAGATCCTCAAGGACATGATCACCAAGGCGCGCCAGCTGGAGGGCTTCGACGCGCTCTACGCTCCGGGCTGGGACTGCCACGGCCTGCCGATCGAGAACGCCATCGAGAAGACGCACGGCCGCAACCTGCCGCGCGACGAGATGCAGGCCAAGGGCCGCGCCTTCGCCACCGAGCAGATCGCCCAGCAGATGGTGGACTTCCAACGCCTGGGCGTGCTGGGCGAATGGGACCATCCCTACAAGACCATGAACTTCGCGAGCGAGGCCGGCGAGCTGCGCGCGCTCAAAAAAGTCATGGAACGCGGCTTCGTCTACCGGGGCCTCAAGCCCGTCTACTGGTGCTTCGACTGCGGCTCGTCGCTCGCCGAATTCGAGATCGAGTACCAGGACAAGAAGAGCACCACCCTGGACGTGGCCTTCAAGGCGCACGACAACGCGAAGCTGGCCGCGGCCTTCGGCCTGCCCGCGCTGGACAAGGACGCCTTCGTCGTCATCTGGACCACCACCGCCTGGACCATCCCCGCCAACCAAGCGCTGAACCTGAACCCCGAGATCCGCTACGCCCTGGTGGACACCGGCGAGCGCGTGCTGCTGGTGGCCGAACCGCTGGTGGCCGCCTGCCTGGAACGCTACGGCCTCACCGGCAGCGTGATCGCCACCACCGCCGGCCAGCAGCTCGCGGGGCTGGAATTCGAGCATCCGCTCTACGACGTGGCGAGCGAGGACGGCAGCTACGGCTACCGGCGCCTGGCCCCGGTCTATCTGGCGGACTACGCCACGGCCGACGACGGCACCGGCATCGTGCACTCGTCGCCCGCCTACGGCCTGGAAGACTTCAACTCCTGCGTGGCCCACGGCATGGCGCTGGACGACATCCTGAACCCCGTGCAGGGCAACGGCGCCTACGCACCGGACTTCCCGCTTTTCGGCGGCCAGCACATCTGGAAGGCCGTGCCGGTGGTGATCGAGGCGCTGCGCAACGCCGGCCGCCTGATGGCCACCAAGGACATCACGCACAGCTACCCGCACTGCTGGCGCCACAAGACGCCGGTGATCTACCGCGCCGCCGCGCAGTGGTTCATCCGCATGGACGAGGGCGAGGGCGTGTTCACCGACCCGGCGCAGAAGCCCGCGCAGACCCTGCGCCAGATCGCCCTGGCCGCCATCGAGGAAACGAAGTTCTACCCCGAGAACGGCAAGACCCGCCTGCGCGACATGATCGCCGGCCGGCCCGACTGGTGCATCTCCCGCCAGCGCAGCTGGGGCGTGCCCATCCCGTTCTTCCTGCACAAGGATTCGGGCGAGCTGCACCCCCGCACCATGGAGATCATGGACCAGGCGGCCGCCATCGTCGAAGCCGGCGGCATCGAGGCCTGGAGCCGCGTGACGGCCGAGGAGATCCTGGGCGCCGAGGACGCGCCCCACTACACCAAGAGCACCGACATCCTGGAGGTGTGGTTCGACTCCGGCTCCACCTTCTGGCACGTGCTGCGCGGCACGCACGCCGGCATGCACCACGACAGCGGCCCCGAGGCCGACCTGTACCTGGAAGGCCACGACCAGCACCGCGGCTGGTTCCATTCCTCGCTGCTGCTGGCCAGCGCCATCTTCGGCCGCGCGCCCTACCTCGGCCTGCTGACGCACGGCTTCACGGTGGACGGCCAGGGCAAGAAGATGAGCAAGTCGCTGGGCAACACGGTGTCGCCCCAGCAGGTGAGCAACAAGCTGGGCGCCGAGATCATCCGCCTGTGGGTGGCCTCCACCGACTATTCGGGCGACCTGGGCATCGACGACAAGATCCTGGCCCGCGTGGTGGACGCCTACCGCCGCATCCGCAACACGCTGCGCTTCCTGTTGGCCAACGTGAGCGACTTCGATCCCGCCACCGACGCCGTGCCCTTCCCGCAGATGCTGGAGATCGACCGCTACGCGCTCACGCGCGCCGCCGAGTTCCAGGCCGACCTGCTGGCGCACTACCAGGCCTATGAATTCCACCCGGTGGTGGCCAAGCTGCAGCTCTACTGCTCGGAAGACCTGGGCGGCTTCTACCTCGACGTGCTGAAGGACCGGCTCTACACCACGGCCCCCAAGAGCCTGGCGCGCCGCAGCGCCCAGACTGCGCTCCACCAGATCACGCACGCCATGCTGCGCTGGATGGCGCCCTTCCTGTCCTTCACCGCCGAAGAGGCCTGGAAGACCTTCGGCCGATCGGATTCGATCTTCCTGGAGACGTACCAGCCCATCGCCAGTGCCGACGAAGGCCTGGCCGCCAAGTGGATGCGCCTGCGCGCCATCCGCGACGTGGTGAACAAGGAAATCGAAGCGCTGCGGGCCACCGGCCAGGTGGGCTCCTCGCTGCAGACCAACCTGACGCTCACGGCCGCGCCGGAAGACCATGCGCTGCTGGCCAGCCTGGGTGACGACCTGAAGTTCGTGTTCATCACGTCCGCTATTGAATTGGTAGCAGGAGACGCCCTATCGATCAGCGTCAAGGCCAGTTCCGACGCGAAGTGCGAGCGCTGCTGGCACTACCGGGCCGATGTGGGTGCGGACGCCGCCCACCCCACCCTTTGCGGGCGTTGCGTGAGCAACCTGTACGGCGCAGGCGAATCGCGGGAGCACGCATAAATGGCCCGCGGCGCATCCGGCTCCTCCCTCTCGCTCAAGCCCACCGCCGGGGCCGGCTCGGTCTGGCCCTGGCTGGCCTGGGCCGTGCTCATCCTGGTGGCCGACCAGTTCACCAAGACCCTGATCCTCGGCTATTACCGACTGGGCGACGCGACCTACATCACCAGCTTCTTCAACATCGTCCGCGCGCACAACACGGGGGCGGCGTTCTCCTTCCTGGCGGACGCAGGCGGCTGGCAGCGGTGGCTGTTCACCGCCATCGGCGTGGCGGCGGCGCTCTTCATCGTGTGGCAGCTGCGCAGCCACCCGGGACAGAAGCTGTTCTGCTTCTCGCTGTCCAGCATCCTGGGCGGCGCGGTCGGCAACGTGGTGGACCGCATGATGCACGGCTATGTCGTGGACTTCTTCGACTTCCACCTGCGCGGCTGGCACTTTCCGGCGTTCAACATCGCCGACGCAGGCATCACCATTGGAGCGGCCTGCCTGATCGTGGACGAGCTGCTGCGCGTGCGGCGCGGCCGCTGACGGGCCGCCGGGCGGCTTCGCCCGGTTCGTGCGGTTTGCATTTCCAAGGCCCGCCCCGTGCGGGCCTTGGCTTTCCGCCTCTCGGAAGCCCCGCTGCGAACCGGCAGCGTAGTCCGGCTCCTACGCGCAGGGGCCGAGGGGCGGCGCATACTCTCGGCCCCCGCACAGCGGCAGCGCCTGCGCCCTCCCCCGGACCCGCCGTCCGGGCGCGGCTTCTGCTATCGAAGCAGGAGTATGCTGTACCGCTTGTCCGCAAGCCCGGCGACGGCCTCCCGCACGCCCCCGTGCCTTTCGCACTTTCCCGGCACAGGACCCGCTCTTCCTTTTTCATGAAGCATCTGTTGAATCTCCTGGCAGCCGTGGCGCTGCTCGTCTGGGGCACCCACCTGGTGCGCACCGGCGTGCTGCGCGTGTTCGGCGCCAACCTGCGCACCATGCTGGCCCGCAGCATGGGCAACCGCTTCACCGCCGCGCTCTCCGGCATGGGCGTCACGGCGCTGGTGCAGTCCAGCACGGCCACGTCGCTGATGACCTCCTCCTTCGTGGGGCAGGGTCTCATCACCCTGCCGGCGGCCCTGGCGGTGATGCGCGGCGCCGACGTGGGCACGGCCATGATGTCGGTGCTGTTCTCGTTCGACCTGTCCTGGTTGTCCCCGCTGTTCATCTTCGTGGGCGTGGTGCTGTTCATCTCCCGCCAGGCCAGCACAGCAGGGCGCGTGGGCCGTGTGCTGATCGGCCTGGGGCTGATGCTGCTGGCACTCGAGATGGTGGTGCAGGCCAGTGGCCCCATGCTGTCCTCGCCCATCATCAAGGCGATGCTCGGCTCGCTCAACAGCGACATCGTGATGGAAGTGCTCATGGGCTCGCTGCTCGCCATCCTGGCCTACTCCAGCCTGGCCATCGTGCTGCTGATCGCGGCGATGGCCGCCTCCAGCGTGGTGCCGCTCCACGTGGCGCTGGGCCTGGTGCTCGGCGCCAACCTGGGCAGCGGCCTGCTGGCGGTGCTGACCACCGCGAAGTCCACCGTGGAGGTGCGCCAGGTGACCGTGGGCAACCTGGTGTTCAAGCTGATGGGCGTGGTGCTGGTGGCGCCCTTCATCGGCCTCTGGCTGCGGCACGTGCACCCGCACCTGCCGGGCGCGGCGCAAGGGGTGGTGCTGTTCCACCTGGGCTTCAACGTGGTGATCAGCCTGGGCTTCATCGCCTTCACGCAGTGGGTGGCGCACTGGGTGACGCGCCTGCTGCCCAAGCCGCAGGGCGTGCAGAGCCGCCGGCCGCACCACCTGGATCCGTCCGCCCTCTCCACGCCCTCGCTCGCCATCTCGTGCGCGGCGCGCGAGGCGCTCTACCAGGCCGACGTGGTGGAAACCATGCTGGTCGGCGTGCTCGACGTCATCCAGAAGAACGACCTGCAGCTGGCCGAACGCCTGCGCAAGATGGACGACGAGGTGGATGAGCTGTATTCGTCCATCAAGTACTACATGACCAAGATCTCGCGCGAGGCGCTGGGCGAGGAGGAAAGCCGGCGCTGGACGGACATCATCAGCTTCACCATCAACATGGAGCAGGTGGGCGACATCATCGAACGCGTGCTGCTGGACATCGAGGACAAGAAGATCAAGAAGGGCCGCCAGTTCTCCGAAGCCGGGACGGCCGAGATCACCGAACTGCATCGCCGCCTGATCGACAACCTGCGCCTGGGCATGAGCGTGTTCCTCAACGGCAACGTGCGTGACGCCCAGAAGCTGCTGGAGGAGAAGGCGCGCTTCCGCGATCTGGAGCGGGCCTACGCCGCCACCCACCTGGTGCGCCTGTCCGACAAGACGGTGCCCAGCATGGAAACCAGCTCGCTGCACATCGACCTGATCAGCGAGCTCAAGCGCATCAATTCGCACATCTGCTCCATCGCCTATCCCATCCTGGATTCGGCCGGGGCGCTGGCGCCCAACCGGCTTCGGGTGGCGAACACCCCTGCGTCGGAAGCGTCGCTGCCCTCTTGAACCGTGCGCCCTTGGGGGCTCGGGAGCGTTCGGTGGCCGCGTCAGGACGGGGCCGAAGCGGGCTTGGCCCGCCGTCCTACGGTGGCCCCTGCGGCCGCGGCTTAACCTGCCATTGGCGGCCTCGACGGGCGTGAAGCCCGCCGCCGCTCGACCGCAGGCCGTTTCACCCCCTTCTTGGAGTCCGCTCATGTCCCAAAGCCCCCGCAAGCCCGCCAGCGACGAACCCGAGGTCACCCAGGAGCGCGACGTGCCGCTCGACGGCACCGACCCGGTCGCCGAGGACATGATGAAGGAAGTGCGCAACGAGCGGCTGGAAGTGCCGCCAGGCGAGGAAGAGCAGGCGGAACGCGCCAAGCGCTGACGGCTCGGGACCGGGCCCACACGCCCGCCGCATTCACCTTCAGGCGAAGTCTGCCATCAACAGCTGCCGGGCCCGCTGGACGAAAGCGCTTTCGCCCTTGTGCGGCGGGAGCCAGACGAACCGCGCTTCCGGCAAGCTGGGCAGCTTCCAGTCTGCAGGCAGCACCTGCACCCCGTCGCACAACGCCGATGCGTTCAGGCAGGCCACGCCCAGCCCTGCCGCCAGTGCCGACTGCAGCCCCGCCACGCCCGATGCCGTCAGCGTGACCGCGAACGGCACGCGGCGGCGCTGCAGCATGGCGATGGTGAAGCGGTGCAGCGAACAGGTGTCGGGCAGCGCCAGCAGTCGCAGCGGGGCATCGGCTGCAGGTGGCTTGCCCGGCAGCGAGGCAGCCCCCATCCAGCGCAGCGGCTCGCGCCTCAGCCATTCGGCTCCATGGTTGCGTGATACAACGCCCGCGCCGGGCGCTGCGGGCAGCTGCATCGTCAGCCCGACATCGAGCGCACCCTGGGCATGGGCGGCTTCGATGTCTCCACTTTTTTGTACGCTGACCTGCAGGTGCACTCCCGGATGGCGGCTCTGCAGGCGCGCCAGCAGGCCGGCCAGTTCAGCCGGACGGAAATAGTCGGTCACGCCGAGGCGCAATGTGCCTTGCAGCGGCACGCCACGCAGGTCACGCCATGCGGACTCGCTCATCGCCAGCAGTTGACGGGCATGGGCCAGCAGCCGCCTTCCCGCCTCCGTCGGCACCACCCCGGACTTGGAGCGCACCAGCAGCGGTTGGCCAGCGCGCTCTTCCAGCTTGCGCAACTGCTCGCTGACGGCCGATTGCGAGAGAAACACCTGCGGTGCGCCGGCCGTCACGCTGCCGGCATCCGCCACCGCGACGAAGGACTGGAGTTGATCGAGGGGGAAGTGCTGCATAGCCCTGCAGTTTATCCAACGGCTTTGCCGATGGATCACATTGGATC
>Ga0308157_10003987_pt1 | contig 20336 bp, 17 predicted proteins | sample PhyBR1_FD_201035 | JGI IMG/M metagenome (GOLD analysis project Ga0308157, IMG submission 201035) | Phyllosphere microbial communities from UC Gill Tract Community Farm, Albany, California, United States - DLSLB.R1 | ecosystem: Host-associated > Plants > Phyllosphere > Unclassified | place: USA...
TGACCAATAGTACCAATGTTCAAGTGTGGTTTGTTACGATTAAACGTTTCCTTTGCCATGATTTAAAATTATTTATTTATTGTTTTTCAAATTTTCGGTGTGCAAATATAATGAATTTTTAAATACCAAAACCTTTTTCTGCAAAAAAGTTTCAATATTCAAATCCAATGAAGTACAAACCTTATATTTCAATGTATTGAGATTGCAAATTTACACAAATTTCTTAATTGAAAAAATCCTTCTGAAGCTTTTCATTAAATTATAAACTATCTCTTTAATTCTGAATCAAATAGATCCAAATTAAAAAAATTCCAGGAATATAAAACCATCATTCACATTTTGTCGTAGATACAAATATGAACATTTATTGCAGTTTACCTAATGCTGTTAAAGATTATGGCAATCTAATGGACTTTAAACCTCATAATAATTATTTCAATAGTAAGAATCGCGGAAAACTTCGTTTTCCGCGATTCTTTTAATAAATATGAATGTAAGAAATGATTACATCTGCTGGGACTTTTTAGTTCTGTTGAAAATCCAGAAAATAATCGGGAAGATCAGCAAGGTTAAAACAGTTGCGGTAATTAATCCTCCGATAATTACAATAGCCAAAGGCTTTTGAGACTCTGAACCGATACCGGTAGACAATGCTGCCGGCATTAATCCGATGGATGCCATTAAAGCCGTCATGATTACAGGACGCGTTCGTGATTTTACGCCGTTGAGCAATGAGCTGTCCAGATCCATCCCGTTTTTAACATTCTGATGAAATTCTGTGATCAGGATCACTCCGTTCTGAATACATATTCCCAGAAGGGCGATCATTCCCACTCCGGCTGAAATTCCGAAATTAATTCCGGTGATGTGAAGCGCGATAATTCCTCCAATCAAAGCAAAAGGAACATTAGCCAAAACCAGTAAAGAGTCTTTCATGTTTCCGAAAAGGATAAATAGAAGGAAGAAAATTCCCAAAATGCTGACCGGAACAACCTGCGTCAATCTTTTTGAAGCTCTCTGCTGATTTTCAAACTGGCCGGTCCATCCTACGGAATAGCCATCCGGAAGATCAATTGTAGAGACTGCTTTTTGTGCGTCGGCAATGGTGCTTCCCAGATCACGGTCGCGGATGGAAAATTTGATTCCGATATATCTTTTAATATCATCTCGATATATAAATGCGGCTCCGTTGTCTTTTTCAATCGTACTGATCTCTTTTAACGGAATCTTGGTGCCGTCCTGTGTAGGAACCATTAATGCGGCAATATCATTTTCGTCTTTTCTATACTCCTGCGAATAGCGGAGGCGAATCGGGAATTTCCTTTCTCCATCAAACATTTCCGATGCGGTTTTACCACCGAAAGCCATTTCGAGAACAGACTGTGCATCATCCGGCATTACGCCGTAGGCGGCCATTTTATCTCGATCCAATACCACACTTACTTCCGGCTGCCCAATATTTTTAATGATTCCGGCATCTTTTATCCCTTCAATATCTTTAACCTGTTTTAAAACTTTTTCGGCAAGTACATCCAAAGTCTGAAGATTATCTCCATAAATTTTAATTCCGTTTTCTGCCTTGAACCCCGCAACTGCTTCGGCTACATTATCCGAAATAGGCTGGGAATAATTGAAGGTAATTCCCTGATAATTTCTGAGTTTTTTATCAATCTCTTCAATGAGTTCCTCGTAGGTAATCTTTCGTTTCCAATCTTCTTTTGGCTTTAGATTTACGGCAAACTGTACGAATCCGAAACCGTTCGGGTCTGTTCCGTCGTTACTTCTACCGGTTTGCGCAAGAACATCCGTTACTTCCGGGAAACTCATAATATCTTTTTTGAGGAGATCCGCCGTTTTTAACGATTCTTTTAATGATGAGCTCATCGGCATTTCTGCAGTAATCCATAATGAACCTTCATTGAGTTGCGGTAAAAATTCTGTTCCTAAAAATTTTCCAGAGAATAAGGTTACGGCTAAAAATGACAGCGAAACTATTAAGCTTAATTTTTTATGTCTAAATGTAAAACTGAATCCTTTTATAACAATTCGGTCCCAGAAATTCACAAACGGATTATTTTTTTCCTTTACATTTTTATTTAAAAGAATGTGTGAAAGCACCGGAACGAGGGTTAGTGTAAAAATCAAAGCGCCCATCAAGGCAAAACCTAAGGTAAATGCCAACGGCGAAAACATTTTTCCTTCCACTTTCTGGAACGAGAAAATAGGGATTAAGGAAGTAATGATTATTAATTTTGAGAAGAAAATCGCTTTACCCAGTCCGGTTCCCGTTTGTTTGATCCAGCCAGCTTTTGCTAATTTGTTGAATTTTTCGTTACCGTATTTATGAGCTTTGTGGTCGAGCATGACAAAGAGTCCTTCTACCATGACGACGGCTCCGTCGATGATAATTCCGAAATCGACCGCTCCTAATGACAATAAGTTGGCGCTCATTCCCGCCAGTTTTAAACATAAGAAAGCAAACAATAAAGATAAGGGGATAATAATGGAGACTATTAATGTCGTTCTCCAGTCTGCCATAAAAATCAAAACAATCACTGTTACCAGAATAATTCCTTCGATAAGGTTATGCATTACAGTGTGTGTGGTAAAATCCATCAGGTTGTCACGATCATAAAAGGTGACCATTTTGACGTCTTTTGGCAGAACTTTTTCGTTTAATTCTTTAATTTTAGCCTTCACACCTACCAAAACATCGCGTGGATTTTCCCCTTTTCTCATCACTACGATTCCTTCCACAGTATCTTCCTGACTGTTGAGTCCAGCCTGCCCGACCCTCGGCATTGAGCTTTCGTGAACTTCGGCAACATTCTTCACCAAGACCGGATTACCGTTTTCATTCTGGATGGTGATATTTCCGATATCTGCGACAGATTTTACCAAACCGATTCCACGGACAACATACGCCTGTCCGTTTTTTTCAATAACATCCCCTCCAACATTCAGATTGCTTTTGGTAACAGCATCATAAACCTGAAGCGGTGTAAGATTATATTTATCCAACGCTCTCGGATCAATACTTAATTCAAAAACTTTATCCTGGCCTCCGAAAACGTTGATGTCTGCAACGCCGGGAACGCCTCTCAAAGCACGGTCGATCACCCAGTTCTGTAATGTCAGCAATTCCCTGGAATCTTTGGTTTTACTCTGTAAAGTATATCTGAAAATTTCTCCGGTGGGACCATAAGGTGGCTGTACTTCGGGGTCAACCTCATCAGGAAGGCTTACTGTTCTTAACTGGTTATTCACCTGATTTCTGGCAAAAGTATCGTCTACCCCATCATCAAAAAGTATTTTGACAATGGAAAGCCCGAACATCGTGGTACTTCTTACGCTGGTTTTCTTCTGAACCGGACTCATTGCCAATTCAATAGGTGTTGTTACAAAACGTTCGACTTCTTCTGCGCTTCGGCCGTTCCATTGGGTAATAATGACGATCTGGGTGTTAGTAACGTCAGGAAAGGCTTCGATGGGCATATTCTTGAAGCTGATGAATCCCGCCACCGCCAGAACGGCTACCCAAATAAAGGTAAACGCTTTATTTTTTAATGAAAAGGCAATTATATTTTTAATGAATTTGTTCATGATGGATTTTTTTGACCTAAAAAAGCCGTTGAATTATTTTTTAACGCAAAGCGCGCAAAGTTTTTTTGATAAACTATACGTTTTTAAGTTCGCAAAAGGCGTTTCACTTAACAAGAATTCGAATTTTTGAACCATTAAGGATATTTAAGGACTTAAGAATTATTAAGTGACTCATAACGAGTTTAAAATCGATGTTTATAATATCTTTAGATATTTCTTAATTAGACTTAATTTCTAAATTATACATTATTAAAAGTCTTAATGGTTTAAATAAATCAACTATTCAGTGAGCGGTAAATCAGCAACTGATTATTGGTAACCACCTGCTCTCCTTCTGATAGTCCTTCGGAAACATAGGTAACATCACCGACCTGTTTCAGCACTTTTATCTCACGAATTTTTACATCCGTCCTTGATTTATAAATGATTACAAAACTTCTGTTGTCATCAAAGATTACCGCTTTGGACGGAACAGTAAGTGCTGTCGTATTTTCTGAGCTGGATACTTTAATAGTAGCCTTGCTATCAGGAATCAGTAGCCCGCTTTGGTTATCGAGTACTACCCTGGCCTGCATGGCATTGGTTTCGGGATCGATGATTTTAAAAATCTTGTCGATTTTCCCGTCAAAGACTTTATCTGGATACGATAAAGTAGAAACCTGGGCTTTCATGCCGAGACTGATTTTATCAATATCAGATTCATTAACGTTCATGATTGCCCAAACATTGGTGGTATTGGCTACATCAAAGATATTTTCGCTTCTGTCACTTCTCAACTGCATATCTTTATTGATATTTTTCTGAACAATATATCCGCTGATCGGCGCTACGACACTGTAAATATTTCCTTTTTTCACATTGTATACCGTGCTTACCGCATTTGCCCGTTGCATTTGGTCCTGGGCTTTCTGCAATTCGCTTTTTGCTTCCAAAACATCTCTTTCGGTATTCAACTTTCCTTCATACATTTCTTTTGCTACCCGGAGATTGTTTTGCGCTACTACGAGGTCTGTTCTTGCATCGCTTACATCTTTCTGAACTTCAGCCATTTCAGTACTCCTTATAGTTGCCAGCACCTGTCCTTTTCTTACGTAATCTCCCAGTTCAACATTTACACTCAAAACATTTCCTCCAACTAACGGATATACATCGATATAACTGTTTTTATCTGCAGAAATCTTACCGTAGAAATTATAATCATCTTCAATATATTTTTTTTCAACTTTTGCAAGAGAAATGGAATGAAGCATGGTATTGCTCAGTTCAAAGCCTTTTTTTGCCTGAGCCTGTTGTAATTCTTGTTTTTTTGAACAAGAAAAAAGTAAGACTGCAATGAATAAGGGAATAATATATGTTTTCATGTTTAATAGAAAATTTTTGTTTGTACGAGTTGATTTAATTGTTCTGCAGATTGCATGATTCCGTTTTTCATATCATAGATCTGAAGCGCGGTTTCTCTGTAGCTATCCATAAAATCTACAAATTCGATGAGGCTTATATTTCCTTTCCGAAAGTTGGCCAGCATACCGTTGTAAACGAGCTCCATGTTATTAAGATCTTCGGATTTTATCTGAGAAAGCTGATCGTATTGCATTTTCCAGGTTTTATAGGCGGACTGCACTCTAGTTTCAAGGTTAAGCTTTTGAAAATCTGCATTTTTTTGGTTTTGCTGTATCGCAAAGTTTGCTTTTTCAACATTTCCCCTGTTGGATTTCCATAAAGGCAGCGGAATACCTATCACAAGATTCACCTCATTTTTAAAAGTTCCTCCGTTCTGGTCCCAGCCCGCTCCCAGATTAAGGTCGGGAATATTCAGAGATTTTTGCCATTGAGCATATAGCTTGCTGTTGTCGATTAATTTCAGATTATATTGATAATCGGCATTGTTATCAACCGCTTTTTTCTGTAATTCTATTTCATCCCCGAAAGGTTGTGCTGTAAGAATATCTTTAGCTTCTGAATCAGAAAGTTTAGGTTCTATATCGTCTGTGATTCCTGTTAAAACTTTAAGGTTTTGTTCAAATTCAAGAATATTTTTATTAATAGCCATTTTATCGTTATTCAGCTGGATAACAATACTTTGAAGCCTTACTTCGTCTTTAAGCGACACATTTCCTTTTGCAGACTGTACTTTATAAGCAGCAAGGAGATCACTCATATAACCAAGCTGTCTTTTGGTGTTTTCAAGTTTAAGTCTTTCGTAATAAAGATTATAATACGTTGTGTGAAGCTGTGTCCTGAGATCGACAAGCAATTGCGAAAACTGAAGCTGAGCCAGTTCCTTATTTGATTTCGCAAAGGCAATTTCATTTTTCTTTTTCCCGCCCATATAAATAAGCTGGGTGATTTCCGCTCCTTTCGCACGGCCGATATCAAAAACTTTCCGGTCTTCAGGATTATAGGCATTGATTTGTCCGCTTAGCTGCGGCAGCTCCCAGATTTTAGCCTGCAAAATATCTGCGTCGGCCATGTTGATGTTATACTGTTCGGCGAGCAGTTGTAAATTGTTCCTTTGAAAAGCTTCTTCGCAATCCGAAAGTGACATTTGCTGTTGTGCTGCCATAAGTGATGAGGCAACAATCAACAACCCTGCAATTTTGTTCATTTTTTTATTTTATGATACAAAGTTGCCTTTATGGTATTAAAATGCTCTTAAAGAATGCTTAAAAAAAAATTAAATTTAGCTTGAAACTATTTATAACAAATTGATTTAAAGAATCTTGACTAAAACTCAGGATTATACATGCACTATAAAAACCATTCAATGGTCTTGAACTCATGCACGGACTTTACTAATTATTAAAGCTTGTAAGCGCATAGTTTTAGTTTAAAATTTATTTTTGAAAAATAACACTGAATTTATTCAGGAGATTAGCAGGTGCTGTATAGTTGATTTCAGCGCCGTGATATTCCAGAATTCTTTTCACGATCCGAAGTCCCAGCCCGGAACCGGAAATATTCTGAGAATTATTCCCCCTCATGAAAGCTTCAAAAAGTTTTGGCTGTTCTTCTTTGGGAATAGTATTTCCGTGGGAAATAACGTCAACAATAAGCCGGTGCTCCGTTTCTGTAATCAGAACATCTACTTCCGCATCATCAGAATAGACCGCGGCATTTTTGAATAGATTAATAAATACAATATCCAATAATGACTGTACTCCTTTTATGGTAAGCAATGCGCTTTCGGAAGTATTTTCGGAGATCAGAAAATCCATCTTCAGCTTTGGATAGCTTTTTTCTACTGCTTCAAAGGATTCAAAAATAACCTCGTCAATTCTTACTTCTTCATATATGCTCTGGATATTTTCCTTATCAAACTTCGTTAACAGCAGCAGTGAATTGGTGAGATCAGACAACTGATACACATCTCTCCGGATCTGCTGAAGTGAAGTTAAGGTTTCCGGTGAATGTTGTTCGAGTTTAATTAAATTTTCGAGCTGAAAAGCCATTCTCGTAATCGGAGTACGGATTTCATGAGAGGCACTTGCCGTAAAATCTTTCTGCGACTGAAATACGTCATCCAGCCTCTTGATCATGGTGTTGAAAGATTTGGCAAGAACATCAATCTCATCGTTGGAATCACGTACCGGAATTTCCGTGGTCAGTTTGTGCGCGGTGACTTCCGAAATTTCTTTATTAAGATCTTCCAAAGGTTTTAAAAACTGCCCCATAAAATAATAGCTGAAAAAACCAATCAGCAGCGTGCTCATGACATAGGCTGTAATCAGAAGATATTTGAGATACTCCAGCTTAGAATTTCCGTTGGTATCATAAGCACTGGTAAGAATGTAGTAGTTTTCTCCATTGATCTTTTTCAATGCAGCATAGATTTCGGGAACCGTTTTTTCAGAGTAAATGATTTTCTTTTCATCCAGCTCCTTCAGTAAGGTATCATCCCAGGTTACATTTCTGTCTTTGATGGTACTGTAGATTAGTTCTTTATTAGCATTAAAGATTAAAATGGTTTCGTTTAAAAGAATATTATCTGAGTTTTCATTGAAAAAGACAGGTGCCTCTTCCTCAAAGTCTTTGGATTTTGCTATAAAATGAGAAGTAAATTCCAGTCTTTGCCTGAATCTTTCTTTAAATTCGTCTTTCCTGAAATCATTAAAAGACATGTAAATAACCGCCATCACAATACCGAAAAGCAATGAAAAAGCAATACTGAGATTGAGGGCAATTTTTCTTTTTAAAGACATTCTACAGCGGGCTTAAATAATATCCGAATCCTGAACGTGTATGAATAAGCTTAATTTTAAAATCCTTATCTATTTTTTTTCTTAAAAAGTTGATGTATACTTCCACCGTATTGGTATTGGTATTGAAATTATGTTCCCACACATGTTCCGTAATCTGCTGTTTCGAAACCGTTCTTCCCTGCGCCTCGGCCAGATAAACCAGCAGCTGGAATTCTTTAAGGGTAAGCGCGATTTCATTTCCTGCCCGGTATACTTTCTGCTCGGTTTTATTAATAATAAGATCATCAATTCTTACAATATCCTGATCGTTGTTTTCGGAGGGGGCTTTTCTTCTCAAGAGTGAGTTCATTCGCAGCAGCAGTTCTTCAAACTGAAAAGGCTTTACCAGATAATCATCTGCCAGCCTTGTAAAAGCATCTTTTTTATCAGAAAGATCTCCGTATGCCGAGATAATAATAATCGGGGTATTCTTATCAAAAGAACGTATGGTCTGGCAGACATCCAGTCCGTTGATCTTCGGAACATTGATGTCCAGCAGGTACAGGTCGTACGAGCTGTTCTTGATCTGGCGAAGAAAAGTTTCTCCGTCATAGATTTTATCACAGGTAAAATTATTCGATTCTAAAAACTTACAAAGTTCCGCCGAAAGAATCAGATCGTCTTCCAATAAAAGAATATGCATCGAAAATTATTTTATACGAATGTAAAGAAAATTTTCATGACCGTAAAGGAATTCAAATTTGCGGGAAGTATTTTAATTGAATTTTAAGGTTAAAAATATTTTAAACGCTGTGGACGCAATAGATATTTGAATTCTACTGAATATTTGCGTTCGCAAAGACACTTCGTTCAGCAAATGATAGTAGCGTTGAAATTACCTATTATATTTACTAATCTCTGGAATATTTTATAGAAAAGAAGCGTAGTATTAAGTAGACATATAATTTCACTACATTATAAATTTGGGAAAATATTTCGACAAATTCCGAATAAACATTAATTTATGGATCAGAACAGGTAGTGCAATTCGTAAAAATTAAAATCTTTAAATTTTAAAAACTTAAATATCGCATATCTTTCATTTGCTGAATGGAATGCCTTTGCGAACAGAATTAGAAGAGTTAAAGGTAAATTTTCCTAGCGGCGTTAGCGTTAATGAATATTTAAAAATAAAAAATCCCGAAGAAATCGGGATTGAAACGAGAGCCAACTACGGGACTTGAACCCGTGACCTCTTCCTTACCAAGGAAGCACTCTACCGCTGAGCTAAGTCGGCATGAATCAAAAAAATCACACTGAAAGCGTGATTTTATGTGAGCGGAAGACGGGGGTCGAACCCGCGACATTCAGCTTGGAAGGCTGACGCTCTACCAACTGAGCTACTTCCGCAATTTTGTTTCCAAAATTATTGGTAACGCTGTGCAAACTTAAGGAAAATCCTTTATTCATGCAACTTTTTTTCTAATATAAAATGTGGGGAGAGCAGGATTCGAACCTACGAAGCCGAAGCAACTGAGTTACAGTCAGTCCCATTTAGCCACTCTGGAATCTCCCCAGATATTTTATAGTAAATGAGCCTCCAGAGGGATTCGAACCCACGACCCCGAGATTACAAATCACGTGCTCTGGCCAGCTGAGCTATGGAGGCATTTTAACAAATGAGCTGAAAGCTGTGAGAAACTCTACTCTACATCATTTCAGCAGTTAAAAAAAAATCACCCTGCAATAAGTGTGATTATTCTGAGCGGAAGACGGGGGTCGAACCCGCGACATTCAGCTTGGAAGGCTGACGCTCTACCAACTGAGCTACTTCCGCAATTTTGTTTCCAAAATTATTGGTAACGCTGTGCAAACTTAAGGAAAATCCTTTATTCATGCAACTTTTTTTCTAATATAAAATGTGGGGAGAGCAGGATTCGAACCTACGAAGCCGAAGCAACTGAGTTACAGTCAGTCCCATTTAGCCACTCTGGAATCTCCCCAGATATTTTATAGTAAATGAGCCTCCAGAGGGATTCGAACCCACGACCCCGAGATTACAAATCACGTGCTCTGGCCAGCTGAGCTATGGAGGCATTTAATAAAAAAGAATTCAAAAGATCACTGTTCCTTTTTGCGAGTGCAAATATAGAACGGATTTTTTGAATTCTCAAACTTTTTAATAATTTTTTTTGACTTTTTTTATTACGCCATTTCTTTTTTCTTGATTAGTAGCTTTTTAGCAGCATCAACGCATAGGTCTAAGCTTTCTTCAAAACTTGTCGATGTCTTTTTTACCACGATATCGTCTCCCGGAACCGCTAAAATAATCTCAGCCGTTTTGTTGGCCTTATCAGAGTTATTTTCCACTTTTAAAAAGACTTTGCAATCCTGAATTTTATCATAAAAAGTATCCAGTTTGCTTACTTTTTTCTCGATGTGTGATTCTAATGGTTCGTGTGGAGTTAAACCAATTGATTGTACTGTGATCTTCATAATTCGTCATTTTTTGCAGCTCTTGGATGAGCCTGATTAAAAACTTTTTTCAATTGTTCGATATTGGCATTCGTATAGACTTGAGTACTTGCAAGGCTGGAATGTCCTAATATTTTTTTTACTTTAGAGATCTCTGCCCCATTATCCAAAACGTGTGTCGCAAAGCTGTGCCGAAGGATGTGAGGACTTCTTTTTTCCTTTGTTGTTATAAGACTAAGGTACTTATTAACCACCACATAAACAAATTTTTCGGTGAGTTTTTTACCTTTCCTGTTGACAAAAAAGTATGATTTAAATTCTGTTGCCGGTTTGCGGATTTGTACGTAACTTTTTAAAACTGCCGCCAGATTTTCGGAGATCGGAATGACTCTTTGCTTATTCCCTTTCCCAATGATCTTTATTTCTTTAACAGACAGGTTTACATTTTCAAAAGTCATACCACAAAGCTCTGCCTTCCGTATTCCGGTTTGATAAAGCACTTCCAGAATTGATTTTTCGAGAACATCCTGAACGTTCGTAAAAACCTGATCGCTGAGGTTTTGCATCTCCTGTTCGGACATGGGAATCTGTTTTTCGGGATAAAATTTTAACGAAGAAATATTTTCGGTGGGAGAAACTTCAATATCGCCAATTTTTAAAAGGAAGAGATAAAAGCTGCGAAGGGAAGAAAGTTTACGGTTGATGCTTCTTTTGGATATATTGTTTTCGCTTAGTTCTACAATAAAATTGCGGATGATTTTTTTGTCGGCTTTTGAAATATCTTCCGAAGATTCCGTTTTGAGGTAAAAACGGTAAAAATCCTCAAGATCTTTTCTGTAACTTGTAATCGTATGAGGTGAATACCTCTTTTCGAGTTCTAAATGTTCTAAGAATTTGTCCAGCATCATTAAAGTATAAAAACAAAAAATTCACTCTTCAAATATAACTATTTAAAGAGTGAATTCGTATGCGAATTAAGAAAATTTTCTTAAGCCTGCTCTTCTTTGCTAAGCGCTCTTTGTTTGTGAGCAGCTTTCAATCTAGCTTGTCTTAACGTTACAGAAGGCTTGATAAACTGTTGTCTTGCTCTAAGCTGACGAACGGTACCTGTTTTATCAAATTTTCTTTTATATTTTTTTAATGCTCTGTCGATGGATTCACCATCTTTAACTGGAATTATTAACATATTTTACATCTCATTTTGGATTGCAAAAATACTAATTTTTTATAAATCTGCAAATTTTTACCTGAATTGTTTGACAATCATTTGTAAAAAGACATGTATGCAGGCTGATAAATCTTCAAAATCAGCACGGTATTAAAATCATATTACAATTATTTAATTGAATTTTATAATAAAATTTTAGTTAAATTTGCCGAAAAACTAACATTATTTAAAATGAACACGTTTTCATTACGGTCCATCTCCGTCAAAACATAAGGTCTTCTGCCTTATTCTCATATTATCCTAATATTTCTCTATTCATATTTAAACTTGTAACAGGGTTATGATCAAAAGATTACTGTTTTTTTTACTCTCCATTTTGTATATTTCTCTTTCTGCTCAGGAAGATTGTGTTTCAGCAATCACGGTTTGCGGAAATTCCAACATCAATTACACTCCTTCAGGAGTCGGAAATGATTTTGAAGATCTGGGAGGATGTTTGTCTTCCGGCGAACATCATTCCGTGTGGTATAAATTTACCATCGCCACCAGCGGAACGCTTACCTTTAACCTTACTCCTACCGGACCTGTTGATTACGACTGGGCGATTTACGGTCCGAATACATCGTGCGGCAATCTTGGGTTTCCAATTCGATGCAATGCATCCGGAACACTTTCAAGCACGGGCATGAACATGACCAACACGAATACAAGTTCTGCCGGCGGAAATACAAGCCCGTATTGTAAATATATGGATGTTGTTGCCGGGGAAACTTATTATCTATATATAGACAACTGGTCTACTACCGTGTATACTTTTAACCTTACATGGGGTGGAACAGCCACTTTTGTATCTCCTTTTTCCAGTTCTACAATTGCAACCAATCCCTTTATTGCACCAGGTGTGGCAGGGCCTAATCCGAATTCACCGAGAGTGATATCCGTCTGCGACAGCAGTGTTCCTTTTAATTTTAACACTTTATCTCCGGGAATTATTAATGGAAATACCAACTTTACAGTAAGCTATTTCAATGATGCCAATGATGCTGCAACAGGCAGTAACCCGATTACAGCACCTACTGCTATAATACCAGGCTCTATTTATTACTATAATATCAATTACAACAACCCCACTAATCCCAGCAGCAGCCTGAATGCCTGTAAACAGACCGGCTCATTCATTTTTGAAGTCAGTAATTTAACGGCTTCCATTACCGCATCATCAATGACTTTATGCCCCGGCGGAAATATTACTTTAACATCAAGCAATACAACCGGCAACACCTGGTCTACAGGCGCTACGACTCCGTCTATTACAGTTACAGCACCGGGAACCTATACCCTTGTAACCACGAATGGAAACTGTACAAGTCCTACAGCATCCGTAACCATTACCGCTGCTACAAATCCAAATGTACAAATTACCGGCAACCTTGTGCTGTGTGATACTTCTACACAACTCATCGCTACGTCTACCGGAACAGGAAATCTCTACACCTGGTCTAACGGTGCTACCGGAAACACCATTTCCGTTGCGGCTCCGGGAACCTATACGGTGACCGTGACAACACCCGCCAATTGTACCTATCAAAAATCGGTTACGGTGACACAAGGCGTTGTTCCTGCTGTACAGAATGCAAGTTTAAGTATCTGTTCGGATACGGCGACCGCTACTTTTAATTTAACCTCAGCACAAAACAGTATAAGCACAACGCCGGGAGTAACTTTTGATTACTATCTTAACCAGGCTGATGCGGTGGCCGGAAATACGAATACGATTTCTAATCCGGCAGCTCATGTTTCTGGGAATGCAACGGTATATGTTCGGGTAAAATCCAGCACATGCTCGAAAGTGGCCAACCTGCAATTGACAGTCAATCAAAAACCGGTTGCTGTGATCACGGCTTCCGCTACAGTTATCTGCAATAACGGAAGCATCACGCTGACTTCCAATTACGCGACAGGAAATACCTGGTCGACCGGACAAACCACGCAAAGCATTACGGTAAACACACCCGGCGTATACACTTTAACCAACAATAACGGATTGTGTACAAGTGACACAACCTCCGTTACGATCAGCAGCAGTCCCAACCCGAATGTTCAGATTGCAGGAAACTTAACCTTCTGCGAAGGATCTTCAACGGTATTAACAGCTTCTGCCACAGGAACCGGAAATACATTCTCCTGGTCGAACGGTGTAACAGGAACAACCAATACGGTGACTGCATCCGGAACCTATACGGTTACGGTAACCACTCCGTTAGGATGCCAATACCAAAGTTCTGCAACGGTTACGATGGATCCTGCCATTTCGGTAAATATTGCCGCTCCTGCTGAAATCAATTGTGCCAATACACAAATTACCCTAAATGCATCAGGCTCAACATTTCCAAATGGTTCAGCCTTCTTATGGACGGCTTCCGGCGGAGGAACGATTGTTTCAGGAGCGAATACATTAACTCCGGTTGTGAATAATGCCGGAACGTATACGCTGAAAATTACCAGTCCGTTCGGTTGTACGAAACAATCGTCGGTAACAGTTATAAAAAATATTACGCCTCCAACGATTACACTAAACGCTTCATCCATCAATATCTGTAAAGGAGATTCTGTTGTGCTTACCGCTTCAGGCGCTGCAAGTTATACCTGGACCGGACTTTCGGGCAATGGAAGTACACAAACTGTTTCCCCTACCTCTACTACCACTTACACGGTAACAGGAATCGGAAGCAATGGCTGTCCTGCCCAGGCAACCACTTCCCTTACGATTAATGTTGTTCCTGCCATTTCAGCCTCTTTGCCGAATGTTGAAGTGTGTCAGGGAGACAATGCCATTCTGGATGCTGGCGCCGGACAGAATTATTCTTACAGCTGGAATACCGGAGCTACCACGCAAACCATAAGCACCGCCATTCCGGGAACGTACACGGTAACCATCAACAACGGGTCTTGTTCTAAAGTGCTTACCGCTGTGGTTTCCTATATTAAAACTCCTGAAATTACCGGGATTACGTATGAAAACGGCTTCTTAACCATCAACGTTAAAAATCCGGCAGGTGATTCTCTGGAATATTCTATTGACGGCGGTGTAACGTGGCAATCGTATAATATTTTCAAAAATGTTTTGAGAAATACGCAGTATTCTATCAGGGTAAGAAAAAGAGGCGTTTTGTGTGATACCCATACGGAATACTACACCTTCTTAATGAACAACACCATCACGCCAAACAGCGATGGAATCAACGATAATATTGACTTCAGCATCATCAGCAAGTTCGGAAATTTTAAAGGAAGTATTTTTGACAAATACGGTAAAGTTGTTTTCGAGGTAAGTTCTAAAAATCCGGTATGGAATGGAAAATACGTCGGAATGCCATTACCAACCGACACCTATTGGTACAGCTTATCCTGGACCGACCAGATTACAAAACAGCCTGTACAATTATCCGGCTGGATCTTATTAAAGAACAGGGAGTAACAGCCCTTCTTCAAAAAGATTAGCGTATGTTAATTATATTTAAATAAAAAGCCTTATTTTTGCATACTCTATTCATGGGGTTGACTGGTTTCGACAGCAAGACCAATGGGTAAGTAAGCATGCAGAGAACCGTAGCGCGATCTCTATAATCCCTTGCTACACAATTTTAACTGGCAACGAAGAGTTCGCTCTTGCAGCTTAATATCGAAGTATAGTAGATCAAGCGTTTTCCCGAAGACTTTAGTAGGGAAGCAAGATATTCCACAAATGCTCTGTTCTGCGGCGTTTGATCCTGGGATATAGGAATGCGGAAATAAGGCTTTAGATACTTCGGCTAAAGCTCGAAAACCTCAGAAGATAAGTTGAATGTTGGGTGTCTGCTCTCTGCATTCAGTCGAAAACCAATAGCAGAATAAGCATGTAGAAATCTTATGTATTGCTTGTTTGGACGAGGGTTCGAATCCCTCCAACTCCACAACCTATGAAACACAGCCACTTTTCGCAAGTGGCTTTTTATTACCTTTTACTTTTAAAACTATTATAACGTTTCGAATCTAAATGTAAATAGCTTCCTGAAAGACTTAAAAGGCTTTTTATCGAAAAATGAAGATTGGTAATTCTAGCAAATATATTTTTTTTATTTCCATGCAGTATTTGCCGGAAATTACATTTAAAAGACGAGAGATTTCTTCATAGAACTGCATTTCCAGATTTATACTACGGAAATCAAGTTTTATCAAGCAACTGGAGGAAATGAAGCAAGGCCGCAAAAATGGTTTTGAATGACGAGCCTTACGAAGAATACTTTAAGAAACATAGAAAAAGGAATTATCAAGGAGTTCCAATAAAACAAGAAATAAAACTGCAGTTGATCATCGATAAAAAAGAAGCTTTCAAATTTAATAACGCTGAATTGGAATGATATTATAAAAATGAAGGTTTAGAAAATCCGAAAAAGAATTAACTTTGAATGAAAACTAATACATGAACAGACTTGTTATTATCGGCAACGGCTTTGATCTTGCACACGGGCTTCCAACTTCTTATGGATCCTTTTTAAATTGGATATGGAAGAATGTAAATAAAGGTAGTGATATACCATTTATTAAAAATATATTTGAAATCAATTCTACAGATTTTATTATTACTGAAGATCTTTCCTGTTATCATGACTTTCATCAATACGTAACTAAAAAGTATAGTTTCGGGGCGTACAAAATCGAACAACGCTCAGGACGTACGGTGTCGAAAGTATATTATCAAGAAACCGTACACCATTCTCATAAGGTTGTGTTTTCTTTTAAAAATAAATTGTTTGAATTAATTAATATTAAAAACACGGAAAATTGGGTAGACATAGAATATATTTACTATTCATGCTTGATCTCAATAGTAAAAGATGAAAAAACATTTGCGCAAATAACGTCTGTGCATCAATTAAACGAAGAACTACTCCAAATAAAGCAATTACTAAGCTACTATCTTCAAAATGAAATTGAAGATAAATTTATTTTTGACAAATCATATTACAGAACCGAATCTGTAGTAGATTTATTTGAGTACAATTATAGCTATTTAGAGAATAGACCTCATAATGATATATTTCTAGAGTTTCCAGCAAATTATAAAAATAAGTTAATAGAATTTGACAATTTATTTGCAGAGGATAAAGATATGAACAAAAATGACGCATTTGAAACTATGTTTCTTGATTTTAATTACACAAGTAATGTAGCAAATTATATCGAAATACTACATAGTAGGGGAAAACGAGGCTATGGTGCGCCTTTTCATATTCAAATACATGGTAAATTAAATAGCAAAGATAATCCTATAAATTTCGGATTTGGGGACGAAATGGATGATCATTATAAGGTATTAGAAAAGACAGGAGACAACAACTATTTGGAAAATATAAAATCATTTATGTATTTCAATAATACAAACTACCGTAATTTGTTAAATTGGATTGAAAGTGATGATTTTCAGATTTTCATAATGGGGCATTCATGTGGTCTGTCCGATCGAACCTTATTAAATACTTTATTTGAGCATAACAACTGTAAGTCCATTAAAGTGTATTACCATTTAAAAGATAATGGATCTGATAATTTTACAGAATTATCACAGAACATTTCACGGCATTTTAACAAGAAATCGATGATGAGAGAAAAAGTGGTTCCAAAAAGTTTATCGAAGCCTTTACCGCAAAATGTTCGCTATAATGTAAAATAACGTGTCAATAAGCGCCAACGATACCAAACTACCCACATCTGAAAAGACAACGCACCACAAACTTGTGGAGCGTCAATGAAAGTTAAAATTAAATAAGATTATAAAGCGTTCGTCATTGAGAGGAACAGTCCCGTGTATGTAAAAGTCCGTAAAAGAAGCTCCCAAATTTAAATATTGCATCCGACCTTTGAACATCCTAATAAAGAATAACACAATTTCAGAAATTATTATCTTTGTTTAAAACCTAAACATGAAAGATTTGGACAAAGAAACTGAGGAATTGGAGAAACAAACACAGCGACAGTTAGATGAACTAAATAGTATCATTGAAGAAAGTGAAAAAACATTAGCTTCTTTAGATAAAAAAGCGTACGACGGTGTTAGAGACATTTTCAAATATTTCGATAGAATAAATGATAAGCTTTTTAATTTTAACAATATCTTGATAGCTGGTTTTTTTGCAATAGCAAAGTTGAAAAATGATATTACCATGTGGCTAATAATTATCCCAATTGTTAACCTTGGTTTTTTCATATTCATAGAATACATGATTATGGAAAAAAGCAGAATGGAGGCTTTTATACTAGAATCCTTTGAGGAGAGTAAATACAAGAAAAATATTAATCGGACTAATTTATATTCTCTGCTGGCGATTTTATCAACATCAATTGTCACTATCTGCTTTCTGTATAATCTGCTAAAGTAAAGATTTAAAATCCATTATCAATTTGCATTTTTGATATTCTCAAGTACTGTATCGTAATTATCCACTGACTGAAATGTCAATCCAGTGCTTAATATTATAGTGCATCCTACTGCATTTCGTTGATTAGGCTCAATTGAAACTATGTGATTTATATTAACCATGATAAACATGCCATTTCCTCTAAAAATTTGTACAAACATAATAAGGTAATTTGTACACTAAAGTAAGAATTCATTTTGTAAAATTTTTAATAAATTAATATTAAATTAATAGATAACATTACAAATTTGCATAGATGCGGGAAAAATATTTCCTTCAGTAAGATTTACTCAAAGCAAAATTGCGTTCAGTGGTTATTCTAAATGTACGAAATGTAGAAAATGAAGGCTGAAAAACAACTTTTTTCATTAAAATATTATCTTTATAACTCGATAATTAAAGATTCCTATAACTTCAAAAGATATCAAAATACTACAAAATTTACTACAAAATAAATATAACTATCTGATTATCAAAATAAATATATAGTCCCTCCAACTCCACAAAATTAAAAAGAGAAAATGCGTTTGTATTTTCTCTTTTTTGTTTTTATAACACCTAATATCCTATTCAATTACAAGATAAATATATTTATTATATACATATTTAAACAAAGCCAAATCATTAATCTTAAAATTTCAACCCCTCACCCCTCCGTACAAACACCTAACCCAACAATTGGTCATTTCCACGCTATTCCGGATGTTTTTTTCTGCGTTACTTTGACATACAAAATAACCTATAAAAACAAACATCATGGAAGCAAACACAAGCTACAACGCAAATTCTACGGGAGAATTAAAATTAGGAGGAGGTGCTCAATTTTGGGTATACCTTTCACCGCAAAATGACACGGCAAAAATGATCGGACAGTGGAGAGTAACTTTTTCACAAGGAAACTGGAAAGACATGATCTCCAGTGAAAATCCAACCAAGCAACTTCAGACTCCGGGTCTTTCAGGAATTTTTGATATTAAAGTAGAATTGTTAAGCGGTTCTACCGGAACATGGAGAGAAATTCCGGCCCAGGAAGGAAGCAGAAACCAGATCGGATGCAACTCCAACTGTGCTTCTATGGTAGGAATTGTTGCGGATAGCACCAGCCCGGCTCCGGGAGCCATCAATGCTCACTTCTGGACAACATGGGACGCATTCTGCAAAGCATAAAATTTACTATCATCTGAAATATAATTTATTTTCACCAATGATTTGGTGGGATGATTTTATCAACATGATACACTCTAATATCAATTGGAGTGTATTTTATTTTGTCTTTTTCTTTTTATTTTTCCTGAATTCCCAGGGCGCAACGGCTTTTTTATCACTCCACAAGCCCAGTCTCTTTTCCATCGCTTCATCCTGGAGCTTTTGCAGTTCCGTATTTTTAGAAGCCTTAAAATACCACCACCCGAATCCGGCTTTTACTATTTCCCTTGACAGATATTTGTCGCCATCATAGAAAACCCCGGCAACACTCCTTCCGTAGCGGTCATTCCCTATGGTATAGAAAACAACCGTTTTTCCAAACACCTGGCCGGCGGTAAATTGTCTGGCATTGCTTCCGAAGGCCTGTCCGTTTTCGGGGCAGTCGATTTCCGCCAGTCTCAGCGTTTTCTGGGTATTGTCCGCCAATAAAACCACCACCGTGTCGCCATCTTTTATTTTAATAACCTTTCCTTTGATCTGCGCCGGTAATGCTACGGAAACTAAAAATAATACAACGCAAATAATTTTTTTCATTCAGATAAAAAATAGTGTTTAAAAAAATTAAATGCAAAACTAATGATAATACTGTGTGCATTAAAATGAAAAGAACACGTTGGGATTTCACGACGCAACAAACATAAAAGAAGATTTGTATTTTAAATAAATCAGGCTTAAATAAGATTGGGAAACAATAAAATATAAAGCTCTGAAAACGAAAATACTAAACACTGATGCGATAAAATACATACCTATGGGCGACAAAAAGCATTAAAAAAATGTTTTATCGTAAAGAATTTTATATATTTGCACCATCTAACAATTAAAAAAAATTTACTATGTCAGACATTGCATCAAGAGTAAAAGCTATCATCGCTGATAAGCTTGACGTTGAAGAAACAGAAGTAACTCCTGAAGCTAGCTTCACTAACGACCTGGGAGCTGATTCATTGGATACAGTTGAACTAATCATGGAGTTTGAAAAAGAATTCAACATTCAAATCCCTGATGATCAGGCTGAAAAAATTACTACTGTAGGACACGCTATCGCTTATATCGAGGAAGTAGTAAATAAATAATATTCTTCAACAAAAAAGAAAATTAAACTAAGTTTATGGAATTAAAAAGAGTAGTTGTAACCGGTTTTGGAGCAATAACACCGATTGGAAATAATGCAAAAGAATACTGGGAAAATCTTGTGAAAGGTGAGAGCGGTGCCGCTCCGATTACTCTTTTTGATGCCACAAACTT
>Ga0308157_10003989_pt1 | contig 20333 bp, 13 predicted proteins | sample PhyBR1_FD_201035 | JGI IMG/M metagenome (GOLD analysis project Ga0308157, IMG submission 201035) | Phyllosphere microbial communities from UC Gill Tract Community Farm, Albany, California, United States - DLSLB.R1 | ecosystem: Host-associated > Plants > Phyllosphere > Unclassified | place: USA...
AAGTCTGGCATTCGGACACGAGCTCAGCGGTAGCAGGGTGCTACCGCTGAGCTCGTGTCCGAATGCCAGACTTGACCCCAATTTTAGGGTTCGAATGTCGGACTTGCCCGCATTTTATTTGGCGGCGAGCAGGCCGGTGGCGGTGGTGGGCTTGCGGAACCAGTCTTGCTCGCCGGCCGACACGCTGCCGCTCAGGCTGGCAGTGGCGTCGTAGTGCTTGAGCTGCTCGGTGAGCGCGGCGACATTGCCGGCCAGGCCGGGCGCGGACGGTTGCGTCAGCTGGCCACCGCCGCCGTTGTCGATCGCGACCGCTTGCTGGCCGTAACTGCCGATCGCTTGCGTGAGCGCGCTGGTCTGCGCGGCGCGGCTGGCCAGGAACCAGACGTCGGCCGCCTGGTGCGCCACACCGTCGCTGCCGGTGTAGCTGGAGCGCCGGCCGATCCAGTTGTTGTTGTCGAGCTCGCTCACTTTGTCGGCCTGGACCGTCAGGCTGGCGATGCCCAGCGCGTTCAATGTCTTGAGCTCGCCTTGCTGACTGACGCCGTCCGCGTTGGCGTCGATCCATACCCGCAGGTCGCCGTATTGCGCGTCCTTGCTGTCGACCAAGCCGTCGTGGTTGCTGTCCAGGTCGCCCAGCGCGGCGAAGCCGTCGCTGGCCTTGCCACCGGCCGCCAGATTGGTGGCGGTGCCGAACAGCTCGCTGCCGTCGTTGATCTGGCCGTCGTGGTTGCGGTCCAGCGCGAGCAGGCCGTCGCCGCGGCCGACCCAGCCGGTATTGATGCGCTCGCCGTCGGCGTACAGGTCGAACTTGACGCCGGCTTCGATGCCCAGCGTGGCGATGCCGTCGCCGTTCAGGTCGAGGATCACCGGGCTGCCGGCCGGCAGCACCGCCAGTTGCTCGGCGGTGAGCGCGGCGCGCTGCTCGGCGGTCAGCGCGCATACCTGGGTCGAGGCCAGCGCAGAGATCTCGCCCACCGTCAGGGCGGCGATCTGCTCCAGCGTGAAGGCCTTGATCTGGGTGCCCTTGAGCGAGCGGATCTGCGCGGTCGAGAACGCGGCCACCTGGTCGAGCGAGAAGTTGGTGATGGTGGTCGCGCTCAGGCCCGACAGTTGCGCGGTCTTCAGCGCCACGATGTCGTTGCCGTCCAGCGCGTGGATCTGGTCGGCGCTCAGCGCGTTGATCGCCGCCACCGACAGCGAGGCCACCAGCGTCGGGTCGAGCGTGGAGATCTGCGTGGTGGTCAGGCCCAGCGACTGGGTCGATCCGAACGCGGCGATCTGCGCCGTGCGCAGGCTGTTGATCATGTCGGCCGACAGGCCGACGATCTGGTCGGAGCTGAAGCCGGTGATCTGGTTGGCGGTGAAGGCGCTCAGCGAACCGAGCGCGGCCAGCTGGTCGGTGCTCAGGCCGTGGATCTGCGCGACCGCCAGCGAGGCCAGCGAACGGGTCGACAGCGCGGCGAACTGGGCGCCGGTGAGGGCGCCGATCTGGCTGGTCTTGAGCGTTTGCAGCTGCGCCGTGGTGAGCGCGGCCACCGCGTCGACGTTCAGCGCGGCGATCTGGTCGGTGCCCAGGATGGTCATGTTCAGGCCGCGCGCCTGCTGGGTGCTCAGCGCGCCCAGCTGGTCGGTGGTCAGCAGCGCCATCTGCCGCAGCGTGAACGCGGCGATCTGCGCCGAGCGCAGGGTGGCGAAGTGGTCGACGTCGATGCCGCCCAGCTGGTCGGAGGTCAGCGCCGCCACCTGGCCGGCGTTGAGCACGCCCAGCGTGCTCAACGTGTTGATCTGCTGGGTGGTCAGGGCGGTGATGTCGGCCGGGCTCAGCGAGGCGATCTGCAGTGTCGCCAGGCTGCCGATCTGGCCCAGCGTCAGCGCCGTGAACTGGGCCTTGGTGAGGGCGTTCAACTGCGTGCTGCTGAGCGCGGGGATGTCGTCCAGCTCGATGGCCTGGATCTGGTCGGTGCTCAGGCCGGCCAGCGCGGCCACGTTCAGGGCGCGCACCTGCGCGCTGCTCAGGTTGACCACCTGGTCGGTGGTGAACGCTTGCAGCTGGTTCTTGGTCAGCGCGGCGATCTGCGCGGTGCGCAGCGTCACCATGTGGTCGCCGTTGAGGGCGACCAGCTGGTCGGTGCTCAGCGCGCCGACCTGCAGCGTGGTCAGGCCGGCCAGCGTGGCCAGGCCGTTGAGCTGGTCGGTGGTCAGGGCCTTGGCCTGGGCCGCGGTCAGCGAGGCCACCTCGGCCGTGGTGAGCGCGCCGAACTGGTCGAGGGTGAGCTGCGAGATCTGCAGCGTGCTCAGCGAGGCGATCTGGCTGGTCTTCAGGCCCGACAGGTCCTCCACCTCGATCGCGGTGATCTGGTCGCTGTACAGGCCGCGCAGCGCCGAGGTGCTCAGCGCGCGCCACTGCGCCACCGACAGCTGCTGGATCTGGTGGGTGTTGAACGCTTGCAGCTGGCGGCTGGTCAGGGCGGTCAGCTGGGCGGTGCTCAGCGCGCCGAGCTGGTCGTCGGTCAGCGCCTGGATGCGGTCGGTGGTCAGCGTCGACACCTGGTTGGTGTTGAGCGAGCCGAGCGAGCCGAGCAGCAGGAACTGGTCCGGCGTCAGGTAGTTCAGCTGGGCCGTGCTCAGCGCGGCGATCTGCGCCGTGCTGAGCGCGGTCAGCTGGTCGGTGGTCATGTTGATCAGCTCGCTGGAGGTCAGCGCGCGGATCTGCTGGGTGCGCAGCGCGGCCAGGTCGCCCACTTCGATGGCGGCGAACTGGTCGGAGTTGAGCGTGGCGATGGTCCGGGTCGACATGGCGGCCAGCTGCCCGCCCGTCAGGTTGACGATCTGGTCGGTGGTCAGCGCGCGCACCTGGTTGACGGTCAGGCCGTTGATCGCGTTGCTGCTCAGTACGCCGATCTGGTCGGTGGTCAGCGCGGCCAGTTGGTCGGTGGCCAGCGACGACAGCTGGGCCGAGCGCAGCGCGGCGATGTCGGCCAGCTCGATCGCGACGATCTGGGCCGCGGTCAGCGCGGCCAGGCTGCGCGTGTTCAGCGCCAGCATGTCGGCGGTGGTCAGCGCGATGATCTGGTCGCTGTTGAGGTTGACGATCTGGGTGTTGCTCAGCGCGGCGATCTGGGCGGTGCGCAGCGCGGCGATCTGGTCCGGCAGCAGCGCGGCGATCTGCTGGGAGGCCAGCGCGCGGATCTGCGCCGAGGTCAGGCCGGCGATGCCGGCCAGGTTGGCCAGCTGGGTGGCGGTCAGCAAGGGGATCTGGCTGGCCTTGAGCGAGGCCACCTCGCGCGTGGTCAGCGCGCCGATCTGGTCGCTGGTGAGGGCTTGCAGCTGGTCGCTGGAGAGCGCCTGCAGCTGGGCCGACTTGAGCGCGGTGATGTCGCCCGCCTCGATGTAGGTGATCTGCTCGGTGTTCAGGCCGGCCAGCGCGGCGGCGCTGAGCGCGCCCACCTGGGCGCCGCTGAGCTCGATGATCTGGTCGCTATTGAGCACCGACACCTGGGTCGACGACAGGGCGCCGATCTGGCGCGTGCTCAGCAGGTCGATGTCCAGCAGCGACAGGCCGGCGATGCGGCTGGTCGACATGGCGGCGATCTGCAGCGTCGAGTAGTCGGCCAGGTTGCCCAGCGCGGCGGCCTGGGCGTTGCTGAGCGCGGCCAGCTGGGACTGGGTGAAGGCGGCGATGCCGGCCGAGCTCAGCGCGTGCAGCTGGTCGGTCAGCAGCGCCTGCATCTGCGCCGTGGTCAGCGAGCGCAGCTGGCTGGTGGTCATGGCGCCGAAGTCCTGCGCCTGGATGGCGTCGAGCTGTTCGCTGTTGAGCGCGGCCAGCAGGCTGGTGTTGAGGGCGCGGATCTGCGCGGTCGACAGCGCCATGATCTGGTCGGTGTTGATGCCCGCCACCTGGCGGCTGCCCAGCGCGCCCAGCTGGCGCGTGGTCAGCGAGACGAAGCGCGGCACCGACAGCGTGGCCAGCTGGCCGGTGGTCAGGCTGCTGATCTGGTTGGTGGTCAGCACCGCCAGGTTGGCCAGCGCGGCGATCTGGTCGCTGGTCAGGTAGCTCAGCTGGCTGGTGGTCAGCGCGGCCACTTCGCTGCTGATCAGGGTGCCGTACTGGGTCAGCGACAGCGCGCCCAGCTGGTCGCTGGTCAGCGCCATCAACTGGCTGGTCTTGAGCGCGGCCAGGTCGGGGCCGCTCAGGTCCATGATCTGGGCGGTGGTCAGCGCGGCGATGACGGCGGCCGACAACGCCCGCACCTGCGCCGTGGTGAGCACGGGGATCTGGTCGCTGGTGAGGTAGCGGATCTGGGTGCTGCTGAGGGCGGCGATCTGCGAGGTCTTGAGCGCGGCCACCTGGGCCGGCGTCAGCGCGATGATCTGGTCGCTCGACAGGCCGCTGATCTGGCGCGTGTTGAGGCCGGCCAGGCTGCCCAGCGCGGCGAACTGGTCGGTGGTGAGCGCGCCCAACTGGCGGGTGGTCAGCGCGGCGATCTCCTGCGAGGTGAAGGACCCGAGCTGGGCCAGCGTGAGCGCGGCCACCTGGGTGGTGTTCAGCGCGGCCACCTGGGCGGTGCGCAGCGCGGCGATGTCGACCAGTTCGATCGCGGCGATCTGGTCGGTGGAGAGCGTGTTCAGCGTGGCCGCGCTCAGGCCGCGGATTTGCGCGGTCTCCAGCGCGACGATCTGGGCGGCGGTGAGCGCCTGCAGCTGGGCGCTGGCCAGCGCGTTGAGCTGGCGGCTGCCCAGCGTGGCGATCTGGGTCAGGCCGAGACTGACGATCTGGTCGGTGGTGAGCGCGCCGACCTGGTTGGTGGTCAGCGGCGCCAGCGAGGCCAGGCTGTCGATCTGGGCCAGCAGCAGGCTGGCCACCTGGTCGGTGGTCAGGCTGGCCAGCGTGCGGGTGCTGAGCGCGGCGAACTGGCCGGCGGTCAGCGCCGACATCTGGTCGCTCGACAGCGCGGTGATCTGGCTGGTGCCCAGCGCGGCGATGTCCACCACCTCGATCGCGGCCACCTGCTCGGTCGACAGCGCTGCCAGCGTGGCGGCGCTCAGGCTGCGCACCTGGGCCGTGCTCAGCGCGATGATCTGGTCGGTGGTGAGCGCGCCCACCTGCAGGCTGGTCAGGCCGGCGATCTGGCTGGTCTTGAGCGTGGCGATCTTGGCCAGCGCCAGGCTGGCGATCTGGGCGGTCGTGAGGGCGGCGATCTGCTTGCTGGTGAGCGGCGCCAGCGAGGCGAAGCTGGCCACCTGGGCCAGCGACAGCGCGGCGATCTGCTGCGTGCTGAGGTTGGCGATGTCGACCGTGCTCAGCGCGCCGAACTGCGCCGGCGTCAGCAGGCTCAGCTGGCTGGTGGTCAGCGCCGCCACCTGGCGGGTCGACAGCGCGCGCACGTCGGCCAGCGGCAGGGACGGCACCTGGGCGGACGTCAGCGCGCCGATCTGGTCGGTGGTGAGGGCACGGAACTGGGCGGTCGACAGCGCCGCCAGTTCGTCGGTGGTCAGCACGCCGATCTGGTCGGTGGTCAGCGCGGCGATCTGGCGCGTGGTCAGGCCGGCCAGGATGGCCGGCGGCAGCGAGGCGATCTGGTCGGTCGTGAGGGCGGCGATGGCGGCCGGCGTGAAGCTGGCCAGCGAGCTCAGCGCGGCGATCTGGTCGCTGCTCAGCACGGCCTTCTGGTCGGTGCTCAGCGCGGCGATCTCCTGCGTGGTCAGGGCGGCCACCTGGCCCAGGGTCAGCGCGACGATCTGGTCGGTGTTCAGGCCGGTCAGCTGCTTGGTGCTCAGCGAGGCCAGCTCGGTGTTGGTCAGCGCGACGATCTGGTCGGTGGTGAGCGCGCCGATGTCGCCGGCGGCGATGCCGCGCAGCTGGGCCGTGGTCATGCCGGCGATCTGGCCGACGGTCAGCGCCACCAGCTGGTCGGTGTTGAGGGCGTGGATCTGTTTCGAGCTCAGCGAGCGCAGGTCGGGCAGGTTCAGCGCGGACAGCTGGTCGCTGCCGAGGGCGGCGACCTGGGCGGTGGTCAGCGCGCCCAGCGTGGCCAGGGCGTCGATCTGGCCGTTGCTCAGGCCGGCGATCTGGCCCAGCGTCAGCGCGGCGATCTCGGCGGTGGTGAGCACGCGCAGCTGCTGCGTGCTCAGCGCGGCCAGCTGGTCGGTGGTGAGCGCGGCCACCTGGCGCGTGCTCAGCGCGACCAGGTCGGCGTTGCGCAGCGCGGCGATGCGGTCGGTGCCGAGCGCGGCGACGGCGGCCGCGCTGAGCGCGCGCACCTGAGCGGTCGACATCGCCGCCACCTGGCTGACGCTGATCGCGGCGGCCTGGTCGGTGTTGAACGCGGCCAGCTGGTTGGTCTGCAGCGCGGCGAAGTCGTCCGTGGTCAGCTGCATGATCTGGTCGGTGGTCAGGCCGGCGATCTGTTTGGTGAGCAGCGGCCCCAGCGTCGACAGCGCGACGATCTGGGCGCTGGTGAGCACGGACAGCTGGTCGGACGTCAGCGCGCGGATCTCGCCGGTGGTGAACGCGGCCAGCTGGCCGGTGGTCAGCGCCATGACCTGGTCGGTGCTCAACCTGGCGATCTGGGCGGTACGCAGCGCGCGGATGTCGCGCGTCTCGATGGCGGCGATGGCGGCGGTCGACAGCACGGCCATGGCGCTGGTGCTCAGCGCCACCAGCTGGGCCGAGTTCAGCGCGACGATCTGGTCGCTGTTCAACGCTTGCAGCTGGTCGCTGGTGAAGCCGGTGAACTGGCGCGTGGTCAGGCTGGCCAGGTCGGCGGTGGTGATGTTGCCGATCTGGTCGGTGGTGAGCGCGCGGATCTGGCGCGTGGTCAGCGCGGTCAGGAAGCGCAGCGCGTCGATCTGGGCGCTGTTCAGGGCCTGCACCTGGTCGGTGGCCAGCGCGGCCGTCTCGGCCGAGGTCAGCGCGAACATCTGGTCGGTGCTCAGCGCGGCGACCTGGGCCGTGCCCAGCTTGTTGACCTGCTGGGTGTTGAGGCCGGCCAGGTCGGCGGTCTCGATGGCGGCCACCTGTTCGGTGCTCAGGGCGGCGATGGCGGCCGAGCTCAGGCCGCGGAACTGGGCCGCGCTCAGCGCGATGATCTGGTCGGTGGTCAGCGACTGGATCTGGTCCGAGTTCAGCACCCGCAGCTGGCCGCTGGCCAGCGTGCCCAGGTTGTGCAGCGACAGCGAGCTCAGCTGCGCCGTGGTGAAGGAGGCGATCTGGTTGCCCGACAGGCCGGCCAGCGTCGACAGCGCGTTCAGCTGCTCGGTGGTCAGCACGCTGATCTGGTCGGTGCTGAGGGCGCCGATGGCGCTGCTGCTGAGGGCGACGAACTGGTCGCTCAGCAGCACCACCAGCTGGTCGGTCGACAGGCGGGCGATCTGCGCGGCGCGCAGCGCGGCGATGTCGCGCGTCTCGATCAGGCCGAGCTGGGTGGCGGTGAGGGCGTTGAGCATATTGCTGCCCAGGTTGGCGTACTGGAGCGCCGTCATCTCGATGATCTGGTCGCTGCCCAGCGCCTGCACCTGGTCGACCGTCAGCGCGGCCAGCTGCACGCTGCTGAGGTTGACGATGGCCTTGCTGTCCAGGCCGGCGATCTGGTCGGTGGAGAGCGCCTGGATTTGCAGCGTGCTCAGCGGGGCCACGCTGCGCAGCGCGTTGAGCTGGTCGGTGTTCAGCGCGGCCAGCTGCTCGGGCAGCAGGGCGGCCTCGTCGGCCGTGCTCAGCGCGGCGACCTGGTCGGTGGTGAGCACCGCCAGCTGGTCGCTGCCGAGGGCGCGGACCTGCGCCGAGGTCAGCGCGCCGATGTCGCGCGTTTCGATGAACTGCATCTGGCCGGTGGTCAGCGCGGCCAGCACGGCGCTGCTCAGGGCCGCCACCTGGGCGGTCGACAGCCCGATGATCTGGTCGCTGCCCAGCACCTGCACCTGGCCGGCGTTGAGCGCGGCCAGCTGGGCGCTGCTGAGCGCGGCGATGGTGCGGGTGGTCAGCGCGGCGACCTGGTCGGTGGTCAGCGCGCCGACCTGGGCGGAGTTGAGCGGTGCCAGCGAGCTGAGCGCATTGAGCTGTTCGGTGCCCAGCAGCGGCAGCTGGTCGGTGGTGAGGGCGGCGATCTCGTTGCTGCGCAGCGCGTGCAGCTGGTCGCTGGTCAGGCCGGCCAGTTGCAGCGCGCCCAGCGCGGCCACCTGGCCACTGCTCAGGCCGATCAAGTCGCGGGTCTCCAGCGCGGCCACCTGTTCGCTGCCGAGGCTGGCCAGCGAGGCGGTCGCCAGCAGGCTCACCTGCAGAGAGCTCAGGCCGGCGATCTGGTCGGTGGTGACGACGGCCAGCTGGCCTTGCGTCAGGGCGTTGAGCTGGCTGGTGGTCAGCTGCGCCAGCATGGCGATGGCCAGTGAGCGCACCTGGTCGGTGCCGATCGCCTGTACGGCGCTGGTGCTGAGGGCGCGCAGCTGCTGGGTGGCGAGCGAACCGAGCTGGTCGCTGGTGAGGCTGGCGACCTGGTCCGAGCCGAGCGCGCCCAGCTGGAGGGTCGACAAGGCGCGCAGGTCCACCGTTTCCAGCGCGGCGACCTGGTCCGAGTTCAGCAGGTTGAGCTGACGGCTGCCCAGCGCCTGCATCTCGCGGGTGCTGAGGGCCACCATCTGGTTGGTGCTGAGGGCGGCGATCAGGTCGCTGTTGAGCGCGCCGACCTGCTGCTGGGTCAGGGTGGGGACGTTGTCGGTGGACAGGCCGGCCAGGCCGTCGGTGGTCAGGAAGTTCAGTTGCAGCGTGTTGATGGCGCGCACCTGGGCCGAGCTCATCACGCCGACCTGGTCGGAGCTGAGCGCCTGCATGTCTTCGGTCGTGAACAGGCCGATCTGCGCAGTCGTGAGACTGATGATCTGGTCGGTTGTGAAACTGGTAACGATCGAAGTCATTGCGTTGTTCTCCCGGGGAGCCTCCATGATACGCGCATAATTGCCTCATGGAAACCAAAAATCACTGGCTGGCTATTGAATTTCGCTATGGCCGCGGCCCTGGAGGTCGAACCGGCAAGCTTGCCGGCGGAGCCGTCGAGGGGCGCTGCGACCACGTCCGCGGCATCAGCCGCGCGCGTTCCATGCCATCCAAAAACAGGTTTTGCACGGGCGTCGCCAAGTACGGGAGCGTCGTGGCGATGACCAGCAAACCTACACCTAAGGTGATCGGAAATCCGATCCCAAACAAATTCAGTTGCGGCGCCGCGCGTGTCAGGATGCCCAGCGCAACGTTGGTAATCAGTAAAGCCGCCACGATGGGCAGCGACAGCTGCACACCGGTGCTGAAAATCTTGCCGCCCCAGTCGGCCAGCTGCTTGAACCCGCCCCCGTACACCGGCGAGGCCGACACCGGCAGCGTGTAAAAGCTCTCCACCAGCGCCGACAGCAGCACCAGGTGGGCGTTGACGGCCAAAAACGTCATGGTCGCCACCAGCGCCAGGAACTGGCTGATCGCCGACGAGCGGCCCTGGGTGTTGGGGTCGAAAAACGTCGCGAACCCCAGGCCCATGGTCAAACTGGAGATTTCTCCCGCCATCTCCACCGCCGCGAACACGATGCGGATGCTGAAGCCCATCGCCAGCCCGACCAGCATTTCCTGCAGCACGATCAGCAGGCCGGCCAGCGAGGTCGGGTCGGCGGCCGGCAGCGGCGGCACGGCCGGCGCCACCACCATGGCCAGCAACACGCCCAGGCTGATCTTGACGCTGGCCGGCACGCTGGAGTTGCCGAACAGCGGGGACGCCGCCAGCAAGCCCAGGATGCGGGTCAGCGGCCACAGCAAACCGGCGATCCACAGATTGATATCGGCAGTGGAGAACGAAATCATGAGGCGTTTTCCCTATTTATTTCCACCGAGCATCAACCTTCTTATTTTAAAACAACTTCTTAGCGAATCGTAAATTGTTACATATTGGCAAAATGTCTAGCCGACAAGGCCGGGGATGCCGCCGAAGATCTCGCGCATGTAGTCGAGCATGACCGCCAGCATCCACGGGCCGGCCACCACCAGCGCCACGAAGATGCCGACCAGCTTGGGGATGAAGGACAGGGTCGCCTCGTTGATCTGGGTGGCGGCCTGGAAGATGCTGACCACCAGGCCGATGATCAGCGCCACCAGCAGCATGGGGGCGGCGATCATCAGCGTCACCTCCATCGCGTGGCGGCCCATCGTCATCACGCTTTCGGGTGTCATGGCGTGCTCCTAGTAAAAGCTCTGGGCCAGCGAGCCCAGCAGCAGTTGCCAGCCGTCCACCAGCACGAACAGCATCAGCTTGAACGGCAGCGAGATCACCGCCGGCGACATCATCATCATCCCCATCGACATTAAGACAGAGGCGACCACCATGTCGATAATCAGAAATGGAATGAAGATGGCGAAGCCGATCTGGAACGCGGTCTTGAGCTCGCTGGTGACGAAGGCCGGCACCAGGATGCGCAGCGGCACGTCTTCCGGCCCCTGCAGCGCGGGGCTGCGCGACAGTTTCACGAACAAGGCCAGGTCGGCCTGCCGGGTTTGCTTCATCATGAAAGTTTTTAACGGCGCCGCGCCTTTGTCCATCGCCACGCTCATGTTGATCTTGTTTTCCTGCAGCGGCAGGTAGGCCTCGGTGTAGATCTTGTCGAAGGTCGGGCCCATGACGAACAGGGTCAGGAACAGCGCCAGCCCGACCATCACCTGGTTGGGCGGGGCCGACTGCGTGCCCAGCGCCTGGCGCAGCAGCGACAGCACGATGATGATGCGGGTGAAGCTGGTCATCAACAGCAGCGCGGCCGGGATGAAGGTCAGCGCCGTCATCAGCAGCATGGTCTGGATCGGCAGCGTGTAGCTGGTGCCGCCGCCCGGCGCCGGGGTGGCGTTGAAGGCCGGGATGCCGATGCTCGAATCGGCGCCGGCCGCCAGCGGCAATGCCAGCGCGGCCAGCATCAACAGGGATTTGACGGCCGTGGCCGGGGTGAGGCCGGCCTGCTTATTTGCCATTGCGTTTTTCGATCGTTTGTTTGAACCATTCGGCGAAATTGGCGGTCGGCAGCGCGGCGGTGGTGGCCGGTTCGCTGCTTTCCTGGCGCGGCATGGTGGCCAGCGCGTTCATGCGGCCGGGCGAGGCGCCCACCACGATCCATTGTTCGCCCACTTCCACCACCAGGATGCGCTCACGCGCTCCCACGCTGAGCGCGCCGACCAGCTTGACGTTGCTGTTGCCGCCGCCGAAGTTCTTGGGGCCGAAGCGCTTCATCAACCAGGCCGCGCCAAGCATCAGGGCCACCACGAATATCAGCGCGAACAGCGATTGCAGCAGGCCGCCGCCGGGGGAGGTGGCCGCTGGTTGCGGGGTGGGGATGGTCATCGCCAGCGGGCCGGACGGGGCCGCCGTGGCCGCCGGGCCTGGAGCGGGCGCCGGTGCGGCGGAGGCGGGCGCATCGGCCGGGACGCCGGGGGCCGGTGCTGCCGTTACCCCGGCGGCCGTCGTGGCGGCGGCAACCGCCACGGCGGGCGCGGCGGCAGGAGTGGCGGGAGTGGCGGCGGCGACGGACGGCGCGGTGGCCGCGGCCGGTGCGCTGGCCGCGTGCGGGCCGCCGATGGTGCCCGACACGCTGCGCTGGGCCATTGCAGGCGCGGCGGCCAGGGCCGCCGCGAGGATCAGGGTTGAGGTCAGTCCGTGCTTCATTTATTCAGTTTTCGGATACGTTCGGACGGCGTGATGATGTCGGTCAGGCGGATACCGAACTTGTCGTTGACCACCACCACCTCGCCCTGGGCGATCAGGCAGCCGTTGACCAGCACGTCCATCGGCTCGCCGGCCAGGCCGTCCAGCTCCACCACCGAGCCCTGCGCCAGTTGCAGCAGGTTCTTGATGGCGATCTTGGTGCGGCCCAGCTCGACCGTGAGCTGCACCGGGATATCGAGGATGAAGTCGATATCGTTATGCGTCTCGGTCTTGCTCGGCGTGCTGGAAAAGTCCGTGAACACGGCGGCGCTGGCCGCCTGGGCCTGCTGCTTTTCCAGCGCGGCCGCCTCGGCCTGCGCCTGCTCGGCGATGGCCGCGCCCCATGGGTCGTCGTCCATCGTATCGTCTTGATTATCCGACATGCTTCTCTCCTGTATTGCGGTCACCGGCGGCGGTTGCGCCGGCGTTATTTGATGTTATCGGCATTGGCGAGCAATTTCTCCACCTTCAGCGCGTATTGTCCGTTCATCACGCCGTAGCTGCAATCCATGACCGGCACGCCGTCGACGGTGGCCGAGATCATTTCCGGGATGTGCAGCGGAATGATGTCGCCCACGCGCATGTTGAGGATCTCGTCGAAATTGACCTTGGCCGTGCCCAGCGAGGCGACGATCTCGACCTCGGCGATCTGGATCTGCTGCGTCATCAGGCGGATCCAGCGCTTGTCCACTTCCAGCGCCTCGCCCTGCAGGCTGGAGGTCAGCGAATCGCGGATCGGCTCGATCATCGAGTACGGCATGCAGAAGTGGATCTGGCCGGAGACCGATCCCAGCTCCACCGTGAAGGTCGACGCCACCACCACCTCGTTCGGCGTGGCGATGTTGGCGAACTGCGTGTTCATTTCCGAGCGGATGTACTCGAACTCGACCGGATAGACCGGCTCCCACGACTTGGTGTAGGCCTCGAACACGATGTCCAGGATGCGCAGGATGATGCGCTGCTCGGTCTGGGTGAAGTCGCGGCCCTCGACGCGGGTGTGGAAGCGGCCGTCGCCGCCGAACAGGTTGTCCACCAGCAGGAACACCAGGCCCGGGTCGAACACCATCAGCGCGGTGCCGCGCAGTGGCTTCATGTGCACCAGGTTGAGGTTGGTCGGCACCACCAGGTTGCGGATGAACTCGGAATACTTGGAGACCCGCACCGAGCCCACGGACACCTCGGCGCTGCGGCGCAGGAAGTTGAACAGGCCGACCCGCAACAGGCGGGCGAAGCGCTCGTTGATAATCTCCAGCGTCGGCATGCGCCCACGGACGATACGTTCCTGGGTGGCCAGGTTATACGTTCGTACTCCCGCGACGTCTTCCTGCGCCTGGACGTCGTCCTGGTCGCCGTTGACGCCCTTCAGAAGGGCATCGACTTCTTCCTGGGAGAGAAAATTATCAGCCATGACTTTCTAACTTACTGAATGATAAACGAGGTGAACAGCACATCCTCGATGTCCTGCGGCGAGCCGCGGTCCTCGAAGGGTTCCTTGAGCTGGGCGATGATTTCCTTGGCCAGCTGGACCTTGCCATCCGGCGTGTTGATGTCCACGGCGCGCTTGCTCGACAACAGCAACAGCATGCGGCTGCGCACCTTGGCCATATTGTTCTTGACGTTTTCCTTCTCCTCCAGCCCGCCCACTTCCAGCGTGAAGGCGATCTGCAGGTACTGGTCGGCGCCGTTGTCGCCAGGCTGCAGGTTGACCGTGAACGGCTCGACCGGCACATATTCCGGCGGACCGGCCTTGGCTTTCTTGGCGTTCTTGTGCTTCTTGGCCGGCGCCTCTTCCTCGGCCGCGTCGCCCTTGCCATGCAGGAAGAACCAGGCCGCGCCCCCGCCGGCCGCGCCCAAGACCAGGACCACCGCCAGGATGATGATGATCAGTTTTTTGCCGCCGCCGCCGCTGGGCGCTGCTTCAACTTTCTGATCGGCTTTCATTTTTGGGTTCGCTTTCAAAATTGCCCTTGCATGATGCGGAAGTGGAACATGACGCCATTATGTCATTATCGGTCGGGACTGCGGCATCGCATACGTCGAAAAGAGGGGCGATCCGGGTGCTGCTTGACGTTTCCGTAGTGTAACAAACAACAAAACCGGGAAGGCTGGCTGGCCGGTCCCGGTTTTCGTCTCGGCCGCTGATGGATCAGGCGAAGGTGTCGACCGCGCCGGCCGGCAGGCGGCGCACCGGCGGGGCGCTGCGCGGCACGTCCACGCTGCCGCCGCTGTCGCCGCCGAAGCTGGCGCCGGAACGGCCGCCGCCATGGCCGCCGCTGTGCTGCGCCGAGCTGGCCTGCTGGTTGAAACCGTTGTTTTGGTCAGACATGCCGGCCGAGACGGTGGCGTTGCCCAACTGAATGCCGGCATCGCTCATCATTTCGCGCAGCTTGGGCATGGCAGCTTCGAGGGCCTGGCGCACTTCCGGCTGGGCCGAGCTGAAGGCGGCGGTGGCCTGGTCCTTGTTCACGCTCAGCACGACCTGCAGCGGGCCGAGGTCGGGCGGGTTCAATTCCATCGTGGCGCTCTGTTCGCCGCCGGCCGCCATGAAGATGATCTTTTGACCCAGCTGCTGGTCCCAGGCCTGGGTGCCGACGCGGCTGCTGAGCTTGTCCGTCGGCACGGCGGTGACGGCCGCCTTGGCCGCCTCCAGCGCCGATGTCGCGGTCGGCGCGATGGTGATGGCCGGGGCGGTTTCCTTCAGCACCGGCGCGGCCTCGGTCGGCTGGGTGTTCTTGCCGTTGAAGACGGGCTGCAGCGGATCGGACTGGCGCGGCGTGGCGTGGGCCACATCGGCCGGTTTTTCCATGCCGGGGCCGACCTTGATCGGGGCGGCCGGTTCGGCTGGCGTGGCCGGCGCGGCGTCGGTGGTGTCGGACAGGGTGTCGACGATCGGGCCGTCCGGCACGGCGCTGATTGGCTTGGTGTCGGTGGCGGGCTTGGCGGCGGCCGCACTCGCGGCGGCGACGGTGGCGCCGGCCGTGGTGCTGGCAGCTGCGGCCTTGGCGGCTGCGGCTGCCGCATCGGCGGCGGTTTGCGCGGCCGAGCCGGCTTTCGTCAGGGCGGCCTTGAAATCGGCGGCGGCGTTGGCATCGGCGCCGGCCTGGGCGGTTTTCAACGTGTCGGCGTCCAGCGTGGCGGCGGCGGGCAGGGCGGCGGTGGCGTTGGCGTCCACGGCGGTGGCGGCCGTGTCGTCGGCGCCCGCGCCGGTTGCCGATGCAGCGGTGGCTGCGGCAGCCGCAGCGGCGGCTTCGGCGGCCAGGGCGGCGGCGCTCACGGCGCCGGCCGAATTGCCTGCCGAGGCGTCGGCCGCGCTGGCGACCGGTGCGGCGGCTGGCGCCGCGGGTTGATTGAAGGCTGCCACCAGGGCCAGCATGTCGGCCACCGGATCGGCCGCAGCGGCGGCTTGCGCATCGCTGGCCGCGTTGTCGGCGGATTCGTCGGCGCTGGCATTGCCGTCCTTGGTGTTGTTCTTGGCCTGGGCGGGCGCGGCTGGGGTCGGCTGGCTGTCATTTTTGGCGACGGCCTGGTTGTTGTCTGCCGCGTCGGCCTGCTGGTTCTGGGATTGGGCAGGCTTGGCCTGCTCGGCCGGCTTGGGCGCGGACGAGCGCGAGGCGGCGGGGCGCTCGGGCGCCTTGGCCACGATGGCCGGGCCGCTGTTGGCGTTGCCGGCCTGGCGCTGGTCCATCTCGCGCGACAGGGCGCGCTGGAAGGCGTTGTCGCCGCCGCCGGCGTTCAAATTCAGGTTGACCTTGGGCGCCGCCACCGCATTGGCGTTCAGAGTGGGAATTTGGAGATTCGGGGTTTGCATGATCGCGCCGTGTCGGTTGGTTGCGTCTGAATGTCAGCGTTTGTAATACGCCTGCCGTGCTGCGTGTTCGTCCATCTGCTTCTGGTCGCGCTTGTTTTCCAGCCTGAGCGCCTCGGCATCCGCCCGGTCGTTCAGGGTGGAGTAGGACATGCGCTTGCGTTCGCTGGCCTGCCAGGCGGCCTTTTCCTGCTCGCTGCGGTACTCGGCGTGCTTGATCATGTCCTGCTGGCCCTTGACCGCCACGTCCAGCTTCTCCATGAAAGCCTGGAAATTGCGGTAAGCCATGGGCGTGATGCCGGCCTGCTGCGCCGCCTCGAAGCGTTTCGCATACTCCTCGCGATAGCCGACCAGCATCTGGTGCTTTTGCCTGGCCTCGTCCACGGCCTTGAGCGAAGCGCCCAGGCGCTTGGCGGCGTCGTCGGTTTCCCGGCGCGCCAGGTCCATCAGTGTTTCAAGTTGCGCTTTGGAAGCCATGATGCGTCAATTATAGGTGGCTGTTGCCGGCGTCAATCAGTCGAATAGAGAGGTAAGTTGGGCCAAGCTCTCGCCCATGGTCACCCGTTCGGTGATTTGCTGCTGGAGGAAATTCTCTATCCGGTCATGCAACTGGATGGCCTGGTCGAGCACCGGATCGCTGCCGGGCGCGTAGGCGCCCACGCTGATCAGGTCGCGGCTGCGCTCGTAGCGCGAGAACAGCTGCTTCAGGTGGCGCGAGCGGGTCTGGTGCTCGGGCGAGGTGATCGAGTGCATGGCCCGGCTGATCGATTGTTCGATGTCGATGGCGGGGTAGTGGCCGGCCTCGGCCAGGCGGCGGTTGAGCACGATGTGGCCGTCGAGGATGGCGCGCGCCGAGTCGGCGATCGGATCCTGCTGGTCGTCGCCCTCGGTCAGCACGGTGTAGAAGGCGGTGATCGAGCCGCCGCCCATCTCGCCGTTGCCGGCCCGTTCGACCAGGATCGGCAGCTTGGCGAACACCGATGGCGGGTAGCCCTTGGTGGCCGGCGGCTCGCCGATGGCCAGCGCGATCTCGCGTTGCGCCATCGCGTAGCGGGTCAGCGAATCCATGATCAGCAGCACGTTCTGGCCCTGGTCGCGGAAGTGCTCGGCGATCGCGGTGGCGTAGGCCGCGCCCTGGAGGCGCATCAGCGGCGGCGTGTCGGCCGGGGCCGCCACGACCACGGAGCGGGCCAGGCCTTCCTCGCCCAGGATCTGCTCGATGAATTCCTTGACCTCGCGGCCCCGCTCGCCGATCAGGCCGACCACGATGATGTCGGCCTCGGTGTAGCGCGCCATCATGCCCAGCAGCACGGATTTGCCGACGCCGGAGCCGGCGAACAGGCCCATGCGCTGGCCACGGCCGACGGTCAGCATGGCGTTGATCGAGCGCACGCCGACGTCCAGCGTCTCGGTGATCGGCGCGCGGCCCAGCGGATTGGCGGGGCGGGTGTTGATGGGGGCGCTGTCGGAGGCGTGCAGCGGGCCCAGGTTGTCCAGCGGACGGCCGGCGCCGTCCAGCACGCGGCCCAGCAGTTCGGGGCCGACCGGCAGGTGGCGCGCGCGGTCGCTGGGGCGGCGGCGCGGGTGGTTGACCGTGCCGGGCCGGGGAATGGCCGGCTCGACCGGGAACACGCGGGTGCCCGGCACCACGCCCTCGACGTCGCTTTGCGGCATCAGGAACAGTTTTTCGCCTTCGAAGCCGACCACTTCGGCCTCGATCTTGCCGCCGGACGGCAGCGGCACGGTGCAGGCGGCGCCGACGGCCAGGCGCAGGCCGACCGCCTCCATCACCAGCCCGGCCACGCGCGTGACGCGGCCCGACACCTGCATCGGCTCGACGAAGCCGACCAATGCGCCGCAATCGTGCAGATAGGATTTCCAGCGGCCGGCGTGCGGGCTGGCGGGCCCGGAGGCTGGGGCGGCGATGGCAGCGGCGGCGTCCATGTCAGGCCAGCCAGTCCACTTCTTTGCCGAGCGCGTGGCTCAGGCGTTGCCAGCGCGCGGCGGCGGTGGCGTCGATCTGGTTGCTGGCGGTATCGACCTTGCAGCCGCCACGGCCGACCTGCGGGTCCTCGACCACGCGCCAGCCGCCCTTGTCGAGCTCCTCGCCGATGCCGGCGCGCACCACGGCGGCGTCGTCGGGATGCAGCACCAGCAGCGCCGGCTGTTGCAGCACCGGCAGGTATTCGATGGCATCGCGCACGATGGGCAGGATCAGCTCGGGCTTGACCTGGAAGGCGTTCTTGAGCATGCCCTTGGCCAGCTGCAGCGCCAGTTCCAGCACGTCGTTGGCGATCAACTGGTCGGCGTCCTGCAGCGAGTTGCTGAAGTTGGCGGCGATGGCGCGCACGTGCTCCAGCTCCTGGTCCGTGACCAGCTTGCCGGCCGCGATGGCGTCGGCATGGCCGGCCGCGTGGCCTTCGTCGTAGCCGTCCTTGCGGGCTTCCTCGCGGATCGCTTCGAGCTCTTCAACGGTGGGGTATTCCATCGGCGGCGGCAGCGGCGGGCCCATTTCCAGCGCCTCCTGCTGCTCCAGCAACGCCTCGTGCACGCGCTGCTCGGCGTCCAGGCGCGCCTGTTCGGCGTCGCGCTCGCGCTGCTCGGCTTCGCGCAGCGCCATCACGCTGGGGCGCTCGTCGCCAAACGAGGTCATCTCCCAGCGCTGGAACGCCGACTGCTGTTCTTTAGGTAACAGGGACATTAGACGAACGAATCCTCACCTTTACCGCCAAGCACGATCTGGCCTTCGTCGGCCAGGCGGCGGACGATCTGCAGAATCTGCTTCTGCTGGGTTTCCACCTCGGACAGGCGCACGGGACCTTTCGATTCCAGGTCTTCGCGCATCATTTCCGACGCACGGGCCGACATGTTCTTGAAGATCTTGTCGCGCAGCTCCTGCGACGCGCCCTTCAAGGCGATGATCAGCATTTCGGACTGCACCTCGCGCAACAGCAGCTGGATGCCGCGGTCGTCGATATCGATCAGGTTGTCGAACACGAACATCTCGTCCATGATCTTCTGGGCCATGTCGTTGTCGTAGTTCTTGATGTTGTCCATGACCGAGCCTTCCTGCTCGCCGGACATGAAGTTGAGGATCTCGGCCGCCGCGCGCACGCCGCCCAGCGACGATTTCTTGATGTTCTCGTTGCCCGACAACAGCTTGGTCAGCACGTCGTTCAGCTCGCGCAGCGCGGCCGGCTGCACGCCGTCCAGCGTGGCGATGCGCAGCACCACGTCGTTGCGCAGGCGGTCGGTGAAGTGGCCGAGGATCTCGCAAGCCTGGTCGCGCTCCAGGTGGACCAGGATGGTGGCGATGATCTGCGGGTGCTCGTTGCGGATCAGCTCGGCAACGGATTGCGAATCCATCCACTTCAGCGACTCGATGCCGGACGCGTCCTTGCCGCCCAGGATGCGCGACAGCAGCACCGAAGCCTTGTCGTCGCCCAGCGCCTTGGTCAGCACCTGGCGGATGTACTCGTCCGAGTCCAGGCCCACGGTGGAGGCGGCCGCGACCATGTCGCGGAAGTTGTCCAGCGTGCCCACCACTTCCTCGTGCGGCACGTTCTTCATGGTCGCCATGGCGGCGCCCAGCTTGAGCACTTCGCGCGGGCCGAGGAACTTCATCACCTCGGCGGCCTCGCTCTCGCCCATGGCCAGCATCAGGATGGCGGCCTTTTGCAGTCCGGTATTCTCAGTCATTTGCGCCTATCCATTCTTTAATCACGTTGGCAACAATGCGTGGATCTTCGGTGGCCAGCTTCTTGGCCATCGCCAGGTTTTCGCGGTAGCCGCGCGCGGTGTTTTCTTCCATCTTGCGCAGCTCTTCTTCGGCGATGAGGGCCTCGTCCGGGCCTTCCTCGATAACCTCTTCCGGCACTTCCGGTTCCGGCTCCGGCGCATTGATCTCGTCGATCTTCTTGAACACGGGGCGCATCATCGGGCGCACCACACGCAGCAGGATGTACAGCAGGATCAGCGCGGTGATCAGGAACTTCGCCAGCTCTTTCGCCATCGGCAGGTTGGCCGGATCGCGCCACCAGTCCAGCGCCGGCTCGGCCGCCTTGTCGACACCGTCGAACGGCGCGTTGGCCACGCTGACGGAGTCGCCGCGGTCCTGGTTGTAGCCCATCGCTTCCCGCACCAGGCTGTTGATCTTGGCCAGCTCGTCGGCATTGAGGGGACGCACCGTCACCTTGCCGTCGGCGCCGACGATGCGGCGGTAGTTGACCACGACACCGACCGTCATCCGCTTCAGGCCGGCAATGGCCTTCTGCTCGTAGCGCACGGTCTTGTCGACTTCATAATTGGTCGTCGATTCCTTGTGTTGCGGACCCGCGCCGGCCGCTGCCGCGCCACCGGGAACGGTGCCGGGGGCAGGGGCTTCGCCCGGCGCCGGCGTCGTCAGCGGGGCCGTCGCCACGCCGGGCGGCTGGTTCGACAGGGCACCCGGCACGCCGTTCGGATTGGCATTCGTGTTGCCGTTGGTTTCGCTGCTCTGCTGGCTGCGGATCGCCGACGGTGCCGGCGACGAGTTCGGCTTGTACGTCTCGGCGGCCTGCTCGACGGCGGAGAAGTCGACGTCGGCCACGGCCTCGGCGCGCACATTGCCTTCGCCGACGATCGGCTTGACGATGTTCTCGACCTGCTTGATGACCTGGTTCTGCAGTTCCTGCACGTACTTCAGCTGGGTGGCGTCGAGGCCCTTGTTGGCCGTGTTGCTGTTCTTGGTCTGGTCCGACAGCAGGTTGCCCTGCTGGTCGACCACCGTCACATTGGCCGGCTGCAGTTCCGGCACGCTCGAGGCGACCAGGTGG
>Ga0308157_10003990_pt1 | contig 20330 bp, 24 predicted proteins | sample PhyBR1_FD_201035 | JGI IMG/M metagenome (GOLD analysis project Ga0308157, IMG submission 201035) | Phyllosphere microbial communities from UC Gill Tract Community Farm, Albany, California, United States - DLSLB.R1 | ecosystem: Host-associated > Plants > Phyllosphere > Unclassified | place: USA...
AGACCGGTTCGATCACCTCGATCCAGGCCGTGTATGTTCCAGCGGATGACTTGACCGACCCATCGCCAGCGACCACCTTCGGTCACCTGGATTCGACCGTCGTTCTGTCGCGTGACATCGCCTCGCTGGGTATCTACCCTGCGGTGGACCCACTGGATTCGACCTCGCGTCAGCTGGATCCGCTGGTCGTCGGCCAAGAGCACTACGACACCGCGCGCGCCGTTCAGGGCACCCTGCAGCGCTACAAGGAACTGCGTGACATCATCGCGATTCTGGGCATGGACGAACTGGCGCCGGAAGACAAGCTGCTGGTATCGCGCGCACGTAAGATGCAGCGTTTCCTGTCGCAGCCGTTCCACGTTGCTGAAGTGTTTACCGGTTCGCCAGGTAAATACGTTTCGCTGAAAGACACGATCAAGGGCTTCAAAATGATCGCTTCCGGCGAACTCGATCACCTGCCAGAACAAGCGTTCTACATGGTTGGCACGATCGACGAAGCAATCGAAAAAGCCAAGAAACTCAACTAATCGTTGAGCTTTGAGCGCGGCTCCGCGTGAGCGGGGCCGCATCACACCGACAGGACACACATGGCAAACACTATTCACGTTGACGTGGTTTCCGCCGAGGAGTTGATCTACTCGGGCGAAGCCGAATTCGTCGCGTTGCCGGGCGAGCAGGGCGAGCTGGGGATCTATCCCAAGCACACGCCGCTGATCACCCGCATCCGTCCGGGCGCGGTGCGCATCCAGGTACCAGGTCAAGCCGAGGAAGAATTTGTCTTCGTCGCGGGCGGCCTGCTGGAAGTGCAGCCGGGCGCCGTGACGGTGCTGGCGGATACCGCGATTCGCGGCAAGGATCTGGACGAAGCCAAAGCGGCAGCGGCCAAGAAACGCGCCGAAGAAGCGCTGGCGAACAACACCTCCGGGATCGACTACGCGAAAGCGCAAGCCGAACTGGCAGCGGCCATCGGCCAGCTGGCGGCGATCGCCAAACTGCGCGCCAAGCACTAAGCAACGCAAAGCATCACAGCAAAAAGGCAGCTTCGGCTGCCTTTTTTTATACGCCTGCGCTACCAGAGGTTTTTGCCGTCGATGACATCGATGTGGGCCGCAGCCGCGTCGAAATTGTCGAACAGGCGGGCGTTGACGCCGATCCGGCGGGTGTGCTGGTCCCAGCTGCCGTCCATCTCGAACGCCGGACTATCGGAATAGGTCGCGCAGCCGCAGTGGGCGCAAAAATGGTGGGCCACCAGCTTGGTCTGCCAGCGATAAATCGCATCGTCGGGCGCCGCCGACGTCACGTGAAACTGGGCTGGCTGGTAATACGCCAGCAGAGCGCCGCGCTTGGCGCAGAACGAGCAGGTGCAACGGGTCAGGGCGTCGGGAATTTCGCCGTCGATACGAAACGTGGTCTTCCCGCAGTGGCAACTTCCTGTGATCGGCATATCGTCCTCCTTGGTCAGGATTAAGTTAGGTATGGCCCTTTTGCCTATTTCAACGGGGCCTCATCATTGCGAACCTTGGCCGCGAGCAGGGCCTCAGGGTTTTCGAGCGCGATGGACAACAGCGTGAGGGCAGCCCCATCAGGTTGCTGACGGCCTTGCTCCCAATCTTCCAGCGTGCGGACCGATACCCCCAAGAGTTTGGCAAACTCGGCGTGGGTTAAACCGGTACTTTTTCGCGCGGCGATAACCGGCGAGTAGACTACGTTGCCCAAGCCCGCCTGTATATCCTTAGCCGCCTGTTTTAGTTCCAGATATAAATCGCGAGTCGCCTCGAACGCTTCCAATTCCTCATCGCTTAGAGGTAATGATTTTTTCGTAGTCATTACGTAGCTCCTTCAACTGGGCAGCGGTCAAATTGGCGGTCGTTGCCTTGGCGTAGATCGTCAGCAAGACGATTTTTCCGGCAGCCATGCGAGTGAAATAAATCACTCGCACTCCACTCGATTTCCCCGAGCCTGCGCGCGTCCAGCGAACTTTGCGTACCCCGCCGGAATTCGGAACGAGTGTGCCCGCATTGGGGTTCGCTGCTATGAAGCTGGTGAACGCGAAGTATTCATCCTGGCTCCAGTAGCGTGGCCACAGGCGTTGAAAATCAGGCAGTTCGACGATGGTAAACATCGTTCGACTCTACGTCTACGAAGTATAGTCGATTTGATTTGGCACATTCGCCAACGCTATTGCAGCGATCGAGATGCGCGGGGAAATTGTGACAGCGACCACAGCCGTACGAGCATGATCGCCCTACAATTGGCGGCTACTCATGCAAAGGTCCCCATGAACCGAGCACTGTTGACCATCCTTGCCACCGTTGTCCTGAGCGCCGTCGGCATCGGGCTGACCATGCCCATCATTCCGCAGCTGATGCGCGATGTCGGCCATACGTCCGAGCTGGGCTGGCGCTTTGGCGCCTTCACCGGACTGTATGCGCTGATGCAGTTCATCTTCTCACCCATCCTCGGCGTGCTGAGCGACCGCATCGGCCGCCGGCCGGTGTTGCTGCTGTCGCTGGCCGGCGCCGTGGTCGACTACCTGTTCATGGCGATGGCGCCGACGCTGGCCTTGCTGTTCGTGGGCCGCGCCATCGCCGGCATCACCGGCGCCAGCATGGCCGTGACGTCGGCCTACATCGCCGACGTCACGCCGGAAGACCAGCGTTCGCGCCGCTACGGCCAATTGGGCGCCTGCTTCGGCATCGGCTTCATCATCGGCCCGGTGATCGGCGGCCTGCTGGGCGAGTGGTGGGTAAGGGCGCCTTTCCTGGCGGCTGCGGCGATGAACGCCGTCAATCTGGTGCTGACCTTGCTGGTGGTGCGCGAATCGCACACGGCGCGCGATAGCGATGTGGGGACCACGGGGCGCATGTCCTTCAATCCGCTGACCAACCTGCGCTGGGCGGCCAGCTTCAAATCGCTGTTGCCGTTGATCGGCGCGTCCGGCCTGCTGGTGGTGATCGGTGAAATCGGCGGCACCGTGTGGGTGCTGTACGGCGAGGACAAGTTCGCCTGGGATTCGCTGACCATCGGCATCTCGCTGGCCTGCTTCGGCGCGTTTCACGCGCTGGCGCAAGCGTTCATCGTGGGGCCGATCGCGGAGCGCTGGGGCGAACGCCGCGCGCTGATGGTGGGCATCGCGGCCGACAGCTGCGCCTATGTCCTGATCGCACTGGCCAACCAGGGCTGGATGGCGTTCGCGCTGATGCCCTTGTTCTGCCTGGGCGGCATCGGCGCGCCGGCCTTGCAATCGCTGGTGTCGGCCAGCGTCGGCCCGGACCAGCAGGGAAAACTGCAAGGCGTGCTGGCCAGCACCGCCAGCCTGGCGACCGTGATCGGCCCGGTGGCGATCAGCACGATCTACTTCATGTCGCGCGGCAGCTTCCCCGGCCTGGTATGGCTGATCGGCGCAGGCCTGTATGTGTTCTGCCTGCCGGTGTTGATGCGCACGCCGGACATGCCGCCGGCGGCATCGTAACCGGCGGCGGAGCTTCAGCAGCGCAGCCGGTACTCCGTGGGACTCATCCCCTCGCTGCGCCGGAACGCGGCGGCGAAGGCGGACGGGGTCTGGTAGCCGACCGCCAGCGCGACCTGGATCAGCGGTATCGAATGATCGGCCACCAAGGCGCGGGCGCGCGCCATGCGCTGGGTCAGCAGCCATTGATGCGGCGTCAGGCCGGTGCTGCGGCGGAAGGCGGCGCAGAAGTAGAAGCGGGACAAGCCGGCCAGCTTCGCCAGATCATCCAGCCGCACGTCCTCATCGAGCCGCTCCCGCAGATATTCCGTCACGCGGCGCACCTGCCAGTTCGCCAGGCTGCCGCTGGCGCGCTTGCCCTCGTCGCGGCAGGTGGTCGAGTGGGCGCGCACCAGTTGCATGCACAGCAGGTCGACCGCTTGCTCGACAAACAGGCCGTTCCCGGCATCGTCGCGGCAGGCTTCGGAAGCGAGGATCTCCAGCAGGGCACTGGCGGTGGGATCGGGCAGCGCCACCCGGTCCAGCAGCTGTACCGCCGGACCGCGGTGGCCGGTCGCCTCGGCGCAGGTTTGCAGGCGCGCGTCCGAAAAATAAACGTGCGAAACCTCGATCGCGCCGGCGATCATCCAGGCCGCCTCATGGCCGCAGGGGATCAGCGTGACCGACTTCTGCCGCGTGACGCCCTGCTGGTAGCGGCCGCCGTCGCGCCACTCGATTCTTTGCGGCGCGCCGTAGTAGGTCATGACCACGTGGTCCGCCATCGGTTCGACATGGGATGTGAAGCCACTGTGGGCCCAACGCTCGGTGATGCAGGCGCCATGGCCGCACACGTCGGGACGCAGGCGCGGCGCGACATCGAGTACGCGGTTCATCTCCTGCATGGCGCTGCGATCCAGCATGGCTTGATATCTCCATTGGCGACAACCTGGTAAGGATATCACTGCTTTACCCCGATCCAGCGCAAGCGTGACGTGGCACATGGTTCCAGCAGCAGCAGCTCGGCATGGGTATCGAGCACCGCCTCGGTCGCGCGCAGGGCGGGGTGCAGGGCGGCCAGCGCCTGCATGTCTTGCACGATGGCTATCCAGACCACGCAATCGGTATCGACTGCCTCCAGCAGGCCCGCCTCCACCATGCCGATGCCGCGGTAGCGGCCCACGAGCTCGTCGACGCGCTCGAAGCAGGCGCCGTGAAACAGATGGATCAGCACCACGCCGCGCCTGCGGCGAGGTTCTCGCAGCGGATCGCCGGGGGGCAGAAGCGGCAGGGCATGCATGGGATCGGGGGCCTGCAGCAGCATCGTGTGTTCTGTTAGCGGCATTGCCGCCTGCGCAGCGCGCGCGCTTTCCGTGCTTGGATAAGCCCGCAGCGACAGATGATTGCCGCGCCGGCCGGCCTCCGTGAAGCAGCCGTACGCGGCGCCGTCGCGACAGGGCTGCAACCGTGGCGGGCCACGGTGCAGCAGGATGATGGCGGAGGGCTTGTGTTCCATGCTGGCTCCTGACGTGGTGGAAGTTTGGTTTGCGCGAAGATTTTCACGTTAGCCAGGCTTCCTTGCTGTTCAGGAGTTGTTGGAACTGTTCCGAAATTGCTGCCTCGGAAAGTGGGCGTTATCGCTTGCCGAACTTGTCCTTCGAACGGGCCACGGCGGCGCGTTGCATCACTTTCCATTTGGCGACTTCGGCGATGCGGTCCAGCGGCGTCTGCTGGCTGCGGCGGGCTTCGCGCAGCAGCTTGTGGTAGTTCAGCAGACGGTCGTCGTCCACCGCGCCGCGCACCGCGCAGCCGGGCTCGCCCGCGTGGCGACAGTCGCGGAACTGGCATTGCGCCGCCAGTGCGTCGATGTCGTCGAAGGCGGCCGTCAGGCTGGCCTCGTCGGCGTCGGGCTGCCAGCTGCGCAGGCCCGGCGTGTCGATGATGCAGGCGCCGCCGGCGCAGCGGTGCAGCGAGCGCGACGTGGTCGTGTGCCGGCCACGCCCATCTCCCTTGCGCACGCCGCCGGTCTGCTGGCCGGCCTGCGTCAGCGTGTTGGTCAGCGTGGACTTGCCGGCGCCCGAGGAGCCCAGCAACACCAGCGTCTGGCCCGCGCCCAGCCACGGCGCCAGCTGCGCCGCGGCGTCGTCGCTAAGCGTGTTCACCGCCAGCAGCGGGATGCTGGCGGGCAGGCGCTGGCGCAGCAGCTCCATGCGCTGGTCCACCTCGTCGCCGATGTCGGCCTTGCTCATCACCACCACCGGCTCCACGCCGGCCGTCTTGACGATGGCGAGGTAGCGCTCCAGCCGGCGCGGATTGAAGTCGTGGTCCAGCCCCATCACCAGCAGCGCCGTGTCGACGTTGCTGACCAGGCTGTGATGGCGGCCATCGTTGCCGCGCCGGGCGATGTGGGTGGTGGGCGGCAGCAGGGCGCTGAGCCAGCGTTCGTCGTGGGCCAGCGTGGTGCTGAGCACCCAGTCGCCGACGGCCAGCGCGGCGTCGTGCAGCGCCGGCAGTACGCGGGCGCGGAACTCCTCGTGGCCGTCGTGGACGGTGAGCCAGTCGCGCTGGATTTCGGTGATGCGCACCAGCTGGGCGTTGGCCGGCGCGTCGTGCAAGAGGTAAAGCTGGCTGGCGATGGTTTGCGTTAAGCCGATAAGGCGCAGCGATTCAAAATCGATGTCGATCATGGTGTGTGTGTTTCCTGATTCCGGTAAGACGAGCAATACCCTTCGCGATTGGGCGAATGGGTGGCGAATACGGGAAGTCAGCTGCGCGAGAACGCGCGGATCAACACACTACGGAAGGGAGTCCCGACGCAATCAGGCAGCCGACAGGAGGGCAGTATCTACTTGGCGCATTTTATGGTCTCCTGTGGGTGGGTAAGCGCACAGTGTCTCATCGGACGATGGCGCCGTCAATTGTCTTCACACTTCCAGAGGCTGATTGGCGATTGCGACTAGCGCTTCGGGGTGGCGGAGCGCGATGGCTATCAGGGTCCGTACCGCACCGGTCGGCGGATTGCGGTCTTGCTCCCAGCTTTCCAGGGTGTCGACGGAAATTCCGAGCAAAGCGGCGAATTGCTCCGGAGTCAGGCCGGTATTTTTCCGTGCGGCGATCAAAGGGGAATAGACCACGCGCCCAAGCCCCGCTCGCATTTGCTCGCCGGCTTGCAATAACTCGGCCGCCAGGTCGCGGGTCGCTTCAAATGCTTCAAGCTCTGCATCGCTGAGAGGCAATTTACTATTCGTAGACACGGCGAATTTCCCTCAATGCTGCGCTGTACCTTCAGAAAGTATAGTCGATTTGGCGTCGCGTCAAAGGCCGTCGCTCTTCGTGCGTTGGCTAGTTGGTAGTGCTGCCCTCCACGATGGTTTTAGGTTCCAGGAACGCTTCCAGCCCGAACACCCCGAACTCCCTGCCGATTCCCGATTGCTTGACGCCGCCGAATGGTGCCAGCAGTTCGGGCACGATGCGGTTGATCAGCACGGTGCCTGCCTCGAGGCGTCCGGCGATCCGCTGCGCTCGCTGCGGTTGCGATGTGAACACGTAGGCTTGCAAGCCGTAGTCGGAGTCGTTGGCGATGCTGATCGCCTCTTCCTCGTCGCCGTAGCCGATCATCGACAGCACCGGGCCGAAAATCTCTTCCCGCGCGATCTCCATGTCGTTGCGCACGTTGGCGAACACGGTGGGCCTGACGAAGAAGCCCGCGTCCAGACCGGCCGGCTTGCCCTCGCCGCCGGCGATCAGCGTGGCGCCCTGCGCCAGGCCGCGTCCGATGTAGTGCTGTATGCGTTCGTACTGGGCGCGGCTGGCCAGCGGCCCGATGTGCGTGTCCGGGTCGCGCGGATCGCCGACGCGCATGCCGGCCACGATGGCGCCCACGCGCTCGGCGATTTCGTCCATGCGGGCGCGCGGCACCAGCAGGCGGCTGCCCGCCACGCACGCCTGGCCGTTGTTCATGAACGCCGCGTTGACCGCCAGCGGCAACGCGTGCGCCAGGTCGGCGTCGTCCAGCAGGATGGAGGCGGACTTGCCGGTCAGCGCCAGGCTGACCCGCTTCATGGTGTCGATGCCGGCGCGCGCGATCAGCTTGCCGGTCGCGGTCGAGCCGGTGAAGGAGATCTTGGCGATGTCGGGATGCCTGCTGAGCTCGTCACCCACGTCGCCGCCCGAGCCGAGCAGGATGTTGAACACGCCGGGCGGCAGGTCCGCCTCATGCAGTGCCTCGGCCACAACATGCGCCTGTATCGGGCCCAGTTCGCTGGGCTTGATCACGGAGGCACACCCGGCTGCGAGCGCGGAGGCGAGTTTGCTGCAGATCGAGCCGGCGGCGCTGTTCCAGGGCGCGATCAGCGCGGCCACGCCGACCGGCTGCATCAGCACGGTCGCCTCGCCGATGCGCCGTACCGGTTCATGCCGGGCCAGAGCGTCGGCCGCCGTGGCGAAGCACTGCGATGCATACTGGCTGATCCAGCGGGCGCGCGCCAACGGGCCGCCATATTCCTCGATCGTCACATCGCGGATGCGGTTCGTGTGCGCCAGCACGGCCGCCTGCAGGCGCCGCAGCATGGCGATGCGCTCGTCCTTGCCGGCGTGCCGCAATCCTTCCTGCGCCCGCTTGGCCGCGGCGATGGCTTGCCGCGCGTCCTCGCGGCTGGCCAGCAGGGCGGTGCCGATGACCTGCCCGGTGGCCGGGTTCACGCTTTCCACCACGCGCTCGCCGTGCACCGGCACGAAGGCGCCGTCGATATAGGCGTGGCGGATGTTCCACGCCGGAGTTGGCTGATTGCTCATGGGAGGCCTCGTCAAGGTGGATTACAGGTGGTCGACTTCGATCACGGCCTGGGCAAAGGCACGCGGCGCTTCCTGCGGCAGGTTGTGGCCGATGCCGCCGGAGATCGTTTCATGCTTGTACTTGCCGGTGAAGCGCTTGGCGTACGCGGCCGGCTCGGGGTGCGGCGCGCCGTTGGCGTCACCTTCCAGCGTGATGGTGGGCACCGTGATGGCGGGCGCTTGCGCGAGGCGCGCTTCCAGGCCGGCGTACTGCGCCTCGCCGGACACCAGGCCGAGCCGCCAGCGGTAGTTGTGCACCGTGATGGCCACGTGGTCCGGGTTCTCCAGCGAGGCGGCGCTGCGGTCGAAGGTGGCGTTGTCGAAGCGCCATTGCGGCGAGGCGGTTTGCCAGATCAGCTTGGCGAAATCGTGGCGGTTCTTTTCGTAGCCGGCCTGGCCGCGCTCGGTGGCGAAGTAGAACTGGTACCACCATTGCAGTTCGGCGCTTGGCGGCAGCGGTTGCTTGCCGGCCTCCTGGCTGCCGATCAGGTAGCCGCTCACCGACACCAATCCCTTGACCCGCTGCGGCCACAGCGCCGCCACGATGTCGGCGGTGCGCGCGCCCCAGTCGTAGCCGGCCAGCACGGCCTTGTCGATCTTCAATGCATCCATCAGCGCCACCACGTCGGCGGCCAGCGCGGCCGGCTCGCCGTTGCGGACCGCCTTGGCATCCAGGAAGCGCGTGCTGCCGTAGCCGCGCAGGTGCGGCACGATCACGCGGTAGCCGGCCTTGGTCAACAGGGGCACGACGTCGACGTAACTGTGGATGTCGTACGGCCAGCCGTGCAGCAGGATCACCACCGGGCCGTTGGCCGGCCCCGCATCCACGTAGCCCACGTTGAGCACGCCGGCATTGACCTGCTTGGTCGCTGCGAAGGGTTGCTGTTCTTGAGCCATGGCTGGCAGGGAGAATTGCGTGGCGATGGCGGCGGCGACTGCGAGGATGCGGATGTTCTTCATGGTTGACTCCTGGGTTGGCGGATCGTTTGGGATGAATTACTTATTGCGATAATCATTATGAACGTAAATATATACCGGGATTCGGCGCTTTTCAAGTACGATAATGATTATCTCGATAAATAAATTTTGGAGTTCATATGAGCAACGACCACAATGCCCGCAAGAACGTCGCGAAACTGGGTGATTTCATGTGCTTTGCGATCTATTCGACCAACCTGGCCTACTCGCGCGTGTACAAGCCCGTGCTCGAGCAGCTCGGCCTGACTTACACGCAGTACGTCACCATCATTTGCCTGTGGGAGGAGGACCGGCAGACGGTCAAGGGGCTCAGTGAAAAGTTGTTCCTGGAGCCCAGCACGCTCACGCCGATGCTCAAGCGCCTGGAAGCCATGGGTTATGTGCGCCGCGAACGCGACACGGAAGACGAGCGCAGCGTGCGCGTGTCGCTGACCGACGCCGGGCGCGCGCTGCGCGAAAAAGCGTTTGATTACCGGGAGATCACGGCCAAGGCGGCCGGCCTGGCGCCTGAGGACTTCAAGGCTTTGCAGAAGGCGGTGGTCAATTTGCGCACCAACCTGATGGATGCGGCGGACCCGGCGCCGTAATTCGCCGTCAAGAGCGCATGACGCCGTCGACGATGGTGACCGTTTTGCCGCCTATCCACGGTTCGCCGTCGCGGCAGGTGACGGTCACGCGGCCGTCGCGGCCCAGCGCCGTGCCCTGGCGCACGGTGTAGTCCCGGCCGGCCAGCACGCGGGCGATGCAGGCATTGGCGCTGCCGGTGACCGGGTCTTCGATCAGCACGCCATTTTCCACGCATACCGCGCGCACCTCGTAGTCCGCCGGACCGCCTGACGGATGCGGGCCATAAACCGCCAGCCCATTGACGTTGGCGTGCCGCGCCAGGTCGACCAGCGTGGCGGCATCGAACGTCAGCGCCATGCAATCGGACGCGCCGCCGAGTCGAACCACCAGCCAGCGTATGCCCATGTCCACCACCACCGGCTGCGCGTCCGCGGCCAGCGCCTCGTCGCCGAGCACGGTGAGCAGCAGCGGCACCAGGCCGGCGTCCAGCGCGGCGAGCGTGGCCGGCGGCGCGCGGAACGCCAGGCTGCCGCCGTCGCCGATGCGCACCGGCACCAGGCCGACGCCGCATTCCTGCACCAGCATACCCGCCGTCTTCGGCTTCAGCCCCGCCTCCAGCAGCGCGTGAGCCGTGCCCAGCGTGGGATGGCCGGCGAACGGAAACTCCTCCGCCGTGGTGAAGATGCGCACCCGGTAATCGGCGGCCGGATCGGTGGCCGGGAGCACGAAGGTGGTCTCGGATAAATTGGTCCAGCGGGCGATCGCTTGCATCTGCTCGCCGCTGAGCCCTTCCGCATCCAGGATCACCGCCAGCGGATTGCCCATGAACGGCGCGGTGGTGAAGACATCGACCTGCTTGAAACGACGGCTCATGATTGCTCCCTGCAACTGCGGCGGTAGTCGGCCGGCGGCTTGCCGACCAGTTTTTCGAAATCGGTGGTGAAGTGGGCCTGGTCGTAATAGCCCAGCGCCTGCGCCAGCGCGGCCAGGTCGACCTCGCTGCCGTGGGCCAGCTGGTCGGCAGCGTCCAGCAGGCGGTTGCGGCGTATCACCCATTTCGGCGTGGCGCCCACGTATTCCTTGAACAGAATCTGCAGGCTGCGCACGCCGATGCCGGTGTGGTCGGCCAATTGCCGCACCTGCGTGATGTCCGGATGCTGCTGCACCGCGTCCAGTATCTGCGCGATGCGCGCGGTCTGCGGATCGGGCGCGGGCAGGGCGCGGCGCAGGATGGTGCTGGCCGCCTCCACCATGCCGGCGTCGTCGGCCGCCGCCAGCACGCTGCGCTCGGCCTCGGCGTCGTCGCAATCGAACAGCGCCGACAGCGGCAATTCGCGGTTGGTCGCGGACTGCACCGGCTGCTTCAGGAAACTGCGGAACGCCCCCGGCAGGAAGCGCACGCCGAGGATGCGGCCGCTGCCCTTGAGCGTGTATTCGAAAGCCCCCGTCATCACGCCAAACACCGCCGTGCGGCCGGCGTCGAACACCAGGTGGATGCAGGGCGAGGGCAGGGTGCGCTGCACGTGGGCCACGCCGTCCGGCAAGGAGTACGCGATCAGCCAGAAGTATTCGACAAACGGCGCCAGGTCCGGCGGCGGCAGGTAACGTTCCAGACGGAAGGCTTTCTCGGCCGCGGCGGGATTGATCACGCCTTTGGGCCGGCTCGTCACGGTTTGCATGATCGGATTCGCGTTTTTACAAGACCGTCATCATAGCAAGAGATAACGTGGCGTTTCTTCACCATCGACAGGAGAAACACCATGGCACCTCAACTGACCTTGTACCACTGCCCGTATTCGCGCTCCACCGGCGTGATGACCTTGCTGGAAGCGCTGCACGCACCCTACGCGCTGCATGTGATGAACATGAAAAAGGGCGAGAACCGCGAAGCCGCCTACCTGGCCGTCAACCCGATGGGCAAGGTGCCGGCGATCCGCCACAGCGACGCCATCGTCACCGAGCAGGTGGCGATCTACCTGTACCTGGCCGACCTGTTCCCGGACGCCAAACTGGCGCCGCCGCCGGGCGATCCGCTGCGCGGGCCGTACCTGCGCTGGATGGCCTTCTACGGCAGCTGCTTCGAACCGGCCATCGTCGACAAGTGGATGAAGAACACGCCGGCCGACAAGTCGTCCTGCCACTACGGCGATTTCGACACCATGTTCAACACCTTCATCGAACAGCTGTCCAAGGGGCCGTACCTGCTGGGCGAACAGTTCAGCGCGGTCGATGTGCTGTGGGCCACGTCGCTGGGCTGGATGGGCGCCTTCGACCTGCTGCCCAAGCTGCCCGTGATCGAGCAGTACGTGGCGCGCGTCACCAGCCGGCCCGCGTTTGCCGCGGCCAACGCCAAGGATGGCGAACTGGCCGCCGCCCAAGCCGCCTGAGTACACGGCGCAACAAACAGGCCGCGCACACTACAGTTGCATATTGTCATCGTCTATTTCCTGAGTGATAATTTGGTTGGCACTTAGTCCACCCAGAGGGGAAATACATGAAGACAATGCTCGTGCTGTTGGCCGCCGTGGCGATGACCGGTTGCGCATCGGTGGTGGCGGAGAAAGCGCAACCGCTGGCAACGATGACGCAGCCGCTGGCCGCGCCCGCCGTGGGTGTCAACGAACCGGTCGTCGATGTGCCGCTCAAGCTGATGTCGCCCAGCCAGAGCGCCGCCAGGGTCAACTGATCGCGGGAGGCGCGCGCCGCACCATGTTGACCTGGCAGGCGGCCGGCTGCAGGGCCGCCTCGATGATGGCGAGCGCCACATCAGGCTGCGCGCTGCCGCACATGAAGATGTCGGCGGCGGCAAAGCCGCATTCGGGCCAGGTGTGGATCGAGATGTGCGATTCCGCCAGCAGCACCACGCCGGTCACGCCCAATCCTTCCCCGAAACCGTGGAAATGGCTGAACAGCACACGCGCGTGCGCGGCCCCGGCGGCCGCGCGCAGCAACGCCTCCAGCTCCGCGCAATCGCTTAATTTTTCGGCGGCGATGCCGCTCAGGTCCGCCAGCAGATGCGTGCCGGCCGGCTGATGCACGGCCGCGACGGCCGCCCGGTCCGGGAGCGCCTCGCGTTTCACTTGTGGCCTCCGCCGCCGGAGCCGCCGCCGTAACTGCCGCCGCCGCCGCCGGTGTGCGAGCTCCAGGTGCTGCCCCGGTAGCCGCTGCTGTAGTTGCTGCTGCCGCTCATGGCGCGCATCCAGCTGCTGCCCGAGGTGACCACGGAAACGATGACCGCGTAGATGAAGAATTTGCTCATGATTTGTCTTCGTTATCCATAAACCAGGCGGGCAGGTAGATCGCCGCCGCGCCGAGCAGGCTGAGGAACCAGGTGCCGGAGAAATTCATCAGCAGCGGTATCGCGTTAATCGCCAGCATGAACCAGATGATGTACTTGGCGGTGTCGCGGTAGCGGCGCTTGCCGCCCTTGGCCGCCGCCGGCGCGCCCACGCGGCCCTTGAACTTGTCGCCGAACCAGGCCTTGAGCTGGTCGGCCGGCACCGGCGAGGAGCGCGACCACGTCATCTCCTGCTCCGTGGTCTCGGCCGCCAGGCGGATCTGGCCGGCGGCAAACTCCTGCACCCGCGTGCGGTCGCCCGCCGCCACGCGCCAGTTGAAGGCGCCGGCGGCGAAGGTCACCACCGAGCCGTAATCGTACAGGCGGGAGAACCGCGACCGGTCCACCGTCACCGTCGGCGCGCCGGGCGAGTACGCCACCGGCCACTCGGCCATCACGTTCGAGCCGGACCAGCCTTCGTCCGTCTCCACCAGCCACGAGAAGCCGGCGCGGGTGCCGTACATCAGGTACTCGTTCCACTGCGTGCCCTCGTCGTCGGCGCGGCGCATCATGCCGATGATGGTGAAGTCCTGGTTGTTGATTTTGGCGGTCGCGCCAAGTTCTATCGTCATCGGCACGGCGGCCACGCGTTCGCCGGCGGCCAGCACTTCGGCCTTCGGACTGGCGGCGTCGATCTGCGCGTGGCAGGCCGGGCACACCAGCGTGGCCGTCACGCCGGGGATGTACTTGATGCCGCTGCCGCAGGACGGGCAATCGAGCGCATCGAGCTTGCCGCGATAGCGTCCGGCCGCGCGCTGGATGGTGTCGTCGTCGCGCAGCAGCTGGCACTTCATGCTCTCCAGCGTGACGGCCAGGCCGGTGTAGACCACCGGGCGCGGCGAATCCGAATAATCGAGCGTGATGAATTCCGCGCCACGGCGGAAGTCCGCCACCTTCGCCTGATAGCCTTCGCCCACCTTGAACGGCAGTTCGCCCTGGCCGCCGATGCAATCGGCGGTGCGGATTTCGGCGGCGGTGTACAGCGCGCCGTTGATCGGGAAATTCTGGCCGGGCTGCAGATGCTCGAACACCGGCAGCTCCGTCGCGGCCACGGGATCGATCTTGAATTCGGCGGTGACCGTGTACATGCCGGACGAATCGCCCAGCCACGAGGTCACGCCGTCGTCGAACAGCAGGTACCACTCGTTCCACATGCCGGCCGAGTAGCGCAGCTGGATGCGGCCGACCACCGTGAACTGGCGCTTGCCCAGCACCCCGGAGGTGCCGATCTGGATCGGCGAGTAGTCCTCCAGCACGGACGACATCTTGCCCAGGTCCTTGACCGAATCGGCATCTTTGAGCACGCTGGTGCTGCAATACTCGCAGACAGCCATAACCGAGGCATGCGAGCGGAATTTGACTTCCGCGCCGCAGCTGGGACAGGAAACGACTTGCATCAGCCGAGCAATTTCTTCAGCAGTTCGGCCTTGGTGCTGTCGTAGTCGGTAGCCGAGATCAAGCCCTTGTCGAGCAGACCCTTAAGTTTTTCCAGCCGTGCCTCGATCGAGTCCTCGGCCGGTGCTGCTGGTGCCGCAGCCGCCGGCGCGCCCGGCGAGGCCGGCGCCAGCGACGCGCCAAGCGCCTGGCCCATCACCTGGCCCAGCTGCACGCCCGCGCCCAGGCCCACGCCGATGCCGGCCATGCCGCCCTCGTTCTGCGCCGCCAGCGGGATCGCGGTGGCCGCCTGGTACTTGGTGAAGCCGGCCATCTTGTCGGCGCTCATGCCGCCTTTCATGCCGGCGGAGATGCGCTCGTCCAGCGCGGCCTGCAGTTCCTCCGGCAGGCTGACGCTGGCGACGTTGAATTCATCGAGGCCGATGCCGTAGCGGCCGAACGCCGTGGCCAGGTCGCCCTTGACCTGCTGCGCCATCAGCGCCTGGTTGGCCGCCATGTCCAGGAACGGCACTTGCGCGCTGCCCAGCGAGCTGGCCATGGTGGCCATCAGGATGCCGCGCAGCTGTTCTTCCACCTCGTCGCGGGTGTAGGCCTCGCGGGTGCCGCTGATCTCCTTGAAGAACAGGCGCGGATCGGCCACGCGGTACGAGTACATGCCGAAGGCGCGCACGCGCACCATGTCGAAGTCCTTGTCGCGGATGGTGATCGGCTGCGGCGTGCCCCATTTGCGGCCGGTCTGCACGCGGGTGCTGAAATAATAGACATCCGACTTGAACGGCGAATCGAACAGCTTGTCCCAGTTTTTCAGGTTGGTCAGCACCGGCAGGGTTTGCGTGGTCAGCTTGTGGGTGCCGGGGCCGAACACGTCGGCGATCTGGCCCTCGTTGACGAACACCGCCATCTGCGATTCGCGCACCACCAGCACGCCGCCGTTCTGGATCTCCTGGTCCTGCATCGGATAACGCCACGCGAGGACGCCGTCGACTTCCTCGTTCCACTGCAGTACGTCGATAAACTGCTTCTTGATAAAGCTGCCTAAGCCCATGATGGTCCTCGCTTGATTAGGAAATGCAGGCGCCGTTGATGGCGCCGATGGAAATGGAGATCGCGCCCAGCAAGCCGCCGAAGGCCGCGTTGTTACCCTCGATCTGGTCCTTCGCCATGTTCAGCGCGCGCGTGGTGATGGCATAGGCCAGCATCTGCACCACCATCGCGCCGAGCGACCAGCCGGAGAACTCGCGGTAATCGGCAGTATGCACCAGCGCCGAGGCGATGGTGATGGAAAAACCTATCAAGGCCCCGCCCAGCGATAGCGCCGCGGCGAAATTCCCCTGCCGTATCAGCAGCACCTCGTCGAAAGGCGTCATCCACGTGTAGGCTTTGAAAAAGACCGCCAGCAGCACTGCAGCCAGTAAAAGATGAATAAGATAGTTTTGAATGGCGGGCACGGCGCACCTTGGGTTAAAGTGGTTAACTTGCTAACGCTCAAACATATTAGTGCAAAAATAGCTAAATGACCAAAAAGATTCTCATCCTGTCCGTCTTCGTCGTCGCTTCCTGCGGCCTTGCCTACGAATTAATCGCCGGCGCCTTGTCCAGCTACCTGCTGGGCGACTCGATCCTGCAATTTTCCACCATTATCGGCTGCTACCTGTTCGCCATGGGCGTGGGCGCGCACTTTTCCAAGTATGTCAGGGATGAGGATGTGCTGGCGCGCTTCGTGGACATCGAACTGGCGGTCGGCCTGGTGGGCGGGCTGTCGGCGGCCGTGCTGTTCCTGACCTTCTCGTGGATGGCGGCGCCGTTCCGCACGCTGCTGTACGTGATGGTGTTCCTGATCGGCGCCTTCGTCGGCATGGAGGTGCCGCTGGTGATGCGCGCGCTGAACGAGCGCAAGACCGAGTTCAATGAGCTGGTCAGCCGCGTGCTGACGTTCGACTACCTGGGCGCGCTGGCCGTGTCGCTGCTGTTCCCGCTGGTGCTGGCGCCGTATCTCGGGCTGGTGCGGACCGGCTTCCTGTTCGGGATGCTCAATGTGGGCGTCGCCCTGTGGACAATTACGGCGTTCCGCACAGAGCTGAAGAACGTCACCGGCCGCATGCTGCGCGCCGCCAGCGTGATGTGCGTGCTGGTGTTCGGCTTCGCCTTCGCCGACAAGATGACCTACTGGGGCGAGCATGGCCTGTTCGGCGACGAGATCGTGTTCGCCACCACCACGCCCTACCAGCGGCTGGTGATCACGCGCTGGAAGGACGACCTGCGCCTGTACATCAACGGCAACCTGCAATTCTCCTCGCGCGACGAGTACCGCTACCACGAGGCGCTGGTGCATCCGGTGCTGCAACCGCTGCCGTGGGCGCGGCGCGTGCTGGTGCTGGGCGGCGGCGACGGCCTGGCGCTGCGCGAGATCCTGCGCTATCCGAACATCCAGCAGGTCACGCTGGTGGACCTCGATCCGGCCATGACCGGCGCCTTCACCAAGCGCGAGGAACTGGTCAAGCTCAATCACGGCTCCTTCAGCGACAAGCGGGTGCGCGTCATCAACGCCGACGCGGCGATCTGGCTGCAGCACAACGACGACATGTTCGACGCCGTCATCGTCGATTTCCCCGACCCGTCCAGTTTCGCGCTGGGCAAGCTGTATTCGGTGCCGTTCTACGGCATGGTGAAGAAGCACCTGTCGGCCAACGGCCTGATGGTGGTGCAATCGACGTCGCCGTTCTTCGCGCCGCACGCCTACTGGACCATCGACGCCACGCTGCGCGAGGTCGGCCTGAAGACCTATCCTTACCACGCCTACGTGCCGTCGTTCGGCGAATGGGGCTTCATTCTCGCCACGCCACAGGCGGACTACAAGCCGCCCACCGAATACCGCCTGCCGATGCGCTACCTGAACGCCGACACCACGCGCGAGATGTTCGTCTTCCCGCCGGACATGAAGGCCTTGCCGATGGAGCCGAACCGCCTCAACACGCAATCGCTGGTGCACGAGTTCGAGCAGGACTGGCGCCGGGTGATACGCTGATGCTGCGCCGTTCCTTCCTGGTATGGGCCGGCGCCAGCGGCGTGGTGGCGGCGGGCAGCGTGGCGGGATTCCACCGCTGGCAGGAGATCACGCCGGCGGTGCATTATCCCGGCCGCGCCGAGGGCCACTTCCTGCGCGAACGCCGGCCCTTGCCGCCGCCATCGAAAGTTATCCACACCGATATCGCCATCCTGGGTTCCGGCGTGGCCGGCCTGACCGCCGCGTGGAAGCTGAAAAAACTCGGCAAGACCGACGTGCTGATGATCGACGGCCCGCAGCCGCATGGCAACGCCGCCGGCGGCGCCTTCGGCGATCTCGAATATCCGACCGGCGCGCACTACCTGCCGTTGCCGTCGCCGGAATCGGTGCACGTGCGCGAGATCCTGGCCGACCTGGGCATCATTCAAAAAGATCCGATGGCGGAGAAGCCCTACTACGACGAGCGCTACATCCTGCACGGGCCGGAGGAGCGGCTGCTGTTCAACGGCCACTGGCAGGACGGCTTCATCCCCACCGACGGCGTGCCGCAGTGGGAGCGCGACGAACACACGCGTTTCTTCGCCGAGGTGACGCGGCTGCGCCAGACGCATGGCGCGGACGGCCGCCGCGTGTTCGTGTTCCCCACCGTGCTGTCGTCGGAAGATCCGCAGTGGCAGGCGCTGGACCGCATCACGCTCAAGCAATGGCTGGAGCAGAACGGCTACAAGTCGCCGACCCTGCACTGGTACCTGAACTACTGCTGCCGCGACGACTACGGCACGCGCTACGACCAGGTCTCGGCCTGGGCCGGGCTGCATTACTACTGCAGCCGCTGGGGCCAGGCCGCCAACGCCGGCAACGGCGCCTGGCTCACCTGGCCGGGAGGCTTGCAGCCGCTGGCTTCCGGCATCGAGCGTGCGTCCGGCGTGCAGCGCATGGCCGGCACCGCGGTGTCGCTGAAAAAGACGGCGGACGGCGTCGAAGCGCTGTGCTTCAAGCTGGAAAACGGCCAGCCGTCGAGCTACATCGTCCGCGCCCGCATGGCCATCTGCGCGATGCCGACCTACGTGGCGGCGCGGGTGGTGGAGAACATCGCCGCCTACGGTTTCGACCCGGCCCAGCACGTGCCGCAATACGCGCCGTGGATGGTGGCGAACTTCCTGCTCAAGCGCTTCCCGGAAGAGCGTCCGAGCCAGCCGCTGTCGTGGGATAACGTGGTGTACAGCGAACCGGGACTCGGCTTCGTCGTCTCCACCCACCAGGACATCCGCGTGCAGCCGCCGGAGAAGACGGTGTTCAGCGCCTACGTCGCGCTGTCCGACCGCAAGCCCGGCGCCGCGCGCCGCTGGATGGAGGCCGCCACGCCGGAGGAGCTGCTGGCGCTGGCCAGCGCCGATTTGAAGGAAGCCTACGGATCGCAGTTCGCCTCCTGCGTCGAGCGGGTCGACATCACGTTGCGCGGCCACGCCATGGCCTCGCCGGGGCCCAACTTCCGCAGCAACGCCGGCATGAAGGCGCTGCGCGAGGCCGATGGCCCCATCCTGTTCGCGCACGCCGACCTGTCGGGCTTCTCGGTATTCGAGGAAGCCGCGTGGTGGGGCTGCCGTGCCGCCACACTTGCCGCAAAGTGATAAGCTAATCCCATGACACATAACGCCCGCCAGCGCTTCGGCGCCTCCGCCAAACTGAAACTGCGTGAAAGCGACGCAGACGACGCGGTTTTTTCCAGCCGCTCCGCCAACCCGGAACTGAGCAAGTCCAAGGCCAAGGCGCTGGACCTGAAGCGCACCGCCGCGCTGATCGCCCGCATCGACGCCTTGCAGGACAAGCTGTACGCCGAGCATGATCGGAAGGTGCTGTTGATCCTGCAGGGCATGGACACCGCCGGCAAGGACGGCACGATACGCGCCATGTTCAGCGGCATCAGCCCGATGGGCGTGCGCGCCGCCGCCTTCAAGAAGCCGACCGACAACGAACTGGCCCACGATTACCTGTGGCGCGTGCACCAGCAAGTGCCGGTCAAGGGCGAGATCGCGATCTTCAACCGCAGCCATTATGAAGACGTGTTGATCACCAAGGTGCAGGGCATGATCGACGGCCATGAGTGCAAGCGCCGCTACGCGCAGATTCGCGATTTCGAACGCATGCTGGCGGAGACTGGCACGGTGATCGTCAAGGTGTTCCTGCACATCTCGAAGGAAGAACAGCGCCAGCGCCTGCAGGAGCGGCTGGACGATCCCGACAAGCAGTGGAAATTCAACCCGTCCGACATCGACCAGCGCAGCAAGTGGGACGATTATCAGCGCGCCTACGAACGCGCCATCCGCGAGACCAACGCGCCGCACGCGCCGTGGTACGTGGTGCCGGCCAATTCCAAGACCCACCGCAACCTGGTGGTCGCCAGCCTGCTGCTGGAGACTTTGGAAGCGATGGACCTGGCCTATCCCGAACCGCATCCCGATTTATCCTCGTTCACCGTGGAGTAAAGGAGCTTACCCATGTTGCAGCTTAAAGATCCCAGCCTGCTGCGCCAGCAGGCCTACATCGACGGCGCCTGGAGCGACGCCGACAACGGCGCCACGCTGGACGTGACCAATCCCGCCACCGGCGAGCAGCTTGGCACCGTGCCGCTGATGGGCGCCGCCGAAACGCGCCGCGCCATCGCCGCCGCCAACGCGGCCTGGCCGGCCTGGCGCAAGAAGAGCGCCAAGGAGCGCGCCGCCATCCTGCGCAAGTGGAATGACCTGATCCTGGCGAACACCGAAGACCTG
>Ga0308157_10003991_pt1 | contig 20325 bp, 15 predicted proteins | sample PhyBR1_FD_201035 | JGI IMG/M metagenome (GOLD analysis project Ga0308157, IMG submission 201035) | Phyllosphere microbial communities from UC Gill Tract Community Farm, Albany, California, United States - DLSLB.R1 | ecosystem: Host-associated > Plants > Phyllosphere > Unclassified | place: USA...
TGGCTATGTAAAACATAACCAAAATGGTGACTGCCGTTTTTTGTTATTAATTATAATGATAACATGGGGTTATCTGATTCAAATGTGGACTGATTTGTAACGATTTGTGCTTGTTTCTAAGACCATTAAAGACGACAATTAACGTGAGTTTGAAGTTATCAGGCGAAGGTTCTAGTCTGGTAACTGATGACAGCAAAAGGACCATCCTTACTTTGCTCAGTACACTGGTAGCTGTTAAGCCAGGGGCGGTAGCATACCTATTATTTGGTAAGACAATTAGCGTTTAAATTTTATATAGTGTTGCCATAGTTGGCGGGACTGTTTACATCATTATCATTAAGTAGTGCTCTGGTTGCTGCAAGGCTGGGGACGGTAGCATGCATAAATCCCTCCCGGGCAGTAGAGAAAACCCGTTTGCCGCCAAACTTACGTAATCTTCTCGGGACGTTTGGTTTGATATCAAATATATTTTAAGTGAGAAATAAGAATGATTAATAAAATTTTGATTGTCTTTGGGACAAGACCTGAAGCCATAAAAATGGCTCCTTTAGTTAATGAAATAAAAAAAAATAAAAAAATTGATGTTAAAGTTTGCGTCACAGCACAGCATAGAGAAATGTTAGATCAGGTTCTGGAATTATTTGAGATTACCCCCGACTATGATTTAAATCTGATGAAAGCTGGTCAAACGTTAAATGATATTACATCAGCCATTTTAATCAATATGAGGCCGATCTTTCGTGAATATCTTCCAGATATTGTATTAGTTCATGGTGATACAAGCACAACATTTGCAGTAAGTTTAGCAGCATATTATGAGAGAGTCGCAATTGGTCATGTTGAAGCAGGTTTACGTACGGGTAATATTTATTCACCTTGGCCTGAAGAGGCAAACCGTAAACTGACATCCGTTTTAACTGACTATCATTTTTCTCCAACTGAATCTTCCAAAAACAACCTAATTAAAGAAGGGTATAATGCAGAGAAAATAATTGTCACAGGGAATACAGTGATTGACGCTTTACATATAGCTAAAAATAAAATAGATAGCAATGAGGATCTTTCTTCCGAACTTGCCTCTAGTTTTCAGTTCCTTTCCAAAGAAAAAAAAATGATTTTGGTGACTGGTCATCGACGGGAAAGCTTTGGTCGCGGATTTGAAAATATTTGCGAAGCATTAGCAGAGATCGCTAGAGAACACGAAAATGTACAAATTGTATACCCTGTCCATATGAATCCGAATGTTCGTGAGCCAGTAAATCGGATTTTAGCTGGTATTAATAATATATATCTCATTGAACCTCAACAATATTTGCCATTTGTTTATTTAATGGATAAATCATATCTTATTCTAACGGATTCTGGCGGTATACAAGAAGAAGCCCCATCGCTAGGAAAGCCTGTGCTAGTAATGCGCGATACTACTGAAAGACCTGAGGCTGTAGAGGCAGGTACTGTAAGACTTATTGGGACTGATAAAGATCGCATTATTAGTGAAGTAAATGAGCTTCTTTTGTCTGAGTCAGCATATAACATGATGAGTTTTGCGCATAATCCTTATGGTGATGGTAGTGCTTGCAAAAGAATTATAGATAGCTTTCTAAATTAGTTATTACATTAGGAACAATTAAATGTCATTTGAAAAAATATCAGTCATTGGCTTGGGATATATTGGATTACCTACAGCTGCGATGTTTGCATCCCATAAGAAAAAAGTTGTTGGATTAGATGTAAATAAAAAAACAATAGAAACTATTAACCAAGGTAAAATTCATATTGTCGAGCCTGAATTAGAAAATTTGGTGAGCAAGGCAGTTTCAGACGGTTATCTAAAAGCAACCTTACTTGCTGAGCCTGCAGATGTATTTTTAATTGCAGTCCCTACTCCTTTTTTGCCCTCTATTGATAATGATGTTCCTCAACCTGATGTATCATATATCATGTCCGCTTGTAACAAGATTGCAAAAGTGCTAAAAAAAGGGGATTTGGTTATTTTGGAATCAACTTCACCTGTTGGTACTACAGAGCAGATATCTCAGTGGCTGGCAGATGAACGTCCAGACCTCTCATTCCCAAACAATAGTAATGATAAACCTGATGTTAACATTGCTCACTGTCCTGAACGGGTTTTACCTGGGAAAGTAGTTCAAGAGCTAGTTGCAAATGATAGGGTTATTGGTGGTATTACACCTCAGTGTTCAGAACGTGCCGTTGAATTATACAAAATATTTGTAAAGGGTGAGTGCGTTATTACTAACTCCCGCACTGCAGAAATGGCCAAGTTAACTGAGAATAGTTCACGCGATGTACAAATAGCTTTTGCTAATGAGCTATCAATGATTTGTGATAAGCTAAATATAAATGTATGGGAGTTGATCTCACTTGCCAATCGTCATCCTCGCGTGAATATTTTACAGCCAGGACCGGGTGTTGGTGGGCATTGCATTGCAGTGGACCCTTGGTTTATTGTTTCAAAGACACCAACACAGGCGCGATTAATTCATACTGCAAGATCAGTGAACGATAGTAAACCTCAATGGGTTATAGAAAAAATAAAGATAGCGATTGCTGATTATCTGGAAGAAAATCCAAGTAAGACTATTAAAGATGTAACAATCGGTTGTTTCGGTCTTGCATTTAAACCTGATATTGATGATTTGCGAGAAAGTCCTGCTATGAAGATTGCTACTCAGTTAAAGAAAATGCATTCCGGAAGGGTTATCGCAGTCGAGCCTAATGTAACAATTAGCAATGCAAACGATATTCCATTGTTTAGCTTGGAAAGTGCATTAGAACAGTCTGATATTAAAATACTATTAGTTGATCATAAAGAATTTAAAGTGGCTAAATCAAAATTCATTGGTGATTATATCATTGATACAAAAGGTATTTTATAATAAATTATTTTTGCTGACCATATGCAATAGTATTGGTCAGCATAATTAGGTGATTAAAATGAGAGTTCTTTTTGCCGCTCCACCATATATTAATTTAGATAAAAACGCCGGTGGAGTTTTTAATGAAATGAAAGCCCGAGAGCGTTCGCTTAATAGTATTGGTGTTGAGGTTGAATATCTTAGCTTAGAGCATTGTCCTGATTGGGATAAAATTGACTTATGCCATTTATTTATGGCCAATGAAGGGAGTTATGGTCTTGGTCTTAAACTAAAGGAAAAAAAGAAATTGGTTGTAAGCCCAATAATAGACAGAGCAAATGATGATTTTTCCCTCAAATTATTTTTGAAATTATCAAAGAAAATACCAACATTCTACACTAACTTTGAGCGTTGCTATGAACTTTGCAAAATAGCTGATGGAGTCTTAGTAAGAAGTAAAGAAGAAAAAGATAAAGTAAATAATATCTTTGGTATAAAAAAAAATGTAGGAATTGCAAAAATACCATTTTTATTTACAAATAAAAAAAGTCAAGAAAAAGAAGATTTTGTATTTTTCTTAGGTGATATAAGTAATCCGCGGAAAAATTTAAAACGCTTGATCACTGCCTGCGATTCTATCAATAAAAAATTAGTTATAGCCGGGGTAAAAAATGAGGGTTCATACGGAGATGAAGTTCTTGATCTTATCAACAGGAGTAACAATGTAAATTATGTTGGTAAGCTTACACAATCAGAAAAATTCGATTATATGGATAAAGCTCGCGTGTTTGCACTTCCTTCATTAGTTGAGGGCGTCGGTTTGTCTGCACTAGAGGCTCTAGAGTATGGTTGTAATGTAGTTATTACGAAAAATGGTGGTGTTAAAGATTATTTTGGAAATGGTGTTATTTACGTTAATCCGAATAGTGATGAAGATATCCGCAACGCGCTTGTTCGATCATTTAATGAGAACTTACAATATCACTATAATGATGATGCGAACTTTGAAAGTGTAGGTCAAATAATGTTAAATTATTACAAGGATATTATCGATGCGTGAGATAATCATCTTTATTGGCCATCATTTAGTCGTAAAAAATTATCAAGAGTTAATTGACGAAGTTGCGATTCAGTTGGCAGATAAATATGACATTTATCTAATAACGCCTCAGGAATATAAAGAGAAAACGCTAGTAAAAGCAGAGGACTTTTCTGGAAAGCACTTTACGCATATAAAACTGCCTACCTTTTTTGGCAAAGAAGGCAGGCAACACGCGCATTTTTATAGAGGGCTGGGGGAAAAAATTAGAGGATTAAATCCTAAGTTGATATATTGTCTGGAGGAACCTAACTCTTTAGTAACATTCCAAGCTTGTTATTATGCAAGAAAATATAATGCAAGAATAATTCTTTGGTCCGCACTTAATCAGTATAGAGACTATACTAAACTTAATATATTTGATCTACGGAAGTACCTTTTTCCTGCATGTCTAAAGTATACATTTAACAATAGTGATGCAATCAATGCTTTGGACCAGTCAGTGGCTGATGTTTTGAACAAGAAAAAATATCCTGGCAGAATTTTTGTAAACAATACCTTTGGGGTCAATAAATCATTTTTTACTAAACCAGCGAAGTCAGAAGCAAAGGTAAGCGGTGTTTTAAATATACTTTACGTAGGTGTCTTAGAAAAGTATAAAGGTGTTAATTATCTTATTGATGCAATTGATAGAAAGGATATTCACCTTGATATTATTGGTGATGGTAGTCAAAGGAAAATTCTTGAAGAATTAGCTCTTGGACGACAGGTTAAATTTCATGGTTTTCAGAACCTAGATTATATAGGTGAGGCGATGAAAAAAGCGGATGTTCTGATTCTACCTTCTATTCCAATAGATGGCTATTTGGAGCAATTTGGACGAGTTTTGATTGAGGGTATGGCAAGCGGTTGCTGTATTGCGGGGTCAGCGATAGGTGGGATACCGTCAGTAATTGGAAATAACGGCTTGTTATTTAAACATTCAAGTTCTGCCGCGATTAAAGAAATAATTAATGAATTAAAAGAAAATAGTGAGAAATTATTTTTACTAAAGAGTAAAGCTTACATATGTGCCTTAAATAATTATTCTTATAAATCTGTTGCGAAGCGGCTAGTAGACCAAATAGGTATTATAATTAATGGATATGATCAAGAGATTTAAGTTTGATGTAGCTAGCTTAGCGCTTTATAAACTTATACAAATTCTTTCAACAATAATTATAACACGACTACTTCTTCAACAGTTTAGTGTGAATGAATATGCACAGATAGTTATATTAACTTCCATATCACAATTTGTACTTATCGATACCGGAACGGGGGATTCACTAAAGAAAAATATTCTATCTGGAGAGACAGATGTTAACAAACTGCTTGCCAACGGTTTTATTATTACAGCGCTTCTATCTTCATTGATTTCAATAGCAATGTATATCGTAACTTCTCTTACCCCTACGATGCATAACGTCAGCTATTTTGATCTGTTAATTATTTTAGCCGTATCATTCCTTATAATGCCTTTAAAAATATGTAGAGAGGTGCTTGCTTCACATCAGAAAACTTATATCCATTCAACTTTTTTAATTATTTTTACTTTATTAGCTACCTTATATTTTTTATACTTTAAAATTACAAGCATGGTTGAAGCTGTTTTTATACAGCAGGCTGCGGTTTTACTTGGAAATATGGGGTGCATGATATTGTTGATGTATAATTCAAATTTTAAATTTAGTGATTTTAGAATTTCAAGTCAATGTATTAAAAGCCTACTTCCTGATTCAACGCGCTTTTTTATTATTGGATTAAGTCTGATGGTAATAAATGGGGCGGACTTACTTCTCTTGGACTATTTTGGTGCGAGTAATAATGATGTTGCTGAGATCTCATTACTATTAAGAATTTGTATTTATACGCATACATTTTTCATGTTCTTGATCTATCCAAGTTGGCCACTATTAGCAAATTTGAGAAAAAATAATGCAATAAAATATCTTCAAGCGAGAAAATTATTAAGCACAATTATTTTTATTGGTGGTGGTGGGGCAAGTTTGCTTGTATACACTTTCGCAAAGGAAATAATTAATTTATGGACAAAAGTTGAATTGCAAATTTCTAATTTTGTTATATTAGGTTTTGTTTTATTTACCTTTTTAAGGCTGTGTGCTGACTTTATGGATTATTTTCTCAGAAGTGATAATGTTTTTTCTCTTCAAGCACAATGCACATTTGCAGAGGCTGTTTTCCATATTCTTCTTGGAACTATTGGCTGGCATTTAGCTGGCGCAACTGGATTTGCATTAGCATTACCGATATCTACGTTCGTTTGTAGGATCGTGCCTTATCTCTCTATTTATTACATTAACAAAAGAGTATTACGTTAATGCATACTTTCGGAAAATATAGATTCGATTCTGTTCTATGTGTATTTATTTTATTGCTATATCCTCTATTTATAAGAGATCAATTGATAGGCACCGGATTTAAATTACAGTATTTACTTAATTTTATATTTATAATTGTTAGTATATATGGGTTGATTAAATTTAAAGTTACGATAACAAAAAGTGGTAAAGCTTTACTTCTTTTTGCTGTGTGGATGTCTGTTGTTTTGTTTATGGGGTTTTTAACTAATTTCCAGGCCGATAACACTAGCCTAGAAGTACCAGCATTTTTCGCTATTAATCCTGATGGGGAATTGGCAGAAAATTATTTTAATCAAGGTGATATTTATATCAATGCTATGTACATTGGCAGAATGATTGTATTCATACCTCTTAGTTTTATATTAGGTTGTTCAATAAAAAAGATTGAGCCTGTGATTCTTAAAAGAATAATCTGGGTATTTATGATTATATCTTTGATTTCAGTTTCATATGACTATCTGGAAAAAGGGATGTTACGTAGCAACGGCATTTATGATAATCCACAGGATATGAGTGCGATCATATTATTCTACACAGCGTTATTTTTGTCCGTAGCAAAAGATAAAAAATCGATATTACTGTTATTTGCTACAGCATTTTCTATCATAATGATGACGGGAACACGTAGTAGTTTACTTGTACTTTGCATGCTAATTCTGTTAAAAAATAAACCTAAACTATTGCTTATTATTTCTTTATTTGCAACAGTTTTTGTTTCCTTAGTGGTTCCCTCTTATTTGTCTGCAATTCACAATATTGAGATAACATCAATGTCGTCAACTATTGTACGATTAAAACTATGGGGAGATTATCTTATACCACGTATTGCAGAAAATATTTTATTGGGAGTGGGTACTGTACCGGTTGTTACCGAAAATCTTTTATTATTTCTTCTTTTTGTTTTTGGCTCAATTGGAACCATCATCTTTTCTTTGTTTTTATATCGACTCTGGAAATATAATAGATACAGTAACGAAATTACATTGATTTTGTCAGTTATTATCTGCCAATCTGTTTATTTTATGGGGTTATTATCTTTAGATAATATAGTGGTAACATTTTTCGTACTAGGTTTTATTCCTAAGATCTCAAATCAAAATAGTATTTATGCACAAAAGACGGCTCCTGTGAGAAATAGATAATAACGATAATGTTTGCTTTCAAAAGTAGTTAACCGTATGCAGAGAGTTATCTGGAGTTCAATCAATCTGGATTATATCATAGACATGACAGAGATGGTTATTGATGTTTTATAAACAACTTCATGGGTTACGGGGTTTGGCTTCGTTAATGGTTTTTTTTGCTCATATAACAGCCGGATATAATTTGCATGTTAACAATATATTAGGAGGTTACAATGATCCTAACGCTATTCAATATAGCATTACAAACATTGGCACGTATGGTGTAGAGATTTTTTTCTTTTTAAGTGGTTTTGTTATATATAAATCATCAAAGAGTGAACTTGAGCATATTTTTTTTGTAAGGCGGTTTTTTAGAGTATATCCTGTGTTTTTTCTTTTTACATGTTTATTCATTGCATTAAATTATTTAACAAATACAAAACCAGAGTTTAATGATTTTAGTGTTGTATTTTTTAATTTAACTTTCTTAAATCTTTTTTTTGATACTCCAGCATTAACACCAAATGCTTGGTCGATTACCTATGAAGTCATATATTATTATTGTACATTTTATATCACTTCAAGTTTTTTGAAAGATCGCAATTTAAATGTAAAAAAAACCATTGCAATAGGTATAGGAATTTGGATGCTATATAATTATCCAATAACCATTTACTATATTCTAGGGGTTTTTGTCTCGATTAATATTAGAAAAATTTTGGTATGGGTTGATAAAATTAATCTAGTATTAACTAATGTCTTATTTATTCTTTTTATTACAACGTTAGTATATTTTATTTCGGATGGAGCGGCGATTGAATGGAGTTATAGTAGCCATTTTATTATAAATGGTATATTACAACCCGTGTTATTAACGATTGTCATATGTCTGACTTTCGCAAAGAGACTGGTTTTTAATCGTTTCTTGGAGTCAAAGGTAATGATGTACTGTGGGACTATCAGCTATACCCTATATTTATTGCATCCATATATTTATAAGCTTTTCCAGGCTGTAGCTATAAAAATATCTAACGCAGGAATAATCCCAGTAGTAGTTTTATTCTCTATGTTTATAGCATTATGCTTAGCAGCTACTTTGGCCATCTCAGGACTAATAAACAAATATTATGAAGTGCCGATTTACAACAAATTTGCTAAAAAGAATTTATATAGATAACAATCTTAAAGGTATTAGCGTGAATAAATTAAACACAGCTGTTGTTATTTCTGGTTGCTGGCCTGGTCAAGGAAAAGGCTATGAGATTGCATGTAACGCATCTTTGAAGTTCTACACCAAAAAATATTCTAATGTTATTTATTTTGGCCCAAGAGATGAGGTTAAAAACTCATCTTTCATTAATGATTTCCCTAATGTTACGTTTATTGACTCTAATTTTGATAGGGCAGCGATGGCACTTCGCTTTATTAGATCTCTTTTTACTCCATACCCAGCAATTTGCTGTCGCTTCATTAAATCTAGAAATCATGTATTGAAAGAAATTGAACTTTTAAATATCTCTAATTTTGATGTCATCTATGAAGATATCCCCACTACTTACTTTATGGAGTATATTCGAGAAAGGTATCCAAAGGCAAGGCACATTGTTCGTAGCCATAACGTTGTCTATAAAGGATTTTCGGGAATGGTGAAACAAGGAGGGTATTTAAAAAAAATTGCGTGGTCAATTGAATTGCATAAAATATTAAAGCAAGAGCGAAAATGTTTTAAAAATTCAAATTTATTTATCACAATCTCAAAAGATGATGTAACTGAATACCGACGACTAGGGATCAATGCGGATTTAGTTCTCGGAGTTTTTCTTCCTTATAATGCATTGCCATTCTCTAAAAATACTCCTCATAACTTAATTCATATTGGCACTGCTGATCTGAGAAAAGGTAATGCTCTTAATCTTTTTTTAGATAATGTTTGGCCACAACTTCATGAGTTATACCCTGATCTCAAGTTTTACCTTGCTGGTACAGGAACGGAAAAGTTCAACAATCCAGAGCTAGGTATATTAGGTTTAGGTAGAATTCGAGATGAAGTAGAGTTGTTTACACAAGGAACTATTTTTATTAATCCCCAGTTGGAAGGCTCTGGTATCAAAATAAAGAGTCTTGTTGCTCTAAACTATAATAAATGCTTAGTGTCAACAAAAATTGGAGTTGAAGGTATTGATTTAGATAATGGTAATGAAGCAGTAATCTGTAGTGATTTGGAAGAAATGCTTCGAGAATTATGCCTCCTATTAGACTCCAATGGGTTGATAGAGAGTATTGCGGATAATGGTAATAATAAATATAATAATAATTATACAGAGGAAGCTTTCATGAGCGAAGCCAATTGTGTATGGAGCAAGCTTTGATATATAAAATAAATATGCTAGCTAGTAATTTTTTCAGGCTATATCATACAGTAAAATACTTAAAAGCCACTCAGATATTTAATAGAATCTTAAGAAAATTCAAGCGCATTGATATAACTACTTGCGTTGGTATGAATTTAAGAACAGTTAAGGAACCATTAGCTAGTTTTGAGGTTATGCCTCAGAGTTATTTTGGAAACATGACATTCCGATTTTTAAATAAAACGATTAAGGTGAATAATTGGAATGATCATAAGCTAACCAAATTATGGACTTACAATCTACATTATTTTGATGATCTTAATGCCATTAATGCTAGTAGCAGAAAAAACATTCATTTAGAACTAATCAATAATTGGATTTCTGAAAACCCACCATTAGTCGGTAACGGCTGGGAGCCATATCCACTTTCATTGAGAATAGTAAACTGGATAAAATTCATTATTAATAATAATATTAGTGATGAAAAAATACTGAGCAGTTTACAACTTCAAGTAAAAGTACTTTCGCAAAAAATAGAATACCACCTTTTAGGTAACCATCTGTTTGCGAATGCTAAAGCCCTCGTGTTTGCAGGTGCTTTTTATTCAGGTGAAAAAGCTGAGCAATACTTGAATGAAGGACTTAGGATAATCGACAAAGAAATTAGAGAGCAAATTCTTTCTGATGGAGGTCACTTTGAGCTAAGTCCAATGTATCATAATATCATTCTTACGGATTTGTTGGATCTTTGCAATTTGAATATGGCATATCAATGTGAGCAGACTTGTAAGCGAATCGATAATTGGAAAACGGCTGTAGAAAAGATGATTCATTTTGCTGTAGCTGTCACTCATCCAGATGGCGATGTCTCCTTCTTCAATGATTCAGCGTTTGGGATTGCGCCTAAAATATCAGATCTCATATCATATGCTGAAAGAATAGATGTTTTGAAACAGCAAAGAAGTCTTTTGCGTGATAATAAAATCTCTTTCGATACAGCTGTAGACTTTACATTCTTAGAAAATTCGGGTTATGTGTCTGCATCAACATGTGATTCAAAAGTTATTATTGACGTTGCCAAAGTAGGTGCTGATTACATTCCAGGGCATGCCCACGCCGATACATTAAGCTTTGAGTTGAGTATTTTTGGTGAACGACTTATTGTAAACAGCGGTACTAGTGAATATGGTCTCGGTGAGACTCGCTTACTACAGAGGAGGACTAAATCTCATAACACTATCGAGGTTTCAGGGCTGGATTCATCTGAAGTTTGGAGCGGTTTTAGAGTTGCAAGAAGGGCAATGCCTCAAAATGTCAATATTTTTTCTGCGAATAATATACTTATAGTAGAGGGCGCTCATGATGGTTATGCACGGCTTCACATAAAGACTACGCATTCGAGGAAATGGACTCTTAAAGATAACCAACTGTCAATAGATGACTATGTTAGTGGCGATTATTTAAGTGCGTATGCTTATTATTATTTTCACCCTGATATTAAAATAAGTGAGAAGAGTAATAGCCTCATTCTGACATTAACAAATGGTAAAACAGTGACGATGCAAGTAACCTCATCATTCGAATTAGTTGATTCACAATGGTATCCGCAATTTGGTCTTTCCCAAGCTAATAAGTGCTTGATTGTTGCGTTCAAGGAACCTCAGGTTAGTGTAAGTATTAGGTGGTAAAGTGATGCATATATTATTTTTAACTGATAATTTTCCTCCGGAAGGCAATGCACCTGCAACCCGAACTTATGAACATGCGGTTTGTTGGGTAAAAAAAGGGCACAAAGTAACCGTTATTACGTGCGCACCAAATTTTCCTGAGGGTAAATTATTTGAAGGATATAAAAATAAACTTTATGATATATCCCTTATGGATGGGATACGAGTAGTGAGAGTAAAAACATACATTACTGCAAATGAAGGTTTTGCTAGGCGCATTTTAGATTATTTATCTTTCATGGTTTCTGGTTTTATTGCTGGACTTTTCCAAAAAAAAATAGATGTTGTTGTTGCAACGTCACCTCAATTTTTTTGTGCTTGCTCTGGCTGGGCATTGTCTTTTTTTAAAAAAAAGAAATTCGTTTTTGAACTCAGAGATATCTGGCCTGCATCAATTACGGCAGTTGGCGCAATGAAGAATAATAAAATTATTCGTGTGCTCGAGAAAATTGAGATGTTTCTTTATAGAAAAGCTGACTCAATCATAGCTGTTACACATTCCTTTAAAGATGAACTTGTTGCAAGGGGAATTGCTAGTGAGAAAATTGAAGTCGTGCTGAACGGAGTTGACCTTGATAAGTATAAACCGGCAATTCAAAAAGATATTACCCTTACTCAACGATATAATTTAAACAATAAGTTTGTCGCTGGTTATATAGGAACCCATGGGATGGCCCATGGTTTAGAAAATATAGTAGCTGTTGCTGAAAAATTAAAGCATCATGATAATATCCGTTTTATTTTTGCTGGTGGTGGTGCAACAAGAAAAAAAATAGTTGATCTGGTTAATGAAAAAAGACTAGATAACGTTATTCTTATTGACCGTCAGCCAAAAGAAATGATGCCAAGAATATGGTCCCTTTGTGATATTTCTTTAGTTCCCTTGGTAAATAACCCCCTTTTTTCGACGGTTATTCCTTCAAAAATATTTGAATGTATGGCAATGGGTATTCCAACAGTTATGAGTGTTCCTGAAGGTGAGGCTACAGAAATTATCAGAAATACGAATAGTGGTATTACAGTTGACTGTGAGGATATTGAACAAATATCTAACGCTATAATTCAACTATCATCAGACCCTCTTAAATATGAGATGATACGTAAATCAAGTATTACGTCGAGTTTGAGTTATAGCCGCAATTACATGGCCGATAAAATGATTAATGTGTTAGAAAAATATGAAAAGTAAAATACTCCCCGTAGTTATGGCAGGTGGAAGTGGATCTCGTTTATGGCCAATGTCCAGAGCCCATTTTCCAAAGCAGTTTTTAAAATTGGCTGGTGATAACACCATGCTTCAGGACACAATATTTCGGCTTTCTGGTATTCAACATTCAGCATCTTGTTTTATATGTAATCAAGAACATCGTTTCTTGGTAGCAGAGCAATTGCGTAATGCTGATATTCCGCACTCAGGCATTATTCTTGAACCTTTTGGCAGGAATACTGCTCCAGCAGTTGCTCTTTCTGCTATTCATAGTATGAAGAATGGCGAGGATCCTATTTTATTTGTATTAGCATCAGATCATTTGATACAAGACACAGTATCCTTTACTAATGCGGTTCTCAAAGGGGTTGAGTTTGCTGAAAAAGATAAATTGGTAACCTTTGGCATTGTGCCAACTAAAGCTGAAACTGGGTATGGTTATATTCGTCGCGGATTAATGATTGGTGACAATACTTGTTATGCTGTGGATAGTTTTGTTGAAAAACCTGATATTGATACAGCAACTAAATATTTACGCGATGGTGGATATTACTGGAACAGCGGTATGTTCATGTTCAAAGCCTCGCGCTTTATTGCCGAACTTCGGAAGTTTTGTCCTCAAATATACACAGCAGCGAAAGCATCATATGATGATGCGAAGAATGATCTTGATTTTATTCGCATTGATAAAGATGCTTTTCAATCTTGTCCTGATGACTCTATTGACTATGCGGTCATGGAAAAAACAACTGACTCGGTTGTTGTGTCGATGGATGCCGGTTGGAGTGATGTAGGTTCTTGGTCTTCGCTTTGGGAGGTCAGTGAAAAAAATTCAGAAGGAAATGTTTTACGTGGTGATATTGTAGTTAATAAAAGTGAAGGGTGCTATATTAACGCGCATGAAAAGTTGGTTGCTGCTGTAGGGGTGCAAGATTTGATAATCGTAGATACCAAAGATGCCTTATTAGTTGCGCATAAAGATAAGGTTCAAGATGTAAAGAATATTGTAGAAAATCTTAAGAAAAATAATCGTTCGGAGTTCCAATACCATCGCGAAGTTTATCGCCCCTGGGGGCAACATGATCGCATCGCGGAAGGTGACCGATACCTTGTAAAAAAAGTTACAGTAAAACCGGGACAAAAAACGACGATGCAACAACACTATCATCGATCTGAACATTGGGTTATTGTCTCTGGAACAGCAAAAGTATATCGTGATAAAGAAGAACTGATTATAACTGAGAATGAATCCATTTTTATTCCTGTTGGTGTACCTCATTGCTTCGAAAATCCCGGTAAGGTCCCTCTCGAAATTATTGAAGTGAGAACGGGTAGTTATCTCGGTGAGGATGATATTGTACGTTCAAAATTGCAGTTGGATGATTATTAATAGGTGTCTTGAATAATTGATGGTTTTATATATTTGACACTCAATGCATTTGGGGGATATAACGAAATTTAAAAGCGTTATATGTGATAAAATCATCTTTTTCTCTCCTTTTGAGATTTATAATGAATAAATTAACCTGTTTCAAAGCCTACGACATTCGCGGCCGACTGGGCGAAGAGTTAAATGAAGAGATTGCGTGGCGTATTGGCCGCGCTTACGGCGAGTTTCTGAAGCCGAAAAGCATCGTCCTCGGCGGCGATGTCCGCCTGACCAGCGAGACGCTAAAGCTGGCGCTGGCGAAAGGCCTGCAGGATGCAGGGGTGGATGTGCTGGATATTGGCTTGTCGGGCACCGAAGAGATTTATTTCGCCACCTTCCACCTTGGCGTTGATGGCGGCATCGAAGTGACTGCCAGTCATAATCCGCTGGATTATAACGGCATGAAGCTGGTGCGGGAAGGGGCGCGGCCCATTAGCGGCGATACCGGTCTGCGCGACGTGCAGCGTCTTGCTGAAGACAATGACTTCCCGACGATTGATGAGACTGAACGTGGCCGCTACCAGCGGATTAATTCTCGCGATGCTTACATCGATCATCTGCTGGGTTACATCAATCCAGGCAACCTGAAACCGATGAAGCTCGTGCTCAATTCCGGTAACGGTGCAGCAGGTCCGGTAGTGGATGCCATTGAAGCCCGTATTAAGGCGCTGGGCGTTCCGGTCGAGTTCATCAAAATTCACAACATGCCGGATGGCAATTTTCCTAATGGTATTCCCAACCCTCTACTGCCGGAGTGTCGGGCAGACACGCGTAACGCGGTGATTGAATACGGTGCGGATATGGGGATTGCCTTCGACGGGGATTTTGATCGCTGCTTCCTGTTTGATGAAAAAGGCCAGTTTATTGAAGGGTACTACATTGTCGGCCTGCTGGCGGAAGCGTTTCTAGAGAAGAATCCGGGGGCGAAAATCATTCACGACCCGCGCCTGTCCTGGAACACTGTGGATGTGGTGACGGCGGCAGGCGGTAAACCGGTGATGTCAAAAACCGGGCACGCGTTTATCAAAGAGCGGATGCGCCATGAAGATGCCATTTACGGCGGCGAGATGAGCGCGCATCACTATTTTCGCGACTTTGCTTACTGCGACAGCGGGATGATCCCGTGGCTGCTGGTGGCTGAGTTGCTGTGTCTTAAAGGACAGTCGCTTGGTGAACTGGTTCGTGATCGGATGGCGGCATACCCGGCGAGTGGAGAAATAAACAGTACGCTGGCAGAGCCGACGGCAGCCATTACTCGCGTGGAGCAGCATTTTTCCCGGGAAGCGCTAACGGTGGACAGAACGGATGGCATCAGCATGTCGTTTGTCGACTGGCGCTTCAATTTACGCTCTTCCAATACCGAACCGGTGGTGCGCCTGAACGTGGAGTCACGCGGAGATACAGCACTGATGGAAGAAAAAACAAAGTTGATTCTTAAGTTACTCAGGAAATAAACAAGTGTGTCTTAGGAGGCGTTTCTGAGGCACCTCCTGATGACAGGATTTGGCGAACAGTGTGACATAGGTCAGCAAAAGCTATTCATGCATACTATTACTGAGTTAACATCTATATCACATTCGAGCCGCACACATCTCGCGGCGACCACACCTGACAGGAGTATTTAATGTCCAAACAACAGATCGGCGTTGTCGGTATGGCAGTGATGGGGCGCAACCTGGCGCTCAACATCGAAAGCCGTGGTTATACCGTCTCCGTTTTCAACCGCTCCCGTGACAAGACTGAAGAAGTGATTGCCGAGAACCCGGGCAAGAAACTGGTTCCGTTCTATACGGTGAAAGAGTTTGTTGAGTCTCTGGAAACGCCTCGTCGTATCCTGTTAATGGTGAAAGCGGGCGCAGGTACCGATGCTGCTATCGACTCTCTGAAACCTTACCTCGAAAAAGGCGACATCATCATTGATGGCGGTAACACCTTCTTCCAGGACACCATTCGTCGTAACCGTGAGCTTTCTGCTGAAGGTTTCAACTTCATCGGTACCGGTGTTTCCGGTGGTGAAGAGGGTGCACTGAAAGGCCCATCTATCATGCCTGGTGGTCAGAAAGAGGCATACGAACTGGTTGCGCCAATCCTGACAAAAATCGCTGCTGTTGCGGAAGATGGCGAGCCGTGTGTGACCTATATTGGTCCAGACGGTGCAGGCCATTACGTGAAGATGGTTCACAATGGCATCGAATACGGCGACATGCAGCTGATCGCGGAGGCTTACTCTCTGCTGAAAGGCGGCCTGAAACTCTCTAACGAAGAGCTGGCAGAAACCTTTACCGAGTGGAACAAAGGCGAACTGAACAGCTACCTGATTGACATCACCAAAGATATCTTCACTAAGAAAGATGAAGAGGGTAAATACCTGGTCGATGTGATCCTGGATGAAGCAGCGAACAAAGGCACCGGTAAATGGACCAGCCAGAGCTCTCTGGATCTGGGTGAACCGCTCTCTCTGATCACCGAATCCGTCTTTGCGCGTTATATCTCTTCTCTGAAAGAGCAGCGTGTTGCGGCATCCAAAGTGCTGTCTGGCCCACAGGCTAAACCAGCCGGTGATAAAGCTGAATTCGTCGAGAAAGTTCGCCGCGCTCTGTACCTGGGCAAAATCGTCTCCTACGCGCAGGGCTTCTCTCAGTTGCGTGCCGCGTCAGACGAGAACAACTGGGATCTGAACTACGGCGAAATCGCGAAGATCTTCCGCGCAGGTTGCATCATTCGTGCACAATTCCTGCAGAAAATCACCGATGCTTATGCGGAAAACTCGGGTATTGCTAACCTTCTGCTGGCGCCATACTTCAAGAAGATTGCCGACGAATACCAGCAGGCGCTGCGCGATGTGGTTGCTTATGCCGTTCAGAACGGTATTCCAGTACCAACCTTCTCCGCAGCAGTGGCATACTACGACAGCTACCGCGCTGCCGTTCTGCCTGCGAACCTGATTCAGGCGCAGCGCGACTATTTTGGCGCGCATACCTACAAGCGCACTGATAAAGAAGGCGTGTTCCACACAGAATGGTTGGATTAATCTGATTCTGCCATTCCATAAAGCCCGGTAGCGATACCGGGCTTTTTTATCTTGTAAAATCCACTCAACTCACTTTAACGGAATAGACTGCGTGAAAATTCTAGTTACTGGCGGTGCCGGGTTTATTGGCTCCGCGGTTATACGACATATTATTAGCAATACTCAGGATAGCGTTGTTAACGTTGATAAATTAACCTATGCCGGTAACCTGGAATCCTTGCGTGAAGTAAGTGATAGTGAACGTTACGTTTTTGAGCATGCTGATATATGCGATAAAAATGCCATAGAACGTATATTTGCCACTCATCAGCCTGACGCGGTGATGCATTTGGCGGCTGAAAGCCATGTTGACCGTTCTATTACTGGACCGGCTGAATTCATTGAAACCAATATTGTTGGCACCTATGTTTTGTTAGAGGTCAGCCGTTCTTACTGGTCGTCACTGAACGGAGCAGCAAGATCTGCATTTCGTTTTCATCACATTTCAACTGATGAAGTCTATGGTGATTTGCCTCATCCAGACGAATATCATGAAGCTACTCCGTTGCCACTCTTTACTGAAAAAACGGCATATGCACCAAGTAGCCCTTACTCAGCATCAAAAGCTTCCAGCGATCATTTAGTGCGCGCGTGGATACGTACCTACGGCCTGCCGGGAATTGTGACAAACTGTTCCAATAACTATGGGCCTTACCATTTTCCGGAAAAACTCATTCCACTTGTCATCCTGAATGCTCTGGAAAGTAAACCCTTACCCATTTACGGTAAGGGCGATCAGATCCGGGACTGGTTATACGTGGAAGATCATGCGCGTGCACTTTATACCGTTCTGACAACGGGTGTCGTGGGGCAAACGTATAATATTGGCGGGTACAACGAGAAGAAAAATATCGAAGTTGTACACACCATATGCGATCTGCTGGATGAAATCGTGCCCAAGGAACGATCCTATCGGGAACAAATTACCTATGTAACTGACCGTCCAGGGCACGACCGCCGTTACGCGATCGACGCTCACAAAATCAGTGCCGAACTGGGCTGGAAACCGCTTGAAACCTTTGAAAGTGGTATTCGCAAAACCGTTGAGTGGTATTTGAATAATCAGAAATGGGTTTCTAATATTAAAAGTGGCGCCTATAAAAGCTGGATTGATCAGAATTATGGGGAACGTAAGTAATGATTAAGCGTAAAGGTATCATTTTAGCTGGCGGATCTGGCACACGTCTTTACCCCGTCACGATGGCGGTAAGTAAACAATTGTTGCCGATTTACGATAAGCCGATGATCTATTATCCGCTATCAACACTGATGCTTGCTGGCATCAGGGACATCCTTATTATCAGCACGCCACAGGATACGCCGCGTTTTGAGCAACTGCTGGGTGATGGTAGCCAGTGGGGGTTGCGTCTGCAGTATAAAGTGCAACCGAGCCCCGACGGGCTTGCTCAGGCCTTTATCCTTGGCGAAGAGTTTATCGGAAACGACAACTGTGCTCTGGTGTTAGGGGATAACATTTTCTATGGACATGACCTTCCGCGACTGCTTGAAGGGGCTGCAAGCCAGGAAGAAGGGGCGACCGTTTTTGCCTATCATGTCAGCGATCCGGAGCGTTATGGTGTTGTTGAATTTGACAAAGAAGGGACCGTAATTGGCCTTGAGGAGAAACCTCAACAACCCAAAAGTAATTACGCCATAACCGGTCTTTATTTTTATGACAATGATGTCATTGAGATGGCTAAAAGTTTGAGCCCATCGGATAGGGGTGAATTGGAAATCACCGATATCAACCGTCTTTATATGCAACAGGGCAGATTGTCTGTCGCAATGATGAGACGAGGATACGCCTGGCTGGACACCGGAACACACCAAAGTATGATTGAGGCGAGTAATTTTATCGCAACGATAGAGGAGCGACAGGGACTAAAGGTTTCTTGCCCAGAGGAAATCGCTTTTCGTAGGGGATTTATTAATGCGGAACAACTTCTGCTGCTTGCAGAGCCACTTAAAAAGACGGGATATGGTCAATATCTGCTTAACCTTACCAAGGGATTAGTCTGATTTGAGTCAGTCCGCTATTTATCCATTTTATGGGTCTATAAGCGTTAAGTGCCCCACTATAGCTGGAAACCCGGTACTTCATGCTCTGTTGTGATAACGATATCTGTGGAGTCAACGTATTCTTCAGCCAGGCATGCACCTTGACAGTGAATTAGCATTAGCGATAAAAAACCACCAGTTATTCATTGTGGTGACCCTTAGGTGTCACCAGAAACTCATACTGAAGAAGCCAAACGAATGAAAATAACCATTTCCGGAACAGGCTATGTTGGCCTTTCAAACGGTATCTTGATTGCGCAGAACCATGAAGTGGTCGCGCTGGACATCGTACAGGCCAAAGTGGACATGCTTAATCAGAAACAATCGCCGATTGTGGATAAAGAGATCCAGGATTATCTTTCAAGCAAGCCTCTGAATTTCCGTGCAACGACGGATAAAGAAGATGCCTACCGCAATGCGGATTATGTCATCATCGCGACGCCAACCGATTACGACCCAAAAACGAACTATTTCAACACCTCTACCGTTGAAGCGGTTATTAAAGACGTTATCGCAATCAATCCAAACGCGGTGATGGTGACTAAGTCGACCATTCCGGTCGGTTTCACTAAATCAATCAAAGAAGAGTTGGGTATTGATAATGTCTTCTTCTCGCCAGAGTTTCTGCGCGAGGGCAGGGCGTTATACGATAACCTGCACCCATCCCGCATCGTGATCGGTGAGCGCTCTGAGCGTGCGGAGCGTTTTGCTGCTCTCCTTCAGGAAGGCGCAATCAAGAAAGATATCCCGGTGCTGTTTACCGATTCCACTGAAGCCGAAGCGATCAAGCTGTTCGCGAATACCTACCTAGCAATGCGCGTGGCTTACTTCAACGAGCTGGACAGCTATGCCGAGAGTCTGGGCCTGAACACCCGTCAGATCATCGAAGGTGTTTGCCTCGACCCGCGTATCGGCAACCATTACAACAACCCGTCGTTTGGTTACGGCGGCTACTGCCTGCCAAAAGATACCAAACAGCTGCTGGCGAACTATCAGGCTGTGCCAAACAATTTGATTTCAG
>Ga0308157_10003992_pt1 | contig 20324 bp, 16 predicted proteins | sample PhyBR1_FD_201035 | JGI IMG/M metagenome (GOLD analysis project Ga0308157, IMG submission 201035) | Phyllosphere microbial communities from UC Gill Tract Community Farm, Albany, California, United States - DLSLB.R1 | ecosystem: Host-associated > Plants > Phyllosphere > Unclassified | place: USA...
GCGCGGCGATGACTTTTCGCCGCGTTATGCCGGTTGAAGGCTCTTTCTTTCGCAAGGCCCTACCAGCTTTTCTTCAACGTACCATAGACCGTACGGCCCTCACCCCAATAGCAGCCGGTCGCGGCAATACAGGAGGAAACATATTTCTTGTCGAACAGATTGCTGACATTCACCGACGCCTGAAGACCTTTGAGCTGCGGGTCAGCTTTGCCAAAATCATAGCGAATGGCGGCATCAAACAAAGTGAACGATGGAATATCGAATGTATTGGCGGTATCGCCATAGGTTTGTCCCATGTAGCGCGCCCCGCCGCCAAGGCTCAGACCACCCCAGGCATCGCTCGACTGAACCGTGTAGTCGAGCCAGAGAGATGCCTGATGCTCTGGAACGAAATTCAAGCGATGACCCTGGTTGCTGACCCCGTTCTTCACATTGTCCCGGGTGATATCGCTGTCGGTATAGGCGTAGGATGCAATCAGCGACATTGCGTTGGTGATTTGTGCTTTGCCTTCCAGCTCCACACCGCGGATGCGCACTTCCCCGGTTTGAATGTTGTTATTGAGATGCTGAGGATCCGGCGTGAGCACGTTTTGCTGTGTAAGCTGATAGGCAGAAAGCGTCACGAAGCTCTCCATCCCCACGGGCTGATATTTGACACCAATTTCATATTGCTCACCCGTCGTTGCCGCAAAGGGATTTCCAGAATAGTCGGTGCCATTTTCTGGATTGAACGATGTCGAATAGCCGGCATAGGGTGAAAGACCGTTGTCGAAATTATAGACCACCCCTGCACGCCAGGTAAATTTCCGGTCTTTCGGATCAACTGTGGCTTCGTTGACGCCAGTCGTCGTATAATTGCGTGTCCGCGTCTCCGTACTTGCCCAGTCATAGCGTCCCCCCAAAGAAAAGACGAAGCGATCCCAGGCGATCTGATCCTGCGCATAGAGGCCGATCTGCGAGCGGTTCTGACGAATGTTCATTGCGGTCGGTGGCCGCGAGATCGGCGCTCGACCGAAAACGGGGTCGTAAACATTGAACGGCGTGGTGATGATTGCCAATGCAGACTCGTCATAGTCGCTTTTTTCGAGCGAATAATCCAAACCAAACAGCAAGGTATGGTCGGCCGCGCCGGTGGAGAACTTCCCGATCGCCTGATTGTCAACAGTCAACAGCCGCGAGGTTTCGGGGAAGGCCCAGGCGTAACGATAAAGCGCCCCCGGGTCGCATGCCATACCAGCCAGACAGACGGCCGCAACACGCTGACTATCGGACTTGACATAGGAATAGCGCAGGTTCTGTTTGATCGTCCATTGCGCGTTGACATCATGGCTGAATTCGTAGCCGATCAGCGCCTGATCCACGACATATCGATCAAATCCTGGCTCACCCAGAAAGGCGCTGCGCGGAAGCTCCGGATAGCGTCCGGTATACAGCGTTCCATTCGCCGTCAGTGCTGGTGCACCACCGCCACCTTTCGAGTCAATCTTCTGATATTGGCCCAGCAACGTGAAACTTGTGCCTTCGTCAGGCTTGAAGGTCAGCGACGGCGCGATCGAACCCTTGCGTTCGGTGACGTAATCATATTGCGTGTCAGCGATGCGACCAACACCGACCATGCGATAGAGAATTGAGCCGCTTTCATTGGCGCGTCCCCCAAAATCGAAGGCGGTTTGATAGCGTTGATCCTTGCCCACCTGAAGTTCGATTTCACGGATCTCTTCATCCCGCGGCCGTTTGGAGACCATATTGACCATGCCGCCGGGCAGGCCCTGACCATAAAGCACCGATGCTGGCCCCTTGAGAACTTCCGCGCGTTCGAGTCCGAATGGTTCCACGCGCGGCTGCGCGTAACCGCGCGCGCCAAACGGCAATCGAAGACCATCCAGGTAGCGGGCAGGACGAAAGCCGCGTATGGTCAGCCAGTCGTAGCGAACATCTGTATCACCATATTGCGTGACAACACCGGGTGTGTAGCGAAGCGCCTGCACAATGCTTTCAACGCCCTGCTTGTCCATCTGGTCGCGGGTGACCACATTGATGGCCTGCGGAATGTCTCTCAGCGACGTCCCGGTCTTGGTCGCCGTCGCGGCTTTCGAAGCGACAATCCCTGCAACGGGGCCCCATGGACTTTCGCCCTCAACGGTGATCGTGCTGAGAACTGTGGTCCCTTCGGCGCTTTCGATCGGCAGGTTTCCAGCCGAAGCGACCACCAGCGCAACGGTCGCAGGTCCCGAGGTTTCCACGCTGATATCGGTTCCCACCAGCATCGCCCGCAACGCCTGCGCGGGTGTCATGGACCCGTTTACAGCACTGGATTTTTTTCCAGCCACCGACTGCGACGTGAAGCCAACACTCCAATCCGTCAGGCGCATGAATTCCGATAATGCCGATGCCAGCGGTTGCGATGGAATATGAAAATCAATGGTTCTTCCCGTATTGGACGTCTGGGCAAAAGCGACCGAGGGCACCATGCATGCGCTGACTGGCAACACAGCAGAGCTGATCAGAACAAGCGCCATGCGCTTCATGTTGAGACGTCTGTCTCGCGTCTCTCTTTGCGTTGTTGGTTTGGCGCTGATACCGGTCGTCATGGCAGTCCCTCGTTATTGATGAGGGCTGAAATCAAGTTTTTCTGCAGCCCTATACCTATCGACAATCGAGGAAGCTGAATCTCACAAAAAAAGATGAGAATTTATCGAAGGATTAAAATGCCCCCGGGCATTCGGTTGATTGTCCCACCTGCGGCGGTGACAAGCGAGCGAATGGCAAGCTCCGGATTATCCAGTCGATAGCGCCCATTGACACGCGTCGCTGCCAGTTCCGCGTTCAGTGTGATGATCGTATGCGGGTAATAGCGCCCCAGTTCAGCCAGCACCGTGGCAAGCGGTTGGTCCTTGAAACTGAACTGACCCTTCACCCAGGAGAGCGCAAGCGCAGTATCCGCCTTGACCACCGGAGAGAAGTCATGGGCACGCGCATGCAGGCTTTCCCCCGGTAACAGAACCGCCCGCAGCAAGCGATCCGGGGTCTTTGTCACCTCAACTCGGCCGTGTTCGAGAACAATGATATCCTCATCGTCGTTCTTACGAACGGAGAAAGCGGTGCCCTTGACGACGATTTCGGAATAGGAGCCTGTCACTTTGAAGGGGTGCTGAGGATCGGGCACAACGTCGAAATAGGCTTCACCCTTAAGCAGTTCGACGGAACGCTGGTTGCCCTCGAAATCAAGCTTGACCGCGGAATCTGTATTGAGGACAAGCTGGGAACCATCGGGAAGGCTGATCCTGTTTGTCTGCCCGGTGGCGGTTATATAATCAGCCTTCCATTGCACAACCAGCGACGGAAAACGCGCAAGCCCGACGCCGACAATCAGGGTCGCAGCAATCGCTGTTGCCCAGCGCATCCGATGCCGCGGCAGCGTGGAGCCGGGCGCGGCGCGCCCTGGTCGAGGCTCTTTGGCGCGGCTCAATCCATGCCGCGCCGCCAGTTCGCTGGCTGCGGCATCAAGCTCAGGCAATTCCCAGGCGCTCGCAACCCTCTCGAATGTCTTGCGATGCTCGGCCGAACCCGCCAGCCAGGCTTCAAATTCTGCGATGACTGTGCTGTCTTGTGGTTGCTCCTGCATGATGAACAGCCAGCTCAACGCAGCATCCATGACGGGGTCGCGATGGGAAAAGCCCGGCTCATCCACCGGCGGATTGGTCGTCTTTTCTGTCACCAGTTCGCTTCCCGCCCGTCGATTTGTTTGCCACGCTCGCGCCGTAGCAGAGCGTTGGGCCGTTGATATCCCACGAATGATGCCGAGAAAATCGCGAATACAAGCTTGTTCAGACGCTGTTCAGACCATGACATCGCGCTCATTCCCGATCGAGTTTTGTCAGGGCGTCGACACAATGCGCATGCGCCATCTTCAAATCGTTGAAAACGGTGTTGGGCGAAACACCGAGATGATTTGCAATCTTTGGATAGGACCACTTTTCGAGACGACTTAATATCCAGACATTCTGCGTTCTCTGCGGCAATTTCGAGATCGCTTCCTTGATGCAATTCAACCTCTGTCGGTGAATAAGACCGGTTTCCTGTGACGGTGCCAGTGAAGGGATATTTGCCAAATCTGCTGCCGCAATGTCGTCGCGTTCAATACGCCCGCGCAAGTCCTGGCGGCGCTTTTGATTGAGCGCGAGATTCTTTGCGGTTTGAAACAGGAAAGCTTCAACATGTTCAATTGCACCGGTCTCGGCAGCCTTGCTGACGCGCATGAAGGCTTCCTGAGTCACATCCTCAGCCGTTTGTGGATCTTTGACGATCCGCATCACGCTCCAAAACAACGAGCGACGATTGGAAAGAAAGATTTCTGTAAACGTCGGGTTCATCACCGCCCACCAACCCAACGCCGATCCTGCCGCAGCATCGAAACGCTGATAATGACACCTTTGGCCCGGATCGCGGGTTCTGTTTCAGTCATCATTCTCATCTTCTCAAGACCACTTGAAATCGCTCGGTTGACTGCGGGAATGAAAGCATCACAGATGCACTAATGAGCAGGAGGACATCTTGCAACGAAAATGAATTAGAATTCCTTTAAACAACCTCTTGCCAGAGACCTGAAGACATAGCGAGGCGCTTGTTCCGGTGAAAAGCGGCCCCGTTCAGTTGGCCGGATAAAGGACGTCTGGACCTCGCCGCGCAGCCACTGCAAGTGCCGGATGGCTGATACAATCCGGATTTTTTGGCCGCTCCTCGACATTTTTGCGCGACTTTCCTAAGGTTTCCAAAGCATCAGCCTTTAGAAATCGTCCTGTGAGACGTTTTGCCGATCATGCTGATTGACGTCAGGCAATTCAATGCGAGGCTGGCTATGGTCTTGCTCTAACCCAAAATCCAGGAAGCCCATGCATCGTCTCGCTCTGACTGTCATATTCTACTCGATTTCGATAACCCTGTGTGTTGCAGCCGATTTCCGACGCTACGAAAACGATCGCTTCAGTTACACAATTGACGTCCCATCAGACTTCAAGACCGTCCTCAACCCCGACAACGGGGACGGCATCGGGCTGCACAGCGCCGACGATTCAGCGCAGCTTCTGATCTGGGGCAATAACCTGACGCAAGGCGGCTTCCTGGTAGAAAGCGATCTTCGCCGGGGATACGCAATCGATGCAGGCTTTCGGTTCACATACGAAAGACGCGGCGCAACATGGGCCAGTCTGTCAGGAAGAAAGGGCGAGAAGATCATCTATATGCGGCAGATCCTGCTCTGCGACGCGGCGATGGGCAATTTCACGCTGGAATATCCGGCCGCGCAGCAGAAGCGGTTTGAGCCGGTCATCGATCGGATGGTCAAAACCCTCAAGCCACACAAGCCCTGCGCGTGAGGCCTGCGCGCGCCGCGTTGCGCGCATGCCTGTCAGCCAGTTCGTTGCCGGTCACGCCTGCGTGACCCTTGCACCACGCCACCGCCACGTGCGGATGCCGTTCGAGCAGATCATCCAGCTGCCGCCAAATCTCCATGTCAGGAATCTGGCGAGGTCTCACGTGCGGTTTCGCAGTGATCCGCTTCCAGCCGTTGCTGCGCCAGATGGGTCTCCAGCGATAACAGCCTTCCATGACATGGACAGAGTCGCTCCAAAGCGTGACCGAACCGGTCGGTATCATCATGGCAATCCAGCGCATGGCATTGAGGACAGCCAGCACTTCCAAGCTGTTGTTGGAAAGGCCAGACGCCCTGCCGGATGCACTATAGCGCTGACGGTCACCCTCATAGACGATGAATGCCCAGCCACCGGCGAGTGAAGCAACGTCAAAAGAGCCGTCGGTATGGATGTGGTAGGTGCTGTCGATTTCCAGGGGATCGCCGAGGTGCCGGCCTTCATATCCTGCCATCTCGGAAAACCTCTTCCAAACGACCGATGCGTCCACGAGACTTACGGCATCGCGTTGAGCAACCAATGCGCTCGATCTTGTCCAACATCTCCGAAAAATGCAAACCCAGAGACTTTATCATGATCCGCAATGACAGGATCGATCGGCTTTGACACCGATTGTTCATCCGAAAGCTTCGTTGCCGAAGGCGCCATTGGCGTTGCTCCTATCAACAAAGCAACACGAGGCATCGCTTTTGCGTCGGTAATCCAGCTTCAGATAAAATCCAGTCCGTCGTTCGCGGAATGGCCGGCTGGCCTGAACGCGCCGGCACGACCGCTGGAGAGCACGCGGCCGAAATTATTGGCAACTACGAATTGCGGGCCGGTGCATTGCGCTTCAAGCGGAGCGTTCAAACCGCGCTTGCGATGCAAAACGACTGCGACAGGGGCATCAGACCGAGGCGGCTGATGCGCACGCCATACGTTGGGCGGATGTCTCTATGCGGAAATGACCCGACTATCGCTCAACAGCCCCGCTTCCTCCAGGATCGGATGCGCGACTGACACACTATGTGCATTGATGCGCTTGAGATCACGCAGCATGTCCAGATGGATCGAGCTTGTCCGCAGGCTGTCGATCCTTCCGTCGCGAAGCCTTGCCAGATGCTGTTCGGCAGAAAGTTTCTCCATGCGCCGGACTTCGATCTTGATCTCCATCAGACGCTTCGCGAGATCGAAATCTCTGGTTGCAATGATCGTTTGGGCGGTCCGGAGATTGTCGACGGTCAGATCGAAGAGATGGGTCAGTTCCCCAAGCCCGTCCTCTGAAAACGTCAGCCCCAATGCTGCCTTCTTGAGCAGCGTTGGAACCAGGCTTTTCTCAATAATGTCGCCGATATGTTCAAGATTGACCGCGTAGTCGATCAGCTCAGCGGATCGCCGTTCATTTTGCGCGCTCATCTGCTGGCGACCAAGTTGTGAAAGATAGACCTTCACTTCCTGATGCAGAAGATCGACACGCTGCTCAAGTTCTGAAATCGCCGCCGGCGCAGCGGGATCGCTGTTCTGAAAGGCCGAAGCGGCCCGCATCAGCATACGCTCTACCAAATCACCTATGCCGAGGACCTCGCGGGTCGCGCTCGCCAGCGCCATGACGGGGGTCGCGAGTTCCTGCAGGTTGAGAAAGCGGGGACCGGCCGCATTTTGCTCTGGTTGCGGGACCAGCCTGACCATCAGCTTCGAAAGGCGGCCGGCAAGCGGCCACGCAACGATCGCAAGCACAAGATTGAATGCCAGATGGGCATCGACCGGCAGCTTGGCTGCAGACAGAGACAGCCCCGTTGAAAGCTCCGCGCCATATTGCGCGAACGGAAGAGCGATCAGACAACCCGCTGCACGCACAATCAGATTGCCCAGGGTCACCCGCTTTGCGGACGCTTCGCCACCCAGCGATGCAATCACCGGGGTCACCGCACCGCCAAGATTGGCGCCGAGAACCAGCACAATGATCAAGGCTGAAGGCAGAACGCCCGTCGTTGCAAGAGACAGGATCAGTACCACTGCAGCAAGACTTGATGACGCGATAACCGCAATCGCTGCGGAAAACAGCAGCGCAACCGGCCAGGCATTGTCCAGCATCGCAACAAAACTTGCCACGGCAGGCGAATGGCGAACCGGTTCCGTCGCCATGCTCAGCAGATGCAACGACAGCAGCATCAGTCCGACACCCATAAGCATGGTGCCGACGCCACGCCGGCTGCCTGTTGCCTTCTTTTGCATGATCATTCCGGTCATAATGAGTAAAGGCGATATCCATTCTATCCCGGTGGCGACAATCCACGCCGTGACCGCTGTGCCGACATTGGCGCCCAGCAGAACAATCTGTGCCATGCTTTGCTTTATAAATTCGCGTTCCACAAAGGACGCAACCATCAGCGCCGTCGCTGTTGAACTCTGGAGACCGATCGTTGCAACAAAGCCGGCGGCAAAGGAACGAAGCTGGGTGCTGGTACCACGCGCCAGGCCGGCGCGGAGACTGGCTCCGAACGCACGCTGGACACCATCCTTCACCTGCGTCAGTCCGAACAGCAAAAGTGCAACCGCACCGCACAGGTTAACAATGATAATCGTCGATTCCATCAAGCAGCTCCGACAGTCTCTTCGTGCAGACCGTTCGCGCGAAATTCACTCAGCCTGAGCGTTGCAATCCGCGGCCATGACCGCCAGATTTTGCGCGTCAAGCACCGTCTGCCCGAACCAGTTCAAGCGGCTAACACACACATTGCCCCGATCAATCAGGTCATTGTCGTCACCGTCCCGCGCAGTATGCGCGCGACCGCGCGGAACGAGGATCTCTGTCCTGTTTCCGTCCTTCGACAGGATGTCCGCCCGGCTGGCAATTTTGTCGCGACCAATACGGGGTTGCACGATCGGGGCAGGCAGAATCTCAGGCAAATTGACGCTCAACCAGTGCCCCTCCAGAAAGATCGTCTCCCGCTGCTCCCATAGGCGGCCGATAAAGCCCGTCAGCCATTCAATGTCGCTTTCGGCCTCCGCCGCCTGTTTGACGCGGGAAAAGCCGATTGCCGGGATTCCCCAGAACGTCGCCTCACGCGCGATCCCCAATGTGCCGGAATAAGCAAGGTCCTCAGCGACATTGCGACCGTCATTGATCCCGGACAGCACCAGATCAGGCTTCTTCTGACCGGCGAAAAGCCATGTCATTGCCGTTACCACGCAATCTGCCGGCGTGCCGGAACAGGCGTATCGGCGCTCGGCCTGCTCGACCATCGTCAGGGGGCGCCCGACAGTGATGGAAGCCCCTGCAGCCGTCCGCTTGCCATCAGGCGCCACCACCCACACATCATCACTGAGGCACAGAGCAACCTTGATCAGCCGATCAAGCCCCGGTGCGTTGATGCCGTCATCGTTGGCAACAAGAATTCTCATGTCATCTCCAATCAGATCAAAAGCTGCGAACCCGACATCGCTGTCGTCACAAGGCTGGGCAGTGCTGGCTTTAACTCTTCAAGCTTTTCGGTCGTGCAGGAATGTCCCAGTGCCATGGGCTTTCCAGTTGCCTGCCACAGGTCCAGGTTCTCGGACCGGGTTGGATGGGTGGGAAGCCGGATCCAGGTTGCCCGCCCCTGCGCAAGCATGACTTGGGCAGGTGTGTTCTCAGGAACGTGCCCCGTCAGCAGAACGGCTGCTTGTTCATCGACGGCTTGCTTGAGCGACGCTTTCGATGGTCCGGCACTGCCCATTCCGTCAAATGTCATCAACGGACAGTCCGGCAAGGCAGATCCTTCCTTCCAGTCCAAGGCGTGTTCCAGTTTGGAGCGTAGACTTCGCGCTGTCTGGACCGAGAGCGCATCAGGAACAGCGATCTGCGCGATCAATGACTGGCGCATGGCGTGATGAATTGCAAAGGATCCCGGCAAGATCGCCATCAGCTCCAGCGGTTTTCCCGATAGCGGCACGGGAAGAACCAACTTGCCCGGATGCGCATCGATAAAATCTCCAATCTGGCGAATGCGATCTCGTGCAGTCACCGGGTCGCCACCGTAGGAAGCGTCCAGAATAACCAGATCACAATGCGGCAACGCGTCCATGACAAAGACGTCACTGTTTGGAACGATATCGGCACAATACACAACCCGTTTCGACGGCGTTGTGACCGAAAACCAAACCCCACCCGCCACGTGACCCGAGCGGCCGGATGAAATCTCGCTGTCGCCAACAGCAATGGTTTCGCCCGGTGTGAACAGTCTTATGCGCGCGTCATCCAAGGGATGCGTCTGGCGATGGGACGGATCAGCATATTGACTGAGCATCGCTTCCGCGTCCGCATGGGTTTCCCGCGTCATATAGAAACTGCCCTGAAACCCGCTGGCGCGCAGCCAGTGCAAGGCTCCGATATGGTCTTCATGCGCGTGCGAGATGAACACTGCATCCAGCGCGGCAACATCGCTTTGAGCAATCGCTGGGTAGTATTCGCGGCCTTTTGCGCCCACCTTGATGCCGGCATCGAACAGAAGGCGGCGATCACTCCGGATGCCGACACTGGTTCTCCCTTTTTCGCCAAAGCCACCATAAAGATCAATCAACATCACCGTGACACTCCCTGAGGAATGACCCAGCCCGAATTGATCGCGATATGGATCGTCTCATCTTGCTGGCCACCAATCCCATCGGCAAGATCAAAGGTCATTTCCGTGCTTGGATGGTCGACGGGACAGGCTTCGATTCGCGCCCCGCCACCGCGATAGATGCGGCGCCGGACTGAAAGCGCAATGCCGGTGTCCGCCCGCAGCGCAATATCGGGCGACCGGATGCAGATTTTTGCGTCAGGTTGCACCCATTGTCCCGGCGCGCAGCGCATGACCGCCCGCTGCCCGAACACCTCGACCGCACAGTGGCCATCTTTTTCCGGGCTGACGACTTGCGCGGGAAGCACCATGCCATTGGCAATGAATGAAGCCACCATCGCGCTTTGAGGGCGCTCATAAAGCTCCCGCGGCGTTGCAAATTGCACAAGCTTTCCCTGGTCCATCACAGCTATCCGATCCGCCAGTGCCATCGCTTCTGCCTGGTCATGGGTGATATAGACAATCGTCGTTCCGGTCCGCTTGTGAAAAGATGCAAACTCATCCTCCATGGAAGCGCGCAGGTGTACATCCAGATTTGCTAAAGGTTCATCAAACAAAACCAGCGAGGGCGTAGCAACCAGACATCGCGCAAGCGCCACGCGCTGACGCTGTCCCCCCGACAGGTTGGCGGGGCGCCGATCACCAAGGCCGGTGAGATCAACCAATGCCAATGCTTCCGCCACACGGCGGTCAAGTTCCGGCTTGGCAACCCGTGCAACGCGCAGACTGTAGCCGACGTTTTCCGCGACCGTCATATGGGGCCACAAGGCATAGTTCTGGAAGACAATGCCAACGCGGCGGTTTTCTGGCTCAATATGCCTGTCGGGCGCAGACATCACCTGATCATCCACCTCAATTGCACCGCTGGTGATCTTTTCAAAGCCGGCAATGGCCCGCAACAAGGTGGTTTTACCGCAGCCCGATGGTCCGAGAACGGCGACAAACTCACCATTCCTGATGTTCAGTGTCACATCGGAGAGCGCATCGAAGTTGCCGAAGCTCTTAGTGACATTTTTGATATTCAGTCCCGCCATGGGAGCACTCCATCAGGCAGACGCCGCGCGAACAGGTTCGTCGACAGCATGAGAAAGATCGTGACCACGATCGTGACAATCGATGTGGCAGCGGCATAGGTGGAATCGCCTCCCTGCTCGAAGGAAAAGATGACGACGCCGATCGTTTCAGAACCGGATGCCCACAAAAGAGCAGATACCGTCAGTTCACTGAACGCGGTCAGAAAGATGAGAACCCCACCTGCAAGCGTCGCTGGCGCCACGAGGGGAAAGATGATCGTCCGCAAGCGCATGAAAAGGCGCGCGCCCGCCACCTGTGCGGCCTCTTCCAGTGACCGATCAATCTGGTGGAGCCCGCTCACCGTTGGCCGTAAGGCAAGGACGAAGAAACGCGCGAGATAGGCGTACAGAATAATCCAGATCGTATTGTAGATATGGAAGCCCAATAGTGGCAGCGGCTTTAAAAACAGCAACAGCGACGCAATAGCCATGACAACACCGGGCAATGCGTAAGGCAGTTCGGCTGTCAGATTGAACAGTCTTGTCCACCAGCGTTTCCGCCAGGTCGTGATATAGGCAAGCGGTACAGCGATCAGCACCGCAAAGAACGCAGATGCAAGCGACAATCCGAAACTGTTCAGGAATGCGCGTTTGGTGGCAGCATGCTCAAACAGGATGAACGCATAGTTCGAATAGGTCAGGCTTTCCCATGTCAAGGGTGTGCCATAGGCACTGACGAGCGAGGTCAGAACCAGGCCAAGGATCGGCAGTCCCAGCACGGCCACGACAATCAGCATCATCACGATCTCCGTCCAGACCCGGTAGCCGCCCAACTCAAACGGGCTGGCTGGAAGCGATGTCGAGGCGATCCGGTAATCGCGCCAGCGCGAAACATAGTCCTGCGCGACAATCCCGGCGATCGCGATAAGCCCGATCAAAGTCGAAAGGGTCGCGACATCGCTGAGCACGGCCGGGCCGCCGCCGCTCAAACGCTGGTAAATCAACGTCGGCAGCACAAGATAGTTGGCGGGAATACCCAAAAAGGCCGGAATGCCGAAATTGCCGACACAGGATACGAATGTCAGCGCGGTGGCGCCGATGATCGACGGCGCCATCAGGGGAACGATGATGGTTCGCAGAACGGTCAATTTGTTTGCGCCACTGCTCAACGCAGCTTCAATCAATTCACGGGGCAGCTTTCGCAAGCCTGCTCTGACGATCAGAAACACCAGCGGGCCATACTGAACCCCAAGAAGCGCAATGATCCCGGTCGACGAATAAAGCGGGTTGCGCGATCCCAGTGGCGGGGCCATCCCGATCATTTTCAGGAAAGGACTTGCCGGGCCAAACAACTGCAGCCAGGCAAGCGCGGTCACCTGCGGCGCGATCAGCAGCGGGGTAACATAGAGAAAGATGAAAACCGCACGGCCGCGAATATCTGTCAGGCTGACGAGCAGCGCGACAGTGGTTCCCAGCACAACCGCAAAAAGGGTTCCAAAAATCCCGACATAGATCGAGTTCCACGTTGCCGTCCAGGTCGCCGACGAGGAGAAGACCCGGCGCATTGCTTCCACTGCCGTGCCCTGTGCCGGAGACACAACCTCAAGAAGCAGGCGCCCCATCGGCAAAAGCGAAAGCAATGACACGACAATGATCGTCGTGGCGATCAGAGCCTTGTCCCGGCCCTGACCGCTGGTTTCAGCGATTTTCTGCATCTGTCTCTTGTCCTAGCCGCCGAACATTTCCGTGAACCGCTTCTTGTCCGCATCGGTGTTCGTCAGAACCTTCTGGGTATCGATCGGCATGATTTTGATTGTCAGGCCATCTGGCAGCCATGCGGGCTTTCCGACTGAAGCTTTAGCCGGCAAATAACCTTGCTTGAGCGCGAGTTGCTGCCCTGCATCGGACAGAATGAAACGAATGAATTTCTTGGCGTCCTCGGTATTCTTGCTCGATGACAAAATGGCAACCGGTTCAGTGACCGCCGGCACGCCTTCATCAGGAAAGACAAACTCGACCGGCGACCCTTTCGCCTTGGCATTGAGCGCCATGAAATCAACAAGAATTCCGTAGGGCTTTTCCCCACTGGCGATGGATTTAAGCACGGCCCCGTTTCCGCGCACACTTGTGACCTCGTTGGTCTTGAGCGCTTCGAAGAACTTCCAGCCGAGACCGTCACTGGCAACAAATCCACCAAGCAGGAACGCAGCCGCCCCGGAATAAAGCGGGCTCGGCATAACCACCATCCCCTTATATTCCGGCCTTTCCAGATCTGCCCAATGCTGCGGCTTGTGCTCGGCGGCAGTGTTATAAGCGATCCCCGTGGTGATCAGCTTGCTGCCAAAGTAATATTTATCAGGGTCAAACGAACCGGCTTCAAAGCCGTCGAGGCTCGCCTCAGAAAACTGCAACAAGCGCTTGTCGGCTTTCAGGCTTTCCATACTGACGGCGTCAGCAATCAGCAGCACGTCGGCTTGCGGAGCGCCCGCTGAAAATTCGGCGGCGAGCTTGCTCATGATATCGCTGGTGCCCGAACGGTACAGCTGAACATCCACGTCCGGGTTCAGCTTTCGAAATTCTTCGACCGTTCGCGCAGCATCGGCGTCGGGTTGCGATGTATAAAGCGTCAGCGTTGAAGCGAGCGCCGTTCCGGCCATCATCAGACCTGCAAATCCTGCCGTGAGGATACTGATCCCCCAGGTTTTTTTCTGCATTGGTTCCTCCCTTAGGAACGGCGTCAGACGGCGTTCCTGTTCCTCCCTTTGGTGGGACATTCTCCATGTCCTCAATGACCATAGTAATGTTCATTTGTTCTTTGTCAAATACATTTGAACAGTTGACGAGCAGGGGAGGATTGTTGCTATAGATCGACTTGTGAAGAAAAAGCCGAGGAGCGAGTGTCAGAAATGGCAGGCAGGAACTGGCCGTTGAGGTCCTCCGATCTCAAAGTGAAGACCGTTTGGCTCTATTATGTCGAGGGCATGACCCAGGAACAGATCGCCGAGCAGCTGGGTGTCAGTCGCGTCAAGATCATGCGCACGCTTGCTGCTGCAACTGCGGAAGGGATCGTCGTCACCCGCATCAATGCCGCGACCGCTGAACAGATCGAGCTTGAACGTCGGCTCGAAGAGAAATGGGGGCTCGCATCCGCCATTGTGGTGCCAACGCCAGAAAGTGGTGGCAACCTTGAAAAGGCACTCGGCAATGCCGTCGCATCCTATCTTGATCAGGAAATGCAGGATGGAATGACGCTGGCCATTGGCGGTGGCGCCACACTCTACGCCTGCGTGCAATTCCTCGAGCAGCGAAGACTCACCGAGGCAAGCGTGGTGGCTTTGGTGGGAAGTCTTCCGCATTCACGCTGGATCAATCCATCCGTTGTCGCGGCAAGGGTTGCAGAAGTCTATCAGGTTGACAGTTACCAGATCACCGCACCGGTCATTCTGGACGAGCCCGGCCTTCGCCACCTGCTGTGGCGTCAGACAGAACTTCAAAGCCTGCAGCAGCGAGCAGCAAAGGCCGACATTGCTTTGGTGACCGTCGGCGAAGTCTCGGAAGATGCAACGATCTTTCGCCATGGCATCGTGCCATCCGAACTCATCGACCCGTTGCAGGCCTGTGGCGCAGTGGCCAACATTCTTTGCTACTTCGTGGACGAAAATGGCGATCTCGTCGATCATGAAATCAACCAGCGGGTGATGTCGATCGAGCTGAACACGGTGGCGGCTATCGACCGGGTCGTCCTTGCGGCGGGCGGCAGCGCAAAGGTCGCCGCCATGAAGGCTGCCCTCAAAATCGTTCCAGCGAGCGTGCTTATCACCGACAGCCGGACCGCAACAGCTCTGCTGGAAGACTAACGACGCAGCCGCATCACCTGTATCAAGGGTTCACTGCCAACAGGCTAGACTTTGCGGCTGCGCAGGAAATCCACCAGTCCGACATGGGTGATTGCCTCAAACTCGCCGGTCGCCTGATCGAATTGGCGCCGCTGCCCTTGCATCATCAGCAAGACGGCACGCATTTCTGAGGAAACCCCAAAACGCTCCCAACGTCTCGCCACATGGGTAGCAATACCCGCAGCATCACAGAAATCAGCGATAGTGCTGTATCCAAGTTCAGCCAGCACGGCTCTCAGATCAGCCGCCGACATGCGTTCCTCGACAGCATGGTCGTGCAGACGCTCTGCAACCAGCTGGATGTCGCGCGGCGAGGATTCAGCAATCCTGTTCAGAAATCCCCCGACTTCAGTTAGCAGCTTTGACACTTTAGGATCTCCTCCACTGGAAATAGGCCTGATTTCATAGCGTGTATCAGGGGACGCGAAATCATAGTATGAACCCTTCATGAAACGCAATCCTAATTGCCATTGCCTGGTCCGCAGTGCCGCAATCAGCCCGCAATGCGGATACGCGGCGCCCCGCAATCCCTGCTTTTTGTCAGCAGCCACTCAGCCGGAACTGCGATCGGCCTCGATGATCAGCATGGACAGACGCACCAGTTCGGCAACAGACCCCGCCTGCATTTTCTGCATCACATGCGCTCTGCGAACTTTTACAGTGATTTCCTTGATGGCGAGCTCTCCGGCAATCTGCTTGTTCAACAGACCCTGAACCACCAAGCGGAAGACATCGCGTTCACCCGGGGTCAGGCTCTGCCATCTTTTCGATATCTCGATACGGACGCCTTCGTTTTGCAGGCGTTTCTTCTCTGCATCGATTGCGCCATGGACAGCATCCAACAAATCATGCTCGCGAAAAGGCTTGGTCAGGAAATCCACTGCGCCGTCTCTCATCGCTTTGACACCCATCGCAATATCACCGTGACCAGTAATAAAGATGACCGGCATCTCAATGCCCAATGCTGCCATCTGAGCGAAGAACTCCGTCCCGGTCTGAACCGGCATTCTGACATCGAGTATCAGGCAAGCCGGGCCTGGCGGCCGCTGATAATCCAGGAAGTCGCGCACCGAGGCAAAGCTCACGGCCGCCATGCCAACGGAGGCGAACAGATCATCCAGCCCCTGACGAACGGAGTGATCGTCGTCGATAATATAAACCACTGTCGTCTCATCGCGCGTCGCGGGCATGCTTATCCTTTCACCGCTATCGGGACTTCGACCATAAAACACGCGCCACTCAATTCTGCACCGTCCTTCCCTTTAGCATCCACCCAGATACGACCACCATTCGCCTCAATGATCGTGCGACTGATAGTCAGTCCCAGGCCGAACCCCCCTTCTTTTGTCGTCCAGAAGGCATCAAACAGCCGCTCACCCGCAGCAGCCGAAAGGCCTGGACCCGTATCAGCAATTGTAAATCGCAGCGTTTTCTGCTCACCGAGCGATGACATAATCACCAATGACCGTGAATGCTGCGGGGTTTGTGCCATCGCTTCAATCGCATTCAGGATCAAATTCCCGAACACCTGCTGGATCTGCACCCTGTCCGCCGATGCGAGCGGCAGTTCCACAGCAAGGTCGATTTCGAAATCAATGTCATTGCGATAAAGCTCAGCCGTGGAAAGCTCGACCATTTCCCGGATCGCCATATTGAAGTCAAAGCTTTCAACCTTCGGCTTCTCGCCCTTCGACAACCGCCGGACGCGGTCGAGTATCTCGCTTGCACGATGTGAATCGAGCGAAATGCGTTGAAGCGCTGCCGTTGCACGGTCAATATTCGGCGGCTGTTGTTCGAGCCAGCGCCGGCCGGCGCCGGCGCTTGTTTCAATCGCAACCAGGGGCTGGCTCACTTCATGGGCGATCGAACCGGTCAATTGTCCTAACGTCGTCAGGCGCGCAAGGCGCAACAAACGCTCACGCGTCTGGTATGTTTCCGCCTCGGCATCAACCAGTTTCAAGCCAAGATAGGCTGTACAGGCAATGGCAAGAATACTGATCAGCGTGTTGATGGCCCCGACATTATAGGAGCCCGAACGCGTCAGAAAAAAGCTCAAAATGGTCAAAATGATGCAGCTTGCCGCGACACCAATCACAGTGCGATGCGAAAACACACGGGTGGAAACCAGCACGACCGCCGTATAGAAAACCGCGGCCGCGATCGCATAATCGGTGACGGTATCAAGAAGAAATATCGCCGCACTGACAGTCGACAGCACCACAGATGTTGCAAGCATCTTTCCAGATAGCGGGCGATAGGTTTTCTGTCGCATCCATATCTTCCGTTCAAACCGCATGGGTGACTGTCGCCGAAACAGCGTCTCGCGTCGGTTTTACCACGATCCGCCGATAAGCATACCGACAGATTTCGCGTGCAATCGCGATGCAAGGCGCAACAACCAGCAGGTCTGCCACTGATTGAGAACTCCAATGCGGGAAAGCGCGTAGCTGGCGCTGGCGAGTTTTGTTGCGAGTACAGCCAACACCCAGCACAACAGGCGATGCGCGCGCCTGCCGATCGGCCGCCCCTTTCCCTTGCGCGCCGCGTGAAATGGCGTGCGCTGATCGTTTGATTTGCAACCCTTCGAACGCTTCCCGCCACCCTCCGGCCTTTGGGCGTGTTTTGGGGGTGCGAAGGCTAAAATCGATCCGGTGATCATATCTATTCTCCTGACACGGCGATGGTTAGGGGCGCAACGAGATGACCAGAGTTTGTCCGGCCATCTCTGTCGCCTGTCATCTTAGTCGATAGACGCTGTTGCAGCGCCCACGTCCCATCAAGCAAGCCTGAGCCCCAGGTCCAAAGAGGGGCGACGATCCAAATGATTGGTCCTCTCCGGTCAGGGGCCCCTTGATGAGCCCCTGTGAGAACTTTCGATGAGGACGCTTAATCAGAACCATTGACCAAAACGGCGGATGTAGACTGTCTTCATCGTCTGCGCCACCACACAATAGGCAAGCAGCGTGCCCGCAAGCCATGGAAAATATTCCCAAGGAAGCGGCTGCAATCCCACCATGGCACCAACAGGGGAGAAAGGAATATAAATTCCCAATGCCATGACCAGGCCCGTCATCAGCATGACCGGTAATGCAGCGGTGCTCTGGATGAACGGAATTTTTTGTGTGCGCAGCATATGCACGACCAGGGTCTGAGAGAGCAGGCCTTCAATGAACCAGCCCGATTGGAACAGGGACTGCATTTCGGGCGCGTTCGCGGCAAAGACGTACCACATCAGTGCAAAGGTCGTGATATCGAAGATCGATGAGGTCGGGCCAATCCAGATCATGAAGCGACCGATATTGCGGGCATCCCACTTGCGCGGCTTGGCAAGAAACGCCTTGTCCATGCGGTCCCACGGCAGCGAAAGCTGCGAGATATCATACATCAGATTCTGAATCAGCAGATGGATCGCAAGCATCGGCAGAAACGGAATAAATGCACTTGCCACCAGAACCGAGAATACGTTGCCGAAGTTCGAGCTCGCCGTCATATTGAGATACTTGATAATATTGCCAAAGGTCTCGCGACCCTTGATAACCCCTTCCTCCAGCACCATCAGGCTCTTTTCAAGAAGGATGATATCTGCAGATTCCTTCGCAATATCAGTGGCGCTATCAACCGAAATGCCGACATCGGCATCCCGCAACGCAGGGGCATCGTTGATACCGTCGCCAAGGAAACCGACCGTATGACCATTGGCCTGAAGCGCTTTGAGGACACGCGATTTCTGCAAGGGTGTCAGCTTCGCAAAAACCGTTGTTTGCTCAACGCTCACCCCCAGAGCCTGATCACTCATTTTTTCGATTTCACGGCCAAGGAGCGGGGTCCCTGGCTCAAGACCGACTTCGCGACAAATCTTCGTCGTCACCACCTCATTGTCTCCCGTCAGAACTTTGACGGTAACGCCATGTTCGGCCAGAGCAGCAATCGCCGGGCGTGCGGTTTCCTTTGGTGGATCGAGGAAGGTGAGGAAACCCTGCACCACCAGTTCTCTTTCATCCGCTATCCCGTAGCGCGCCATGGTTTGGGTCGCCGCAATCTCACGCGTCGCAATCACAAGAACGCGGAAGCCATCCCGATTATAGTTCCGGGCAAGTTCAACAAGGGCATGACGGCGTGCATCGTCAAGCGGCATGACATCGTTGCCATCGCGGATCGATGTTGCGATCGCCAGCATTTCCTCGACAGCGCCCTTGCAGACCAGCAGATGTTCACCCTGCGGACCTTCTACGACAACCGACAGTCGGCGACGCACAAAATCGAACGGCAGCTCATCGATCTTGGTGTAGAACCGGACCGAGGCCGATAGCGCCGGTATTGCATCTGCAAAACGCACCACCGCTTGGTCCATGAGGTTTCTGACACCGCTCTGATGGGCGCTGTTCAACCAGGCCAGACGCAAAACGTTGTCATCACGATCGCCGTTCGTATCGACATGGTGCTCAAGAATGATGTTGTCCTGTGTCAGTGTCCCGGTTTTGTCGGTGCAAAGCACATCCATTGCACCAAAATTCTGGATCGCATTGAGACGTTTCACCACCACCTTGCGCCGCGCCATCGCTATCGCGCCCTTGGCGAGGTTCGAAGAAACGATCATCGGGAGCATTTCAGGGGTCAGCCCCACAGCGACAGCGAGTGCGAACATGAATGCATCCGGCCAATCACCCTTGGTGAAGCCATTGATCAAAAGCACGATCGGCACCATCACCAGCATGAAGCGGATCAGCAACCAACTCACGCTGTTGACACCGCGATCAAAGGCCGTCTCCGCACGGGATCCGACAATGGCTTTGGCGAGCGAGCCGAAATAGGTGCGGGCGCCAGTGGCGACCACCACGGCCGTCGCGGTACCGCTCACGACATTGGTGCCCATGAAGCAGACCGTGGGCATATCCAGCATGTCGATAGCATCGCCTGCAGCCGCTGGGGCATGCGCGGATTTTTCTATCACAGACCCCAGCGTGTCGTATTTCTCAACCGGTAACGCTTCGCCGGTCAATGCTGCCTGGCTGACAAAAAGATCGCGCGATTCCAGCAGGCGCAGATCGGCAGGGATCATGTCTCCGGCAGACAGCTTGACGATATCGCCGGCCACAAGCTCTGCCATCGGGATTTCAACGGACCTTGATGTTGCATCTGGACCGGCCCCGGACGCTTGGCGACGGAGCACTGTGGCTGTCGTGCGAACCATTGCCTTAAGCGCGTCCGCAGCTTTGCCGGAACGGTACTCCTGCCAGAACCGCAGCAATGCACTCAGGATAACCATCGTCATGATGATGGTCACGCCGGTATATTCTGGATCTTCGCCATTGTGCAGCGGCAACAGGATGTCCGTCACACTGGAGATTGCGGCAAGAAGAACCAGAACAGCGATGAACGGGTTCTTGAAGGCAATCAAAAACT
>Ga0308157_10003993_pt1 | contig 20323 bp, 19 predicted proteins | sample PhyBR1_FD_201035 | JGI IMG/M metagenome (GOLD analysis project Ga0308157, IMG submission 201035) | Phyllosphere microbial communities from UC Gill Tract Community Farm, Albany, California, United States - DLSLB.R1 | ecosystem: Host-associated > Plants > Phyllosphere > Unclassified | place: USA...
TGACGGCGATCAGCGCGTCCGCGCCGGCGACGTAGGCATTGATCTCGGCGAGGTCCTTCGGCGCGAAGCCCGTGAGCAGATTGTTCGTGATGTCGTGTGCGACATCGCGCAGCTCGAACACCCGAGCCTCACGCTCGACGCCGCGCGCGTCGAGCTCTGAGAACGTCGCCTGCACGATCTTGTCGGCGAGCATGCGCGTCGAGGACGGGTCCGACAGCCCGGCCGAGACGACCGCGATCTTCGTGGTCACTTGTTCGCCGCCTTTCCGAATGCGCTCTCGCTGTCCTGATACGGGGATCCGCCCGTGACGTTGTCGCCGCGGTTCGCGTTCGGACGCGGCTGGCGGGGCGCCTTGTCGCCGTACTTCGCCTTCACGAGAGCGGTGTGCGTCGGGCCGGCCGGCACGTTCGCCGGGCGGTCCTTCTGCAGCTCGCGGCGCAGCACGGGCACGACATCCTGACCGAGGAAGTCGATCTGCTCGAGCACCATCTTGAGCGGCAGCCCGGCGTGATCCATCAGGAACAGCTGGCGCTGGTAGTCGCCGAAAGTGTCGCGCATCGCCGCGTAGCGGTCGATGACCTGCTGCGGGGATCCGACGGTGAGCGGCGTCATCTCGGTGAAGTCCTCCATCGACGGGCCGTTGCCGTAGACGGGGGCCGCGTTGAAATAGGGGCGGAACTGGTCGGCCGCGTCCTGCGAGTTCTTCGCCATGAACGCCTGGCCGCCGAGGCCGACGATCGCTTCCTCGGGCGTCCCGTGGCCGTAGTGCGCATAGCGCTGGCGGTAGAGGCCGATGAGGCGCTGGTAGTGCTCCTTCGGCCAGAAGATGTTGTTCGCGAAGAAGCCGTCGCCGTAATAGGCGGCCTGCTCGGCGATCTCGGGCGTGCGGATGGATCCGTGCCACACGAACGGCGGCACGTCATCGAGCGGACGCGGGGTCGAGGTGAAGCCGTTCAGCGCCGTGCGGAACTTGCCCTCGAAGTCGACGACGTCCTCGCGCCACAGGCGGTGCAGCAGCTGGTAGTTCTCGATGGCGAGCGGCAGGCCCTGGCGGATGTCCTTGCCGAACCACGGGTAGACCGGGCCGGTGTTGCCGCGCCCCATCATGAGGTCCATGCGGCCGCCGGACAGGTGCTGCAGCATCGCGTAGTCTTCGGCGATCTTCACGGGATCGTTCGTCGTGATGAGCGTTGTCGAGGTCGAGACGATGAGCCGCTCGGTCTGCGCCGCGATGTAGGCCAGCGTCGTCGTGGGCGACGACGAGAAGAACGGCGGGTTGTGGTGCTCGCCGATCGCAAACACATCGAGCCCCGCGTCCTCCGCGTGCTTCGCGATCGTGACGGCATCGCGGATGCGCTGGGCCTCGCTCGGCGTCTCGCCCGTGACCGGGTTCTGCGTGACGTCGCTCACGCTCATCAGCCCGAACTGCATCGCCTGCGAGGCGGTGGTGTCGCTCATCGTGTCTCCCCTACTTTCCATGCATCTGAATATACATGATGAAACGCGCTCGCCGCTGAACTATTCCCGGGAACGCGAAAACCCGCCTCACACCGTGAGACGGGTTTTCGAGAAGTCGATTGAACGCTGGGCGCTCTGCTTCTGCTGCTACTGGTTCGTCGTTAGCGACGAAGGCCCAGGCGAGCGATCAGCGCACGGTAGCGTGCGATGTCGACGCGCTGGAGGTAGCCGAGCAGACGGCGACGCTGACCGACGAGCAGGAACAGGCCACGACGCGAGTGGTGGTCGTGCTTGTGCTCCTTGAGGTGCTCCGTCAGGTCGAGGATGCGACGCGACAGCATCGCAACCTGCACCTCGGGGGATCCGGTGTCACCGGGGTGCGTCGCGTACTCTTCGATGATCGACTTCTTGACTGCTGCTTCAAGTGCCATAGAAATTGATCCCCTCTCTGCTTGTTGCGCGGTGCCCTGCGCCTGATGCGCGAGCTCTCTTTATCCGCGGCCGTTGGACGGCAACCTCAGAAGTTTACCCTACGAACGCGCGCGAACACTCCACGCATGCAAAAGGCGGGGACCCGTGAGGATCCCCGCCTTTGCGCCTCGCGTCTTACGCGTCGATCAGATCGATGATGAAGATGAGGGTCTTGCCGCCGAGGAAGTGGCCGGACCCCGCGGGGCCGTATGCCAGTGCCGGCGGGATGGTCAGCTTGCGGCGACCGCCGACCTTCATGCCGGGGATCCCCTCCTGCCAGCCCTTGATGAGCATGCCGAGCGGGAACTGCGCGGCCTCGCCGCGGCTCCACGACGAGTCGAACTCCTCGCCGGTGTCGTACTCGACGCCGGCGTAGTGGATCGTGACGGTGGCGCCGGGCTTCGCTTCGGATCCATCACCGACGATGATGTCCTGGATCTCCAGCTGATCGGGGGCCGGCCCCTCGGGTGCGTCGAACTCGGGCTTCGTGCGATCTGCAGTCATGCCTCTATCTTCACCGAACGCCCGCTGAAGGTGAACCGAATGCGCTATGGGCGAAACCCGTCCCACAAAAGAACCAGCACCTGGGTCTCGGCAAGGCCGGAGAACCTGTCAGGTGCTGGTCTATGCCCAATACCATCGCCCATCCGCCGACGCGTGTCAAGAGCCCGCGATCGAAAGGTTATGTGCCGATCGGTGCCAACAGCTCGGCCCGCGTGAGCATCATGCGCTGCAGCAGCGCCCGCTCGTCGGCGGCCGCTCCCGGATCCTTGCCGGTCAGGGCGCGCTGGCGCGCCCACGCGAGGCGAGCACCGTCGAAGATGAACTGCTCCATGATGGGTCGGCGGTCCCCCGGCAGCGAACGAGCCCACAGAAGGCCCGCCCTGCGCCCGTGCGAGGTGGAGAGCATGTCGGCCTCGTGAGAGGTGAACCACCCGGCATGCACGTAGTCCTGCAGCCGTTCGCGCCGGATCTGCAGCTCCTCACTCCGGATCCGGATCGCGACGATCAGGAACACGACGAACAAGGGCACCTGCAGCAGAACGTACGGCAGGTAGAACCCCGCGAACTGCGCCGACGCGTTCCAGAACGCGTGCAGCGCGATCGCGACGAGCAGGCCGAGGAACCAGGGCAGCCACACAGACCTCGCGCGGCGCACCGCGAGCCCGACGGCGAAGCCGCACGCCGCCGTGAACATGATGTGGGCGAACGGCGAGAGCACGGCACGGATGAAGAACACGGCGGTGAGCCCGCCAACGCCGCCTTCGGCGAGCGCCTCGATGAAGTACTTCACGTTCTCGCCGAGCGCGAAGCCTGCGCCGATGAGTCCGCCGTAGATGATGCCGTCGAGCGCCCCGTCGAGAGCGCGGCGCGCCATCGCGAGCACCACGAGGATCCCGGCGCACTTGAGCGTCTCTTCGACGATCGGAGCCTGCACGACCCCGCTGAACCACGCGATGTCTCGCACGATGGGGAACGAACGCCACACGAAATCGCCGATGATGATCGTGAGGATCACAGCGACGAACGCTCCCCACGCTGCGGCGACGAGCATCAGGCCCTTCGGTTCGGGCTCCCACCGGTCGAGCCACATGAGCCCCATCACGACGCCGCCGAAGGGGATGAACGCGAGGATCGAGGCGAGCACCGGCGCCACCGCGCCGTAGACGGTGACGAAGAATCCGAGCGTTGCGAGGGCGAAGATGCCGACGAGGAGCCAGACCCACGGCCACACCGTGCGCCCTTGACGCAGCAGGCGCGGGGGCGCGACCGGGAGGTGCGGCTCGCCGAGCGGCGCGTCGGAGATGATCGCACCCGCCCGCCGATGCCGGCTGGAGAAAGCGCGCCCGTCGGATCCCGCATCGAAATAGGCCATCGGCTCGAATTCTATGGGGAAGCGACAGCCTCGGCGATCAGCGCCGCCGATAGGCTGGATCCATGCGTTTCGCCCACGTCGTGCTTCCTGATTCAGACTCTCCCGTGCTCGCACACGTGACCGACGACGGCGTCGTCGCCGTTCCGTCGCTCGTGGCGGGAGGGCCCTCGACGCTCGAGCAGCTGATCGCGGGCGGCGATGACCTGCTGCGCAGCGTCGAGCGCGCCGCGCAGAGCGCCGAGCGGATTCGCGTCGAGGACGTCGCGTTCGGGCCCGCCGTGCTCGCTCCCCCGTCGATCATGGCGGTCGGGCTGAACTACTCGGCGCACGCGGGCGAGCTCAGCCTCAAGAGCGACGACACCCCGACCGTCTTCACGCTCTGGCCGAACTCGCTGGCGGCACACGAGGGCACCACCACGTGGTCGCGCGCGCAGACCGAGTCGGTCGACTACGAGGCCGAGCTCGGCGTGATCATCGGCCGCGCCGCGAGGGACGTCTCGGTCGAGGACGCCCTCGACCACGTGTTCGGATACACCGTCGTCAACGACATCTCCGCGCGCAACATCCAGTACTCCGAGGCGCAGTGGTGCCGCTGCAAGTCGCTCGACGGCTTCACCCCCGTGGGCCCGTACGTCGTGACGGCCGACGAGATCCCCGACCCGCAGGCGCTGAAGATCTGGACCCGCATCGGCGACGAGATGCTGCAGGACGCGACAACGGCGCAGATGATCCGCTCGGTCGCGACGCTCATCTCGCACCTGTCGCGGGGCATCACGCTGCTTCCGGGAACGCTCATCTCGACGGGTTCCCCCGGCGGATCCGGGTACTCGCGCACGCCGCAGGTACTGCTCGCCGACGGCACGACCGTCTCGGTCGGCGTCGAGCACATCGGCGAGCTGACCACCCACTGCCGCACGACGGAGTAGCTCCGTACCGTGTCCCACTTGGTGCGGCTCTGAGCGCCCTGCTCCCGCGCCGAGCGGAACACGATAGAGGCGGGGTTACGGCAGGTCTTCGGGGGCGATGATCGGGATCGCCGTGGTCGCCGGCTCGAGGCCGATCAGGCGGCCGGGGCGCAGCCGCTTCGTGACCTCCGCGCGATCCATCAGCCCCGCCTCGACGACGAGGTCGGCGACGTCCTTGCCGGTCAGCAGCGCCGTCTTCGCGAGCGCCGCCGCCGAGGAATAGCCGATGTACGGCGTCAGCGCCGTGATGACGCCAACGCTCTGGCCGACCATGGCTCCGAGGCGCTCGGTGTTCGCGGTGATGCCGTCGACGCAGTTCACGCGCAGCGTGCGCATCGCCTGGCGCATCCAGGTGATCGACTGGAACAGCGCGTGCCCGATGACGGGCTCGAACGCATTCAGCTGCAGCTGACCGGCCTCGGCCGCCATCGTCACCGTCATGTCGTTGCCGACGACCGCGAACGCGACCTGGTTGACGACCTCGGGGATCACGGGGTTGACCTTGGCCGGCATGATCGAAGATCCGGCCTGCTTCGCGGGCAGGTTGATCTCGCCGAACCCGGCCTGCGGCCCCGACGACAGCAGCCGCAGGTCGTTGCAGATCTTCGACAGTTTGATGGCCGAGCGCTTGATCGAGCTGGAGAACGACATGAACGCGCCGGTGTCGCTCGTGGCCTCGATGAGGTCGCCCGCGGTGCGCAGCGGCAGGCCCGAGATCTCCGAGAGGTGGCGGCGCACCGACTCGCCGTAGCCCGGCGTCACGTTGATCCCCGTGCCGATCGCCGTCGCGCCCATGTTGATCTCATGCAGCAGCACGGAGTTGTCGGTGAGCCGCTGGAGGTCCTCGCGCAGCGTCGTCGCGAAGCCGTGGAACTCCTGCCCGAGCGTCATCGGCACCGCATCCTGCAGTTGGGTGCGCCCGACCTTCAAGATGTCGTTGAACTCGCGCCCCTTGGCGCTGAACGCCTGGCTGAGTTTGTCGAGCTCCTCGAGCTGAGAGACGTGCGCGAGCAGGATCCCGATCTTCAGCGCCGTCGGGTAGACGTCGTTCGTCGACTGCGATCGGTTGGTGTGATCCGTCGGCGACAGGTAGGCGTAGTCGCCCTTCTCGCGCCCCGCCATCTCGAGCGCAACGTTCGTGATGACCTCGTTGGCGCACATGTTCGTCGATGTTCCGGCGCCGCCCTGGATCACGCCGACCGCGAACTGGTCGTGGAACTCACCGTCGATCACCCGCTGGCTCGCCCGGTCGATGAGGTCGGCGCGGTCGGCATCGAGCGCACCGACCTGCTTGTTGGCGCGCGCCGCGGCCTGTTTGACCATGGCGAGGGCCGTCACGAGCTCGGAGTAGACCGAGATCTCGCGCTTCGTGATGTCGAAGTTCTCTCGAGCTCGAAGGGTGTGTATGCCCCAATAAGCATCGGCGGGGATCTCCCGCGAGCCCAGGGAATCGGATTCTGTACGCGTCGTCGCGATGTGTTCCATGCCCTCAGGTTAGGTGATGATCAGCGGCGGGCCGAGTGCCGCGCGATCATCGGCGCGGGTCGACGACGGACTTGACCACCGAACTGTCCGAGATCGCATCGAGCGCGCCCTGGTAATCGTCGAGCCCGAAGCGGTCCGAGATGATTCCGGTCGTGTCGAGGGCTCCCGACCGCAGTGCGGCGATCGCACGATCGAACGTGAGCTGCTGAGCGAAGGATCCCTTCAGCGTCAGTTCGCGCCGGAAGATCTCGTACGGCTTGACGGGCCACTCATCCTGTTCGCCCACCATTCCGTAGATCATCATCGTGCCGCCCGTGCGCGTCAGGCCGATCGCCTGCTGCAGCACCGGAATCGCGCCGGTCGCGTCAATGACCACCTCGTACCCCTCCGGGGCGTCGGCGCGCAGCGCGGCCCCGGCCACGCCTGGGTCAGCGCGATCCATCTGCACGGTGAGGTCGGCGCCGTGCCGGCGAGCCAGCTCGAGCTTGTGGGCGGACGGAGCGGCGACCACGACCCGCCTGGCCCCGGCGAACTTCTTCACCAGCTGCGCCATCATGAGGCCGGTCGGACCGGCACCCAGCACGAGGACCTCGGCCCCGGGGGCCGCGGCCAGCACATCGAGGCCGCGGATCACGCACGCCACCGGCTCCGCGAGCACGGCGACCTCGGGCTCCAGATCGTTCACGACGAAGCAGCGCTCGGCCTTGAGGATCACGGAATCGGCGAAGGCCCCCGGGGCGTTCACGCCGTGTGCGACGACGCTCGTGCAGAACGCCATTCGCCCACGGCGACAGTTCCGGCACGCACCGCACGCGACCGTGTTGTCTGCGACCACGCGGTCACCGATCGCGGGCGCATCGACTGCGGCTCCCCTGGCCACCACACGTCCGACGAACTCGTGGCCCGGCGTGAGCGGGTAGCTCGGGCCGAACTCTCCGTGGTGCAGGTGCAGGTCGGTGCCGCACACGCCCGCGAGTTCGACCTCGATGACGACCTCATCGGGCTCGGGCTCGCGCAGCGTGACCTCTGCCAGCGTGAAGTTCTCGGGTTCGGTGTAGACGATCGAACGCATGAGGACGGCTCCTTCTATGAATATCGAGACGCGCGGGGCGGGTCTCCGAATCAGGGGTGGACGACGACCTTGACGGTGGTCGGGTCGCTGGCGGCGGCGAAAGCGGCATCGAGGTCGGCGAGCGGGAAGTCGGCCGAGACGAAGTCGGCGGCGGAAACGGCGCCGCTCGCGATAATCCGCGTCGCCGTCGCATAGTCCTGAGAGAGGTACGTCGCGCAGCCCTGGAGGCGGATCTGACGATCCTGCAGCAGCTGGACGGGAACGACGACGTCGCGCGCCGGCACCCCCACGAGCGCGACGGTGCCCGCACGATCACACAGACGCACCGACTGCGCGAGGGTCGGCTCGATCGCGACGCAGTCGAAGACGAAATCGGCGCTCTCGCCGAAGTGCGCGCGGATCTCTTCGACGACGTCGCCGGCGGAATCGAACGCCGCCTGTGCGCCGCGGCGCACCGCGAGATCGCGCTTGGACTCCATCGGATCCACCACCACGACGCGATCGGCACCACGATCCTGCACCGCGGCCAGGACGAACTGCCCGATCGTGCCCGCACCGATCACGACCACGGTCCGCCCCGCGAGCGATCCCTCGTCGCCCGCGGCGAGCCGCACGGCGTGGCAAGGGGTCGCGAGGGGCTCGATCAGAACGGCGTCCAGATCGCTCATCGCGTCGTCGAGCACCTGCAGACGATTCGCCGGAATCGTGAAGGAGTCCGCGAGCGCACCCTGCGGGGCGCCGCAGCCGAGGAAGCTCAGGTTCTCGCAGATGTTGACGTTGCCCAGGCGGCACTGCTTGCAGGCGCCGCACGGAAGGGTGGGCTCGACCGTGACACGAGCACCGATCTCAACGCCCGTGACGCCGTCTCCGACAGCGTCGACGACGCCGACGACCTCGTGCCCGAGCGCGATCGGCAGGGTCATCCACGGGTGGTGGCCCGCAACGGCGTGCAGGTCGCTGCCGCAGATGCCGGATACGGTCATGCGGATCGAGACCTCGCCCGCGCCCGGAACGGGGGCCGGCACGTCGACGAGCTCAACGGTGTCGACCGCGGTCGCGATCGCTCGGCGGATGGTGTTCTCGGTCATGTTCTTCCTCCGGATGGTCCTGCGGATCGCGAGTCTTCTGCCCCGCCTGAGGATCCCGCCCAGGCGAGCAGGCGTTGCGGGTTGTCTGTGAGAAATGCGCGCACGGCGGCATCGCCGACGCGGGATGCGAGCCGGGGCGCGAAGCGCGCAGTCAGGTAGGCGAGGCCCGGTATGCCGCCGTATGCGAGGTACCGGGAGCGCCGCGCGACGTCGCCGCCGAGCAGGATCCGCGCGCCGAAGCCCGCCTCGCAGGCATCCGCGATCGCCGAGATCAGGATGGATTCCGGCCAGTCCTTGAGTCGAGCCGCCCCATCGCACCCGAGATACGCGCCGCGCGAGGCGAGCTCGGCGTAGAGCACGGGATCCGGACTGCGGTCGACGTGGGCGAGCACGACGCTATCGGCGGCCACCCCCTCCGTCGCGAGAATGTCGAGCACCTCGTGTGCGCCGGTGCCGTGCTCGAGATGGATCATGATGGGCGCGCCGGTCGCACGATGCGCCGCTGCCACGCCCTCCAGCACGCGCAGTTCGAACGCCGTGATCGACCAGTAGCCGATTCCCGCTTTCAGCAGTCCCGCGCGCACCGGCGAACCACTCGGAGCGACGGCCGTCGGTCCGCCGTCACTCGGTCGGCCGTCCGCCTGCGGCTGGCCGACCGTGAGCTCGTGCAAGCACTGTGCGGCGATGGCGTCGGCGCTGAGGCTGTGCACCTCGTCGCGCCCGGGATAGTGCGCCTCGCGATGGAATCCGGTCGTCGCGACGACCTGCACGCCCGTCGCGTGCGAGATCCGGGCGACGGCGGCCGGATCGCGGCCGAGGCCCCACGGCGTCGCGTCGACAATCGACGCGATCCCCGCCGACCGCATCGATTCGGTCTCGGCGCGGCTCAGCCCCTCGTCGTCGAGTTCATCGCCGGGAAGCAGCGGCGTCGTCTGGAACAGGTGCTCGTGGTAATTCACGGCCCCGAGCTCTCGCGGCTCGACGTCGCCCAGCACCGTGCGGACGAAGGGCGCGATCTCAACCGTCATAGCTGGTCGAACCAGCCTTCCATCCGGCGATACGCGTCCATGAAGATCTCGTAGCGCCGTCCGCTCTCGTCAGCGTCCAGAAGCGGTTCAACGCCAGCGCCCGTCGGTTTGCCCACGAATTCCGCGACGCCCGCCCGGTCGATGAGGCCCACGCCCATCGCGGCGACGGCCGCCGCGCCGAGGCTCGTGGCGTGATCGCCGATCGAGCTCGGAACCACCGGCAGCTGCCACGTGTCCGCGAGGATCTGGCGCACGAGCGGCGACTTCGCGGCGCCGCCGATCGCATCGATCCGCTCGAACATGCTGCCCGCCTCGGCGAACGCGACGAGGCCGGTGCGCAGGTTGAACGCCACCCCTTCGAGCACGGCGCGGACCATGTTGGCGCGATCGTGCGGCATCTTCAGCCCGGCGAAGACCGCCCGCGCGTTGGGGTTCCAATAGGGCGATCGCTCGCCGAGCAGATGCGGAAGGAAGTACAGGCCGTCGGCGCTCGCCTCGGCGCCGGCCGCGTCGGCGAGCGCCGCTTCGAAGCGGTCATCTCCGCCCGGCCGAAGCACGTTCACGATCCAGTCGAGCGATGCCCCACCCGCCTGCATCGTGGCGGTCGGGACGAAGTGTCCGGGGATCACGTGGTTGAAGGTCATCGACCGCATGAGCGGATCGTGCAGCGGCTTCGTGTCGGCGAACGATACCCACGACGACGAGCCGAGGTAGGTGTAGACGCCGTCGGAGCGGTCCACGATGCCGGCGCCGAGCGCCCCCATCGGCCCGTCGCCGCCGCCCGCGATCACGCGAGTGCGCGGCGAGAGACCGGCCTCCTGCGCGACCTCGGGACGCACGCCGCCGAGGTCGGTCGTCGATTCGACAATCTCGGGGAACAGCGCGGAATCGAGACCGGCGGCGGCGATGAGCTCGTCGCTCCACGCACCCCCGGCCTGGTCGTACGCGTTCGTGCTCGACGCGTCCGACGGATCCGTCACGTAGCTGCCGGTGAGGCGTTGCAGGATCACGTCCTTCGCGAGGAGGAAGCGGCGCGCACGGGCGAAGGCGGCCGGCTCGTTGTCGCGCACCCACATGAGCTTCGACAGCGAGTACGTGGGGTTGGCCCGGTGGCCCGTCATCCGGTAGACGGCATCCAGACCGACGCGCTCGATGAGTTGGGCGCACTGCGCCTGTGAGCGCGTGTCGGCCCAGATCACGGCCGGGCGGACCGGACGGTCGTCGCCGTCGAGGAGAACGGCGCCCATCATCTGGCCGGAGAAGGAGACGCCCGCGATTCTCGATGGGTCGATGCCGCGGCTCTCGAGCAGGCGGTGGTTCGCCTCGCAGAACGCATTCCACCAGTCGTCCGGCTGCTGCTCGGCCCTCCCATCGGAACCGAAGTCGGCGGGGTACGGCACGGTGACCGATCCCACGATCGATCCGTCCGGCGCCACCAGCGTCGCCTTGTCTCCCGTGGTGCCGAGGTCGTGAGCGAGCACGAGCGGCTCGCCGACGGCAACGTAGCGCGGATCCGCAGTGTTCGTCGTCATCGGAGTGAGAACCCTCCGTCCATGAGCAGTTCCGCTCCGAGGAAGTAGCCCGCCCTGTCGCTGAGCAGGAACTCCACCGCGTCCGCGGCCTCCTGCGTCTCGCCCATTCGGCCGAGCACGGTCCCCTCGTTCCACCCGGCGTGCATGTGTTTCTTGAGGCTGTTGAGCGGGGTATCGATGTACCCCGGTGAGAGTGCGTTGATCCGGACGCCCCGCGGACCCCACTCGACGGCGAGCGACTTCGTCAGTGCCACGACCGCGGCCTTCGACGAGTTGTAGATGCTCTGGCGCTGCGGGAAGTTCACGACGTGATTGCCCGACATCGAGGCGATGTTCACGATGCTGCCGCCGCCGCGCGACAGGAGCTCACGGCCGAAGGCCTGGTTGGTGAGGAAGACGCTGCGGAAGTTGACGCCCATGACGCGATCGACGAGGTCGATGTCGAGTTCCTCCGCCGCGACGTCGTCCTCGACGATTCCGGCGCTCGTCACGAGCGCCACGGGTGCGTCGCCCTCCGCGTAGATCTCGGACACCGCGCGCTCGATGCTGTTCGCGTCGAGCAGGTCGACCTCGACGAAAGTGCTGGCGGATCCTTCCGCCGGCTTGCGATCGAGCGAATACGTCTGCCACCCACGCTCAGCGAGGTGGACGCAGACCGCGTTCCCGATGCCGCCGCTTCCGCCGGTCACCGCGACGCGCTTGACCTGCTCCATGGAATCCGTCACGTGATCTTCCCCTTCGAATACATCCGATTCAGCGCCGTTATTCGTAGCATGACTACCTTATACGCCCCGCTCCACCACGTCATCTCCGGACAATCGGTGTGGTCAGCTCGTCAAGCGCTAGGATATTTGGTAGTAATACTACAAGACTTCTGCACCGACGAAAGGACCATGATTCATGCCCGACATCGATTCGCCCGCGAAGCTCGCGGTCTTCCCGAACGGCGAGCTCGCCGGCAACAACGACATCTACACAAAGCACCTCGCCGACATGACGGGGGTCTACCGCGATTCTGCCGCTTACGACGCTGCCGTCGCCGAGCACGGCGGTGAAGAGCTCGTCTACCGCGTGGAGTCGCAGAGCTACGGCCCGCATTCGGGCGCGCTCACGATCGGCACATCGACGCTGCTGCCCGGCCGATACGGCGACGAGTTCGCGGTCACTCGAGGTCATCTGCACGCTGTCTCGGACCGGGCCGAGCTGTACTACTGCCTCTCGGGCCGCGGTGTGATGCTGCTCGAGACCATCGACGGCCGCAGCGAGGCGGTCGAGCTCACGCCCGGCGAAGCGGTGAACGTGCCCGGAGAGTGGGTGCACCGCAGCGTGAACGTGTCGGACGAACCCTTCGTCACGCTCTTCACTTACGCGACGGATGCGGGCCAGGACTACCAGCTGATCGCTGACGCCCACGGCATGAAGAGTCTCATCGTCGCGGACGGCGAGGGCGGATGGACCGTTCGCGAGAATCCCGAGCACACCGGATATCGGAAGGCGTGAGGCGATGAGCGATATCGCCGCCCAGGCCTCGCTGTCGAGCCGCGCCGGGACGCTGCTCGGGAACAACCTGATCGTGCCGGTCATCGAGATCGATGATGCGGCCGACGCCGTCCCGCTCACCCGCGCGCTCGCCGCCGGCGGCATCTCGGTTGTCGAGATCACCTTTCGCACGCCTGCGGGCCTCGGCGCCGTACGCGCTGCGGCTGCCGAGACCGACAGCACGGTCGGTGCCGGCACGATCCTGACGCCCGCGGATGTCGACGCGGCCGCCGACGCCGGCGCCGCTTTCGGAGTGAGCCCCGGTTGGGATCCGCTCACCGCGGCGCGTGCCGTCGAGCGCGATTTCCCTCTGATCCCCGGGATCACGGGGGCGAGCGACATCCAACAGCGTCTCGCCGAGGGCCACCGACTCGTGAAGTTCTTCCCCGCGGAGGCGAACGGCGGGGTGAGCGCGCTGAAACAGCTCTCCGCGCCCTTCGCCCACACCGGGATCCGCTTCATGCCGACCGGGGGCGTGTCGGCGGAGAACGCCCGCGCGTACCTCGCGCTCGCGACCGTCGCGGCAGTCGGCGGAAGCTGGGTCGCCCCGCGATCGCTGGTGCGCGAGGGCTCCTTCGACCAAATCACCGAACTCGCCGCTGCGGCCGTCGCAGCCGTCCAGGAGTAGACAGATGACAGCGCAAGAGCAGTACCCGACCTACACGGCAGCAACGCTCGTGCCCGCTTCCCGCCCCACCTTCTACTTCATCGGTGTGAGCACAGCGGCATCGTCGATCCGCCAGGTGTTTCCGCGATGGGCCGCCGAGCTCGGCCTCGGAGACGTCGATTTCGTGGGCATCGACATGCCCCTGCACGCCCCCGCGGAGGACTACCGCCGCGTCGTGCAGTTCTTCCGTGACGACGAGCTCAGCATCGGTGCCCTCGTCACCACGCACAAGCTCGACCTCTACCAGGCAGCCGCGGATCTGTTCGACTACTCCGATCCGCTGACTGTGCTCATGGACGAGATCAGCTGCATCTCCAAGCGCGACGGCCGGCTGCGGGCGCACGCGAAGGATCCGATCACCGCGGGATTCGCGCTCGATGCCTTCCTCGAGCCCGGCTCGTGGCAGGGGCGCTCGGCGTTCATCATGGGTGCGGGCGGATCCGCGATCGCGATGGCATGGCACCTCACCCGCCCGGAGCGCGGCAGCGATATTCCCGCCGAGATCGTGGTCAGCAACAGGAGCCAGCCCCGCCTCGATTCTCTGCGGGAGGTCTACGCGCAGTTCGACACGTCCGTGCCGCTGCGGCTCGAGCTCAGCCCGACCGCCGCCTATAACGATGCGGTCCTCGCGCGGATGCCCGAGGGATCCCTCGTCGTGAACGCAACGGGACTCGGCAAAGATGCGCCCGGATCGCCGCTCACCGACGACTGCTCGTTCCCGAACGATGCCCGTGTCTGGGAGCTCAACTACCGCGGGGATCTCGTCTTCCTCGACCAGGCGCGCGCCCAGCAGCAGGCGCAAGGCCTGCACGTCGAGGATGGGTGGGTGTATTTCATCCACGGGTGGACGCGCGTGATCGCCGAGGTTTTCGACGTCGACATCGCCACCTCCGGGCCCGACTTCGATCGACTGAGCGAGATCGCTCGCAACGCACGGAAGGCCTGAGACCATGACGACCGGACTGCCCCGCATCCTCATCACGCCGCGCTCGCTCACGTCCGCGGGCGTCGAGACGATCGCCGAACTGAGAGCGCTCACCGACGCGGGCTACGACCTGCTCTCGGGCCCGGCCGGCCGCACGCCGTCCGTCGCCGAGCTGACGGCTCTGCTCGGCGACGAGGCGGGCGGTCCGGTCGTCGGGTACCTCGCCGGCGTCGAGCCGATTCCCGCCGAGGTGCTGTCTTCTGCGCCCTCGCTCCGCGTCATCTCGCGCAACGGTGTCGGAACCGACGCGGTCGACACGGCGGCTGCGTCCGACGCCGGCATCGCGGTCGAGATCGCCCGCGGGTCCAATGCGCAGGGCGTCGCCGAACTCGCGGCCCTGCACATCCTCGCGTCGCTGCGCTTCCTCGGATCCGGAATCGACTCCGTGAGGGCGGGCGGCTGGGACCGCGCTCGCGGGCGCGAGCTCGCGGGACGCACGGTCGGCATCGTCGGGCTCGGGGCCATCGGCCGCACCGTAGCGACCATCGCCTCGGCCGTCGGCGCGACCGTCATCGCCAGCGACCCCTTCGTCACCGAGAGCGAGCTCGCGCGTCTCGTGACTCCCGCCGAGCTGTTCGCGACCGCCGACGTCGTCACCCTGCACAGCCCGCCCGCGGAGCGACCGCTCGTCGATGACGACGTGCTCGCGACGATGCGCGACGGATCCGTTCTGGTCAACACTGCGCGCTCGGCGCTCGTCGACGGGGGCGCGGTTCTTCGCGCGCTCGAGAGCGGCCGCCTGTCGGCCTACGCCGTCGACGCGTTCGACTCCGAGCCGCCCGTTCTCGACGATCTCCTGCGGCATCCGCGCTGCTTCCCGACCCCGCACCTGGGCGGGTTCACGGACGAGAGCGTGCACCGGGCCACGTCGTTCGCGGTCGACAATCTGCTGCGCGTGCTGTCTTCGGACCGAGCGACGGATCGGTAAGCCTCCTCGATATGTCGCCGAGCGATCGGGCGGGTCACTACAGTGAACGTGTGCCGACAACACTGCTTCAGCTCATCTCGGACAGGCTGCCGTCGCTCAGCAAATCTGAGCGCCGCGTTGCCGATTACGTCGTCGAGCACCGGGACGAGGTCATCGATTCGACGCTCGCCGCCCTCGCCTCGGCGATCGGCGTCAGCGAGCCGACCATCATCCGATTCTGCGGGAGCATGGGATTCTCCGGCTTCCAAGCGTTCCGGCTTGAGATGGCGCGCTTCCTCGCGCTCGGCGTGCCGGCGACGCACTCCGCCATCGCCGAGAGCGACACGCTCCCCACGATCGTCACCAAGATCTTCGACCACACGATCGCGAGCCTCGATCACACGCGCCGCTCGTTCGACCCTGATCCGGTCGAGCGGGCCGTCGAGCTGATCGAGGCCTCGAAGCGCATTCACTTCTTCGGGTACGGCGCATCATCGATCATCGCCGAGGATGCGCAGCAGAAGTCCCCCCTGTTCGGCCGACCGTGCACGGCATCCGCCGACCCGAACCAGCAGTTCATCGACATCGCGACATCCGATGAGGACAGCCTGTTCTTCCTGATCTCGTACACCGGCCACACGCGCCCCCTCCCCCTGCTCGCCGAGGAGGCCAGGGCGAACGGATCACGCGTCATCGCCATCACCGGAACGGCGAGCAGCCCCCTGGCGAAGAGCGCCGACATCGCGCTCGTGACCGAGACTCTCGAGGACACCGACCTCTACACGCCGACGATCAGTCGAATCGCGGGGCTCATGGTGATCGACATTCTCGCCACCGCCACTGCCATGCGTTCGGATCCGACCGACCTCGAGCGTCTGCGCGGCATGAAGCAGAAGCTGGCCAGGTTCCGCGCCACTCTGGCCCCGGATCTCCCGACCTGACAACGAGGGCCAGGCAGGCTTCGCGGCCTGCCTGGCCCTCGTATTCCTCTGCCCGATCAGTCCGCCGGCAGCGCTCCGGTCATGATGCCCACGAGATCATTCATCGACTGATCCGCGGGTGTTCGCAGCGGTGCGTTCGACGTGTCAGAACGCACCGCTGCGAATCACGAGATCAGAACTCGCTGTTGGGGTCGTAGAAGTCGTCGATGTTCTCGCAGTTGATGCCCTCGGCCTGCGTGAACTCCTCGGCGTCGAAGTCGTCGGCCGACGACTGACCCGTCGCGATCTCGATGGCGATGTCCATCGCTCGCTCACCGGCGAGGCTCGGCGAGTTCAGGCCGGTCGAGACGTACTGCCCCTCACACCCGCCGTCCGAAATCTCCTTGAGCGCTTCCTTCTGTCCGTCGGAGGCGGCCGCTACGAGCGTCGTGTCGTTGCCGTGATCGCGCAGCACCGTCAGCGCACCGAGCGCCATCGCGTCGTTGAGTCCGAGGATGAGATCGACGTCCGGGTTCGCCGCGAGCATCGTCTCGGCGGCGGGGACGGCCTTGTCCTGTGCCCAGAGCGCGGGGGCTTCGGCGACGATGTCATACGTCACGCCGCCGGCCTCGAGGCCATCGAGGAAGCCCTGCTGACGGGCCGGGCCGACGATCTCGTCGTTCGCACCGCCGTTCAGGATCGCGACCGTGATCTCCGACCCTTCGCCGAACCGCTCTGCCGTCAGCTCGCCCGAGAGCTTACCGATCTCGGAGTTGTTGGACGTCACCGAGGTGACGCCGACGCCCGGGATGCCCGTGTCGACGAAGATCACCGGGGTGGACTTCGCGATCGATTCGAGCTGCGCCTTCTGCGTCTCGGGGCTGATCGCATCGATGACGATGGCATCGACGCCCTGCGCCTGCATCGTCTGTGCCTGATCGAGCTGCTTCACCGGGTCGCCGCCAGCGTTCTGCACCTGCAGGTCGAAGCCCTGCTCGCTCGCCATCTCCTTCGAGATGGTGATCATCGAGGTGTAGAAGGGCGCGTCCAACTGTCGCTGCAGGAAGCCGATCTCGATGTCTTCGACCGCCTTGCCCTCGCCAGCTCCCGCGGCGGGCCCGGCGACATCGTCGGTCGATCCGCAGGCAGCAAGGGACAGCACAAGCAGACTCGACAGCGCGAGCCCCGTCGTCTTGACGAACTTGTTCGTATTCATTTCGTTGGTTCCTCCTGATGGCACCGCTCGCGCGGCAAGGTGATGAGAGAGAGAAGAGTCAAACGGCCTCTGCCGCCTTGCGCCGCTTGCGCCGCGACGCGAACTGGAGCGAGGTCAGGACGATCGCGACCAGGATGAGACCGCCGCGGAACGCGTCCTGCAGGTACGTGGAGACGTTCAGCAGGACCAGTAGGTTGCTGATCACGCCGAGGATGACGGTGCCGATCACGGCGCCCAGCACTCGGCCCCGGCCGCCGACGAGGCTCGTGCCGCCGATGACGACGGCCGCGATCGCATCCAGCTCGTACAGGTTCCCGGCGGTGGGCGTTGCGACGCCGACGCGGGAGGCGAGAAGGAATCCGGCGAAGCCGATCATGGCTCCGGCGACGACGTAGACCAGCATGAGCGTGCGCTCGACGGGGATCCCGGCGGCGCGCGCCGCGTCCTTGCTCGATCCGATAGCGAAGACTCTGCGCCCGAAGACCGTGCGGTTCATGACGAACGCCACGGCGATCGCCAAGACGATCCAGATGATCGCGAGCAGCGGGATCCCCGCGATCGTCGCGGTGGCGATGGCGCGGAAGTCGGCGGCTCCCGGGGCGACCGGCGAGCCTTCGGTCGCAGCGTAGACGAGCCCGCGACCGAGCGCCATCACGCCGAGCGTCACGATGAACGGCTCGAGCTTGCGGTACGACACCAAATAGCCCGTCAGAGATCCCGAGATGATGCCGATCACGATCGACACCACGATCGCGAGGAACACGCTGTTACCGCTGAACATGACGGCGCCCATGACGCCGGCCAGGGCCACGATGCTTCCGACGCTGATGTCGATGCCCGAGCTGACGATGATCATGAACTGCGCGAGCGTGACGATGCCGATCACCGACACCTGAACGAGCAGGTTCGTGATGTTGCGCGCGGAAAAGAATGCGTCGGACGAGAGCCCTGCCACGATCAGCAGCACGATGAGGATCGCGAGCGGATACTGCTCCTTCGCCAGGCGAGCGAGCTTCGAACCGGTCGACTCCTTCGGCACGATGATGGTGTTGACGTCGGTCCCCGACGTGTGGGGCCCGGTCGACGGTGCGATGCCACTCATGCGGCAACTCCTTCCAATGCGTCACGGATCAGATCGTCCGTTGTACTTTGTCGCGGCGGTCGTTCGGAGACGATGGCGCCGTCGCGCATCACGACGATGCGGTGGCAGATCGACAGCAGCTCTTCCGCCTCGCTCGAGACGACGATCACCGTCTTGCCCTGCTCCGCGAGCGCGCGAATGATGTTGTAGATGTTGAGGCGTGCCCGCACATCGATCCCCTTGGTCGGCTCGTCGAGGACGATGACCGATGGGCTCGCTTCGAGGCCCCGCGCGATGCAGACCTTCTGCTGGTTTCCGCCGGAGAGCGTGCGTGTGAGGACGTTCGGTCCGCCCTTCACCTGGTATTCGGCGGTCAGTTCGAGAACGCGCTTGCGCTCCTTACGGACGTTGATCACGCCGGCGGTCGAGTAGTCCTCGAGCGTCGAGAGCGTCATGTTGAAGCCGTTCGAGAAGTCCTTCACGAATCCCTCGCGCTTGCGGTCTTCGGACAGGTAGACGATGCCGCGCGCCATCGCATCGCGGTTCGAGCGGAAGCGCACGGGCTTGCCGCGCAGCGTCAGCGTGCCGTCGTCCACGGGCATGTTCCCCGTGATCGCGCGCGCGAACGAGCTGCGCCCGGATCCGACGAGCCCATAGATCCCGACGACCTCGCCGGCACCCGCCGTCATCGTGACGTCGCGTGCGCCTCCGGCGGCGAGGCCCGTCGCGGTCAGAACCGGTTCCGGCGCCTGCTCGTGCGGCAGCGGCGCCTCCATCGATTCGAGAGCCTCGCCGATCATCAGGGTCACGACGTCGTCGCGTTCGGTGTCGGCGGTGCTCACCACGTCGACGAGCTTCCCGCCGCGCAGCACGGCGATCCGGTCGGCCATCGCGAAGACCTCATCCATCCGGTGCGAGACGAAGATCACGCAGACGCCCGCGTCGCGTTCACGGCGCACGAGCTCCTCGACGACCTTGAAGTGCTCCTCGGTCGTGGAGGCAGTGGTCTCATCGAGGATGAGGATGTTGTGGTCCTGAACCTGGGTGCGGCTCAGCGCGAGCATCTGGCGCGATCCGGGGGCGAGGTCGCCCGCCCGAGTGCTGAGCGGTAGACCGCGCATTCCGACGGCGGCCAGCGCCTGCAGCGTGCGATCGGCGGTCTGCGTGGCTGTCATCTTGAGCGCGCGATTGCCTTTCTGCGCCGAGATCCCCGACAGCCATACGTTCTCCGCCACCGTGAAGTCCTCGATCACGAGCGGATCCTGGTGCATGAACAGCACGCCCGAGTCGGCCGCCTCGGAGGGCGTTCTGATGTCGTGCTCGACGCCGCCGATCCGAACTTCGCCGCCCGACGGTCGTTCCTGGCCGGCGATCAGCTTGGCCAGGGTCGACTTCCCGGCACCGTTCGCGCCGCAGATCGCGAGCACCTCGCCGGGATAGGCAACGAGGTCGACGCTGTCGAGCGCTTGAACGCCTGGATAGGCCTTCGAGACACTCGAGAGCGTGAGCGCCGGTGTTCCCTTCGGTGTCGAACCCATCTTGTTACCCGCTCCTTTGCGCACTATCGCTTAAAATGTAGTACCACTACGAAGCGTAGCGGAAAGATCCGGCATACACGAACGAATCACGGGCTTATGACGCGCGAGGAGCATCGGATCACCAAACAGTTCGTAGCGCTAGTACGTAATCGAACGTGTGGCGGATCCGCAGAATGCTCGCCGATTCAACGGCGCGGACTCCTCGCCGTCGCCTCTGAGCGCGGCGAGGCCGGCCTCAGTCGCCCGCAGCCCTCATGCGCCGAGCGCGAACCTCATCGGCGCGGGTCGGATCCCTTCACCCGCGCTTGCGCGAGAAGAACTCGAGCCGTTCCTCCGGCGTCATCGCGTCGAGGCGCTCGTACCATTCGGGGGTGAAGAACTCCGCGGGATCCGCGGCGGCGACCGGCACGACCGTACTGGTCACCTGATCGTCGTACACGTGCACGAGATGGAACGACTGCCCCGCGTCCATTCCATTGATCTGGCGCGAGGGTC
>Ga0308157_10003998_pt1 | contig 20273 bp, 29 predicted proteins | sample PhyBR1_FD_201035 | JGI IMG/M metagenome (GOLD analysis project Ga0308157, IMG submission 201035) | Phyllosphere microbial communities from UC Gill Tract Community Farm, Albany, California, United States - DLSLB.R1 | ecosystem: Host-associated > Plants > Phyllosphere > Unclassified | place: USA...
TCATTTTACTTTCTGCAGAAAACTCCCTTAATATATCCTCCAGCCAATTTACATGATCCGAATAGATATCCAAACTGTGCACGCCTTTTCTTAAGTTTTCCATCTTAACAGTATAAAAATCAACTTCCCAAGCATTCATATTACGCATGAATGCTATCAAAGTACTTTCAGCATCACTTTTATCATATTCACAATCCATTTTAACTATCACCAAAACATCCAAGATTCTAGCTTTCGCAGTATACACCGCACGTAATAGAGGCAGGCCCTAGTCCTTCCAGTGGCATAACATAATTTCATATCAACACCAACGGAACCTCTCTGATCAACTTCTCATGCTAACAGTCTTTTTCAAGTCCTGCTTGGTGCTTAGCGCATTTCAATAAGCATCACGCTTGCAGGAGATAAGCCCCTTTCACGATTCGTCCGTCGCTTGCCTCAATGACTGGAGTCGTCAGGCTGATACTGTTGAAATATCCCATTCGCGAACAGCTTCGAGGCCACGGTTGCACTGACCTGCATCAAGAGGCTGACCATTCATACGAACCTTAGATCACCCAAGCCCAAAGCTAATTACGCCTATACACATAAACCTTTGATGATCCATTATAGAAGTAAAGACCCATCAGCTCTTCAGCCTCCTTATCAATATATATTCTTGTGCCTGGAGCGCTATTGGTTGCATACACACGCATAGAAACAGCTTGATCTCTTTCGTACTCATACTCATAACACCAGTACTCTCCATCTTCTTCAAAGCGGCACGCTATTTCTGGACGACCATTGTTGTACATTACGCCAGAAACGCGAACCACCTCATCATCGTCATCAAGGCGCAAGCAGAAACTTTCATTTCCATCCAACTGAAAAACCTCCCACTCTATTTCGTCCCCGCTCGCCCCGTATACGTCAACGCCAACTAAAACCTCATGATCATAGTAGTATTTGAAACAGTTTTTTTTGTTTTTTGGCTCTTGGATAGTTAGTGGCGATGGAGATAATCCTGCAAGCTCTAGGCCGTACGGCATGATTGCAATGCTCGGGCCTGCAGACCACCTCACAGCACATGCCTTAAGGTTTCTAAAACTTTTCAAATCATCAGCATCTACTGTAAACTTGCATTTCACCTTACTTAACAGACAAGTAAATTTATCTGGGATCATGATTCTCTCCTGACGACGATTTTCAACACTGTTGAGCTGCTATTCGATTTCGACAAGCACTACCTATGAGATGATTCCTTATCAGCGCCACACTACAAAGGTTTACGCTTTGGACCCAGCCATCACAGTTTTGATGGCCATTATAAAGCTTGCACCCAACAGGAGCATACTTAAACCTCATCAGCTTTTGCTTATCACTCCTTGCTACGCAACCTGTACGAAAAAGCAACCATCAGCCTTTTCATCACCAAGATTTTTATTTATCAAAAGGTATCCGACACCGCCTGTCAGATAAAAAGCATTTTCGTATGGACTGGGAAAATCTGAAGAATATATCTGGCACAAAAAATTATAGCGGCGCTCTATATTTTTGGGCACCATTGCGCCCGTAGGTGCATAGTCAGCAAATAGAGAGGCTACACTTATTTCTTCATCGTCGATCGTTTCTTCAACAAGATCCGCATACTGCAGAGGTATTGATGCACACGGTGACTTGCAAGTTTTCTGTGAACTCGAGTACACAGCGAATGTGTATGAAGGCGAATCCTTTTTTTGGCTCACTTGATCATAAGTGATTAGATCAAGAAAATACTCTTCAGGATCATAAGTCGAGAAGACATGCAAAACTCCATGTGATGGCAAATCGTTCCTTTGCAATTTTTCCTTGAGGACCGTGCACTCCAAAGTAAACATAAGCGTAAGGTCTTGACCTTCGGGATTTCTAGGCCAGCTGTCCACATAGGCCTCATCACCTCCAAAAATAATACCCCCTCTCGTAGGCGTATTAACTATTTTAAAAACTTTCATCTCTAACACCCTCCAGACTTAGTAATGCCGCGACCAAATTTCTTTGATGGCGGCGTAGATTTTTGCGAGCTTGTCGAAGCGCGTGACGATCCGGCGGTTCTCTTTCAGCCAGCCAAACATACGGTCGATATCGTTGCGTTTACGGTACTTGGGTCGGTCAAACAACCGGGGCAAGCCAGATCTGGGTTTGCGCTTCATCGAGCGCAGCGGACGACCGACCTCATCCGATAATCGTCACAGTAGCAGCGCAGCGCTTCGCAGTCGTAGCCCTTGTCGGCAAGCAGCCACCTGCATCGCTTGCGCGGACGACCGCAACCGCTTGAAGGGATACTGACGTCGCTCTAAAGCGACTGAGCCTAAGCAATGTCGCTGGCCTGACCGCCGGAGAGCAGGAAGCGTAGCGGCACACCTTAGGCATTACACAGCCTATAAATCTTGGTAGTCAGCCCGCCGCGACTGCGGCCTACAGCATGATCGGCAGGTTCTTCAGCCCCCCCTTTTCCCGGCGCCTGAGGAGGCTCGGGTAGCGCGTACAGCGGTCGAATCGATCATCCAGACCTGCAAGTCTATGAGGCCTTAATCATTGCGCTTCAGATGCAAGCATCTGAGCATCTGGTCGAACGTGCCTAGATTACGCCACGTCCGGAATCGCCGGTACACCGTGGACCAGGGGCCGAATCGCTCAGGCATGTCTCGCCAGGCGGCACCTGAGCGCAGGACCCAAAGAACACCATCGAGCATCAGGCGATCGCTCAAGCGTGGCCGGCCTTGATTGCGCTTTTCCACGAACAGGTCAGACACCATGGTCCAGGCTTCGCCTGAGAGTTCATAACGCTTTGCCATCACACAGAATCCATTGCTTAAGATGGCGGAAAACTCTACAAGACCTTAGGCCATCAGGGGCCGGATTAGGTTTCCTGAGATTTCGTACAGAGCCTAGTACCTGCCGTGCTCACTTGTAGCACGAGCGTCTGGTTCAAAAACGCGCACATGACGGATCACCAGACTCCCGCATTGATGCGCTTGCCATCGACCCGCTGTATAAACCTCTAACGCCGTCTACGTTTCTTCAATGTCACCAGCTGAGGCGTAATCTTCTGGCCACCGGCGCGCTCTACGCGCAACTCAATCAACCTGGACCGCATCTCACGGTAGCGCTGGCTGTTGAACACCAACAGCGCGGTCATTTGCAGCATGAGCACAGCACCCAACCACGTTATCGACCAGTCCCCATACGCCAGGCTCAGCGCCATCAGAATGTGAGAGGCCAGCACCGCCAGTAGAAACCAGCTCCCCCAGCGCCACCCACGAACGATCGCGACGTGCCCTACTGTTATCAGCGCGCCAACGACGAACACCACCACCATGGAAAAATCAGCATAATGCGGATGTCCTTTCCAGTGGGTATTGAAAAAGATCGCCAATGTCAAGGCGCTGGACACGACCACTGCGAAGAACCCAAGCAAGAAGACTGCAAAGTAGCGAGCCATGAAGGCGCCAAATTCGCTGACGCCAAGCATCACTCGAGTTCCTCATACAGGCCCATGGCAATGCTCTTTACCTCACTGCCAACGCTGTCCTGTACCGTCCCACTGCCGCCAATGCCGAGCGAGTCCCTAATGAGGATTTTCGTCGCGTGGCTGAACTGTGTCGGGGTATAAGTACGTGACCCAATAAACGATATGACGTTTACCATACAATTTCTCCTGGACTATCTGTCAACGCAAATTGCGTCTCGACCTGATCCGTGTGGAAGTAATAGACCTTCAGTCCTTCTCTTTCTATCTGACCGATCCACGCTAACAGTGCATAAATCTTCAACACGTATAGATACACGATGTTCTAGCCAGGCGTCTCCTCACGTAGCATCCTCAGCCCTGGCCAAAGGAAACGCTTCTGCTCGAGCACACCCTCGGTTTCGGCCCGCTTGGCCACTCGCCGTCCAAGGCTGTCGTAACGATACTCACCCTTGCTCTTCAACGGACTGCCCCGGAATGCCTCTGCCCGCACCAGCCGGTTCTCGCAGTGGTAGCTGAAGTACTGCACCTTGCTCGGTCCCGAGTGCTTCTCGATCAGGCTGCCCTACGGATCGTACCGATACTCCTGGTCCCCCCATTATCGGATCCAGTTGACCTTGTCGACTGCAGAGCCCTGAAATCCAGCTGGTTCGCCGCCGGGTCGTAGCGGAAGCTCTCGCTGGTCGTGATCAAACCGGTGTCACGGCTGCGTAGCTGGCCGTTGGCCTCATGGTCTTACCTGATCTCACCACGCAGTTTGCCCAATGTACGTGCCAGTTCACCGGCAGGATCGTACTGGTAACGTCGGTGAGTGCGGGTGTACGCAAGCTCCACATACAGTGCCGGCCGGCTCCCGGCGTTGTGCATCTGCGGCAGCTTGTCAGCAGGCATTTTAAAGATCAACCCACACAGTACCCCGTAAAACATACATGACCGAAAAAATCAGACTTATATCAGCGCACACTCAAAGCCCCCTTCACGGCATTAAAATATTTTTCGTCCTCATCACTAAAAATCTCTTCACCTTCTAGAAAATATGCTTTGCACATATAGTCTATTGCACGCTCTGAGCCTTGCTCGTAAAGACATTGGCCTAAGCGAAGAAGAATAAATGGATTGTGCGCTCCGTCAGGACCGTTCATGGCGTCAAAGAAAATTTCGGCAGCTTCTTCATAATCCTTCATAAAAAACCGAGCATCTCCGATGCTGGCTTTTAACCACAAGAAAGCGTCCCATTTTTCGACAGGTGCTGGCAACTTTTTGAATGCAGCCTCGAAGGTATCTATCGCGCGCTGGTATTCCTTTTGCTCCATCAGCACATTGCCTTTTTCGCTACATTCCAAGACCTCATCGTATATCTCGTCTGGCAACTCGTCCACATCACACCTCTTTAAAACTCATGAAAAAGTCTAGATATTTTTTATCAAACCCTTGAAAAGCTCTTCTTGCCCCAAGATCAAACGCTTTTTTGAAATAATCATAAGCATACCCCTTCTCACCCAACCCCAAATAGCAAGCGCCAAGCTCAATATAACTAGAGGTGTCTCTGAGCGGCTTTGACTCAACGCCTTTGACACCCCATTCTTTAGCGCTCTCATATTCGCCTTGTTCTAAATAGACTCCACAAATACAACAAACTATCCAGTTATAAAGATCCCATCTAATTTTTGGCTCTGGCAACACCTCCAAAGAAGAAAAATACTTTGCCAAGGCGGCGTCGTACTTCTTGTCGGCTTCGAGTCTATTTCCTGCCTCTACCGTTTCAACAATAAAGTTATATTGAATCACATCAATTTTAGATAGATCTTCCATATGACAGCCTAGTACTCGAGTTTTTATTTTAGCCACTCATTCTATCTGGCAGCCTGCAACGTTATTCCAATCCTACACCAGTAGATCTATTATGTGAACGATGCTCTAGGCCTTGTACAAAAATACTGCCGCCTGCAGCGTAGGCTGCAGGCCAAGGTGAACATGTCTGCAAAGCTTTTTGTCAGCTTGTCATAGCGAGTGCCGATCCCGCGATTTTCTTCAGCCAGCCAGCTATCCGCTCAATAATGTTCCGTTAGCGGTCCTTTGACTGGTCAAACAGCCGAGGCAAATCAGGTCGGAGTTTGCGTGCCATGGCACGCAAGGGGATTACCGCCTGCATCCGGTAACGGTCGCGATACTGATGCAGACGTTCGGCATCGTATCCCTTATCAGCCAACAACCACCGGCTACGGTTACACGGTCATCCCGGCTTGCCAACCATTCTTAAAGCATACATCAGCGGCCGGGCAGGAGAGCTATCACTGGTTTGTCCCGCTGAAAGCCTGAAATGCGGTGGCACGCCATTGACATCGCACACCATATGAATCTTGGTGGTCAGCCCGCCTCGACTTCGTCCCAAGGCCTAGTCCAACGGTCCTTAGCCCCCCTTTTTCGCGGCGCCTGAAGAGTCTCGAGTTGCTCGTACTGTGGCGTAGCCGATCATCCAAGTGTCCAAAGCAATCAGTCCCTTCCGGTTCAGCTAGATGTGTAGAGGCTCGAGTACTCGCTCGAATGTGCCATCGTAGCGCCAATCACAAACGCTGATACACCGCCGACCGAGGCACGAAATGTTTAGGCAGGTCGCACCAGGGAGCGCCTGAGCATAGGATCCACAGGATTGCGTGGAGAACCTGACGTTCATCACTGCGAGGACAGCCCACATTCTGCTCTGGAGAAACCAAATCCTTGATCAGCTCCGATGATGCATCGGAGAGTGCGTAACGCCTTGTCATGCAGGCCTCCAACCAGCATGACAGCCATTTTAGTTGCGATAACTTTCGTAAAAATCTTGGCTCAAGCCCTAGGTGGCATAATAATCGTTAATTAACGATTTCATGCGGGTTCTATATCATCTCGACTAGGTGAGCTCTCGATAAATCTTACTGATTTGCGCGGCATACTTTTTCGCAAACGGTATACGAATCAACTTCAAATACCTCTCAAGACCCACCGGGTCAAATTCAAGGATATGAAGCTCGATTAAATACAAGTTTAAAAAATTCTTATAAAAAGCGTGGACCTCAACTTCATCATCATCATCTTCATCTTCAGAATCCCCACCCTCTTGCTCATCGGAATTTATCTCGGAAGACCCAAGCTTTTCCTTGACATACCCGGCCACCAATTCATGGTTTTCAGCCACGGCTGATATATCATCGATATCCAGCTCTGCCAAATTCAATTTTTTAATATCCAGCTGCCAAATTACATCGGGCTGCGAATCACGGTTGACGTCGACCTGTAGTTTTTCGCAGACACTTCGTAGTAAATTTTCATACTCCACGCTGTTTACCCAGGCCTTCACATCCTCTACGACTACCATATCCCAACCCTGTCTACGTTTCCGACCAAATCATTACCAACAAATATAAAGCTATCGAAAGCCTCATGCTCCCTTAATAGAAGAATACTTCCTCCTAGGCAAACCAGCTTCAGCCCCCATGTCTTTTCTCCCATCATTTCAGCACTCCCACTCCCAAGGACCTATCCAGCTTCTAGGATTTGGTGCATATTAGTAAGCATTAAAGGGTCCATCCAACCCAAACGAATCTTGCGTCATAAATCGTCCATTTTCGAGATCATAGATTCGAGTCGCCTGCCAAACGATTCCTCCTCGACTATCCATGAGCCCCAGCGGTGTTCCAATATGGTCCGTATGGAGGTAGCAGATCTCCTTCCCCTTCCACCTGATCGATTCGCTCTGACGACGCATAGCTCCCCGGGTCGAACAGATACACAGTGTTCTGCCCAGACGTCTCCTCGCGCAGCATCCTCAGCCCTTGCCAAAGGAAGCGCTTCTGTTCTACCGCACCCACGATTTCAGCCCGCTTGGCCACTCGCTACCCAAGGCTGTCGTAGCGGTACTCACCCTCGCTCTCCAACCGACCATTCTGGAACGTCTCCGCCCGCACCAGGCGACTCTCGCAGTCGTAGCTGAAGTACTGCACCTTACTCGGCCCCGAGCGCTTTTCGATCAGGTTGCCCCACGGGTCGTATCGGTACTCCTGGTCCCGCCACTGCCGGATCCGGTTGTCCTTGACCTTATCGAACTACCGCGCATTGAAGTCCAGCTGGTTGACTGCCGGGTCGTAGTTGTAGCGGAATGGATCAGGTTGTAAGCGTGTTCGACCAGCAGTTTCGGACTTTCGCTGCCCCGCACTGCCGAGAGCTTGTCGGCTGGCAGCGTCGAGGCGAACTACCAAGCTTTGCGACCCATGGCATCGTAGCCAAAGCAGCTGGTGAGCTTGCCCTGCGTGCGATAGACCTCGCGATGCAGGTCGTCGCGCTCGAAGTCGCTGATCAACTGGGCGTCGAGGTTAAGCTGGTGCAGGTGGCCGCTGCCGTAGTACCGGTGGTTCAGGTGCTGGCCGGTCGGAAGGGTCAACGTGGTCAGATTGCTAAGCGAATTGAACCTGTAGGCCAAGGCGCCTTGCGGCGTGGTCTCCCGGATTAGCCAGCCCAGCAGGTCGTAGGCAAAATCCAGCCTTTCTTCATGCACACCGAGTTGCTTGCCTTGGCTGGTAGGCAGGCGGTGAATGCTGCGCAGACGATCGGCATCGTCGTATTCATAATCCTGACGAGCATCGCCACAGGCCTTAGCCAGCAAACGGCCAATTGGGGCGCGCTCGAACTCGGTGGTCCGCTGTGGTCGTTCACCTCTTTCGTCGTAGCCGTTTTCTTCAACATGCGTGGTATGCTCGCCCGGGTTGTAGCGGAAACGGCGCCTCGGGTTGTCGATGCGCTGTTCCTTGGTCACGTGGTCCTAGGCGTCGTAAGCAAAGCGGTAGGTGGCGTTGTTTTCGTTGACCGGCGCGGTGAGGCGTAGGGCCTTGTCGTATTCGGAGCATATACGCTGGCCTTTGGCGTCCTGGCGGCGACCAGGTGCTGGCGCTCGTCGTAGCGGGCTTTCCAGACGCTGCCCTCTGGATACTGACCCTGTTTTTTGACCAGTCAGGCGAGAGGGTGATGCCAATAGACGATTGTGCACCTTAGGGGGATCGGTCTATTGATCAATCGCGAGTACTGATCAATAGACGGAGACGCCTACACCACCGTCAGCGTTAGGCAGGATCAGCCCTATCATGTTGCCGTTTACATCCAGCTCGATCTAATAGCGATCGCAACCTCGGCTACCAGAGAACCTTGAAGAGAGATGACTGAGGTTTAATGTCAGTCATCTACCTAGCAGATCGTAAGAGAGTGGTTGGCGCAGGCGCCGTGGCTACAGAGATTCTACAGCCACTTTTTCGGTACCCCCCCAAAGAGGCTCGTTATTGGGATGGACACAAAGTCCACGTTCAAGCGACGCCTTGCACCAGCCGCTGACTCTTTACGCCGCCCCACGGATCGTCAATCAAAAACTCCGCGTCGACCTTTGTTGCTGACGGGACAAACGTTAGTTTATAAAAAATCTCATCACCCTCACAGACCTCGTAGTACAAGGCATACTGTCGCTGTTCCAAACTCAGAGTAATTTTGGCTTTTTCGGTAGCTGAAGCGAGCTCAACATGCTCCAAATTTGTTACTTTGAAAGGGACGACAATACAACGTTGGGACAGCCCATCCAGTGAAAAGCTTTCGCGAAGATACAGTTTCACATTGGCCCCAAACGCATCATCTGGAAGTGGATCAAATACTACGTAGTCACTATGTAGAACTGCGCCTTGCTCAAGATTTTTTTGCCCCCACTGACTTGCCGACTCGTCATAGGGACGGGAGCGCACCTGAATTTGGCTATGTGATATGAGCAAATCAACTTTTTGAATCGAGACAACCATTAGTACACCTCCACTTTGATCTTGGGAGCGATTGACAAACCAGACAATATGTTGTCTATGTTAGACCCTGCACCTCGATTATCGCTAAGATCGACGTGTCTTATACTGGCACCCTAACCGACTTCTTTAGACATTACCACAGGCCATTCATCTCAATCTTTTGCCTTCAGCTTTTTTACATCTTCCAAGCTCAGCTTTCTGTTTAATTTAGTGGTATCTCTCTGAATGGAGACAATATAAGTCCGCCTCCATTCATCGTATCTTGGATATGCCAAAATTCCTGCAGGCATTCAGATTTTTTAACTTTGAATAGTAATCGTGGCCCATAGAATTACTTTTAAGAATGGCGCATCCTACAAGCCCCAGCGCATCTACCCATGTCACGGGATTCAGGTTGCGCTGGTAAAGATTGAGCCCATCCGCCAACCCAATCGAATCCTGCGTCACAAACCGTCTCACCTCCGGATCGTAGTGCCGGAAGGTGTTGCAGTGCAGCTCCGTTTAGTCGTCGAAGTACTGGCTCTGGAAACTCAGGTCCTGCTCGACCTCGCTCACATGCAGCGTTTCCAGCCACCCCCAGGCCTTATAGGTAGCTTGCCAGACAATGCTGCCGTCGGCGTCGGTCATTTCCAGTGGGGTGCCGATCTGGTCGGTGTAGTCATTGAACATCGAGGTTTTGGCGATACGTCGCCCGAGACTGTCATGCCGATACGTGCCGGTACTGTGCTGCTTGCCGTTGACCAGCGTCTCCGCTTTCACCAGCCGGTTTTCGGCGCCATAGCTGAAGATCTGCAACTTGCGCAGGCCCGTACGCCTCTCAATCAAGCTATCCCAGGGGTCATAGGCATATTCCTGATCACGCCACTGCTTGAGCCCCAGTGCGTCGAATTCGGCGAGCAGGTTGACATTATCGTCGTAGCGCGCCTTCCAAGTACTGCCATTGGGGTAGCTGACCTGGGTCACCAGCGTGGTCAGGTGATGGTATTCATAGGTGATCTTGCAGTCCAGCGAATCGACTTCTTCGAGCAGACGGGCGTACTCGTCGTAGACGAAGGTCAGGTGGTTGCCGTCGGGCAGATCCAGGCCGACCATGTTGCCTTGCTCATCCAGCTCGACGGCGTAGCGCTCGCCGCCGTAATCACGGCTGGCGATGACGCGGTGATCGGCGTTGTAGTGCACCTGCAATTCCCGACCGAGCACGTCGGTGGCCCAACTGGTGCGCGCCTCGACATCGTAACGGAAGCGGTAGTGTTCGCCATCGCTGGTCCAGTGATCGACCACGCGGAGTTTGCCCGCCAGGGTATCCCAGCGGTAATGACAGGTCAGGCCCAGCGCGTTGCTGTGGCTGACCATCAGCCCGTCGCTGTAGCTGAAGGTGCGCACGGTATCGCCATTGCGGTTAACCACGGCGTTGAGCTGGCCGTGCTCGTCGTAGCGGTACTGGGTGAGCATTTCGACTGCTTGGTTGTTCACCACGCGCTTGATGTCGGTCAGCGTGCCGCCAGGGATGCATGTTAAGTGCAGTAAGTAACGGATCCGCTGAAACTTGGCGTCATGCTGGCTACTGGGTGAGCTATGTCCTGTACACATCCCAGCCGCCCAACATCGCAAATATTTCCTCTACGCACTCATGGCTTTATGAGATCACAACAACAGGATTACTCATGGCATTTTTCTGAATTTTCTAGGTGGCTTCGGAAGCTTCCAAGATATCAGAATACCTTGGGCGCCCAGCTCATTATTAATCTCTTCCAAATTCTGATCATTCACAGTCCAAAACCATAAACTATTAGCCTTCTGCCTGAGAGAGCCATGTGATGCGTCACTTAAGATCCACTCTCGCAAACTACACCCACTAACCTGCTGTTCCAAATGCGCATCATTGATAACATTCGCAGAATATACCATCCTGAGTTTCTCCTTCTTGTAACGCTCCAGCCCATCAAATAAACTTGTTTCTTTACAGAAAAGCTTTGAACTCTCGTAGCCATACAAGCTTACAAAGTTTTCACCGGCTGCATAATCGAACGCATCAGCAACATTATCAGCAGAGTAAAATATCGCGTAATCCATTGAACCCGATTTGAGAAACTCACTTGCGAATTCTAAAAATTTGTCTTGACTGAGACATGAGGGCCATCCTTGAGCATCAATGTGATAAAACCCTCCAAAGTCTTTTGTTGAATACCCAAACCCAGCACCCCATAAAATACCGTCACTACGTTCATGATAAAGCCTGAAAGAGGTTGCATTACCAGCATCAATTGCAAGCTTCAAATCACTCAAAGAAACCTCTATAAGATCAATATCTTCTTCCGATCTATCTTCTCGATACTTGTAATAGCTAGCAGCCGTGATACTTAATCCTAACACCTTGAAGAATATCAACCCCAGCTCATAGATCTGCATCGGGGCATTTTCTTCTATCCCATAAATGGCCAAAGCATTTACATCACTAATACTGATCCACCTGTAATTACATGTCGCTAATCAAACCGTTCAACCTTCTTGTTTATTGTTGAGGCATTGGAGGGATGTTGCAGAACTACTACAACGCCCCTGTCTTACGCGGGCGGGTTTTACATCCCCTCTCAATTACGAGATCGTAAAATGAGGCCTTTTTGCCCGTATCAGTCTTAGAGGCACCTTCAATCGCATGAACCCTTCCAGAATTGGAACTTTTCACTCATTGCCAGTTTGGTGCAAACCGATCGCTGAACAAATCTTAAACTCTTATCAAATTTCTCAACTTGCAAAATTTCTTTGCACGAAACTCAGAGTTCTGCAATAGCCTCTCTGATCATACTTACAAAAAATTCTTCGAAGTTTTGATAAATTACATTTTTCTCGCCGGTTCGTTTAAAAGAAAGCTCAGTCTCTACTACAGCAGGCTCACCTGTGCCACCAATAATCGATGTGTCTATCGAATAAATTGGCCCATAGCCAGACGACTTTACTACGATCATTGAACTGTCAGCATCACCACGTGCGCGGGCGCCTTTCGTGACGAAAGCTACGCTCGGCACAGCTGTTGCATCCAACCCACCTTTAGTTATACCGTAGTAAGTATCCCCGCCGAACGACAGAGCCCCATACTTCCTCAGAAAAAGTTTATATGATTCAGGAAAGACTACATCTAAATATTTCTCAAAACCGCTTATTACACTATCGTCAGTCCCACCTGCCCAAGCGGGCTCGTCACTACTTGCATCAATTTCAGCCGCCAAGATATCTATGTAACTCATTTTTCGCTCCTAAAAATCTAACGCACGTGTTTCCCGCATTTTTTCCAGGTTTTGGACAGTCCGCGATTCATACTTGGCGGAGTACCGTTGTAAACCTTTTCACTCCATCACTTCCAACCCAGCTTTTATCCCATTAATTCGAATACATGTGCAGCACTCTATCATGCTTCGAGTGGAAGCTCTCTAGGCCTTGTATGAAAATTCGTTGCGCCTAAAAATACTGCCATGACTGGTTGGAGGCCCGCATGGTAAGGCGTTACGCACTCTCTGATGCATCATGGGAACTGATAACGGATTTGGTTCTCTAGAGCAGCCGTCCTCGCAGTGAGGACCCTCAGGTTCTGCACGGAATCCTGTGGATCCTATGCTCAGGCGTTCACTGGCGCGACGGCGGCGCATGCGAGCGAGTACTGGAGCGTCTGCACATCCGGCTGAACCGGTAAAGACTGATCGACTTGGACACCTGAATGATCGCCTCCACCACAGTACGAGCAACCCGAGCCTTTTCAAGCGCCGGAAAAAAGGTTTTAAAGAACCGTCGGACCCTACCTTGGGACGCAGTCGAGGCGGTCTTCTCACCAAGATTTACATGGTGTGCGATGCTAATGGTGTGCCACTGCACTTCAGGCTTTCACCAGGACAATCCAGTGATATTTACCACGCTCAGCCCCTACTGGATGCTGTAAGAATTGCTGGCAAGCCAGGACGGCCGGGTTAACGTAGTCGGTGGTTGTTGGATGGCAAGGGATACGATGCCGAACACCTGCGTCAGTACTGCAACCGTTACCAGATGCAGCTGGTATCCCATTGCGTGCCATGCCGCGCAAACCCCGACCTGCGTTATAAAGATCCTCAGGCAAACCACCCATTTTTATTTATCATAACAGTTCACAAAATCTAGATATTTTCTTTCAACCGCCTGAAAAGCTCTATTTCCGCCCATATCAAAAGCTTTCTTCAGCGATTCGTAGGCGAGCTCTTTTTCATTGGTTTCGATCAAGCAAACACCGAGAAGTATTAGACTATATGTATCTCGTGGAGGCTTTGTCTCTGCAGCCTTATGCGCCCACTCTTTAGCACTAATATAATCTTTTAACCCAAGGTGGGCATGGCAGTTGCATTTAGCTATCCAGTGATACAGCTCCCATTTGTTCTTGGGCTCTGGAAGCATCTCCAAAGCGGTGGCGTACACTTTCAGAGCAGATTCATATGATTTAGAGCTAGACAGCCTGTTTCCCGACTCGACATTCAAAACAATCTCATCATACAAACTTTCGTTTACGTCAGACAAATCTTTCATCACCAATCTCACTATTTAGAATTTTCATAGGGACCTATACAAAGATTTTTCTCATGTTAAAGCCGCCTTAGCTGAGCTTCGGCAGACCTATTATGAGAGTAGCAGTGTCTCAAGATCTAGGCGCTCCTTGGCGTAGAGCTTGCCGGCAATCTGCGGTGGAGAAAAGCGTTTTCGCAACAGATGAACCACCAGGCAAACTGCTCGTTGCCTGGCAATAGCTCACGTCGAGGTCGGCAAGGTTGGCGGCATTTGTTGCTGAGCTTGACTGGCCGAGTACCGGTCAAGTGCGTTGGCGTTACGGCGCAACTCGCTGCTGACGTTCGACAGACTTCGGTCGAGCAATCTGGCAATGGCCCTCTGGCTCAGCCCATGCAACTGGCCGATCTGGATTATGGCGCGCCCTTCGATGCAGAGTTCCTGATCGAACATGGGCATACACCGTACCGGATTGGCCGGGTGTGGCACTCAGCTTTTGCCGCTGCCGCGCCTAAAACATTGTGCTAGCTGTAATTACAACCATTAAAAGTACCAGAGCAACTCAACCACTAAGCCTGGAGATTTATTTTTTGAAAACCCATCATCTACACACCGGGATTTTTACTAACCACCACATAGAGGAATACAAGCCCCTCTTAAACTCTATAACCTAACTTAAAGAATCACGATAATCGATCAGCAATAGTAGAACACCAACCTCATGGTATTTTTTTGGATAATTTATTCGGCCTGGGAGGTTTCCAAGATACCAAAACCCCTTCAAGACCCAGCTCATTATTGACGAACTCTAAATTTTTTCCGCTTACAATCCAAACCCATAAATTTTCTGTCATTCTCTCCAGCGAACCGTGTGACGCTTCACTCAGAATCCATTCTCTTAAAAAAAGTTCGCCTACCTTTAGTTCTAAATGAGCGTCATTTATAATATTAATAGGGTATACCATTCTAAGCTTTTCGTTTCGATATCGCTCTAACCCTTGGAATCGACCTCCTGTCTCTCTGTTAAAAAGACTTGGACTCTCAAAGTTATATAGTTTTACTAGGTTTTGACCGGCTGCATAATCCATAGCCTCAGACACATCGCCAGTATAGTAAAATGTCGCATAATCCATTGAGCCGGACGTACAAAACTGGTCAATATAATCTATGAATTTCTCCTGGGTTAAGCATGATGAATATCCTTGCGCATCAATATGATAAAAGCCTCCGAAATCTTTTGTCGAGTACCCGAAAGACGCACCCCACAAATAACCATTTTTATTTTCATGAAAGATCCTAAATGATGTTGCACCACCGCTTCTAATCGCAGCTCTTAAATCATCTAAAGAAACCTCTATGAAATCAAGATCCTCCTCAGACCTGTCTTCTCGATACTTATAATACCCTGACGCCGTTATACTCACGCCTATTATTTCAAAAAACAAGACGCCTACTTCGAAAATATACTCAGGATTATTTCTTTCAATTCCGTATATCGCCATTCCACTTGTGTTATCCATAATCCTCCACCTCTGCCCATATACTCTCGATCAAATCGTCCAGCACAATTTTATCTGAAAAGCATTATAAGGATGATGCATCACAATGACTTATCCTTGTTTAGAACTGGGCACGTCATTCACAGCAGCATCATTCCTATTCGATAACGATCCCAGCTTTTCCCATATAGTTGTAGAGGCAGGCTCAATTGCATAAACCCTTCTAGACTTATCAACGGACATAATATTAAGACAGCGAGCAGTTACACCTTTACCTTAGCAAAGCTTAGGAACTATCTACATGAATTTTCCACTCATTGCCAATTTATTAGCAATGACTTCAGCAAACTGGTCGTGCCGAGGCGCCCCAGCCTTCTACCCCATCCAAATACCTCTGTGCCATTGACCTCCCTCGTGGGACAGGCAGACAGCCCAAAAGGGTCAACCCACGTTATAGGACTCGATGCATGCATGCTATCGCCGTTGCGGTTGACCACGGCGCTGAGCTAGCCGTGTTCGTCGTAGCGGTAATGGGTGAGCGTTTCGACCGACTGATTGTTCACCACGCGCTTGATGTCGGTCAGGCGCCTCAGAGGATGATCGTAGTGCAGGTGCACGTGAATACCGCCCGTGGCGCTGATTTTGGTCAACGTGCCATCGGACCGTGTGGGTGAAGTGCAGGAAGTTCCCCAGCGCATTTTCGATACGCTCCAAGGAAACGTTGGTGTTGGTGTCCGGCACTTCACCGAAATAGAAGAACAGGTTGTCCAGCGTCTGCAGGATGTAATGACCGCCCTCGGTACACACCAGGTACACCTGCTCATGCGGGTTGTAGATGCGCTCGCCTGGCTGCAGGGCCACGAACGGCACTTCACGGCCCTGGTTGTCGGTGAGGTAGATGAACCTATCCTGGCGACGCAGGCTCTGTTCCCAAGGCAAGACCCAGCCACGGCCCAGCACGCTGTCGACGGTGAGGTCGCTGGCGTAGAAGCGGGTCCACTCGATCGGCATCAGCTTGGGCAGGCTGAAGTCGAGCTCGTCGGGGATGACCTTGCGGCCCGTGGTGAGGTCCACGGGGTTGCCGATAGCGCGTTGTGCCACCGGTTCGACCACATAGCGGCTGGCGACCTCATCGGGCCACGAAACCTGCGGTGAATTTCAGTGCGCAGGGCATGACGGCCTGCATACCTGCCTTGATCAATTGGGCGATACCACCCGCCGCGCCTGAGACGCATCAGGATATCCATCTCTTTTCTTACAGAGCCAGTCACTGGAGCTGGCCAACTTGAAGTAGATATGCTTTTCAATACTGAATTCATGATGAAACACTGGCTTACCGCATCGGGTTATTCAGATGCAGCACTCGATATTTCTGCCGCCTTTATAAAATCAGAAAGCAAAGGAATATCATAGGATTTATTTTTAATTATTCTTTTAGAGTTGATGGATTTTTTAATTTGCTCACTATAGTCGTAAGAGCCGCCCAAGCTTGCCGCGCAGCTTATGAATACTGCGGGGTATGCATAGTTATCGGGAGATAATAGTACCTCCTCAACTGTTTGCTCTGTAGGCGTAATGCATGAAAAAATCTTTGGGATGTAAATTTTTTCTAACACTGACTTTATATGTTCGCATACGCCCCCTGCTTTTTCGGGCGACGGTGTCTCTATAGCACCCATCATGTTTCCGCTAAAGATCCTACCTTGCTCGCCCGAGGTTATGAAAGAAAAACAAGCGTCCTGAAAAAGATTGCTCTTGTATGGAGGAGTGTAGTTAAGCATGCATTCATAGAGATCGCCTCCATATACTCGCCCTCCAAGTATGTATGCATCGGAGCGCTGAATGTGAGTAAAATAAAGCTCGGCCACATATTTTTGTTTATACTTGAATTTTAGCTTATTTTTCGTCGCAACTACGCCATTAAGCCTCGATGAAATAAGCTTCAATTCTTTAAGCAACTCAATTTCAAAATGCAGCCTATTGTCAGCAGTCATACGTCACCTATATTTAAGTACATGAAATGTAGCTTCGTGTACAGCACCTTTGCCGCCTAGCTCTCTGCCCAGGACGCTTTTTGTATCCACCTTCAGCTTGGCTCTACTCCCGAGCGATGGCTTTATTGTCCCCCCACCTAAATGTTCCGTTGTGTTTGCCGGATTGCTCATATCGAAAACACCAGCAGCCTTTTGGTTTTTAGTAAGTGCTCCTGTACCATGCTTAACTTCAAACACATGCAGCCCCCCTTGCTTGTCACGTGCTACAAAGTCTGCTCGCATCCGACTTCCATTTACCTTCATAGTCAATTCTTCAGCGACAACTGTGTAGCCATTTTGCTCAAGATCGTACTCAGCTTTTTTGGTTCCCTTCCTGCCACCTGCAGCGCTTTTACACCATCCAAGTGGATCAATCCATGTAAGCGGGTTTGGTGCGTACGAATATAAATTATAACCACCCTCTAGACCTATGGGGTCCTGAGTTATAAATCTTCCGGCATAAGGCTCGAAATACCTGAAAAGATTGTAATACAGTTTGGTCTCGCGATCCAAATACTGCCCTTGAAAACGCAGATTCTGCCCAATCTTCTCGAAGTGGATGCGCTCAATTTTTCCTCACGAATAGTACGTAACCTGCCAAACAACTTCCCCTTGACTATTCGTTAACTCTAGCGGTGTCCCAATCTGGTCCGTATGGAAGTAGTACACCTCCTGTCCTTCCCCTTCCACCTGATCGATCCGCGCTAACGGCGCATAGCTCCCTGGCTCGTACAGGTACACGATGTTCTGCCCAGGCGTTTCCTCCCGCAGCATTCGCAACCCTTGCCAAAGGAAGCGCTTCTGCTCCTCCACACCTCCGATTTCGGCCCGCTTGGCCACCCGCCGTCCAAGGCTGTCGTAACGGTACTCACCTTTGCTCTCCAACCGCCCACTCTGGAACGTCTCCGCCCGCACCAGCCGGTTTTCGCAGTCATAGCTGAAGTACTGTACCTTGCTCGGCCCCGAACGCTTTTCGATCAGGTTGCCCCAGGGGTCGTACTGATACTCCTGATCCCGCCACTGCCGAATACGGTTGTCCTTGACCTTGTCGAACTGCCGCGCATTGAAGTCCAACTGGTTGGCTGCTGCGTCATAGCGGAAGCTCTCGCTGGTGGTGATCGAACCGGTGTTGCGGCTACGCAACTGGCCATTGGCTTCGTACTCGTACGTGATCTCACCGCGCAGCTTGTCTAGTGTGCGCACCAGCTCACCGGCTGGATCGTACTCGTAACGCCGATGGATCGGGTTGTACGCATGCTCCACATACAGCGCCGTCTGGATCCCCGCGTTGTGCACCTGCGACAGCATGTCGGCAGGCAGCGTCGAAGCGTACTGCCAGGCCTTGCGGCCCATGGCGTCGTAACTGATCTTGCGGCCATCGGGCAACGTGAGTGTGCTCAGGTTGCCTAGGGGGTCATAGTCATAACCCAGCGTGCCATCGGATGTGATTTCTTGCGCCAGTCGGCCCAGCACGTCATAAGCAGACTCAATTTTCTCTCCAGTAATTTCGGTGCGCTTGCCTACATCGGTCGGGTTGCCTTTCAATGCTCAACAAACGGTCGACATCATTGTAGGCGTACGTCTGCTTAGCGTCGCCCCTGCGCTCGGCAATCAAATGACCGATCTTCTTACGCTCGAATTTAGCCTAACGGTAAAAATCTTATGGGAAGACGTGCAGCCTCCACAGCTTCCACTAGCCGTTCAGACACAATAGGATCAATCCAAATTACGCCACCTATAAAAAATAGGTCCAAAAGTCCAGCTTTAGATCGATCTATAGATATTTTTTTAACTCCCCGCACCTTATAATCATTATTAAACTCGCCAGCTTTACGCCTTTTCTGCACTAGAGGCTTTCCGGAATACTCAGAAGCATCATAATCAAAGCACCAGCAAAATTCTTCGCAATGAATTAGATAGTACCTCTTACCGACATCTTTTCCGCTGTAGTACTCAATATCAGCCGCCAAAAATACTAGATTAGTATTTAATTCCTTAATCGTCTCTTTTAATTTTTCCGAAACGAAAAAAGCGCCGCATCCCGTTAAAAAAACCTCAGCCTTTAAAAGGCGAATTTTTTTATCTAACCTAACGCTTACAGACACCCCATTCAAATCTATTTCTTTTCCCAAGCCATAGTATCCCTGAAGCGGCGGCGAGAAAAAAACCTCCCCATTTGTATAATCCCCCTCCGACAACTCATGACACATAGAATAATATTTCATTTTCCCTTCCTAACAAGTTGATCGTGTTCCTTTTGGCCTAGGATCTGTACTTTGGAGTCGTAAAGTATCTGACCCAAGGCTCATCCGCATGCTTCTCTCTACCGCTTTAATTTTACCGAGGAGCTCTTTGTCTGAGGCAGAAGTTAGGTTTCCAACTTTCCGCTCACTTATTAAAAGACGATTTCGCGCAGCGTCGTAATAAGAGCTTAAATGCCCCCCGCTGTGTAGCGGCTTACCTGATGCAAGTGATTCTGAGGCAGACATAGGTAATGACGATCCGTTGCTAGCACCGTTCGGAGTATAAATGCCACGCCTCATTGCTTCCTGGATAAGATTGGAATCTCTAGCTACGTTAGTAGGAATCAAGTGATGAGCGGCATGTCCTGGTGAAACGGGATTACCAGCTTTTTTCATGGCCGAGGCGAGCATTCGACTAGGCGATAGCCCTTGGGGATCTACCCAACCTGTAGGATTGACTGCATAAGCATAAAGATTGCTCCCGCCAAAAACACCTATTGGATCTTGACTAATAAACCTTCCTGTCTGCGAATCATAATATCTAAACAAATTATAACTGAGCCCACTCTCACCATCAAAGTATTGACCTTGAAAGCGTAGACTCTGCCTAAACTCTACATCAGATAGAGTTTTACTTTCGCCAAACGCTAAATATGTAGACTGCCAAACAATTTCCCCTC
>Ga0308157_10003999_pt1 | contig 20272 bp, 25 predicted proteins | sample PhyBR1_FD_201035 | JGI IMG/M metagenome (GOLD analysis project Ga0308157, IMG submission 201035) | Phyllosphere microbial communities from UC Gill Tract Community Farm, Albany, California, United States - DLSLB.R1 | ecosystem: Host-associated > Plants > Phyllosphere > Unclassified | place: USA...
CTTTTAGCACTTCAATTCGCTCGGCATTATCAATTGAGATTGAGCTTCGTCCAGAAAGAGTTTCCATTCCGTTTCGTGCGTTTACACCTGTACTGAATCCTCTAAAACTAATTTCAAGTCCGCCAGAAGGATATATTTTTGAGATTGCGCCCGTAGCATTTTGAACCGCGCTTCTTATGTCTACCGCAATTTGCTCCTGTAATAGTTCTTTATGGATAACATTGTAAACCTGCGGATTTTCCAGGTTCTTTAATGGCATTCTTGCGACATAATCGGTCTTTTTTGATAAGTTGCTTTTTTTGCCATTTATGACTACTTCATTCAATTCCTTATTAGAAACCTTTAATTGTAAATTAGTGGTAATGGTTTCAAATTCAGTGACAATTATTTCGCTTTCAAGAGTTTCATAGCCCGATAAAGATACCTGTATTATGTAAGTGCTGGGTTTTACTCTGTTAAATTCAAAACTACCGTCATCATTAGAAACGGTGCCGTATTTGGTGTTTTTAAGGATAACATTGACACCTGCAGCAGCATCGCCATCAGATGTTGTGATTGTTCCTTTAATTTTTCCGTGGTTTTGTGCAAAGGCAGATAAAAACGAAAATAGTAGACTGACTGAAAATAGAAAACGTGAAGTTTTCAAACTGAGGTAATTCATTATATTTTGAATTTGGTTTATAATTAATTTTATTTAGAATAAATAAAAACAATGCAAATGTAAAAATTAAAATAACTTTAACAATTTTATTTTTTTCTCATTTAGTATCGAAATTGTTAAATGTTGATTTTAGAGCATTTAATCAAAATTCTTATTAGAAGTTGTAGTGACATAAACTTTAAAAAGACTTAATTTTGCAGTCTGAAAAACGACTTCATGATTTTACCATTCTTTAAAAAGATTCAAAATACGCCTCGAGGATATCGCATTGCCAACACAGTTTTTTTCTTTCTCTCTGGTTTTGGTTATTCTTCTTGGGTTTCGAGAATCCCACATATACAAGCCCAATTAAAATTATCTGAAGCCGAATTTGGAGCTGTTTTATTTGCTTTTCCAATCGGTTTAATGTTGACGATGCCTTTTACAGGAAAACTGTTAAACAAATACAGTAGCCGTTATATTATGTTGCTTGGTGCGGTTATGTTCAATGTTGCGCTTTCTTTGCCAGGTTTGGCAGCATTTGTTTGGCAGTTAGTTATTATACTTTTGTTCTTTGGAGCTTCTCGTAATATTTTTAATTTATCTATAAATGCACAATCTCTAGAAGTGCAGAAATTATATCCAAAATCGATTATTACGCGTTTTCATGCCGTTTGGAGTATTGCCGTTTTTTCGGGAGCGGGATTAGGGTATGTAATGGTAACACAGAAAATTGCACCATCGCATCACTTATTGGGAGTAAGTATTTTTATGCTGGCGTTGACGGCTTGTTTTTATCCGATGAGCATTCACAACGAACCTGTTCCAGTTAAAAAGAAGTTCTTCTCAATGCCAGAAAAGAATCTGGTAAAATTTTCTCTGATTTGTTTTGTTTCTATGGCTTGCGAAAACACGATGTACGACTGGAGCGGAATTTATTTCGAAAATATATTAAAAGCTTCACCAAAACTAACCAGCGCTGCGTTTGTATTTTTTGCTTCGGCTGTAACTTTAGGACGTATTTTTGGTGATTATGGCGTAATGAAATTTGGAACAAAAAAAATCCTGCTTTACAGCGGAATATTAATAACAGCTGGTTTCGGTCTTTGTTTTATTTTGCCTTATGCGTATCCAACTATTTTCGGTTATGTTTTAATCGGATTTGGAGTTTCTTGCGTAGTTCCGCTAGTGTTTAGCATTGCCGGAAGATCGTCTAACTTAAGCAGCGGTTCTGCCTTAACTTCAATCTCAACAATTGGTTACCTCGGATTTTTATTGGTTCCACCAATGGTTGGTTTTATCTCTGAATATTCTAGTATGAAATGGGCGTTTTTTATTATGGCGCTTTTAGGAATTCTGATGATTTTTATGGTGAATAAGATCGGGGAGAATGAGTGATTTTTTTAAGTTGCTAAGGTTCTGAGATGCTGAGGTCCTAAGGTTTTTTAGGATTATTGGATTAAATTAATTTACATATAACTTTAAATCGGGCATTCTGTCGTTTTAAACCTTTAATCCAATTGTTTGGATAAAACAAAGAAGGATTATTAAAATACCAATTCCTAAAAGAATTTTAGTATATCCTTTATCCTTCAGATCTCCATATCTGCCTTCAAAATAACTTTTGTATCGGTACATTTGCCCTTTTCCAGTTTCATATGGAATAAATTCCCTTTTGTTTTTCTTCCAAAATATCATTCTGATTATATGATAGAGAATAAAAGTTAATAGAGGAATCAATGCTGTAAAATAATTACCAATTAAGAAAATCAGCGAAAGCATTAACCATAGAATTGAAAAATAGACGTTTCTAAATCTTAGCCCAAAAGGTGACGAAATTGTTTGTCCACCACATATTATAGATACAGTAAAAGAGATTGCAAATATATTTCTTGGTTCATATTTGCTCGCAAATGCATATAATATTACTCCAATTAGGTATCCGGCTAAATATAAATAATCGGAAACTATAAATTTTCTAGTCTCTAATTTTCCAAAAATAAATTTTCGGCTTGATTGATTTACTTTAGGCAATTTGTACACTTTAATTTGATATTTCTTTAAGATATTCCTTCCATTTTTGTTTTTCAATAATGTATGAATATTGAAAACTACCTTCATAGATTCGAACTTTATCTTTAAATTGAAGCGTATCAGCATAAAAAAGCCCAATTTCTTCTTTTTGATTAAGGAAATGAATAGAATAGGAGCTTGTTGGACAGCAACAATAGCCTGTTTTTTCTGCATTTTCAAAAATGCCTTCGAAGTCTTCTATCTGATGTTTGTTATTGGTTTTAAATTCTTTGAACGGTTTAAAAGATTCTATATTGCTTGCTCTTTTGTATGTTTCAGTAGAATCATAGACTTTTATAATAATTTGAGTACTATTTGATATTACAGAATTAAACTCAAAATTTTGCCAAATATCATCAATATAATTTTGAGTTTTTTCGTTGCAGCTTATTATTAAAGTTGAAAACAGAATTAATAGAAAAAGCTTTTTCATTGGAGTTATAGTTGTTTGTTTTTTTAAAAGACAAAACTTTTTATCAAAATTCACATATTTTAGATCCTTTCGATTCTATCTCCTTTTTAAACTCGAAAGGCAATTGTATTTTATTTCTGCACAAGTCTTTCATTTCATATTGCTGATTTTCTTCATTAAAAAGCACTGCCTGATACGAAAAGTAATCTGAGTTATAGAACCATATATTAGCATTTTTATCAACATATAAGGCCCAATAATGATAAGCGCTAAAAGTTTCGTTTAAGCTTTGTTGAAATAGTATTTTGTTTTTACTGTTTCTTATGGCAAATATTTTCGATCCATCTTTTAGTTCTTTAATCAAAATATTTCGATCTTTTCCAAGAATAGTGTAAATTCCATCGTCATACAAAAAACCTGATTTAATGCTTTTATAGCTTAATTGATAATTGTTGCAAGACACAAAAAGAAGAATTAAAATAATATTAATCATTATTCTAATTCTTCTTTTAGTCATCTTATTTTTTACAAAAAACATAGACCTACTTCTTCGTCATCACAAACTTCTCAGAGCTCGGTTTTCCGTTCAGATTTCCAGAAATCTCAGCTGTCAAAGTATTATTGGCACCTTTTGTATACGTAATTTTTTGAGGATAATCGTGTTTCGGATTTTCGAAAACCAATTTTTGTTCTGTTTCAGAAGTAGAAGGGAAGAAAACTGGTTTATCTTCATTTTGACCTTTTACGGTTGCTTTATAAGTCAACGTTTCTCCTAATTGTGCCAGAATAATACTTTCAGAATGAATGGTGTCTTTTCCTTTAATAAAATAAGAAACAGCACTAAAAGTACTATCGTTTAATTTTTGCCAGTTTTCAGATAAAATACCATCTTGAGTTTTATTTTCCCAATTCCCGATTAACCAGTCGGCTTTTTTGATTTTATCTTTTTCAACGGTTTCTTTTTTCTGGCAAGAAATCGCTGCTAATACAAGAGCAAAAAGAGTAATTTTCTGAAACATATATATGAGATTTTGGGTTTGGTAATATGCTACTAAAGTATGAATTTTTTTTTAGCCACGAATTCACGAATTTTTCTTGATAAACGGGATGGAAAGTTTTCTACGAATTTTTCGAATTATTATTGAAGAGTAAAATTATTTTTGGCCACAGATTAAAAGGATTAAAATGATTTTGTCTCACGCAGATTTAGCAGATTCAGCAGATTTATTTTGTACTGTATATTATAAAAATCTGTCAAATTTGCTAAATCTGCGGGAAAAAATTTGTGCAATTATTGGTAAAATACACAGAGTAAAGAATCATTTTAATCCTTTTAATCTGTGGCAAATATTATAGACACAGTAATTTTAAAAAAATAATTCGCGGAAATTTGTGAAATTCGTGGCTAAAAAAACTTTTAAACACTTTCACTCAAAATAGAATAGACCAACTCTTTAGTAGGTTTTTGGTCTTTTAATTTTGCACGAACTTCATCAAAAGTAACTTTAAAATCACAGCCCGATTTGTATTCAGCACAACCATAAGCTGTTTTACCTTTTAGAATAGTTCCCTTTTTACATTTCGGACAAACCAAAGCATCTGAACTTTCTTTTGTCTCGGCCTTTTTATCGGTTTTCTTAGGTTCTAATTTCAGTTTGTAATTTTCCTCAAAACGAATTAAACCTTCAACAGTTCCAGAATCGGTTTTAAAACCTTTTATGTTTACTGTAGAACCTTTCTGAACCAAACGTAAATATTGACTTTCCGTAATTTTTTTATCATGAAAAACAAAAGGCAATACAAAATCACAGCCCGATTTGTATTCGCTGCATCCAAAAGCCGATTTTCCTTTTAGTATATTTCCTTTTTGGCATTTCGGACAAGTTTCAGCCGAAATTCCGGAGGCTTTCTTTTTTTCTTTTTCTGCTTTTACAACTGGTTTTTGTATCGTTGCTGCATGCGAAATATTGGCATGTTTGGTTTCGCTTCGAACTTCATAAACCAAAGCTTCAACCATGCGTTTCATGTTTCTAATGAAAGCCGCAGCGGTGAAAGTTCCTTTTTCAATATCTTTCAATTGTTTTTCCCAAGTTCCCGTAAGTTCAGCCGATTTTACCAATTCATTCTGAATCGTATCAATCAATTGAATTCCCGTTAAAGTAGGCAAAACCTGTTTTTTGTTTCGAACAATATACTGGCGTTTGAAAAGCGTCTCAATAATATTCGCACGAGTTGACGGACGCCCGATTCCGTTTTCTTTCATCAATTCACGCAAATCCTCATCGTCAACCTGTTTTCCAGCCGTTTCCATGGCGCGCAATAAAGTTGCTTCTGTAAACTGATTGGGCGGTTTGGTTTCTTTTTGAAGGAAAGAAGGTTCATGCGGACCTTTTTCACCAACAGTAAAACTTGGCAATAAATCAGGTTCTTTTTCTTTCGCGGTTGGATCTTCAAAAACAACACGGAAACCTTTTTTTAAGATTTCTTTTCCTGTTGCTTTAAAAGTCACATCGGCTGCTTTTCCGATTACGGTTGTGTTGGCAACCAAACAATCATCATAAAAAACAGCAATAAAACGTCTTGTAATTATATCATAAACCTGCTGTTGGTTGTGGGGCAGATTGTTTTGAACTCCAGTTGGAATAATCGCGTGGTGATCGGTTACTTTTTTATCATTGAAAACCTTTGGCGATTTCTTGATTTTTTTCTCCAAAATAGGCTGTGTCAATTCGGCATAATTGGTCAATTTCTGCAAAATCCCCGGCACTTTAGGATAAATATCCCCAGGTAAAAAAGTCGTATCTACTCTGGGATATGTAATTACTTTCTGTTCGTATAAAGTTTGTGCAATTTTCAACGTTTCCTCTGCCGACAACCCAAATTTCTGATTGCAATAAACCTGCAAACCTGTTAAATCAAAAAGTTTAGGAGCGTATTCGTTTCCGTTCTTTTTATCTACAGAAACAATTTCGAAATCACTTTCTTTAACTTTTGCAGCTATAATTTCTCCATCTTCTTTCTTTAGAAAACGGCCCTCTTCATAACTAAAAAGTGTTTCTCTGTACAAAGTCTGCAATTCCCAATAGGGTTGAGGTTTAAAGTTTTCGATTTCTCTAAAACGATCTACAACCATTGCCAGCGTTGGCGTTTGCACACGGCCGATAGATAAAACCTGTTTGTAGCCGCCATGTTTTACGGTATACAAACGCGTTGCATTCATTCCTAAAAGCCAATCTCCAATGGCTCTAGAAAATCCGGCGTAGAATAAATTATCATAATTAGAAGAGGGTTTTAAGTTTTCAAAACCTTCTTTAATAGCTTCTGTGGTAAGGGATGAAATCCATAAACGCTGAATTTCGCCTTTGTAATGCGCTTCATTCATTACCCAGCGCTGAATCAGTTCTCCTTCTTGTCCAGCATCCCCGCAGTTGATAACCACGTCGGCTTTCTCAAAAAGGCTTTTAATAATTTTAAACTGCTTCTGAATTCCTGAATTCTGAACGACTTTGGTTTCAAATTTCTCAGGAAGCATAGGAAGATTGTTCAAGTCCCAGCTTTTCCAGTGCGGTTTATAATCGTTGGGTTCTTTTAAGGTGCATAAATGCCCAAAAGTGTAGGTCACAGCGTAGCCATTGCCTTCATAATATCCGTCATGTTTGGTATTCGCGCCCAAAACAGATGCGATTTCGCGTGCTACACTTGGTTTCTCAGCAATACAGACCTTCATTTTTCCTTTTCTTATTTGTAGCGAAATTAAGGAATTTTGAAGAAAGGGGCAAAGGCTCTAAGATTCTAAGTTGTTCGTGCAAATTCGAAAAATGATTTTAGAAGATTATATTATATCCCAAAAGTTTTGCAATTGAACAAATTATAAGTGCCAAACTAACAATAGCGATGAGGTTTAAAAAAAAGGTATAAGTTTTTCCTTTTATAATAAAATTTTCAGGACAATCTGCACTGTAAAGTATTTTGACTTTTTTATTTATATTTTCCTGATACGACCGAAATTTATCTACGTCTGATGAGGAATGAATAAGAGGGGTTCCTTTAAAAAACTTTCCGTCAGAAGTTTGAAACTCAATTATAGGGGTTTTATGGCCATCTTCATCTGAGTCGTAAGCAACGATTTTTCCGAAAATTTCGATTCCTGTTTTATCAATGTCACTTAAAAAATTAAGAACTAAGATTGATACTGATAAAAGCAAAACACCTAATAGTAATAAAAAATAGAATATGTCATAAAATATCAAAAATACACTCACGAAAAAGAAAACGATTGAAAAGATTGGAGTATATTTTTTTAAAACAATTATAAGAGAATGATTCATTTCTATATTTTTAATATTCTAGCATTTTGTAATACACCTCCAATTCGACTGCTCTTGTTTTTACAATTTCTTTCTTTTTATTTTCGGCAACAGCATACCACATGGTTCCTTGCTTTACTTCGTAAAAGTATTTCGAAATAAAGTTATATTCTTTGTCGCGATAAACAAGCCATTGTTTTTGAGATTCCTTCAAAGTTTCAAAAGCTTCTTTCGGGAGTTTCACTTTCAATAAATTGTAATATTTGTTCAATTCTTTGTCCCAAGATTCACGAGCTTGTATGGTGCAATTGCACATGTCGGCATTAGAAATATTGTCTTTATTAAGACATTTTGATTCTAAAACATCAATTGGATTCTCTTTTTTGGTTTGTGAAAACGCCACAATAGATAGAAGAAGAAAAATCAAAACAAATATTTTTTTCATTTCATTTATACTTTAAAAATATCAATTCTTCTCATCCATAAGATTTCCGATTCTAAAAATTGAAGTTTTGTCTTCACTATTTTATCAGTTTTATCTCTCGGATTTTTAGTGACAAATCTTGCTGTAGAATGGCTAAAATCTAAAGTATATTTTTCGCTTAAATCTGTTGTTTTATCAGAAGAGAAAGTAATCAGATTGTCTTTTTCGCTCCATCTTCCTTTTCCGTACTTATTGACTTCTTGTGGAGTTCCGCCTTGTATATAGGAATAGTAATGAAACTCAAATGTTCCGTCTTGATTTAAAGTAAGTGCATATTCAAGTTTATGATTTTCGCCAGAAAGAGAACGAGTGTAATCGCCAGCAAACTGATTAGACTGTGCAAATAAACTTAATTTTAAAATAAAAAGTAACGCAGCTAGTATTAGTTTCATAGGTTTTGTTTTTCGGATAGTTTAAGATTTTTTCCAAAATTAAATGGTTTAATATCAAAATCCTTACGTAAAACCATACTGGTAAAGGTATAATTTTTTATTGTCAGAAAATAAGCTTATCTTGCTAAGATATTACAATTAATATTATAATGATCACTGCAAATTTTTATTTAATAAACAGCTGTCTGATGTGCTTAATGTGCACATTGCTGTATTTGCATGACGATACTTTCTTGAAAAGCTCAAAAGAGTTTATTTCTTTTGCCCTGTCACAACTCTAGGCAGGGGATATTTTACCATTTAATTTTTATTATTTAATCTCATTTATTCAGGATATGATATCGTTGAATATGCCGTTTTGCGCGCTGTTCACTGTAGAGTTGTGTCATATCTTAGAAATAATGGAGCAAACAAGAAAGTCATGTCGCAACATATAATTTTAACTACAGGAACCTACGATTTAATTAAAGATCATGTAAGAAGAAAAAAAGTAACCGCTCAAGAAGAAGAACTTTTATTGGGGCAGCTAAAACATGCCACACAGGTATTGCGAAAAAATCTGCCTGAAGATGTAGTTTCTATAGATCGAAAAGTTACTTATAAAGATCACATCAATAACGAAGAAAAAACAATTCTTCTAGTTGGTCCAGAAAAAGCAAAAGTGAGTAAAAACAAAATTTCGGTTCTTTCAGATGAAGGAATTGCAATGATAGGCTACAAGGAAGGTGATATTGTTGAATGGCCTGCTAAAAAAGGAAATCTGAAACTAGAAATTCTAAAAGTAGAAGAGTAATATAAATATCGTTCGTTTTAAAGTCAGTAAAAATCCCAGAAGAGTTTTCTTTTGGGATTTTTTTTTGAATAATAGAGATGAAATAATAAGATAATTACCTCAAAAAACGTTCATTGAAAGCTTAAAATAATTAAATTCGTTCTTCTCAATTTAATGATAACCAATTATAAATGAGTATGAAACAAGCTGAAACTATAGACGAAGTAATTCTGTTTTTGGATCAAATAATAGAAAAGTCTAAAATAGACCAGAGCAATTTGGGTTTATTTGCCATTCTATATCGCGAAGTTACGGTAAGAGTAAAAGAAGGCATTCTGGCAGGTTCTTTTCAAAACGGAGAGCGAATGGAAAAACTCGATGTTATTTTTGCCAATCGATACTTGAAAGCCTATTATCAATACCAAGCCAAAGAAAAACCATCTGAATGTTGGGCATTCGCCTTTGAACAAGCTGAAAAGTTCTGGCCAATAGTTTTACAGCATTTACTTCTAGGAATCAATGCGCATATTAATCTCGATTTAGGAATTGCCTCGGCAGAAGTCAGTACAGTTGAAGATATCGAAGATTTAAAAGCCGATTTTGATAAAATAAACTCCATTTTGAGCAATTTGGTTGGTGGTGTAGAAAAATGCTTAATTAAGATTTGGCCAACGCTTACATGGATATTGAAATTTACGGGTAAAGTAGACAATTTCTTTATCGATTTTAGCATGGAAACCGCAAGAAACGGCGCTTGGAAATTTGCCAACGAATTTGTAGCTGTTCCAGAAAACGAAAGAGAAGCCTGCACACAATTAAGAGACCAGAGAATAACCGAAATTGCCCGATTGGTTTCGAATCCGGGATATTTTGTGAGCGCCGTTTTCAAATTCATTCGTTTGTTTGAAAGAGGAACTGTTGCTCAAAAAATAATCGATATGCAAATTATGGAAGAGAAAAATATGGAATGTGTTGTGGCGTGATTTTGGAAAAATGAATTATTTCATTCCAGTTTCCAGATAATCTTCAAAACCTCCGTTGTATATTTTTTCGACCCATTTTTTAAAATCTGCGGTATTTTCAATTAGATACGTTTTAGCATATTCTTTGTCAAGATTTTCAATGATTTTGATTGTTTCTCCATTTTTAATTCTTTCGTTTATTCTATGAAGATCATTTGCGCAGAATTTAAAAACCGACAAAGTATCGTATTCGCTAGAATTATTGAGATATAAAATCTCTTCTTCTGTATTGTAAAAATTATATCCCATTTTAATTGAATGGTTTTTGAATTAGGTATTAAAGATAATAAGCAACATTACAAAACCGCCTAAACAAAGAACTCCAATCATATGATTTCGATTACTGTTATCATCTTTTTTCTGGTTACTTCCGCTTGGTGACCAGAAACTTGAAAATGTTCTGAAATCATTGTCATTGGAAAGGGTCCATAAATTGTAACCAAGAAATCTAGCTGAAGCTCCTAAAAACTCCAGAATAATACGACCTGCTATTATCTGTTCAAGATCCATTTTAAGCGATCTAGTTTAATTATTAATCATAGGATTCAAATTCTCATCTTTATTTCTCAAATCCAGTCCGCCTTCGCAAACCGATTTTAGATTGGTCAAATAAAAATGCCAACCATTGGAACAGCCCAGTCTGATATATTGTTTCGAATTATCATCTGTCGGAATGTTATGATGACGAAGTTCTACAATCGTGTAACCATTTGTTTCGCTTAATTTTATATCTACCAGACACGCTCCTTCAAAGGTAAACTGCAATTGGTCTTTTTCGTTGGCAGAAGTGATTTTTCCTTTCATAGCATCATCATACAAATACCAAAGCCATTCGTAAGTATTTCCTCCCGAAACATTTTGGTCTTTGCTGATTGGTTCTTCGTTGGCATCAAAAAAAGATACTTTTTCTAGAAACCATTTTTCCAGTTCGTTCGCGATTGTCCAAGCGTTGTAAATGTCGCTGAGCGGAGCTTTAACGGCTATTTTTTTTGTGAAAGAAGTCCAATCGAAGTTTTCCATGGGGTTAATTTTTAGTTTAGTTTTTCTAAATTATTTCAGCTTGCTAAAACCTGTTTTTTAGAATCGTTTGTTAGAGCAATTACCAATGCAATTCCGCAGAAAAGTAAAGCAATAATGGCACGTACAATTTCATTTCCGCCACCTACAGTTGGGTTTGCAACAGCATCTTGAATGTGGAAGAAAAGTACAAAAAGTAAAAGCATTAAAGCCAAAAGTAGCGAAATAGGTTTAATCCAAAGCTTAAAAATAATCGAAATGCCCGAACAAATAAGCGCAACGCCTACAAAATAAGTCCAAAACATAGTTCCTGGCAACCATTTCGGAACCATTGTAGACACGAACTCAGCAAAAAGAAAATGGCTTAAACCAAACAAAAGCATTAAAAGCGAATAGAAAATTCGCCCAACCGGAATAAGTTTTTCGAGAAATTTGTCAAATTTGCTTTCGCTTTTGTTCGCACTATAGGAACCCGCCAATACAAACGCTCCGCCGCTATAAGTGAGTTCCTCAATAGCATTGATCCAGATTTGTGTGGCGTTGGTTTTATCGGTATTAAAAATGAAAATAAACGGAAGATGAGAAACAATAAAAGCGGCAAGAAAAGCAAAACCTAAATAAAGACAAACTTTTCTGGTGTCGATAAATGTAATGGTTACGATTCCCGAAATAATAATTCCTGCCAATATTAAAACAATTCCCGTAAGGATAGAAAAAACAGGATATTGATGCGCCCAAGCGGGAAAAGGAGACAGAATTTCAGATCGAAAATCTTTAATAATAAGCTGATGTACTCCTAAAGCAATAATGCCAATACCGTAAAATAAACGGCCGAGTTTAATAAGTCCTTTCATTAATAGTGGTTTTAGATAGTAAATTTGTTTTTGGTATAACCAAATATATAAATTTATTGCTAAAATACTGATTTAATGAGGGTTGGTTTTTGCGGTTTGTCGTTCGCCAGTTTATCCGCGTAGTAACCACACAGTATTGTCATTTCGAGGAACGAGAAATCTTCGCAAGTTGCTCCGCAAAGTATACTTGCCAATCTTTGTAGAGTTACTTGCGAAGATTTCTCCTTACGTCGAAATGACAAAACTAGAGGAGAATAGAATCGTGAATTTTTTTATGAAAAATCCCTATTTCACTTCCGATTTCCTTTTTAAAATCAGCAAAATTATAAGAAGAGGAAAAAATGAAAAATAAAAGTAAATATGTGTTACAGCATTTATTTTTTCCGATTTAAATTCTTTTTTATTTCCTAAAAAAGCTTCATCATTAATCGTGTTTCTCCAAACTTTTATGGGTTTTATGTTTTCGTTTAAAATATAATTGTCATGAAAGAAATTTGAATTGACTCCATCATATATTAATTCTTGTTTCTTATCAGAATGCAATAGATTACCTCTAATTATTGTAACATCTTTAGAAGTAGATTTTCCCATACTAGATGATACTTCTTTTTCAACGTAAGCAGTATCTACTACAAAAAACTCTTTTTTGAGGTATTTTTCAGGATTTTGAAATGCTTTATAATTTTCAAAAGGTTTTTCGAAACTTCCCAAAACATCTTTGTCAATAAGACCGTGTACTAGCTCTGAAACCAAAATTAGAGATGAAAATATTACATGAACTAATAATATAACTTTGACAATTTTATATTTTTTGAAGAAAGGATGATTTTTAAGTTTCATTTTAATTTTTAATCGTAGAGTTTTTCTGTTAGTGCGAGCATTTTGCCCATACACGTATTGTTTTTTAAATTGCGTTCACGAGCGAGACGCTCGCGCCACCTCAGGATTGTCACTAAATAATTTCTTCAAGTTTATAAACTTCTCCCCAGTTATTTAGTAAGCGGCTATCATAAATGTTAAAGGGAATAATTGAACTATCTTTTTCGGTAGACAATCCAGTAAATGTCCAAAACAAATCCTCAAACGTACAAACCAAATATCCTCTATCATTAAATGAGTAATCTCCAACAATCTTATAATTTTGTAAATGTTCAATATCCTGTTCATCCATAGGGCGAAAGGCATCAACGACCTTTTTTGTTAGCTCAACTTTGCCATTCTTAAAGAACTCCAGTTGATTTTGGTAGATTATACAAAAAAACAAACCACCTGCATGAAGATCAGTATTTGCGATTAAACTTGACTGATACTTTTTGTTAATTTCTATTTTCATTAGTACATTATTCATGAGTGTATTCAATTTGTGAAGATTGTGTGCATGAGCGATACACTCGCGCTCGCGTCAAACTTTCTAAATTTTGAAAAAGTGAAAATCGTTTATAGTCGAAGTTGAATTTTACCATGTAGCAAAGAAATTCACATACATCTATGACCTACTAAATATCTACTTTGAAAGCTAATTTTTAAATGATAAAAATCAATTTCCATTAATCTGTTAAAAACAGTATCGGAGATATTGTTATCATAATTTGAAGTATCAAAATGGAGGTTTAATTTATGTTCCCGATTAAACGAATCACGAAGTTTAACTATCTTATCTCTTTCTTTGAATTTTAGTTTCTCAAAAGATTTTTCATATTCAAGTAAAATTCCATTTCTACCTTCAGTTTTGCTTTTGTATATTTTCTCTTTTTCTATAAAATTTTGAATATAGGCATCTATATCTCTTGCATTCATTTTTAATTCATCTCGATAGTTTACGAGTTGTTTGTACATAAGTTTTTGTTCTTCATCATTTTCTTTGCAGGATGAAAACATTATAATAAACAGAACAATAATTATTTTTTTCAATTGGAGAGTATTTAATTAAAAATTTATAGATCTATGTGCGTTTGTAAATTTATTCAACTCAGTTTTGTCATTTCGACGTAAGGAGAAATCTTCGCAAGTAGCTCTGCAAAGCTTTTCCAATTTGTAACCACAAAGTATTGTCATTTCGATAGCGCGGATTTGCAATCCGTGCCCACAAAGATTGGCTTTTTAAAATTATTTGTATTGTGTCTTGCTGTTGCGGGCACGGATTGCAAATCCGCGCTATCAGGTTATAATAATCGATATCTGCGTATCTTTATATATCTTAAAATGAAATAAATTATAAAACTTATTATAAGATAAAAAGATGCTTTAAAATAAATTCCTAAATAAAAAGAAATAAATTTATCACGATAATATTCTGTAGGAGCATCTCTTAAGAAAAAGTCATTGGTTAAACTACTTTTGTAAAGCGGTTGTTTATTTAAATTTAAATCAAGATACTCTTCTTTGCCTGCTATTAGTCTTATTTTAGAATTATTACTCAATAATCTTCCTTCGACAACAAAATGTCCTATTCCGTTATCTGCTCCTGTATCTTGAGTGCCACTTTCTATAAATAAAAAATCATCAGTCATGTATAATTTTTTATTCTTAAAGCTTTTTATATTTTCATATTCTGCAAAATATCTATCAGAACAAATGTCTACGACTGTTACAATTAAAGAGGCCATTACATTAAAAATAACAGCGATAAAAATAATCATTTGTAAGATGCTTTTCATTTTTTGTTAATGGTTAAGTATTCTTTCTACTAGAATGTTTGATTAAGTTTTAATCTGTAATATTGGAGCAGTCTACAAATCCTTAATCAATTCGCTTGGATGAATTTTTAAAGCTTGTGCAATTTTACTCACACAACAAAGTATCAAAATCAACATGAAGTTGACTTGTATCTTGGTCAATATTAACCCAATTGAAATTTCTTAAAACATAGGCATTTCCTCCATCAATTTTAACCCATTCATCTATTCCTTTTGCAGCATTTGTCAAATCGTTTTTTGGTGTCATTCCAATGGGAGCAACGTAGCTTCTGTTTTTTGTTAAGGGTTTGCAAGTACTCGTTTCTATTTCTGATTGCGTAATATATTTTGATTTTGTTAAAGTAGGAAGTGTATTGTGTACTTGAAGTGGAGTCATAGAAGTACAAGAAGTAAGAAATAAAATCACTCCAATAAGATTTAGTTTAATTAGTTTATGCATTTTAGATAGGTTTAGTTTTTATCAAATATAAGATATTTCATGTAAGTTTTAAATTCGGTTGTATACGCCTGATTGTTTACAATCACTTAAAAATAATCTGTTATTTCTAATTTCGTTTTTGAAATAAAAAACAGAAAATCATGGAAACACAAAATAAAGAAAGAACCGAAGAATTGTTAGAATTGATAAATAAAGGAAGCTACTTCAGCAAACTAAAACCAGTTCCAAAAGAGACCAACTCGTATACAATACCGCTAAAAGTATCTTCTTATAACGAATTAAATCTAATGGTTTTAGATTTGCTAAAAGCAAGTATTATTTTGCTTAATCCTGATGCAAACGGTTTGTCGAGTTTTACAAAAGACAATAATGTCAATGTAATGACTTTGCTAGAAATTGCCTTGCAGTTATTGCCAGAAGATGAAATGGAGTTGTTGGATGATTTGTGTAAAGTTGGGGTTTGATTTTTATGGGTATAAAAAAAGCTACATGATTTATTGTAGCTTTTATATTTAATAATTAGTATTATACTTGTCTGAGATATTAGTTTTATCAAGGTTAAAATTACTTAATATCTTTCAAATCGTATATGTTGTAATTTTTAGATTCGTTAATATTATTTGTAAAAGCATTTAAATTACATTCAAAATTTCCATCTTTAAGGCTTGAATTAATATTTAAGACGTTTACATCTATTATAGTATCGTCATGCAGTGTCAGAGTAAATTTACCTTCTTTTTTAGAAAGCAAATCTGTAGCTTTCGTGGCTAAAATTATGGCCTCTTCTTTATTGATCATAGTTTTTCTGTTTATTTTTTATATAATGAATTAATAAACACATTTAGTGTTTTTTTTAAGAATTTTCTTAGGTTGTGTTTTGAGACGAGACGTCGCTATTTAGAATAAAATTATTCTGTAACCCAATACCGCGGATTTGCAATCCGTTGCCATAAAGATTGGTTTTTTTAAATTATTTGTATTGTGTCTTACTGTTGCGGGCACGGATTATAAACCCGCGCTATCGAAATATTTAAACTTATTCTTTTTTAAATGAGTTAAATGCAAACGCAGTTAAAGATCCGATTATGGCTATAATAAGCGTTGATGTTATTGTTACAAAAAGAGAAAATGTTTCTTTAAAGTTTAAAATTTTAATATCCGTTATCTCTCGTTCTTTTTCTATAGATATTTTTAAAGCAGCTAGCTGATAATTTAAGTCTTGTAATTTAAGGATATTTTCAGGATTTTGTTTTAGCGCGTTTTCGAAAATATCTAAACGTTTTTTAATAGAGTTAAGTTGAAAATTTTCGATTTTACTTTGTCTTGATGAATCACTAACTTTTAGTGCAATGATCTTTTTTTCAAGATTTTTAATTTTTTTGTCTACGTAAACTTTTTGACTTGAAATGCTATCACAACAATTTGTTGTAGTAAAAAGGTCAAAGTCTTTGTCATTGAAAATTTGAGATTTAATAACTATGCTAAAGATAGCCCCAACAAATAGACTAACTAATCCTGCAAGAAGAGTAGAATTTAAAATTTCTATGCGTCTCTTAACATTATTTCTTTTTTGATAGTTTAAGTTTTTAAGACTGTCTTTTTCATCTGCTTGAACTTTAGAAAGTAAAGTTTTATAATTTGGAAAATCATTTTTATTTATTATTGACAATTCAGAATTTTTTATAATGTATATATTAAACTCATTAATTTCATCTGGAATCACAAAGTAAAATAAAAGGTGAGATTTATTCAATACTCTTAAATAATCTTCGTAATCACGTATTCTTTCTTTTCTTATATTGGAATAATTTCTTTTGAAATCTATTAATGCGAGGTAATTGTTATTTTCCGTATCTAAGATTACCAAGTCACAAATGTATCTGTTCACAGGCCCATTAGGGCCAACAGTATCAACTAAATGAACATTTCTTAGAAAGCTTTCCACAGGAAATCCTTTTTTGCTAATCAAAAAATCTATAAATTGTTTTTCGTAATTTTCTTCCATGTTTAAGATTGTTTAGTAAGTTTTAGCGCTCGCTAGCAAAGAGATAAAGTTTAAAATTATAAGATTAGGATCATAACTTTAGTTTCCAACCCTTGCCTACCAATTGATCTTCAATATATTTTTTCGGATCTTCATAATATTTTTCACCAACTATTTTTTCCTCTAATTCCTTCTTTAAGCTTAATAATTTATAATTATCAGGATCAGAGTTTAATCCAAAAGCACAAATTTCCAAAGCTTTTTTATTATCACGAATATTATTTCTATAATTTATTGCATTGTTAAAAGCAGCAATCGAATTTGAATGTATTTGTGAGGAGCTTAGCTCTTCATTTCGATGATAAGATTTTTCGAAATATTCATTTGCTGTTTTGGCCAATTCAATTCTTAATTGTTTATTTGAGGCGAAATTTGTTTTAGTTGCTTTATAAGTATAGGCTTGGGCTAGGCCTAAGCAAACTCTTTGATCTTCAGGGTCTAATTGGTATGCTTTTGAAAAGTAAGTTATGCTGTTGTTTACAATTTCTTTAGCATTTTTTGGATTGCCAAATCTGCTTTTAAATTCTAAATAGCCAAGTTCTATATAAGCTTCTAGGAAAGTATCATCAATTTCTGTAGCTAATTTGAATTCTTTTTTTGATCTTTCATAAGCATCGCTGTAAATGCCATTTTCTTCTATTTTGCCTTTTATTAAATATAAAAAAGCAAAATTTTTGTTGTTTTCTATTAATTCAGCAATATTTTCGATAGCTGTATCGTAGTCGTAATTAGCTAATGTAAGGGTTTTTAATGCTTCTTGAGCTGCGACTTTTTGCATTAAATTTTTTGCTTTAGATCTATGAATTAGACTTAATATTGAAATATCTTTTGAATTAAATTTGTTTTTCTCTATAAGAAAATTTTCGTAATTAGCTAAGATGCTTGATTCATTTTCTAGATTTAAATATTGTTTTGAGTATAATTTTGCTAAAAATGGAATAGAGTATCCAATATTTGCTGTGGAATCTAATTTTTGATAGCAAAGTGACATTTTTGTTAAATTTGGAATTCCTTCAATTCCTATTTCATCAGAAGTAAAATTGCTTATATAAACTAAATCGTCTAGATTCAAAAATTCTTCCTTCTCTGGTAGGGAAAATATATATAATAATGTTTTTTCAACTGTACTCAATTTGTCTATTGAGCCTTTGAAACAAAAGTTTAAAATACTTTCGTAAGATTTTCCATTTCTTATATTATTAATGACATTTTCAATTGGAGTTCCATTTGCAATTTGATGACAAATTAGTTGACCAGCAAGAGGCATACCTTTTGTATAGTCATACAATTCATTTATTTTATTATCGAACAATTCAGTAAATTCAGGTTTTTCTTTGCCCGTAAAAATTTTGAATTGCGAATTAAGAAATTTTGGAAATTCATTATCTCTTTCAAAACCATGAAGATTAATCCTCGTTAAGTAAAAATCTCCAAGAGTTTCTCTTGTGGTTAATATTACTTTTAACGATGGTGGTGAGTTTTCTAAAAATTCGACTAGCTGGGAGTCATTAAGAGTTTCAAGATTATCAATGATTAGGAGTACTTTATTCCTAGATAAAAAATGGATTACATATTCCTCAATTTCAAGATCTTGTTCAAATTCCCATTCATCTAAAAGATTATTTTTAATGATGAAATCATATATTTCGACTATTAATTCTTTATAACTGGCAATAAATTCAGTCAAATCTTTTATCCCATTAGGCGTGTATTTATTTCTTTTGGAGCTTGTCCAAATAATAAAATCAAATTGTCTGTTTTCTTGATTTTTTAATAACTGTGATGCATAATAATGCACAAATGTTGTTTTACCAATACCACCAATACCATCAATTTGAATTATTCTATTGTTCGAATGACTAATTTTATTTTCAAGATCAGTAAGATATTCTGCTCTTCCAATAAATTCATTATATAATAAAGGTTGTGTAGTTATGTTTTCAATAATATTAAAATTAACGCTTTTCTGCTTATAGAATAAGCTGTCAGCTTTAATTGAACGGCTTCCTCTTCTGCAATAAACATCTCCCTTTCTGAATGTTGTGATGTTTTTATCTGGTTTATTTCCCCAACTTTTTTTTACATATTGTCCATCTCTTTTAAATGAAAGAATTTGTTGTTTGGTAGGTTCTACGTATATAACGAAGAAATAATTAGATTCAATTTCTATCGTATTTGAATATATATTAATTTCTCCGTCGATATAATTGTCAAAAATGTTTGAAAGATCAGCATCATCTATTGCATCGTCACTTCTTTCATCTAATCCAATCCATTCTGAATTGTTGTTTACGCCATAAATTATATATCCTCCTTTAGAATTAGCAAAAGAAAGAATATCTTTGACAAATTCTACTTTATCTTTAGTTTCCTTTATTGAGAAAACTTCTTTAAAATCTAAGTCTGTGAATTCTGAATTTATTTTAAAATTTTTGATTTTAAGGATTTGTTGTTCTGAAATTTTTTCTAGATTTTCAATCATATTTTATTATAAGAATAGGTGCTGTCAGTAAAATAAACAGCTAATTTTTTAATAGTGAATAGTTGTCATTTGTTTTTCAAACATAATTTCTTTAAAATCAAATTCCTTACGGAAAACCGTAAAAACTATTGCATGTTTGAAATATTTTTTAGTAATAAGGAACTTGTGTAAAAAAACAAACAAACATCGCACATAATTTAAATCCACCACCAAGTAAAAACCCCTGTTTTACAAAAAGCAAAATCATCAAAATCTATCTCAAATTCCCTAAAAAAGGAACACTAGAATTTTCGATAAAAATTTTGTAATTTTGCCGTCCAATAAAAGGAATTAGAAAATGTTAGATAGACTTCAATATGTAAAGCAGCGTTTCGATGAGATTTCGGATTTGATTATTCAGCCGGATGTTATTTCTGATCAAAAACGTTATAAGCAGCTTAACCAAGAATATAAAGGGATAAAAGCGCTTGTTGAAAAGAGAGAAGAGTACATCATAATTTTGGCAAACATCGACGAAGCAAACGAAATTATTGCTGACGGAAGTGATGCTGAAATGGTGGAAATGGCCAAAATGCAATTGGATGAAGCAAAAGAACGTCTGCCAGAATTGGAGGAGGAAATCAAATTTATGCTTATTC